>ENA-ORXR01003995-ORXR01003995.1-marine-metagenome-genome-assembly--contig:-NODE-3995-length-12699-cov-20.092141_pt1 | contig 12699 bp, 9 predicted proteins | sample MGYA00237866_ERZ511479 | MGnify/ENA metagenome assembly ERZ511479 | reverse complement strand
CATTAACCATTAACCATTAACCATTAACCATTAACCATTAACCATTAACCATTAACCATTAACCATTAACCATTAACTCTTCTTTTTCCCAAAAATCACCTGCGATACCTTCTATTATTTTGATTTCTTGTGCAGAAAGTTGTTCCATCCAACCCTTTCGTTCGGTGATTTCGGTGGTTTTGGCTTTGAGCATACGCTTATTGCCCGAAAAATGCTTGGGTGTACTCCGAAAATCTAAGGAAGCTCCGCTACTATCTACTCCCGCAAAATCCAGAATTTCTTTGAGGTGACGCATAGGTTCGCGGCAAAATCCGCCGTAGGTCATTTCGTATTTTTTGACGTTCCAAGTGTCGAATATTTTTCGGATGTCAGTATGTTCGCGTAGCCAGATATTCGCTGCTTTTTCGGGCGACCACTTGTGGTATTTCATACCCGATGCCGCTTGCGCTCGCGGGTCACGTATCATATAGACGACGTAAAAATCAAAATCCTCAATCAGCGATAAGTACAAAGCATGTTGGATGGGTTTGGAAGAATCCACAAATATCTCATTGCCATCAAGATGCAAAGTGGCATTGACGATGTGCTTATTGACCTCGCACATCTCCCGCACCCTGCGTGCAAATGGCGTGAAACCAATCGAACGATTACTTGCAATCAAATCTTTTGTGATTCGACGACCTATTCTATTTAGCAAATTATTTTGATACAAACGAAATTGCGTTACATCTGTCCGCAGGTAGCTGTCGGGAATTTTTGCGACTACATCATCCCGTATCGCGCTCCAATATTCACATTCCGAATACAATTTGCCGCACGAACAATCAAACCGCCCCTTACCTCCCGGACGTAATGATTTGATGTAGAATTTTTTGCGCTCCCCGATGGTACTAATGTCAGGATGTGCGCCGAGTATAGCACTCAGCAAAGTCGTCCCCGAATAACGACTTGAAACGATGTATATTAACTTTGGTTTAGTCAAGAGATGATTAGGTTTAAATTGAAACAGTTGAACTCTGTCGCTGAATTATTATTTTATACTAATGGGGCGTACAGACGTCTAACCCACAAGGCGCATACGCTGTGGTATCCATCGTCTTCTTTTAGGCATCCTGCTTTTTGAGCAAGATTCGGCATGTTTAATTTTCGTACAAAAGTAGTATACACTTTTTGAACCACTGAGTTCACTAAAGACACGAAGACAAAACTAACGCAAAAGTTCACTAAAAACTTTATAAATCACTGTAAATAAAGTTTTTAGTTATCTTAGTTTTCTTTCACGTTAATTAGATTTTAGTGTTCTTAGTGCGCTTAGTGGTTCAAAAAAGTGTCCAGTACATTTCTAAACATGCCCAAGATTCGCTATTTTTTGACTATCTTTTTAAATCTTACACCTTTATTAGTCTCTAATTTCAAATAGTAAATCCCTTTTGGTATATCGCTGATATTCAAGGTGTTGTTAAAGGTTATAAATTCTTTCACAACTCTTCCTTGATTATCATAGACTTGTACTTTATCGACTTGAATTTGTGGTGGAATATCAAGGTGTATTTTTTCTTCTGCTGGATTCGGATATACACTAAAATTCCACACTTCCTCTTGTAGAGAAGTTGTGCTAACGGTACCACCTCTTAGAACTAAATTATCAACCCAAAGAGTAGTACCGGCTTCAAAGTTGTATGCCGGCTCGTATTCCAATCTTCCCATATCACCTATTGTTTTATTCGTAATAAAAAGAATATGAACAAACGATGGCATATCGTTCTTATAATACTCAATTGGTAATACAAATTCGGTGTAGTCAGATGTTTCCTCATGTATGTATCCTGATGTTATACCTATGGTATCAATATCATAAGTTTCAATGTCATAATTAAATAACAACATGTAAACTGCCGCACTATCTGTACCCTCTTGGTGAAATTTATAATAGAAGGATAATTCTTCCGGTCTTTCAGAGTATCCGATAGACCCACCAACTCCATATGTAGGAATTGCCGATGGATTTTCTGTATCACCTATATATGCTCTTCCTGTCCTTAATCTTGGTTCTCCAAAAGCATTGTAACAGATTTGAGATTCCATCCTAATAGCCCAGTTGCCGCTAAAGCTGTCGTCAGTTTTTCCTGTAAATTCAATAAAAGGACCGCAGGGAGTACCGGCTGCTGCCCATAACCAATTACGGCACGTAATCCAACCGAACTCATTATCGAAGCCCCAATCCTCAAAACCACCATTTAAGAGGTCTTGCCCCATTGATAAAACAGGAAATGTACTCAATAAAATTAAAATAAAATATTTCATGATGTTTTCTATTCAGTTATCCAAATGTACACTAAAAAATTGAAAATCATATCGAAGACTTAAAAAAATCTCACCACTCACATCTCACATCTCTCATCTATTCCGTACCTTTGCCGCATGACAAGTGAACAACTAAAATCCCTACGAGACCGATTGCAGGTCATCAGGGACTATCTTTGACGTCGATACACGATTAGAACGTATCGAAGAGGACGAGCAACGTGCCGGTGCCCCCGATTTCTGGAATGACAATAAAGCCGCACAAACCGTACTCAAAACCCTCAAATCCAACAAAAAACGCATAGAAGAATACAACGATTTGGAAACCCAAATTGAAGACCTTGCCGTACTGTTTGAGTTTTCGCAAGAAGGAGAAGCTACACCCGAAGAAGTGGATGAGCAATACGAAATTTGCCTTACGGCAATGGACGAGTCAGAGCTAAAAGCGATGCTCGACCAACCGGAAGACGAACTCAGCTGCACTATCGAAATCAATGCGGGTGCAGGAGGTACGGAGGCTTGTGATTGGGCGGATATGCTCCTACGCATGTACATCATGTGGGGTGAAAAGAACGGCTACAAAGTCCGCGAAGTTGACCGCGTAGATGGTGATGTGGCTGGTGTAAAATCTGTCGAATTGGAAATTGACGGCGAATTTGCCTATGGCTATCTCAAGGGTGAAAACGGTACGCATCGCCTCGTTCGGATTAGTCCGTTTAATGCACAAGGCAAGCGTCAGACTTCCTTCGCGTCGGTATATGTGTATCCTGTCGTGGATGATTCCATTCAAATTGAAATCAATCCGGCAGACGTAGAACTGCAAACTTCGCGCTCCGGCGGCGCAGGCGGACAAAACGTGAATAAGGTCGAAACCAAAGTCCAACTCACCCACAAACCATCGGGTATTGTCGTCGTTTGTCAGATTGAACGCTCTCAACTTGCCAACCGAGAGAAAGCAATGCAAATGCTCAAATCGCGCCTCTACCAAGTCGAATTATCGAAGCGAAATGCAAAACGCGATGCTATCGAAGCAGGAAAAGATGCGATTAGCTTTGGCTCACAGATTCGCAGTTATGTGTTGGATGATCGTTGGGTAAAGGATTTGCGTACCGAACACAAAGTGCATAATCCCGACAAAGTACTCAATGGCGAAATTAACGATTTCCTAAAAGCATATTTGTTGGGCGAACGAAACAATAAGCGGAAATGATTGTATGATTGTTGGATTGTATGATTGTCAAATTGTTGTTTGTATTTTTTTTCAAAAAATACCGTCTTAAGAATAAAGTCTAATCAAACAATTTAACAATCATACAATCGAACAATCTTTTTACACATGAATAAGACAATTTTCTCCGGCATACATAGAGAAGCGATTCTTGAAGAAACTCAAAATGAGCAATTTGACCTGATAGTGATAGGTGGCGGCATCACAGGGGCAGGTATTGCTTTGGATGCTACGGCGCGGGGTTTGAAGGTCATGTTGGTCGAGAAAAAAGACTTTGCATGGGGAACGAGTAGCCGTTCTACCAAATTAATTCATGGTGGTTTGCGTTATCTCAAACAACTGGAAATCAGATTGGTACGTGAAGTGGGCTTGGAGCGTGCCATTGTACACCAAAATGCAAGACACATAGTAATTCCCGAAAAAATGCTACTGCCGATAATTGAGGGAGGCGAATTGGGTAAAATGACGAGTTCGGTGGCATTGTGGGTCTATGATTATTTGGCAGATGTGGACAAAGAAGAACGCCGAAAAATGCTCTCCAAAGAAGAAACCCTAAAGCATGAACCGCTACTTAGAGAGGACGTTTTGAAGGGCGGCGGCATCTATTACGAATATCGTACAGATGATGCGCGACTCACCATCGAAAATCTCAAATCCGCACGAGCGCGTGGCGCAAAATCCATTAATTATACCGAAGCAGTTGAGTATTTTTATGAAAATGGAAAAATAAGCGGTGTACGGGTTAAAGACCACTTCACCAATAAATTATACGATTTTAAAGCCAAAAAAATTGTCAATGCCACAGGTCCGTGGGTCGATGAAGTACGTGGACTTGATGACGCCAAATTGGGCAAGAAGCGACTTCATCTCACCAAAGGCGTTCACGTCGTCGTGCCTTACAAAAAATTACCTATCCAACAAGCCGTTTATTTTGATGTAGATGGTGATAGCCGAATGGTCTTTGCCATCCCGCGTGGACGTGTCACCTACGTAGGCACGACGGACACGACCTACAAAAGCGAAACCGACGAACCATACACCACAAAATCTGATGTAGAATACGTCTTGGCGGCTGCGAACTACATGTTTCCCAATACGAATTTGACGGCAGATGATGTGGTCTCGACTTGGGCAGGTTTGCGTCCTTTGATTCATCAGCAAGGCAAAGACCCGTCGGAATTATCGCGCAAAGACGAGATTTTTTATGCCGAGTCGGGTTTGATTTCGATTGCAGGCGGCAAATTGACGGGCTACCGCAAAATGGCGGAGCGCGTAGTCAATGAAGTCGTCAAATTTTTACAAAAAGAAAACCCTGACCAATACAAAAACTTGCAACCTTGCACGACAGCTAAAATTCAACTTTCAGGCGGTGAATTTGATTCCCAACGCGCGCTCGAAACCTTCATAATCAAGCGAATAGGAGAGGTCAAACAAATCGGCTTAAAGGAAAACCACGTTATTGATTTGGTGTATAAATACGGCACCAACGTCGATATTATCATCGAAAAAGCCTACGAACTCTACGCCGAAATCAGCGATGCTGAACAACGCATTCAAGTCGCCGAAATGTGGTACGGCATTCACTATGAAATGTGTAATAACCTCTGCGACTACTTAGTTCGTCGAACGGGAAGACTGTATTTTGAACGCGATTCATTAGCAAAATTATATCCTTTTATCGCTGATGAAATGGCAAAAGAATTCGGCTGGAACGAGGCGCAAAAAGCGGCTGCTATCGCTGAGTTTGAAAAAGAATATATGGAGGTGGTGACATTCAATAAAGAAGAAAAACTAGCAACAACATTATAAAAAAAACAAGCATCGAAGTACATTTGGAATTTGGTGCTTGTTATTTGGAATTTTTAAAATATGGCACTTGAAGATAAGCATTTAGATGTACTCCAAAATATTGAATTTGCAGTAGTTTCTGTATATCGGGACGACCCTGCTATGGAAGACCGCGAGGCAATCCGTGCGTTGGAGGTTTTAGTACAATATCAGCGGCGTGTAGCTGCCGGACAAACACCTACACTACCTGATAATCTCTCTGAAAATGAGCAACTTGTGGTTGACCGCGTACAAGCCATTATGGAAGAACGCCGCGCCCTTGCTCCTCCCGCAGAAGCCCCCAAACGGTTCAGCGTATTGAACAAAAAAACGAATAGTTTTGAAGATACGCTGTTGGCTTGTTTGCGAAAAATTCACAAGTCGGCAGTTCGTTGGAACAAACGCAATGGCAAGCAAGGCTACCTTAAATTTGCAATTAAATATTTGCCCTAATAAGTAGGTGGACGATACTAAGGGAAGACGAAAAAAATAACCTACCCGTTTGAATTGCTCTTTTCTCCATATGTTCCCTCAAATTTTCCTTACGTAGCTCGGCTATGTGCGTCAAATTTGAGAAAACATATGAAAAAAATAGCTGCGTCAATTCGGGTAGTTTATTTTCTTCGTCTTCCCTAAGCAAACATTATTTGAACCACGAAGCGCACTAAGGGCACGAAAACTAAACAAACGTGAAAGTGAACTAAGTTTAACTAAAAAAATAATTATCAATGTTTTATAAAATTTTTAGTGTCCTCTGCATTAATTTTGTCTTCGTATCCTTAGTATCAGGAATTAAATAAATGTACATTCTTCGCGTCGTTATTTTTTCTTTAGACGAACCAAATTTGAGCGTCCCGAATGCTTTCGGGATAATGAAAATTTAGTGAAGTATAAAGGAAAAAGAACAAGTCGAGAATGTACATTTATTTTGTTCCTGATACTTAGTGCGCTTCGTGGCTCAAAAATTGTACGATTAGTTCTGTCCACCTACTTACTACTCCACGAAATTTGTCAATATCGAGACAAACCTTACACTCACTATCTAATTCGATACAAAAAATCCGAAAAACCACATTACATTGCCGAAAATATGATATATTTAGGGATTGTTGAATGACAAAACTGTATAATTGTGAATCTCTTTTCTCACAAATACAATTTTACAATCTGGCAATCAAACAATCATTCTATGCACATCGTAATTATCGGCAACGGTATCAGTGGTATCACGACTGCACGTTGGGTACGCAAGTTGAGTGACCACAAAATTACTGTAATTTCTGACGAAACAGACTACTTCTTTTCACGCACCGCGCTCATGTACGTCTATATGGGGCATATGCGATTTCAAGATACACAACCATACGAAAATTGGTTTTGGGAGAAAAATCGAATCAAGCTGCTGCGAGATAGGGTGAACTCTATTGATATTCCAAATAAAAAATTGAATATGCGCGATACCTCGCCTATTCAATACGACAAACTCGTACTTGCTCTTGGCTCTGAACCCAACAAATTTGGGTGGCCCGGACAAGACCTTGATGGCGTACAGGGCATGTACTCCGCACAGGATTTGGAAGGCATGGAATACCACAGTGAAGGTTTGAAACATGCAGTCATCGTAGGCGGCGGATTGATTGGGATTGAAATGGCAGAAATGTTTCATTCGCGGCATATTCCCGTGACGTTTTTGGTGCGGGAAAAAAGCTATTGGAACATGGTACTTGCACCCGAAGAATCGGAGATGGTCAATCGCGTGATTAATAAGAATGGTATCAACCTCCGCCTTTCTACTGAATTAAAGGAAATATTACCCGATAAAAACGGCAAATGCCGCGCCATTATCACCAATGAAGGCGACGAAATTCCTTGTCAATTTGTCGGACTGACCGCAGGCGTACATCCGAATATTGCCTTCATAAAAGAGACAGAAATCGAGACTCAAAAAGGCATTGTGGTCGACGAACATCTCGAAACCAGCGTCAAAGATATTTACGCCATAGGCGACTGCGCTCAACTTCGCAATCCGCCACCGGGTAGGCGACCCATCGAAGCCGTCTGGTACGTAGGGCGCATGATGGGCGAAACGGCTGCCTACAATATTTGTGGAAAACCCGTTGATTATCAGCCCGGTATATGGTTTAATTCAGCTAAATTTTTTGACATTGAGTATCAGGTTTACGGCACAGTACTCGCCAATCCGCCCGCCGAACACCAATCACTTTACTGGGAACATGCTGATGGAGAAAAAAGCATTCGCATCGTATGGGACGATTTGTCGGGAATGGTGATTGGTTTTCAGACGATGGGTATTCGCTACCGCGACGAGGTCTGCCGACAATGGATACGCGACAAAGCCCACATTGAGAATGTTCTGATGAATCTCGGACTCGCCAATTTTGACCCCGAATTTTACGACCAATACGAAGCGGATGTTGTCGCACAATACAATCAAAAAACAGGTGGCAATTTGCAATTAATGGAAAAACGCGGATTGAATTCCGTTATACAATTTATCAAAAAACAGTTTGCTTAATCTTGTCCGCCGTCTATCAGTCCGCTGTCTGCCGCTTTCTTGCGTCCAGCTATGGACTATGGACTATGGACTATCGACTAATAAATCATGGCTCAAGTACACAATAGCCTTTCACTTTCTAACCCTCATCCCACGGGCATGGATACCATCCAGAAACTCGCCGCAGCCACCGCTGGCTTGGGTTTGCTCATTATGATTATCGCGCTTTTCGGGCAGATTGACAGTAATTACGGCATTTGGCTGACGGCTTCGCTCGCACTCATGACGGTGGGCGTATGCGTATATGCGTGGCGCGAATACATGGGCAAACCTGAAGGCATCAAAAATAATCATGTATGGCATAAGTCGCTGACTAACTTGGGTTTGTGGGGATGGATAATCGGTGTGGTAATAACAGGGTTTTATGTTGTTTTGTACTTTTTTCCGGTATTATTGGGTTATAATGGATATTCCGTTACCGCCAAACTTCCCCATAATACTGATCCGACTCAAATCTCCATTGGCGTAGAAAAATCCAATGGGGAAAATTATAATGTCGGCATATTATCCATAAATGATACTGTACGTACAGATAGTCTTGTCGATGAATATCAATTTGGACTTACTAATTTAAAAAGTCTTAACGACCGTATTTTTATCCGTTGTAAAGAAAGTAATGAATCTTATTATATCCCTTATAATGCCAAGCAAAAAACATTGAGCAATCTGGGGAACGATGCTTGTGGATTGAAAGAAATTACGCTTAATTCCAACTCAAATTTGATGAAACTATTTGACCCGCCGAGCATGTTTTTTAAAAATAAACCCGCCAGTCAGTGGTTTCTCTATGGAACATTATATACGTTGGCAATTTTGATTTTCGGTGTCAAATTTTTGCTCAAATATCGCCACAATCGCTACCAACAAATCCGTACCCTTTCCGTGATGTTTTTCCAATTGGGCTTTGCCTTTCTTATTCCCGAATTTTTGGAAAGTCTCAATGGCGACCGTCCGTATTTTACCCTTGATATGAAAAATATGTGGCCCCTCAATGCCTATTTTTTCCAAGATTGGAACTTAGACGGGATGTTGGCAGGTGGCAAACTGGGCATGTTTATGCTCATACTCGGACTGGCGATGATTTTTATTATTTCGCCTGTATTGACCTATTTTTATGGCAAAAGATGGTATTGCTCATGGGTTTGCGGTTGTGGCGGATTAGCCGAAACTGCAGGAGACCCCTTTCGTCATCTTTCGGATAAGTCACTGAAAGCGTGGAAGATAGAGCGTTGGTTGATTCACATCGTCTTGCTTTTGGTGGTCATTATGACGGTGGGCGTATTGTTTTCTTATTTTAGAAATGATGCAGAAGGCAAGCTCTGGATTACGCCTATGATGTTTACGGTTATCGTATTTATATTGTCTGCATTGGTCAGCGCGATTGTGTATTTTAATCGAAAAGAAATATCGCAAAAAGTCAGTCGAATCATATATAGTTTTGTCGGCGTGGTGAGTTTATTGACGCTTATCGCCTTGCTTACAGGGAGTTGGAATGTCTTTTTTATTGATAGTTATCAGCTTCGCAAATGGTATGGATTCGGTATTGGCAATATTTTTTCAGGAGTCATTGGTGTGGGTTTTTATCCGATAATGGGTAGTCGTGTCTGGTGTAGATTTGGTTGTCCGATGGCAGCTTTATTAGGTTTGCAGCAGCGATTTTTTAGTCGCTTTCGTATCACTACGAATGGCGGTCAATGTATCTCCTGCGGCAATTGCTCTACGTACTGCGAAATGGGTATTGATGTACGTTCTTATGCTCAAAAAGGACAAAATGTTGTACGCGCTTCCTGTGTGGGTTGTGGTATTTGTGCGGCAGTATGTCCGCGTGGTGTATTGAGATTGGAAAATAGCGCGATTGACATCAATTCACGTACAGACGAGATGAAAGTAATTATGATTTCGGAAGACGGTGTACGGATTTGAGGGCTTAATATGTATTAGGAAAAAATTTAATGCTTGTTGCAACCTTTCCGCAGTATTGAATAACTATATAGGAAAGGAATTTATAATATTGATTGCGAAACACACGTGTAGCAAGCCCATCTTGTCTCGAACAAGGTGGGCTTTTTTGCACCGTACAGGCGATTTCAATCGCCATGTTTGCTAATTTATTATGAATGAAAATACTAAACATGGCGACTGAAGTCAACCTGTGCGATTGAAATAGTTAGCCATAAATTTCGGCTTTAATTATCCAAGATGCGTTGCCGATAGCTATCGGCATTGACCCCGTTTGTAGTAAGATTTAAGCAAAAACCAATTAAGGTACGTAGTACCGACACCATTTCGCGTACAAACGGTGTCGCTCCTACGGAGCTTTGGAGGTTTTGGGAACTATTTTACTACAAACGGGAACGGTACTAACGTACCTTTTGAACTAACGCATTTCAATCGCACAGGTTGACTGAAGTCGCCTGTACGGTTATCTCAACTCAAAAATATCCACAAAACTGTTACTACGCGGCTTATACGTTTGTACCTGTTGCACATCCCAATTATAAAGCGAATTATCACGCCCAAGAATATCTACATTGCCAATTTTCCGATAATTACTATTCAAATAATTGCCAATAAACTCCAACACACCACGATTCGCATTCGGCTTCACACCAAGTGATACTTGATTCTGAAAAACAACCACAAAACGCGGTTTTTCCTGACTTAAATCATCTGTAAACTCCTTTTGCCAATCATTCGCACGAGTCTTTGTAGCATCCGAAACTAAATGAGTGAAATAAGCATGACGATTCGGTGCATCCATTCCTGTATAAATGTAAAGTTCTGGTTCTGAACCAATTAAGAGGATTTTGTCACCCTTTTTTGCTATCGTTTTCAATTTATTACCAATTACTTTTGCTTCTGGAAATGGATTCATTCCATAAGTGTCACGTAAAATATTTTCATAATTTGGATTGAAATAATAGTCGCTATGTGAGGCGATATTTTGTAGGAAAATAGCTCCAAAAATCAAAGCAGGAACAAGCGTTGCCAACATCTTCCCGCGACTCGACAACAGCGATTGAAACGAATAGAAAGCTGCCCCGACCAGCACCGCCACTACAGGCATCAGCATCAACCAATAATGCCCATAAAACCGCAAACCGGGTGTCACCGTCAGAAATGCGAGTACCGCCCATACAGGCATCCATATTTTTTTGTGTAAATTTTCTTTCGTAAAAAATAATAGAAAAATACCACTCACGGCAATTATCCAAAAGGGTAAATATCCGTTGAGTACCTTCCCGCCGAATTGCTTCAGAAAGCCCATGCCCACGTCAAAAGGCACAGCACTCACGTAGGTACGCGGAAATTCGACAGCAAAATACCACATCTCACCAAACGCCCCTTGCGCTGCCATAATCAGGCACATCAAACCAAAAGTTGCAAAGACCGCCACCGAGTAAGTACCAACATTCAACAATAATTTTTTCCAATCAATTGGCTTCACTAAAGCATAATAAATCACCATGCTCAAACCCAACATAACGATGTAAAACACTCCATTTGTTTTCACCAATAAAGACAAACACGCCATCATCCCCGCCAATATAAACCAAATTAATTTATTGGTATCCAATGCTTTAAGTGTCGATAATATTGCCGCCGTAGCGAAAAAGATGAGTATATGTTCCGACTGCCGCGTAAAGCCCGACGCATAAGGCGTCAGCGAAATAAGCGCGAAAGTTGCCGCCACGACCAAGCCACCAAAATCATTAAATAATCGCCGCCCAATGAAAAAAAGCACCACGATAGTCGCCACATTCAAAAAGGTAAAACCATGATGAACCCCTTCCAATGTACGCCCGAAAATCGCCATAATCGCCGCATAAGAGTAAAACAATCCCGGAAATTTTTGCTCATAGAAATCCAAATACGGTACTTTGCCATCGAGAATCATGCGTCCGCCGTAGGCGTAGATGCCTTCATCGCGTTCCATTGGAATACCATCCAATTTGAGGCGAATAAAAATGATGAGCAGCACCAATATTGCAAGCAAAGCATACGTTAGATACTTGGCTTCAAATGGTAATTTAAATTCGGATGTAGAGACGCGATTAATCGCGTCTCTACGGACGGTGGTTTTTTGTTTCTTTTTACTCATGGAATAAAATTACATAAAAAAAATGAGTCCAACGTAAAACGATTCTTGTGCCGACGAATGACGGCATTGTAAATCGTTCTGCGTGTGGGCGTGACGATTTGCAATGCCGTCATTCGTCGGCACAAGAATCGTTTTACGTTCCCGATAATGATAAAAATTGATAATGTCCGTTCATTACAAGCCTTCCAAATCATGCGGTTTGGGGCGGTGATTTTGGTGAATATACTCTTAGCAAAAAGCAGCTTAGGTTTAGAGGAAATCGGCATTTACGAAACACTAATTTTTTTGGGTACGGGCATTAGTTTTTTCTGGGTATCGGGCTTATTGAAAGGTATGTTGACGACCTATCCCAATTTGAGTGAGGTGGAACGGCGCGAGTTTTTTGTGAATGTATTTCTCGTATTTTGCGGAATGAGTACGCTGGTGGTGAGTGTATTTTTTTTATTTAAAAATACTGTTATTCAAGGCTTAACGAATTATGAAACTTTGCCTCATTATAATTTACTTTGCTTTTATGTCTTACTGAATACGCCGACTTATTTGGTCGAATATATTTATTTACTCACCAATCAGCCGCGAAAAATTGTTGGTTTTGGTTTGTATGCTTTTGGGTTGCATGTGGCGGCGATTATCCTTCCTATCATGTTGGGATTTGGTATTGCG
>ENA-ORXR01003994-ORXR01003994.1-marine-metagenome-genome-assembly--contig:-NODE-3994-length-12699-cov-60.706861_pt1 | contig 12699 bp, 16 predicted proteins | sample MGYA00237866_ERZ511479 | MGnify/ENA metagenome assembly ERZ511479 | reverse complement strand
ACGAATTTCAGACGACTGAGAATCGGTGGATGTGACATGCCATGTCATCGATGATCGATACGACAGAGAGTCCACACACCAATATGCTGCACCCACTGCGCTACTCGCCGACAGCGCGCCTTCAGAAGGTCCGCAACTTTTCATCCAAACAGCTGTCACAGTTTGAAGATGGTCGGAGCCCGCCCACCAACGACGCGCCCCAAACTCGAGCAATTTAATTGTATGAGAACGACTTTAGTGTCTAGCCGCCCAACCGAATTATATGATCTTGTTCGGATCAAATGATCCGGTTTTTGAGTACCGCTTTTCGGGCACTTCCTGCCATCGGTGACTTTTCTTGACCTCAGAAACGGACTCAGCGCAGTCTCTTCTTTCTTGGGACACACGATGAACACCTGCGGAACCCGCAATGGACAGAGAAAGGTGGAACAAACGACATTTTCTCTGTTTTCGACGGCTTCTTTCGACGAGTTTCCGAAAGCAGAAGCAGGGGTGCTTCGGAGGCCTTCCGAACATCGTTTTGATCATCAGGAAGGCGGCTCTTGCACCACAGAGAGCGTCCAGGCGCTGGCGTACAGCCATTAACGAGATGCCGTACGGGGGCCACGTGGTCCTTTAGGATTTTTGTGGATGGAAACGCCCGTACAGTGAGGATCATTTATCCTATTTGTCGGGGGAATAGACACTAGACGTGTACTAAGACCTGAAGTACAGCAATTTTCATGTACTTTGGTGCGTGTCCCATGAATGAGACATCCCAGAACCTTTTCATTTTCTCGGCCCATCGGCTTTCTGAAGCGGTGGGTCCACTCGTGTGAAGTGGCCTTCTCGGGACAGCTGACAACATCTGTCTGGGGCGGGCGACGTCACAATGGTGCCAACTGCGCACAGAAACGGACCAACAGCGGCCCCGCTCATGCAAGGCACGACCATTCCGTGCTCGTTTGACGGATGACAATCATGCTCGATAATCATTTCCAAGGATCCTAGAGCCAGTTCGACCTAACATACAGTGCAAGAAATGAACGGTGGTTTCTGGCCATTAAGTACCTGAGAAAGACCGGAATGTAGCCCCATACACGGAAAAAACCATTTGAAACACCCCTCTTTGAAGCGTCAGTTAGCACATAAGTCAATGGGTTGCAATCCTGTGACCCGAGGAACCTGAAAAGGACTGGCTCAGAGATCGTGATTTACTAAGAGGTCCACACAACAGGGCCCACGGGCATGTACAAACGAGCTGTCAGCCAAGAACGCCTCGGAAGATGCTCTCGCCATGCAGGCCAGTAGAGTATTTTCCTGTTCCCCACCCCGCGTGGACCCGTGCAGTGAGGTATCAGCTCTCCAGAGAAAGAGCATGACTCATTTTTTGGACACGCACCATACAGGCCCGATTTCGGTACTGGCATCGATTCGGAGGTGAACTGGATCTGAGGCCGATCCGGGGGGGGGCGAACGCACATCATCTGGGGGGGGTGGGGTCCAGAGCGTGGGCTACAAGTCCCACGTGCTGTCCCTGGTGGGGTGTACCAGGAAGACCGGCCCAGATTTGTGCGCTTGTAGCTCCTGCTGAAGCAGGCTACAAGTGACGCGGAAACAAGGAAATCGGGTGTGTCGAAGTCGCTTCGGAGCGTGCCAGGGCTTGTCATGATGGGTTGTCCCACATAAATCTGTGTCGCGCGTCCCTGGACCGCCAGAAGCCACCAACGTTCAGCACGTAGCATTATCCAGACTTGTTGTCGCAAATTAGTAAAAGACGGGCGTCCCTGGACTGCCAGAACCCACCAGCGTCGAGCACGTAGAAGAAGAATCTCAGAGGGTCACACGTCAACTCTTGTGCGCCAAAGGGCCCCTGTCCGCGTGGGGGCGACGACCTAGAATACCCTGCGCGTCAAGGCGCGTCGGCGCAGCCTCCTCCTTCAGCTGAACAGCCTCCAGGTAGTGAGCAAAGCGCTCGTATTTGACATCGCCGTCAACGACGCGAGCCACAGCCTGTCTATTAATTGACAAGGAAGACTCATCGCCTCGAACGTCCGCACAATCCACAGGAAGACGCAGATTGGTGACTTGGTCAACCAAGGCGTTCGCCACCGCCGCCAGGGCAGCCCCACGGCGCGCCCGAAGACGCACGTTACGCACATGCGCCGAACCAATCAGGGCAACCGCCGCCGAAGAAGTGGCACGCGTTGGCTGTCGGATTACGCTGCCCTGGTCCACGTATCTTTGCTGCACAGGAGGTCGATGGGGCGCCGGGCGACGCGGTTGACGTGTCACGCCGCGATTCGGAGAGGTGGCGCTGTCCTTGCTGGTTGGGATCTTGATTGATTGTGGGTCCTTTGCATTTGCATGTCAATAGCTTGAATGATCTGCTTTACAGTAGGGGGGTCCACTGGTATGGATCCCCAGATCTCCCCATGGGGAGGCTACTGTGTGGGATTTGCCAATTGGGCCTGCTTTCTCTAATAGCTTCTGGGGACAGCGGGGCGCCCGTGGCCCGGCTTCCCCACGAAAAGATGTAACTGCGTTCTCACCTCCTTCCTCCCATATTGCGCCTTCGTGTGGTTTCCTGGGTGACCGTGTCACCGGGCGAGAGTAGAGCAAGGGCGTGAGGGCGGGTTTCCTCAGCTGGGCAGGTGTTCCTATGTGTTTCTGTGGGCTGGGGTCACACGGCGTGTTATGCGACATCGGCCATATGGCGTGCACTCCGCGAGAGGAGGTGGCTATGACCACGAGCGAACGCGCTGCGGGGAACGCGGGCGGTATCGACCCCCTCGGTCTTCACCAGCGGCGTTATCCCCGTGGTAAATAGTCCGAGGACCACGACACCACATCCCCGGCGTGTGTCGATGTGAATTGCTCCAATGGGAGCGGCGCTTCCTGGTTCTGCGCCCAGTCAAAGTCGACATACGGGTGACGAAGGCGAACGCAGTACTCCTTGGTCGCATAGACCATCACTCGCACCTGCAGAGCATGAACGGACTCGGCGTCGCGCCGAGCAACGTCCTTAAGGACCACCGCCCAAGGAACATCCCCCACGGCCCGGCGCATATTTCCATACATGGTGTACGCGACCTCGCTGTCGGGCGCGTATGTCAGAATGGACGTGTCCAACGTGTCAAAATACGGAAAAACCGTCGCGTCCAAACGGACAAATTTCTTGTCCACCCGGAGGGTGTGAACCCTTGCAGAAACTAAGTTGCAATAGTACTCGGAGTACGCCACGGGCCAAACCGAGCTATCATCGTTGCGCAACGAGTCCGCTCGGTACGACACCACCAACAGGGTTGCCACCCAAAGCTCCGTGAACGGCTCCCACTCCGGGACGGGCGGAAGCCGACGCGACTGGTCGAACGGCCGTTGAGCACGGAGAAGCACAGCCGCCCACGCGGTGGTCAGTAGACTTCGCTGCCGAAAGAAGCGTGTGTCGGCAGCACGACGGTGGTCCGTGGGGAACATAGGCAGCCGAAAGGGGTTCGGTAACTCGCTCATGCGAGGGCTGAGATCGACCTCGATTGCGTCATTCCCGTCGGTCGGATCCAGCGAGAGCTGGTTGATGTACTCCTTCAGCCCGGAGTCGTGCCCGAACGGTACCGCAAGGTCAGCCGCCAAAGAGCGCTGGAGGAAGACGGCCTTTAGCCAATTGCGCAGAAGGCAACAAAACGAGTTGGCCGCCCCCTCGAAGGTCTATATTCCCTTCACAGGGAACAGCAGCGCGTTAGTATAAACCAAACGGTGGAACCGGTGCAAAGGCACGTGGTCACGCCTGAGCTCGCTGCAAAACGACATCACCTCGTAGGTACGACGCTGGGGGCCCTGCTTACCGAAGAAAGGGACCTCATGGACCTCAGCCACGCGTTCACTAGCATGGTCCGGCGACCCTGACTCCGACGTCACGTCGAAAAAGCCCGGCAGGGCCTCGTACCGCGCATGCAGACGACGCATGTGCGCACGAGCGAGGTTGCGAACGCAAACGTCGCACAGGTCCTGGTAGGTGATCTCCGGGACAACGTCGACCACCTCTACGGGCTCCACGTACGTGTAGAACGAACCGTAAGGCCCAAATGGACCCAAGATCATGGGATCCGTGGAGCAACCCACGTCAGCCGCACCACCTGCGGAGGCCTAAGCCACATCACCGCCCGCCGCGCCATCGGCGTCGCCTCCGTCCACCGCCGTAGCAGCCGGGTTCGACATGTCGACGGACGCCCCGGATGGTTACCCTTTCCGCCGACGCCGAGCTTTTATCCCTTGCCGCCGTCGCCGAGCGTGCCACCGCTACCGCCGACGCCGAGCAAGCCGCCCTTGCTTCCGACGCCTAGTGTGCCGCTCTTGCCGCCGACGCCGAGCGTGCTGCCGTTTCTGGCGAAGCCGAGCTTTCCGCCCTTGCCGCCTGGCACGCCGCGCTCGGTCCCGTCGCAACCAGGGGCTTATGAATCTGCCAATATTTGGACCACTCTGATGTTTTCCACACCAGCATTTCTTGACTCAGAGAAGTGTTTTGCCGCATCTTCGTGAATACTGATAGAATGTATATCCGCAGCTAAAAAATGTACAATACGATGAAAAATACGGATTCTATCCAGGATATATCACACTCTTGAGCAAGTATGTCCGACGGGACGTACTTGAAAGGCGTGTTGCGAAGGAAAAACAAAGAGCGGCTTGAGGCGCAAGATCTGAACGCGGCCCAGACGAGACCATGACAAGTAGTGAGCTCGCGACTGTGAATGTAGTGAGCTCGCGACTGTGAATGTGACGTCAGCGGCACAGGCTTAGAGCGGTAAGACAAGAGGGGAGTGTTGGGGGGAGGAGTCTTGCCGGAAGAAAGCGCGTCTTTCACGCGACACGTGTGCAAACGCCGGACGAACATCTCGACACCGAGCTCGCTGGCGCGCCGCAAGCCCGCTAGGTGCGTGCGCCGATCAGTCCGCGTCTTCTTCGAAGGGGTTGGAGCCGCCTCTTCGACTTCAATGGCGTCGCCGACACCGAGGGCGGCGCCGGACTTGGCCGGCGCTACCGCGTCCACACCGATGGTCGCTGCCCACTCAGGCAGCGACGCGCAACCGCCGGCAGTCGTGGGCGCGCCGCCCGGCTGGGATGTCGCCGCTGCAGTGTCGGCGCCTGTTGGTGCAGACGGCGGCCGACGTTCCGCTCCCACCGCGGAAAACGCCGTCCCGCACGTGAAACCGGCCGTAGCAGGCTCGAGCGCAGGGGGAGGAGAAGAGGCGTGCCACGGGTTGCGCACCCGCTGGTACCGAAAACCAGGAAGTAGGGGGGGGAGTGGGGGAAATGGCGAGGGGTCGCCATCGGCCGACTTATGGGGGGGAGTCGGGCATTGCGGCTTTCCGTTTCGCGACATGTACGGCACCGCGACAGCAGTGGCCACACCGTCCGTAGACGGCGAGAAAGGGCGGATACACCGCCGTTGCGGAACGGGCCGCAGAGAGCGGTCACGTTCAACGTACGCCTCCACCCGTGCGGCTCCCGCAAGAGAACAGCGGAACGCACACGACCTGAGTAGACTGAAATTCTTGGTTGCCCCCATACTAGTTGCCAACGAGGACTGCGGCACCGCTCCCCGTGGCCCACCCAGGCGCACGCATAATTGCGCGACCGGGCCACAGAACTGAGCGGGACCCCACAATCGACCTTCGTGGAATGCCTGAACGAGTTTCCCGAGAGGCTCAAACGAGCGGTCCGTTGACCGGCTCCGCAGCGCCACGAGACCCCCGGCCCAGAGGGAAGCTGACGGTAGGTTTCTTCGACAGTCGTGCACCGTACCTCGAGTTCTCGAGGCCGGGCACATCTAGGCCCGCTGTCAGCCATCACGCACTCGCGAGTGAGTGGACGGTTGCACTGAGAGAATATTTGCGATGCTGTCAAGGACACAGCCCCAAGAGCCCCGGCATTTGTCCCCACGTCCCGGGGGACACACCACCGACGCTCAGCTGGACACACACGAGTGCCGATGAGTCCGCCACCGCGATCCACTTCTCTATTCTGGCCCGTCCTCGGCCCTCTGGAAGCACCCAGGGCGTCACATGAGGAGTGAAAGCGCTGTGCAATCGGTCTGACTCAGAAGATGGGGGCAGGCACGCAGCAGAGGTGCACGGGGGCGCGGCCCTTGTGCCACGCGCATGGCTCTCGGGACACCCGTGTGCGCGGTTCGGCAGGCCACTGTGGCCGCAGGCGACCGTTCGACCGGCATGATTCAGGCTCCAACAGCTTCCACCACCTGAGGGGGTGGGACAGCAACAAACGTCACGCACTCGAGCGGATTTGATCCAAACTCGAACCGAAAGGCCTTCACGTGTCTCGCTAGATTGCCTTGATTTGGGCCGTTTGGGCTCCATTCACAGGCTTTCCGTGACATGCTCGGAACGTATCCGACGGGCGCCTCTTAACTTCAATACTTGCGACGACGCTGATACGTGTGCTTCGTTGGCAACCACCCACTGCGGCCAACAGCGCCGAGGCTAACGGCGCTCAGATCTTCGAAAGGTCGCCCACTCTATTTCACCCCTTACATTGCCCGTTGGCAACGCGTTGGCCCGTTGGCAACTGACCCCTCGCAGGGCCACACGTAGCGGTTTCATTTCACCGTTTCAGACCTTTGGCCCGACATTGGTGGGAATTCTTGGACCATCTACGTCGGGGGGACCGTCATAGAGTATGACTTCCTCGTGGTCCAGTCACTGTCCGTACCGCTCATCCTCGGGTGGGACTTCCAGCGCAGCTACGTAGAAACCATCTCCCCCAAGTCGCAGAACACCACTCTGTAGTGGATCCTGCTCTCACAGCCGACGGGGTATAACCCCGTCGGAAAACCCAGCACAGGATGCGGAGCCCAACGCCAGAGACACAACACGAACGCCGGGATCACCGGGCGCGAAGCGGACCAAAACGACGGACGTAACGCAAACGCAGCGCTGATTTTTTCGAATACGCACGGTGACCCCAAAGCATACACTCATACAACCTCAGAAACAAGACGCAGGACGTGCGGAATCCCGACCCCTTGGCGCTACCATTGGGGGACCCGAGCCCAACGGACCACGTTCTCAGGCCGGGCCTCTAGTGGCCCCCGCCCAGGATCCTCGACTACCCTTCCACTGAAAGAGGACGTCCGCCCGTCTCGGGCAAAATCCAGAAAGTCATCAAGACTTGCTAGATTTCAGGATTTACCCAAAATCAGTACCTCGGGACTTATCCCAAGATTTTTCAATTTTCCCGGATAGAATTCCGGTGGGATTTTATCCCTGGTCGAGATCATATCTCGGTCCGGCTTACGCTCGGATTGCGGAAGCTTCCACAAGCTTCCCGGTCCCTCCAGAGGGCCCGGATTCGGGAAGACGTGTGTCTCCCTCGGCTGTGTCAGACCCCTCCAGGGGGGCCCGATCGGGTGCTCCTCACCCCGCGCCCCTCTAGAGGGGTCGCTTCGTGTGTGGCCCTCGTGCTCCCTAGACACCCGCCCAAGGGGGGCTGTCCCACGCTACCCCCCTAGGGGGGTGTTACGTGACTGGTCACGACCCGTCCGCGGCTCATGCCGGGGCCCGTGTCACCCCTGACAGGGGGTTTCCCCCACACGGCGGAAGAGCGTTGCATTGCAGCCACCTGTCCGAAGCTCACCTCCTTCCTCCCCACTCCTCTCGGCGTCCCTCGTTGCTGGCGTCCCTCTTTGCTGGCCCCCCTCTCCGATCGCTGTTATGTCTGACTCGGACGATGACAAGGCCATGTGTGCCACTGCCGCCTCGCTCGCAAACGATGATGGCAATGACGTCGCGGCAGACGTGCTGGCAGCTGAGCATCACCTCAATTTGCTTGACCATATGATGGGTGATTTTGATGCGCGTCGCGGGGGATAGCTCCCAGGGAAGGCCCCTAACAAGCAGCGTGACTTTGTCTCGGAGGATAGGGGCCTGATGAGGGACTACTTCGGCGTGGATGAACGTCCGCCAGTATTCGACGAGAAGGACTTTGAGCGCCGCTTTCGTCTGCCTCGTGGTGTGTTTGACCGCCTGTACCGTGGTTTGCTGTGTGCGCTATACTTTCAGCAAAGTTTGAACGCCACTGGAAAGCCACAGTCAACGACATTGCAGAAACTCACGGCAGCTTTGCGCGTGTTGGCTTTTGGTGTCGCGTACGACAGTTTGGATGAGCACTTCCGTTTGTCCGAGACAACTGCATGTGAGACTGTTCATCGTTTGTCCGAGACAACTGCATGTGAGACTGTTCATCGTTTTGCTCGCTTTGTGATTGAAAAGTACAAGCCTGTTCATCTCCACGTGCCCACTCTGGCAGATCTGCAGCGCGTGATGGGTGTCTACGAGGAAGCTGGCTTCCCGGGGTGCATGGGGTGCGTTGATTGCTCTCTTTGGATCTGGAAGAGTTGTCCAATGTCTCAGCATGGCCAATACCAAGGCAATTCTAAGAAGCGCTCCATCGTGTTGGAGGCAGTGGCGGACAAAGACCTGTACCTTTGGCAATTTTACATTGGATTGTCGGGAGCCATGAATGACCTCAACGTTATGTCCTTTGCCGTTCCAATCCATGCTGGCTGGAGCTTTTCCTTCCTCCATTCCTTACACAGTTAACGGTGTGGAGCGCACACTGCCGTAAATATTATGCGACAGCATCTACCCAGAGCACCCCGTCTTAAGCAACACGTCGAAGGGTGACGACGAGAAGGAGAAGTACTTTTCCGTCCAGCAAGAAGGGCGGCGTAAAGATGCCGAGCAGGTGTATGGCGTACTCTACCAGGAGTGGCACATCCTCGATAGACCTGCGCGCTTCCATAGCGTCCAGAATTTGGTGGAGGTGGGCACCTGCTGCGCTATCCTCCACAACATGATCGTCGCGCATCGTCGCAAAGAGGCTCATGCCGCTCAACCAGGTACGTAACAGCCCACTCTCCGCGAGTCTTGCTCTGTCACACTAGTCTGTTCCCTTGGCTTGCGCCGTATCTCTTCCGAGATGCGTGTTCTATGCTTCGTTTTTATCCTTTGATCCTGGTATTCACCACTGCAGCTGCGACTTGTCTCCTGCGTTCCCCTTGTCTCATGTTTTAGTTATTCTGTACTGCAGTGAGGCGCGCGGAGCCCTGCACTCCAGAGTCCACAGCGGACACAGCCGCAGCTGTTCCAGAGACGGGCGCTGCAGAAAGTAGTCACGCTCCACCTCTCGGCGCAGAGGAGATGGCGGCCGCCCACGCATGAGTGACAAGTGAAGTGGAATATGAACGCCTGAAGAAAGACCTCATTCAGCACCTTTAGGCCCGTCGCCCAGATGCCTCACTCGAAGCACAACCCATGTGAACCAAATATACATGAGAGATGATGTGCACACTCAACCGAGCGTCGTCAAAATCAAAAGCAGAAATGTACAAGCACGGGCGTGGCAAAAGCCACTGTGCCCGGGAACGATGAACATGTGGCGTCTAGGCACCGCCGCATGTGCTGCCGTGGACGGTCGCCGTCGCCGCCACCGCGGACGCCGACGCCACGCGCCGCCGCCGCCCGTGTTTTTGGGGTGGGCCCGCGTGGGAGCCGGCGCGTGGCCAGCGCCTGCTAGTAACAAATTTGCCTCTACACCCGGCACTGCCGCGGCCAGCACCACCGGTGGGACCCGATCCCGCACCGCCAAGCACGCCTCAAACAGGTGCAGTTCGACGCGGCGGAAGCGTTAATGGCCCTGCCACGTGCCCTTCTCCGTCATTCGGAGCGGACGCTACAGCAGCGCCACGAAGCGGGGGAAGAGTCAAACTCTCAGCGCCGTCAGGGAGTGCTCCGGTGGAGCCCGTGGCCCTCTCCCCTGCCCCATCGCTGCCTCCAGCGGCCGACGCCACCGCAGTGTCGGCTGCCGCCGCAGCTTGTGCAGCCAAGCCCGCGGCGCGAGCCGCGGTGCGGAGGACTTCCTCCTGTGCTTCTTCCTCCGCAACCTGATGCAGGCGCCGTGCCTCAGCGTCCTCCCGCTCTTTTGCAGCCGCCAATTCCGCCCGACGTCCGTTTTCCCGCTTGTCCTCCGTCGCAATCTCGGCCGCCATGCGCGCCGCCGTGCGCGCCCGAAACGCCAAACCCTGCGGCGTACCTGGCATCGCCGCAAAGTTGAAAAACTGGTTGCGTTCCATATTCTACAAAACTTGGACCTCGGAGGCTGGCGCATCCGTGAGCGTCTTTATGCGCTTAGCAACAGAGGCCAAAGAGGTTATCATGGCGGCAATGTCCTTGGAGCGCTTGGAGCCCATTGCAGAAGCTCTAGGTTGCCCTGCTCGCACTGAGGGGTCCTCATCACCTCTTCCCCCATCTCCCGTCGCATGTGGCCTGATACCGTTGGCCGCGTCGCCTGCCTCCTGGTTGTACCGCGCGTCCACTCCAGCATGAGGCGGAGCGGCGCCCGGATTCGCCGTGGGCGACAGCTCCGATGTCCTCCCCGCGCCAGGTGCCTCAACACCTCGAAAGCGCGGATGGTTACGCAAAATCAGCCAAGACGACAAGTGAGCAAACTCGCCCCACGACCCGAAAACGTCAGCCTGAAACTCTGGGGCCCGAATACGGTTCAACTCTGCCATAACCATGTGCTGTAGGTCAAGCTCAGTCATCCCTGTGTGTGGCTTGCTCTTCAAAAACTTGTAACAGGCACTCATCTTATTACACACCGGCGCAATCACGTCTGTCCAGAGCGCGCGCATTGCAGCCACGCTCCGTGAGCGCCAATACCGAGGTTCATCCATAGTAGATGGATGTCTCGTGCGTGCACCCAAGAATTCGACATGCATGCCAGCGTAAAACGCCGCCCCCCGCATGTTGGTACCCAAGTGCGTCGAGGTCCGCCCAATGAAAGCTCGCGTGATTTCGACCTCCTCCCCCTCGCTCCACCTGGTACCCTTCGTCACTGCACCGGGAGACGTCGGCGGGCGCTCGCACACCAACGCGCTTCTTCGATTCTCTGCGACGAAGATGGGCGTGACGTCGATAGCCGCCGGTGCAGCGTGCGATGACGACGAACGCGAGCGCTATCAACACTAGTCGGCGTGCGACTGAGCAATATCGATCGACCAATCATGGTACGTTTTTGTGCAATGACGGAATACTGCATGCCATTCTGAGCGCGATCGACCGACGCAAGACACGCGCTTCATTCGATCTTGCGTTTTGTCGTGACGGCCTGCACCCCACGGGTCACGCATTGCATGCGCGCAGGTTGGCGGGATTGGAACCATGCGTTGGCCAAGCGCTTTGGAGCGCCGCCAAACAAGCCTGTTTGGACGGGCATTGCCGTTGAAGCTCCAAAACTGAGGCGATCGCGCGTGCCGACCTCGAGATGGATTAGAAAACTAAACATTGTGAGGAGAGCTATGATTGGCCCGTCACACTCCCATCATAGCCTAGATGTGGACCGCGTTTTCTCCACCAATGCGCCCGTTGGCCAAACGGTGCCACGTTTGGCTGTTTCGACGGTTGGAGCCATTGGTGGAGATGCTCATAGGCTGTTTCACGGTTGCAAACGATTCTAGCTGGCGGAGGCGATTGTGTGGCTCCATCGCGTTCTCCAACTTAAGTCTCAACGAAATACCAAGTGTTGCAAGAGAGTCCAATCGGCAACTTGAGAAGGATAGAATAGCCTGTGGCTGGACCCCTAGGCACTCACAACTCCACAGCGAAGAGGCGATTTCATCGTCTCGACGCGATCTGTACCGACCGCGATCCACGCAGATCTTTGGGACCAGGCCCGCGGCGATGGCTCTATTTGCGTGTTGCAGAGTCAGCGCTATCTACACATGCTACATGGCAGGCGGTATGCCTCTAGTAATGCGTGTGCACCGACTGCGCTGTATCTCCGTGCTCTGCCACTCTCCAGAGGACGTTCGTTCGGCCCCAGCCTTACAGGAACAGAACCGCGATAAAACCGCCATCCGTGCTCCTCGCAAAGGGACGATGGGCCGAGGTCCAAACCGAAAAGAAACCGCAATCGGACGGACTGTGATTGGCCCACCATAGCCCTCAGCTGGATCCAGCGACGATGAGACAGAGGTCAGTCGACCATGCTTACAGCCGACATGTGCGGACGACAGTACTGCGCGGTCTCTTCGCTAGTTCGGATCGCTGCCTATTTCTCTGTTCCTTTGCGTTAAAATTGTTTCTTACTTCTGTTCTATTACTCCGGCTGGCGAAGACAATCGAGGTGATGCTGCGCCAGCTCCTGCTCCCGCCTTGCCTGCGCCGGAACGTTTTCTGTTGCTAGCCGTAGACGAGGCAGCAGCGTCTGCGGGGGCGGATGCGGCGGGGACAACCGGCGTCGCAGCAGTGACGGTGCGCGCGCCCGCTTTCCGCGGCCGCCGGTGACGTAGACCACGGGACTGCAGCTCGCAAGCCCCCCATCGAGCATCGCATGCTGCGAGGCGCGGCACGCAGCCCTCGAGGTAGACGACCGCCGCGTGTAGGCAGTCCGCCGCTTGCGATAAAACGGCTTCAGCGACCGGAGGATCTTGTCGATAGAAAGTCCCATCCTGGTCCGCAGCACCCTGCGATCCTCCGCGGTGAGCCCCGGCCCCTCGTGTGTGAACACGCTGATCGTCATATTGGTAGAGGAGGACGGTGGTAGTGGACGGACGCCGCCGAGGTAGATCTCCCCCAGCCCATTGTGTCCGGACAACAGGGGCGCGGGGGATGGCGGGGGGGAAGGCGGGTGAGAAAGCGGGGG
>ENA-ORXR01003993-ORXR01003993.1-marine-metagenome-genome-assembly--contig:-NODE-3993-length-12701-cov-9.516397_pt1 | contig 12701 bp, 10 predicted proteins | sample MGYA00237866_ERZ511479 | MGnify/ENA metagenome assembly ERZ511479 | reverse complement strand
TACAACGGCGCCGCGGCGCCCGGGACGTCGGCCGCCGAAAGGGGCCGCGGTGGCCGCCAAGGTCCTGCGAGTGGGCGCCATCGCGCGCGGGGCAGGCGGCCGAAGCCTCGGAACCGCGGGCCCACGAGCGGCAACGCCACCAGCAGCACAAAGCGCGAACGCCGGGGCCGCGGCCGCAGCCCCCGAAGAAGCGCGGTGGCCGGCGTCGTCGACGCCGCTGGACGCACACGTCGCGACGGCGCCGGCGGCGCCGGCGAATGCGGCGGCGGCGCCAGCGGCGTCGCCGCCAGACCCAAGCGCGGGTGCGTTCGCAACGGCGGGCGCTGCGGCCGCTGATTCGGCGGCCGAGGCCGAAACGCCGGACGACGCTGAGGCCATCGCGGCCATCGCCGGTGGCGCGCCAGCGCCGACGCCAGACAGCTGACCAGTGCACTCGAGCCGTTCGGCGGGGCGCCTCACCGTGGCGTCTGCCGTCGCCGCCGACGTCCCAGCCAACGCATGCGCGCCTGCCGCCGCCCGCCCATCGCCATTGCGTCGCTCGTCCCCTAGCGTTGCGAGGGGGGGGGCGGGGGGGGTGAAGAGGGGGGAGTCCGTGCGCGGCGTCAGCCTGCGGACGTGACGACTCCGACGGCGACAGAGCGTGCTGCCCCAAGACCGATGCGGGAGCAGACAGCGCTCGCACGGCCGCTCCCGTTTCCGCCGCCACTGCTGCTCTGCCGCCGCCTCCAGCGCTCGTCTCCTCAGCCGCCACGGGCGTACCGACCGTAAAGGGCGTTGCCGCCTGGCCTCCCCCCTCTTTCCCTTGGCCACGCCCGCTTTTGGGCAGCCTCACCAACAAAGGCAGTGGAGGGGCGGGCGCGGGGTGGAAGGGCTGGGGGGTGTAGGCGGCACTGCGCTCGCATGGAACGCGCGCGATGCCGGCGGAGGCCGTCACGCACAGCTGCCGCGGCACCACCGGCTCCGGAGCGCCCGCCGCAAAAGAGACAGGCGATTGGCCACCGACGGCGGCGGGCGCCGCTGCGGCCGCCGCTGACTCCAACAACGTCCCGGCAGTCGACATCGTCGCCCGCCCGGGACACGCATCGTGGCGCCGACACGCCGGTCCCGGGGCCGCCGCCGAAGCCGCAATCCCCGCCAGCTGCGGCACCGCGTCGGCCGTCGGCGCCGCCGTCGGCGCCGCCACGTGCGCCGCCGCCTGCGCCGCAGCGGCCGCCGCGGTGAGCTCGATGTGGCGGGCCGCCAACGGCAGAGCACCTGCCGACCGCATCGCCGCTGCCGGCAGCGCGGCAGCTCTCGGCGCTGCTACCACGGTCGCCACCACAACGGTGCCCGACGCCTCAGGCGCCACCGCCGGCAGAGAGTAGCCTGCCGCGTCGGGTACGGCCGCGCGGCAGCCGTGGCTGGCACCTGGCGCAGCGAACGAGAAGGGCCCTGACGGCGCCGGGGCGTGCGCCAACGTGGCGTCCAGAGCAGAGGGGCGGGACGGCGCCGTCGTCGCGCGCCGCGAGGCGCTTAGCGCGGAGCCGTCCGCGCCAGCACCGCGTCCAGCGCCTTGAAGAGAATTCGTCGAATGCAACCGGGAGGACGGAGCCGCACAGAAAGCGCCAAGCGTTCCCAGTCCCTTCTCAGCCGGAGGCAGCCCCCCAGCGTCCGACGGGCGCTTCGAGGCGTGCGACGGATGCCATCCCGCCGCCGTTGCTGACGCAATTGTCGCCGCCGCCGCTGGAGCGACCTCCGGGCGCGCCACTGTCGACCGCGTGCCGGCATCGCCGGTGTCGGCCTATGCAGCGGGGGAGGGGGCGGAGCCTGCGCCTCGTGCGAGAGGCGCGCCCTCTCCGGCATGCGCGGCCAAGGCCGTGGCAGGGGCGGCTGCAGGAGCTGCCCGCACGGAAACCAAGAGCCCTGGCGCCGACGCAGGCGCCGTAGGCCAGACAGCCGCTTCTTCACGTCCCCCAGCTGGCGTGGTGGTCATGGCAGGGGCGAAAAGCGCGCCAGGCGCGCCCGAGAAGCCGAGCGCGGGCGACACGTCCAGGGAAGCTGCAGCTACCCGCTGGGGAGCCTGTTGCGAGACGAAAGCGGCAGCGGGCACCGCTGGAAGGGCATCCGCCGCCCCACCGGCGCACAGGAATCAGGACGGTCGCTGGGGGCCGCCTTCGGCGAAACTTTCAGCGTCGGGGGTGCCGGCCGACGCGCCGTGTGGGCGGGACGCGTCGAGGGTTTCGGCGGTATCGGCGGCCAAGCCGTCCGGCCGCGGTCTCCCTGCATCGCCGGAGGCGGCGGCGGCGGCGGCGGCAGCGGCCGGTGGCGCCGCAGGGAGGGGAGCAGCGGGCGCCGCCGCGCCCGTAGGACCGATGAGCGAGGTATCTCGGCCACCGGGCGGCGCGCGCTGCCGCAGCCGGGTTGTGCTAGCATCAGGTGCCGCCGTGACGGTGCCCGACAGCAGCGAAGGGGGGTTGGCGGCCGCCGGCTCGCCGTCGCCCTCGTCGGCAACGCGGGCTTGGCGGACGCAGCTCCCCACGGTGGGCGGAGGGGTGCGGAGATTGCAGAAACGAGGCGGTCCGACATGGCGGCACCAGCGGCGGCGCCGCCGCCGCGGCGAGACGAAGCGACCCGGAAAGAGTCCCCCAGGAGGGGGGGGTGGGGGGGCGGAAGGCGCAACGGCGGCACCCGGCGCCCGGGGTCGGGCGTCAGCGGCGGCGTCGGAGGATCCGCGACAAGGAGACATATGCGGCGAGGTGGGATGGAGGGGGGAAGGTGGGGGAGGAACGGTGGCGGATGCAAGTGAGCAAAAAGTGTTTCGGACGCCGGCCGTCCGGGATTGGGCGACGACGGGCGGAAGAACAACCAGCGAATCACGGACGTTACCCACCGCCAGCGGGGTCACCGCAGCGACGGGGTGCCCGCCGGCGACGACACGCAACGCCGCGCTGCAGGGAGCCGACCCCGGCGACGCCTCCAGCGCCTGCGCAGTCGCCGGCGCACCGGACAGGCGGGCGGGTGCTCCATCGGCGGGGGGGGACGCCAACCGGCCGGGGGAGACGCGCTCGCCGGCAGAAGGGGGCAGCGCGGGGGTGCCGCTCGTAAGGGCGAATGCATCCACCGTGATGAGGAAGGTCGCGACCGCCGCCAGCGCGGGCGAGTACTGCCGCCCCGCGCGCAAGGCTTCGACGGCGCACCCGTCTGCGTCTGGCGGACCATCTCGCACACCACGTCCAGCTTTTCCGTTGAGACCATGGAGATCTCGTCGATGAGCAGCGCGCGCACTTCCGTGAGCCGAAGAGCGATGGGCACCCACCGGCCCATCTTGAGCAAGCGGGCAGCTTCTGCTGCGGGATCATCGAGTTTCACGCTGTAGTCGCGGACGAACCCAAGGAAAGAGTGGAACGTCTGCCCGCTCGCCGAGCGAGCGGCGCTGCCGGTCGATGCCACCACCACGACAGCGCCCGGAGCGGTCCACCGCTTGCGCAAGAAGTACGCTAATTGCTTGAGGAAGTGGGTCTTGCGGACACCAGGTCCGCCCGTAAAAAAGATACTTTCACCACGCTGGAACCAGGGGTTGTCAGGATACCGTTTTCTGGCCATAATGGGAAACGGATACGCTGCGTTCCACCGTTTCCGGATAAGGATCATTCTCATCTCTCAAGAACAGGATCAGATTATAACCTCACCCTGCCGGAGTTTTAAGCGGAATATATCCATGTTCGGATACTATTATCGTATCCGAATATAAAGGCATATATTCGATCGATGACCTAACTACAGCAGCAGGAGCCGCACTTCGATAGCAGAACAGCAGTGAACTACTACTTGAGAGCTGTACTTGTTCTCAAAGCCCAAACTGCCCCCGTGCAGGCGGTTCCACGAAGAATGCAATAGGATGAAATAGTCGTACGGTGCTGGCGTCACAGAGGTTTAACACAACGTAGATGGATCTTAATGATACCACGGCTATCGCCGATTCACTCAAGTACGTTGCTGGCATCCGGCGCTGTGCGTCCTCTTTGTGGCCGGTGCTGGCGTCTGCCTGCGGTCGCTCACCCCCTCAAGGCTTCCTGCAGCCGGTGCTTTCCACTGCTCGCTGACAGCAACAGACGGATAGCCTTGGCGCAGCTTTAGCAATTCCACTAGAAGCCGGCGCTTGCGCCGTCGCCGACCGCCCGCCACGTGACCACCGGACGCCAACCTCGGTCTGGAAGCTTTCGGACACACTTTCAAAGGTCTGAAACGCGCGTGGGATGGCGGAGGTGTGAACGTCGCCTCTGACGGTCGGCCGGGCCCCCTTTTGCCCACTTTTCACGAGACGGCGACTGCAGGGAGGCCGGCAGACTAGGGAGATCTGGCTACAGCCGTGTGCGTCACCCTGCTGACACGTCAAAACAAGACCACGGCTCTGGATGGCTAGTTCGCTGAGGCGTGAAAGCTGACGCCGTCGTTTGCCAGCACCGCGCCTCTGCCCGAGGTAATCTTGACGACTGTGGCCGGGGGGTGGGTAGCGGCGGGTAAGCATTCCGCAGTCGTTGTCGGCACCCCGCCCCAGCTCAAGAACGGCACGGCGGCTCGGGGGCGGCTGGCCACCGGATGGCAGTGGCCGGGAGCGTCGCAGCACCCGTGTCGAATGATAATGCGCCGGGAGGTGGCGGAGGTCGCGGACGTGTGACAGCAGGCGCCGGCCGTCGGCGTCGCCCCGACCCCGCCCAAGGTCTACTAGACGAAGAGGGAGGGATCAGCGGCGGCGGTTGGTCATCTGGTGATCGCTGTTGGCGTCGCTTCGCGAACAGGCTCTGTGACTTCGCGAATATTGGGCGTAACTCAGCATCAACAAGCACAGAATAGACGGTACGTACTAGTAACCGCAAGAAGACTGACGCATTTTCTTGCACGTGTCTCACCCATGTCGCCGTTCTCGCATCAACTGCATTGCTGCTTGCTGTACAAGAAAGAGCGAGCAACACCACGAGAGGTAAGCACCCCCTGGCAGGATCCTGACTAGGAGGTTTCCGTCGCTACCCGCATCCTCATCGTAACAGATTACTCGCAGCAGAAATCACCACTCTCCGCTAGCATTCCGTCTTCGCCGTATCCGTGACCTCGAAGAAAATCGTCTCCAAACATGGGAGACCCCATGCCGATCGGATATACTCGAATAAAATAAATCGCCAGAGAATACGGTATAATCTGCCGCTTGCGCTGTCTGGAGGATTATTATACGCTCGGACAGAAAAGCATACTCAGATCCGAATATGTCGTCGAGACCCATATTCCGGATTATTGAGGATATAATGCCTGGATATATTCCTCTGAGATATATCCGTGACAACCCCTGCTGCCCACCGCCGATGTGTCCACTTCCCTGCCCTCCGCCGCTTCTGCGGCACGGCCGTGTCAACCACGCTCTCGGTGCCGGCCGCCATGTACCGCCTGCGCAGCCTCTTTACGGCCATGCAGTGCCGACACCCTCGCAGCGGCGACGCGCGGCTTGGCCACCAAGCCCTGCGGGACCTCCTCTGGTGAGTGGACCTGCAGAGGTGGGCGGCTACGGGCCGGGCTATCCGGCCAGATGCGGCTTCCATGCTCTTGGACACGGACGCCAGCAACTTGGGGTGGGGGGCGGTCCTCAACCAGGCCGCAGGGGCGCTCGGCTTCCACGCGGCGGACCGAAACGGCCTCCACATCAACTGCTTCGAGCTGGGGGCCATCACCCTGGCGCTCCGCTCCTTCCAGGCTCTGATCCCGGTGGGCACGGTCATCCAGTTGCGCACGGACTCCATGGTGGCGCTCGGCGTCTTTGAGGCCGGCTCGTCGTGCTCCCCGGTACTGCTGAGCCAGTAACGGGAGCTGTACGAGCGGTGCGCGGTGCTGCAGGTGGAGCTACAGGGAGAGCACATCCCCTCGGTGCTCAACGAATGGGCCGACCGGCTGTCCCGGGAGAACGACGCAACGGACTGGATGTTGGGCGTCGCGGCGCTCCGCCGGCTGGAGGCTCGGTACGGCACCCACTCGGTGGACCTGTTCGCCACGGAGCTCACCACGCGGTGCCTCAGCTTGTTCTCGCGCCGGCACTTCCCGGGGGCCCTGGCCGTCAACGCCCTCCGCCACCCATGGGTGAACGAGAACGCGTGGGCCAACCCTCCCTTCCACCTCGTGGGCGCCGTGGTGTACCGCACCGTGGCCACTGGGGCGACGGTCACCCTGGTCGCGCCGGTCTGGCCGGCCCAGCCTTGGTGGCGCACGGCGGTGGAGACATGCTGGGAGTGGCAGATCCTGCCGACGGCGGAGGGCGTCTACGCCCCCGGCTCGAGGTCCGACGCGGAGCCGCGGGCTTTCTGGCGGACTGCGGTGTTCCGCTTCGCGCCAACCCCGCGCTGGGCAGCGACACCCAGCGCTGGGACCTCCTCTTCGCCCGCGTCGCCCTCCCGGTCGTGGCCGACCTGCCCAATCCCGCCGCGGCCCTCGCCTTTCTCGCGCGCGGCTGCCGGCCCAACACGAAGCTCTCCTACATGAGCAAGTTTCGAGCCTTCTTGGTCTCCTGCGGGCGACACAACTGGGACCCGCTGCCCGCCTAGCGGTCCACGATGGTTGGCTATGTGCTGCACGAGCTGGAGCGCGTCGCGATGGCCCCACCTTCGTTGGTCAAGTACCTGTCGGAGGTGTCGTCCCTGCATCGCATCGCGGGCCATGTCGACCCTGTCAAGGACCCCTTCGTGCAGCTGGTCATTCCCGGCCACCGGGCGCACGCCCTGGAGACGGCTGGTGGGGAGCTGGAGCTGCAGCGGATGCCCCTGCCGGCCGCGTTCATCCTCCGGGTGTGCGACCTCGGGCTGGCCACGCTCAACGTCCTGCTGCTCCTCCAATGCGCCGGGCTGGTGCTCGCCTTCATCTTGTTCAACCGGCCGGGCGCGGCGGCTTGCATGGGGCGTTGCGATGTATCCTTTACGGCGCACGGCCTGGAGCTCCAGGTGGTCGACTTCAAACTGGCGCTGCGTACCGGCCGGGAGCGCCTGACCTTCACCGTGCCGATTAACGTCGACCCACCAAGGTCGACAAGGTCGCCGCGCTGCTGCGGCTGGTGGTTCACGCCCACGACGCGGCGGTGCGTGACGCCGCGGCCATGCTGTTTGCCGACCCGGCGAAGCCGCCCGCCCAACGGCGGTTCTGGCTCTCCGCTCGTGTCACCAACACCTGGTTGCAGCGCCTGCTCACCCTCCTTCCTACCCCGGCACCCCTCGGTGGCCGCTATCAAGGCCACTCTTTGCGGAGCGGCGCCGGGACGGCGGCGTATGCTATCGGCCTGCCGCTGCCGATGATTGCTGAGATGATGGGGCATGCGTCGACGGACACCACCCTTCACGCATTCGTTCGCACACGCTGGCGCCCGTCGCCGGCAGCCTGGAAGGTGCTGGGGCGGTACGCCCCTGCTCTTCTCCGACTATAACGGCACCCTCCCCCCGTCAGTCATCCTCTGGTTATGTCCTTAATGGCCATTGTACCCGTAACCGGTCAAGTACCGATTCCTACGCAGCCGCGTTGGGGTCGGACGGCCACGGTGGCCACTAACCACCGGGCGACCGACCACGGGCGGGTGTCTCCTCCCCGCTGGTGCCGCTTCCGCTGCCGCCTTCCCCCCCCCCTTCTCCGCCGGCGCACGCTCGGCCGCGCTGTTGGGCGTGTCCCGGTGGGGGCGGCATGGGCGGGTGGCTGGAGAGCGGGCGGCCTTTGTGGGGCCTTGGGGTGGGGGACCGTTCGCCCGTCCCCCCCCGCCCCCCCCGGCGCGCACGCGCACCGGGGACGCGGCCGCTGCCGCCGCTCTTCGCCGGGCGTCGCTGCCGCAACGCCCTGGGCGTGGCGGCGTCGTCGGCGGACTGCCGCTGGGAGCTGACCGGCTTCAAGAAGCAGACGAGCGCGTCCTCCTCGCCGGCCTCTGTGGCCGGCAGCGTTCATTTCTTTCCGTCGTCGTGGGGGCACGCCGACGCGCAAGAAATACACCCCCCTCCCAGGCACCCTCGCCTGTGGCTCGTGATGCCGCTCCGCCCGGCCTCCCGGGCGCACGACATGGCCTGTGACTCCCCCCCCCCGCCTCCCCCGCTAGGCGTGGATACCACTGGCACGACGGACCTGGCTGCACTGCGCGCTCGCTTGGCTGCTGCCGAGCTGGGCCTGTCGCAGACGCAGACGGAGCTGTCGTCGGCTCGGCATACTATCGCCGAGCGCGATGCCGCCGCCGCCGTTCCCGCTCCCTGTGGAGCCCTGGACACCGCGGCGCGCGCGCCAGCTGGAGCTGGCGGTGGCGGCGGCGCAGCGCTTGACGGCGCCGCCGCCGCCCTCGGCGCCCCCGCCGAGCGCATCGGGGATGGCGGCGCCGTCCTGCGGGACGCGACCGTCGGCGGGGGGGACTTCCCCCCCCCCGCTATTGAAGGCGCCGCCCACGGCGGCACCGGGCTCTTCGACGCCGGCGGCTACCTGGCCGCCGCCGATGACAACACGGACGGGCCCGACGATGGCACGGACTGGGGCCCCGCCCCGCGGGGGCGCTTTGGCTGCCCGGCGCGGCGGCCGCTTCCAGTCGCGCGTTGAGGCGCTCGACGAGGCGGGCGCCTACAACGACGGATTCGACTTCCGCTCGCGGTTCGGCCCCGATGACTGGCTCCAGGCGTTTGACGTCCCCCGCGCCGTCCTCCGGGACGACGGCCTGCCGGTCCCCTTCACCCCCGCCGACCCGGTCCACACCTCTACGTTCACGGCCGGCAGCCGTGACGAGAACGAGGCGCGCCGCTGGTACTGCGCCCTCGTCTGGACCGAGCAGGCGTACAACGAGCTCCTCGCCGCCCACACCCGCGATGGCAACACGGCCGAAGGGCTCCAAGAGCTTGGCGCCTACCTCGTCAACGCCACACGCCGCATCTACGCGCTCGGTGTCTCCTGCTACGACTTCCTCGCCCTCCGCCAATCGGAGCCCCACCTCGCTGACGCCTTTGCGCATGCGGACGCAGTCCCCCGCAACTCTCTCCGGGGTGACGGGGCGCGCCGGTTCATCTCCCGTGTCGTCCGCGCCGAGACTGCCGCTTCCGCTAAGATTGGCGCCGCCGAGCGCGGATACGGCTATGGCGGCCGCGGCGCCCGCGGCGCCGGACCCGCCCACTACGGCCGGATGGACCTGATGCTGCTCGGCGCGGCGGCCGCGGCGGTGGCGGCGGTGGTGCCGTCGTCCGGGGCGGACGTGGTGGGAACGGAGGAGGCGGCGGGCGCGGACGTGGTGGCGGCCGCACCTAGCTTTCCGCTTGGCGTCGGGGCCCAATGTCTCAACCCCGGCGCAACCTGGCCCAGAGACCAAGCGGCGCTCCAAACGCGCGCGCAAGCACAAGCGGCGGCTGCCAAGGCCCAGCCCATGCCGCACGGTGCCCGTGTTCACTGCCCTCCGCCACTCCCTCCCCGAATGGATCAACCTCGGGGCGTCGGCATGGGTGGTGGACACGATCCGGGACGGCGTCCTGATCGACTGGGAGTCGCCCCTGACGCCCTACCGTTCGCACCAGTACCCGCTGGACGCGGCGGACGCGGAGTTCCTGGCGGCCGAGATCGACCGCGGGCTGGACGAGGGGTACTTCCTCGAGGTCACCGACCCGGCGGAGCTGGAAGAGTTGGTGTGCGTGTCCTCGGCGTTTGTAGTCCACTCGGGGCACAAGCCGCGGGTGGTCTTCGACTACAAGCACCCCAACTCGTTTCAGTCGGTCAGCAGCTGCAAGTACGAGACGCTGCAGGACCTCGCCCAGGTCCTGCGGCCGGGGGACGCGCTCCTGCAGTGGGACGTCAGGGACGCCTATCACCATCTGCAGTTGCGGCTGGAAGACCGCAGGTACCTGGCGTTCCGCGCGCTCGGTCGCACGTGCGTTCCCGTGACGATGCCGTTCGGCCTCCGCGTCGCCCCACTGACATGGACGAAGGTCATCCGCCCGGTGGTCCAGCACCTACGGGGGCTGGGCTGCCGAATGATCGCGTGCGTGGACGACTTTGGTGGGGCGCCCCCGGCCGAGCCGGGGGAGCCCGCGACGGCGGCCCAGGCGGCGGCGGCGTACACCATGATCGAGTCGCTGTTCCAGCGGCTGGGGTTGCGGCTACATCCTACCAAGGGCGTCCGACATGGCCCGACGGCCATCCGGCTACTCGGACATGTGGTCGACACGGTCCAGGCAGAGTTCCGGCTCCCGGAGGACCGCGTCGACAAACTGGTGGTGATGGCGGTGGCCCTCTCCCGCTCGGCCTCTGCCCACCGCCGATGGGTCAACTTCCCTGCCCTCCGCCGCTTCTGCGGCACGGCCGTGTCAACCACGCTCTCGGTGCCGGCCGCCCGGTACCGTCTGCGCAGCCTCTTTACGGCCATGCAGTGCCGTCACCCCCGCAGCGGCGACGCGCGGCTTGGACACCAAGCCCTGCGGGACCTCCTCTGGTGGGTGGACCTGCAGAGGTGGGCGGCTACGGGCCGGGCTATCTGGCCGGGTGCGGCTTCCATGCTTTTGGACACGGACGCCAGCAACTTGGGGTGGGGGGCGGTGCTCAACCAGGCCGCAGAGGCGCGCGGGTTCCACGCGGCGGACCGAAATGGCCTCCACATCAACTTCTTGGAGCTGGGGGCCATCACCCTGGCGCTCCGCTCCTTCCAGGCTCTGATCCCGGTGGGCACGGTCATCCGGTTGCGCACGGACTCCATGGTGGCGCTCGGCGTCCTGGAGGCCGGCTCGTCGCGCTCTCCGGTACTGATGAGCCAGTACCGGGAGCTGTACGAGCTGTGCGCGGTGCTGCAGGTGGAGCTACGGGTGGAGCACATCCCCTCGGTGCTCAACGAGTGGGCCGACCGGCTGTCCCGGGAGAACGACTCAACGGACTGGACGTTGGGCGTCGCGGCGCTCCGCCGGTTGGAGGCGCGGTACGGCCCCCACTCGGTGGACCTGTTCGCCACGAAGCTCACCACGCGGTGCCCCCGCTTTTTCTCCTGCCGCTACTGCCCGGGGGCCCTGGGCGTCAACGCCCTCCGCCACCCATGGGTGAACGATAACGCGTGGGCCAACCCCCCCTTCCACCTCGTGGGCGCCGTGGTGTACCGCACCGTGGCGACGGAGGCGACGGTCACCCTGGTCGCGCCGGTCTGGCTGGCTCAGCCTTGGTGGCGCGCGGCGGTGGAGGCCTGATGGGAGTGGCAGATCCTGCCGACGGCGGAGGGCGTCTACGCCCCCGGCTCGAGGTCCGACGCGGAGCCGCGGGCTTTCTGGCGGACTGCGGTGTTCCGCTTCGCGCCAACCCCGCGTTGAGGAACGACACCCAGCGCTGGGACCTCCTCTTCGCCCGCGTCGCCCTCCCGGTCGTAGCCGACCTGCCGAATCCCGCCGCGGCCCTCGCCTTGCTCGCGCGCGGCTACCGACCCAACACGAAGCTCTCCTACATGAGCAAGTGTCGTGCCTTCTTGGTCTTCTGCGGGCGGCACAACCGGGACCCACTGCCCGCCTCGCCGTCCACGATGGTTGGCTATGTGCTGCACGAGCTGGAGCGCGGCGCGTTGGCCCCACCTTCGTTGTTCAAGTACCTTTCGGCGGTGTCGTCCCTGCATCGCATCGCGGGCCATGTCGACCCCGTCAAGGACCCCTTGGTGCAGCTGGCCATTTACGGCCACCGGGCGCACGCCCTGGAGACGGCTGGCGGGGAGCTGGCGCTGCAGCGGATGCCCCTGCCGGCCTCTTTCATCCTTCGGGTGTGCGACCTCGGGCTGGCCACGCCCAACGTCCTGCTGCGCCTCCAATGCGCCGGACTGGTGCTCGCCTTCATCGTGTTCAACCGGCCGGGCGCGGCGGCTTGCATGCGGCGGTGCGATGTCTCCTTTACGGCGCACGGCCTGGAGCTCCAGGTGGTCGACTTCAAATTGGCGCTGCGTACCGGCCGAGAGCGCCTGACCTTCACCGTGCCGATTGACGTCGACCCCACCAAGGTCGACAGGGTCGCCGCGCTGCTGCGGCTGGTGGTTCACGCCCACGACGCGGCGGGGCGTGACGCCACGGCCATGCTGTTTGCCGACCCGGCGGAGCCGCCCGCCCAACAGCGGTTCTGGCTCGCCGCTCGTGTCACCAACACCTGGCTGCAGCGCCTGCTCACCCTCCTTCCTACCCCGGCACCCCTCGGTGGCCGCTACCAAGGCCACTCTTTGCGGAGCGGCGCCGGGACGGAGGCGTATGCTATCGGCCTGCCGCTGCCGATGATTGCTGAAATGATGGGGCATGCGTCGACGGACACCACCCTGCGCGCATACGTGCGCACGCGCTGGCGCCCGTCGCCGGCAGCCTGGGAGGTGCTGGGGCGCCACGCCCCTGCTCTTCTCCGACTATAACGGGACCCTCCCCCCGTCGGTCATCCTCTGGTTATGTCCTTAATGGCCATTGTACCTGTAACCGGTCAAGTACCGATTCCTCCGCAGCCGCGTTGGGGTCGGACGGCCACGGTGGCCACTGACCACCGGGCGACCGACCATGGGCGGGTGTCTCCTCCCCGCTGGTGCCGCTTCCGCTACCGCCTTCCCCCCCCCCAGTCTCCGCCGCCGCACGCGGGGCCGCGCTGTTGGGCGTGTCCCGGTGTGGGCGGCATGGGCGGGTGGCTGGCGAGCGGGCGGCCTTTTTTGGGGCCTTGGGGTGGGGGACCGTTCGCCCGTTCCCCCCCCCCCCCCC
>ENA-ORXR01003992-ORXR01003992.1-marine-metagenome-genome-assembly--contig:-NODE-3992-length-12701-cov-25.211977_pt1 | contig 12701 bp, 10 predicted proteins | sample MGYA00237866_ERZ511479 | MGnify/ENA metagenome assembly ERZ511479 | reverse complement strand
AATCGTCTCGACCGGTATTTGGGCACTTGCCGACGCTAAATGTGGGTAAGATGTGGGTATATCCGACGTGGGTCGGCGACCCACATTTTACCCACATATCCCACCGTCGACGGACATTTGGGAGTGTCGGATCCGCGCAGGTCCGGCAGCCGGACTGCTTACAGATCCGTCTGAGCCCCTGTCAGGCTGGTGACAGCGAAAAGGAGGGCATTCCCACAGGGACGGGTTTGGCGGTCTGGGTATGTGATTCGAATGTGCGGATGGGGGTCCCCCTTAATTCCATGGCGCCAAACGGCGCCCGCACCACCGCTTCCGGTATGTATCGGACGCGCCGACAGACTCGCGCCCGCGGTCGTGACCACGACCGGGGCGAGCGCGCGCGCGCGTGTCGCTGGGTAGCCCCCGCCGCGCGGTCGCGGAGGCGCGGGCGGCGGTCCCCATCTCTCCAGCGATGAGGTGCCGGGCCCGACTCCGACTCGGGTTTGGGTGGCACTGTCGGATGGCGTGGAGAGCAGAGCCCGGCCGGACCACGGACGCGGCTATCTGCGTACGTGGGTGTTGTCTTCTTCATCGGTTCACGAGCGCGCCGGGCGGCATCGAGCCTCTGAGCTCTTTTCTTGGTAAGGATTGAGGGCGTGCTGTTGCGCCAGTTGAGCGGAGCGCGGGGACGCGGAGAGAAACGGCATGCAGAGAGGATACTGCGTATTACCGCTGCTTGAGAGTCTTGGCGGCGCTCTATCTGTTGTCCCTACTTTCCCTGTACCTCACGTCGTCTCCACTGTAGCGCGTTGCAGATAGGGGGCTCGATGTGAGGCATTTGGGGATAACAGGATGCAACCGGCCGTTGGATAGTCGGGCGCGCCCAGCAGGGCGAGGCACTGGGGCTTTCAGGCCCCTCAATGGCCCGCTCGATGAGCTACAGGAGCAACCCCGCCTCAGGATGCTAACTTGGATGATGTGCGCCCGATTGCTCCTTTGTGTTCGATGACGGCATTGTATTTGTTTCATTAGGATACAGCAGCAAAGACTACCGGTGGCTGCAGTGCCCAGCGCCCGTGGTCGCCAAGGTTGTCAGCGGCACTCTCACACACGCAGGCAACCGGTCACCGGCTGGTAGAAGTCGCAAACAGGGCACCGGCGTCGACGCTCCTAGCCATCCCACCACCCCGCCACGCCTCCCCTGCCGAGCTCTGCGCTTTCAAAGCACCTCTACCCTTTCAACCCGACTCTTACTGGCCAATGGCGGCTCCGCCATCGCCTGCTGCCGAGACCCACGTCCCTGCCCGAGCACGTGGCGCTGGCGCTGTGCGTGAGCTTGTGTTGCCCCCAGCTGTTCATTTGCACGGGGGACATATTGGGGGTGTAGTTGCGGAGCTCTCGGCTGGTCACCATGCGTTCGTTGACGAGCAGCGGGAGTATACGGTGAGAAACCTGGTTTCGCGGCTTTTTTTTAACAAGCCCAATGTTGGGGGGCGGCTGATTCGCTTGGGATGCCTGTTCTGTGACGCGAACCGCAATGGCCCGTTGGGGAATCGTTACAACGGGACGGGGCTCCCCGCTGGCGATGGGCGCTCCGCCGCCGAGGCCAAGGCGGACCGCGGCGCGTACGAGGCGATCGTCAATATTGCCAACTACTGCGCCGCGTTCCGCATGGACAAGGCGTGCACGAGACTGGTCGTGACGCAGGCCCTTCACGCGGCGGAGCACGGCGCCCATCACTTGGTGAAGACTGTGCACAGTGCCATCACCAACGACTACCAGAAGCACACCGTCAGCGCCACGCATGGCGGCGTCAAGACCACAATGAAGACGTATGCGGGGTACATTGACCGCTTTTGCACATGGGGCGCGGCCAACATGACCACTGCCCTGTTGCCGTTGAGCCGCCACGTGGTTGTCAGCTATCTCGAAGCCGAGGCGACCCGCCGCATCCCCAGCTCAAGCAACTCACGGCGACAGCGACGGCGCCCTAATTCTTCTGCATTGGCGAGCGGGAGCGAGGAGAGCGACGGCGGGGACCTGGGTATCAGCAGTGGCGACGATGGGGCGGAAATTAATGGCGACGGCACGGGACCACCCGTACCCAAGCGCCCGAGGCGGGGGGGAGGCGGGCAGCGGACAGTCCGAGAGTCTCCGCCGGGGGGCGGACGGCGACTGCCATCGGGACCTGGAGGTGTGAACGCTGCACGGACGGCTCCAGCGGCAGTACGGGGCGTACTGACGCCATTGCGGCGATGTGAGGGGGGCTTTGGGGGTTTGCCGTCTGTGCCCATCCCCCCCCGCCCCGCACCAGTCACTGTCAGAACAGCGTCGGAGGTCCGTCAAGCTGTGTCAGCTGCACCCTCTCCTTCCAGCCTACGTGGCACTGCAACCACTGCCATCCAGTTGGACCACGGTCGACGGCTGGGTTGGGCGCCGCTCGTAGGGGGATTTGGCGGAGCGGCAGGCTGCGGCGCGGCACTGCAGAGTAGTGGCAACGCTCGGCGGGGCATCACCCTCACGGGTCCTCCATCTTCTGTGCCGGGCGGCGCGAGCGGCCCGAGTGGTGCGAGCGGCGCGGGCCGCGCGGGCCTCGCGGATTGCACGGGCCTCACAGTCGGCACGGGCGGCACGGGCCATGCGGGCTCCACGGGTGGCACGGGCATCGCGGGCGGCACGGGCGGTACAGGCCGCGCGGGCCGTTCAGGTCGCGCGGGCCTCGCAGGCGGCACGGGCGGCACGGGCGGCACAGGCATCCCACGCGGCACGTGCGTCACGGGCGTTGTGGGCCGCGCGGGCCTCGCGGGTGGCGTTGGCCGCGCGGGTGATACGGGCAACACGGGCGGCACGGGAGGTGCGGGGGTCGCGGGTGGCTCGGGGGGCATGGGCGGCATGGGCGGCACGGGCGGTAGGGGCGGAACGGGGAGCACGGGCGGCACGGACGGTGTGGGCGACACGGGATACACGGGCCGCGTTGGTGGTGTCGGCCGCCCGGGCGACACGGGCAACACGGGTAGATCGAGCGGTACGGGTGGCACGGGCAGCGCGGGTGGCGCGGTTGGAATGGGAGGCACGGGCGGCATGGGCGGCACGGGTGGCACTGTTAGCACGGGTGACACGGGCTGCGCGGGCTTTACGGGCCGCGCGGGCCGCGCGGGTGGCGCGGTGGTCACCGGCGGCACGCGCGGCACGGGTGGCACGGGCCGCAGGGATGGCGCGGGAAATATGAGCGACATGGGCGGCATGGAGGGCATTGGAGGCTCGGGCGGGGCCTGCGAGGCGGGCGGCGCGGGCGGCGCGGGCGGCGCGGGCCGCGCGGGCCGCGCGGGCGGCGGTGTCAGCACGGGCGTCACATGCAGAGCGGGCGGCGAGGGCCGCATGCGGGCTGCGGGCGACACGGGCGACACGGGCGGCATGGGTGGCACGCGAGCCACGGCCGGCACGGGCCACGCGTGTGGCGCCGGCGTCACGAGCGGCACGGGCAGCACGGGCGTCATGGGTGGCACTCGCGGCACGAGATTTTCGGACCGCGTCGGCCGCGCTGGTGGTGGTGGCGTCACGGGCGGCACAGGCGGCGCGGGTGGCACGGGCGGCGCGGGCGGCGTGAGCGGCACAGGCGGCGCGAGGGGCTCGGGCCTCGCGGGCGGCGGGGGTGGCGGGGCCGGCGCGGGCGGCGCGGCTAGAGAGCGTAGTGTGCGCGGCGCGGGCGGCTCCGGCAGGCTCGTGAGCCACCACGTGCTGCAGAGCAACCTTAACGCGCTGGCCAAGGTCGCCCACTTGTACAACCTGTTGTGGCGCACCTCTACGTGCCCTTGCTGCAAGAGGTGGGCGGTGGATGAGTACTTCTCTGCCGGTAGCTTCCACCCAGCCGTCGCGGTGGTGGGGCGCCGCAAGAGGGACCGCATGCTGCAGGAGAATGTGGCGGGCGTGGCAAAGGCCCTCGGAAAGCGGGACGCGACGGTCTCGGACGAGCGGCGGCGCGGGGTCAACAAGGCCCTCATGCTGCAGCCAACGACGGCGTTGAGCTTCCGCAAAGAAACAATGCTGAGTGCGGTCTTCACGGTGCAGTTTGCGCTCGAGGCTCGCGGGGCCACGACGCGCGACCTGACGTGGAGTGACTTGGCCGTGCACGAATGCCCTGGTATGTTCTCTGCGGCGGGGGGCGAGGAGCCCAAAGTGCTGTGCACGTACATTTCGGCCACCAAAACTACTGAGGGTGTGACGCGATGCATCGGTGCGTTGCCGCGTGTGGACCCGTGGGTGTGTCCGGTAGGAGCCATTGCGGACGCACTGTTTGCTTGGTGTCACCGACCGGGCGTCGACGCATCAACGCCGCCCGTCGACTTTTCTCCCGTCTTCGTGCCCGAGGACGAGGCGCTCATCGCGGCCGGCGTCAAGCCGGCGCACTTTCGGGAGGCGGGCGCTGACGTGGGCTTCCGCATGTGGCAACGGTGCCTCGTCGTGCCCAGCCCAAGCGGCGACCACATGAAGGCCATGAGCTACCGGTACCACAACGACCGCCTCCGCTTTGTGCTGATGGCGCAGGGGGTGCCCGACTGGGCCGCCAAGACACACCTCGGCCGCCGTGGGGCGGCGCAGATGGCGAAGCAGCGGGGCGCGGTCGAGAGCGATATCAAAGAGCACGGGTTGTGGTCGGCGATGATCGGCGGCGGCACCTACGAGGCGGCCATCCCCAACCCTGCCATGGCCAATGCACTGTCGGGGCGACCCGCCAACTGCCCGTCGCCCTCCACCCCCCGCCTCAACGTCGCTGTGCCGCAAGCGCTGCAGATCACCCTCTGCCCGTGGTTGGAGGACGCCGAGAAGGCTCTAGGCGAGCGCGTGTCTAGGGACAGCAGGGCGCAGGATGAATCGCTCCGGGACTTCTTCACGGTGGTGCGGTGGTGCCGGTCTGTGTACTTCCAGACGTGGGCCGCGCGGCTGGCCGTGGCCAGCATCCCATCTACATCATTCCTCCACCGCCACCCCCTGCTTAGCAATTCCACTTTTTCATCCTACCGGGTGACGATGATGCGGGCGCTCGCGGCGGCTGGCGACATGGCCGCCAGCGCTGTGCAGCAGGTCCTTCCGTCGCTGGCCACCGCAGTACGGGTCGCGGTGGAGACCGTGGCGGTGGCGACCACGGCAGAGACTAAGGAAGTGGAGCGCCGCCTATCCCGTCAGCTGGACGGGGGAGTCGTGGCTGTGAAGCAGCATGTGGACGTGGGGGTGAGTAGGTTGCTGGCGCACAGCTCTACCGAAGCGAGCGACACCCGCTCCCACATGGACGCACGTTTTGATGTTCTGGAGGGGGACCTGCACCGGCTGCGCGAGCTGCTTGCCCGTCTTGTTACAGACGGCGTGCTGCGGGATCCCCACGCGCAGGAGCTGGTGCGGCAGGAGCTGGTCCGCGCGCCGCCCCCCCCCCCCCCCCCCCCCCTGCATCCTCGGCGGCGCGGGTACGTAACAGCGCTTCTGTGCCGGTGCTGCTTCCCGTTTCACCGCCGCCGTTGGCACGCGTGAGTGAGCGCCTTACGGCGGACCGAGACCGCGTGCGGACGCTGCAGGCGGCCGGCAAGCTTGCTGGCGTGCCAGTGTTTGAGTCTTCCAGCGAGTACGTGCCTCTCCTTCCCATGGCACACAAGCTCAACTGGGAGCTTGCACTGGACGAGTATGCGGTCGGGCTAGACGGCCGCGTAGCCATATGGGACCTGGAGCAGCAGTTCGGTGACCGCTGGCGGCTGCGCGGCGAGGCAAAGAAGCGCCTCTCCAACCTGTACTCGCAGCGCGCGGCTTTGTACCGCGCGTTCAAGGTCGAGTACGCGCGTCGCGGCAGCGCGGTGGGGGTGGCGGGCGTCGTTTCCTTTGTCAAGCAGCGATACGGCTCCGGCAGCAGCAAGACGAAGGTCGTCCTGGCGCAAATGAAAAAGGATTACCCGTCTACTACGGCGCGTAGCGCCTGACGCGCGCCCGCGCGCGCACTGTCGTCGGCGGCAGCGCGATGGTGAAGATTATGGGCGCTGTTGGAATGCACGTCGTCGTCAATGGCGAGTGGCGTAACCACGCGGGCGGCGCGATGGTGGGGGCCGTGCACGTATCGGTGGTGGCAACTGTGGCGGTCGCGGTAGCTCTTTGGTTGCTGCGGCGTTTTCGCTGCACATTTCGTATTTTTGGCGTCCGTGGCGACCCTCATGAACCCCTGATTATTCCTGCCACGCCAACGGCTGTCAGAATCGCTAGGTGCAGGGACGACAAGGCCAATGCCAACGGCAGCAATGAGCGGCTACGCAACGGCGCCGATGAGGTCGGCGTGCTTGGCGGCCAGGCTGTCATCTGTGTCGTGGGGGCGACGGTGACGGCCTTGATTGGCTATTGAGACAACCGAGACGGCGGCCACGGCGTGTCTATGGCTTTCCGCTGCGGTATGGTCGCTGGGACGGCGGCAGCGGCTCAGGCGACCGCAGTGACGCAGCCGTTATTTCCGCCACTGAATCGCAATCGTCGCCGTGCGTGTGTTCGCCACGCTTTAGTGACGGGCGGCGGCCGGCTCCGCGACGATCACGGTGTCATTGGAGCCGCTGTCCCCTCCACCACCATCTCGGTTGTCTGTTGTGCCGCTTTTTTTTTATTGGGCGGCAGAGACCGCCGCCACGACCGCGGCGCCGAACCTGTCGCTGCCAATGTTTAAGTCGCAAACGACAGGCGCACCGACGGCGACGGAGACGGCAGGCAGACGGGCGACGGCGGGCGGCCGCGCGGCGGCGACAAGGTGCACCTCACGGTCGGCAAGCAACGCGTGCGCCGACGGCGACCGCAACGACAGGGGGACGGGCGACGGCGGGCAGCAGAGCGACGGCGACGAGATGCACATCGTGGTTGCCAAGGGCGCAGTGTCTGAGGTAAACGATGCGATCGCGGCAACCACGTGTGGGGGCGGGTTGGAGACATTGGCGTTTTCCTGCATACGGGGCGACTGCGGCGGCGGCGTGAATGCTGTCGCTAGTGTGGCCTAATTCCTGTCGCGCGTCGCCGGCGACCCCTTCTTTACCGCGGTCGCCAAGAGCAACCATTTTCTTATTCGCCACCCCCGTCTTCCCCTCTTGGTGCACACCGTTGGCCACGGCCACGACGGCCGGCGGTGCGACCGCGATGACATTGGCGGCATTCTGGGAGGCGGCGTTCTGCCGGAAGGACGGTTTTTAGTTGCGGCGTGGACAGCGGCGGCGGCGCGACAGCCACAGAGATGGCGACACCATTGCTGTAGCCCGTCGCCGTCGACGCCTCCTTCGCCGCCCTGTCTGTTGGACGGCAGCCGGCGCCGCCACGACCACAGTGTCGTCCGTGCCGCCGCCGACGCTGGTGGTGCTTCTCTCTTTTATGCCGACGCGGACGGCGACGGCGGGCGGTAGGATGGCGATGGAAATGTGCGCATCGTTGTCGGGGGGGTTTAGGTTGCGGGGCTGGACTCGGCCGTTTCGGGGACCGCGGATGGCGCCGCAGTGACTGAAGTTCTGATCGCTTTCGGGGGAGTCGAAGATGGCCAACACCCCCACTTCTTCCCTCTCGTAGTCCTCTCTATCTCTGTTATGATGCTGCAAAGACGAGGATGTGTCTTTTTCCTTGTTGGAGTTTTCCAGTTCCAGCCCCACTTAAGAAAGCAAACGCTTCACCGTGTCTTGTTGCTCCTCAGAAATTTACGACTCGAAGCGTGGACATGGAAACTCAGTCATCGCGAGGGGCTTTGAAGTGCTGCCGCTCGTCTTGTTCCCCATCAAATTTATCAACCACCACCTTGATCAGGGACGTCAGAAGTGCAGGTGGAAGTGGAACACGTGTAAGATTTGGTGGCAAGTGGCCGGACGCCAGCTACGAAGCCAAGACAGAAAACCGGACGGACGGTTTTCCGAGCCAAACAGAACCGGAGAACATGTTCCTGGAAAGAGCACAAAAAGAGGCTGCAAGGTGACAGCAACAGAGAGAGCAGGCAGGAAACGAGGTGGCTAATATGAGTGGTACTAGGGCAATGGGACGACAAAACATGTGCGAAGGGAACGCTCGTTTCGTCTGGGAGTGTGCGACAAAAAATGTGCGAAGGGAACGCTCGTTTCGTCTGGGAGTGTGACCTTTATATGGGGGTAGAGGAGCTATCAAAACGTACGAGCCCTCTGAAGGAAACGGAACACGGTACTGGAGGCGACAGCGGTGACGCAGCCTAATATGCCCGCTCAGAAATCTCCCCCACCAGACCCTCTCCTTCGTGTGACAAAAGAAGAACACCAGCAGCGACCGCCAACACGGCCGCCACCACAACGCCGAGCCGGTGGCAAGCGGCTCCAAAGTTAGGGCCGGCGGCCAATGAAGGAAAGACCTTGGTGGAGGAAACCCCCACCGTTGCCACCAATGCCGCCGCCAAGAGCCACTAGCACCTACGCCACCGCCGCCATGACCAGGTCCCGCGGCCGCCGGCTGTTGCCGTGGCTGGCTTCGGCTGCTACCGCGAGCACCGCTATATGCGCCGTCGCCTCGCGACAGAGCCACCACCACAATCATCACCGAACACCGCCGGTGCCGCTCGCCGCCGTGGCCGCTGAAGCCGTCGACGGCCGCCACCGGAAGGACCCCCACCAACGCCCACCGGCGCCGTAGTCGCCAGGCGCGACGACGCACACCACCGGAGCTGCCGCCACCTGGCGCCAACGCCGCCACAGCTCGTACAGCCGCGGTGGCCGTCGCGTCCCGCGTGGCGAGGGCGACCGGGTCGGTGGCAGCGTTGACGACAGCAGGGGAGCCACGTACGCCTTGACTCCGCAGTCCTGATGGCGGGACGAAGGGGGGCGCCCAATACGCGCGATGCGAGGGCATGGAGGCGCGGGGGATGGTCGCGGCTCGCCACGGAAAGGGTTGGGGCTGGGGTGGCGGCGAGCACGGACTCGATCGCCCAGTCGGATGCAGGGGCAGTGGTGCGTGGCTGGAAAACAGAAAGCAAAAAGACGTGGGGTACGAGTGGAGGAGACAAGTGGAGCGCAGGAGTGGGAGTGGCTTGTGGTGGCCGCGGTGGTGCGCCGCTGGTGAGTGACGGTCGTGTCGCCCAGCTGGGCACGCCACCACATGCGCCCTACCACACTACGCCTGGTATCCCCTGAAGGGGTGTGCCGCCGCACAAGAGTGGGGTCGCTCACCACTGCCAAACACGACCCAGAAAGGGCCTGCCGCCGGGCACCGGCGGCCTTGCTCTGCACTGCCCAAAAATGCAGGCGGGCGGAGGGTGACCCTAACCCAGCCGGCAAGGCCAATGCACACGAATTCCGTCGAACCCGCCGAGAATGACGCAGTGCAGAGTGCATAGAGTCTATTGGATGTTGCAAAGATGTTAAATCAATTGGACAATATCTCATGGAACACACCTCGAATATGGTAGGCAAGGGATGGCTCGTCACCATGCAGTGCACAGCCGCGATTCCGTGAAGTCAAATTACAGCACGTATGGTGTATTGAAATATTGGATAGCAAACCCTGCTTTCACGCCAGCCATAGTTGGATGAGTGCCAACCCGTGGTTCACATCTAACATGCCTGATACTTTGGCGGGGCTGCCGCAGCGCGCGCATTGGACCGACCAAGGACAGCTGCGCGCACGGGGGCGCGGCGTTCGTGCCGCCGTCCGCCAACGCGGCCCGTCCCCACCCACGCCCTGCGCCCCGCCCCGTCGGTGCCCCTCAGGCGGGGGTGGCAGGGTCTCCCGGTGCGCCCGCCAAGCAGCCATGCCGCGTTCTTCCAGTCGTTCCGTGTCCGTGGACGGTTCTGGCACGACCACCCGTTGGTTGGGGCGTGACAGTGACAGCCGAGGCTCCCTGATGTCCGGGCCACGACCGGGCCACGATCGCGCGATCGGTGCGGTCATGTAGGGGCGGCCGCCTCACGGCCTGCAGGCGCCATTTTTCTATCAGGGCCCCCGTCAGACCTGGGGCATCGATCGACAGACCAACCCGCGATGGTACCAATCAACGTGGTCCGTCGCCCATCCGACGATCGACTAGGGATATACCCTTTATAACCAACATATAGTACCCACGCCCGACTTGCCGACGCACTCTATTGTCAACAACTCAGGCTATCTCTATCGGCTATTCTATTCTAGAACCAAGTCCGCGTCCTTAGACAGCCACATGTACGTCAGCGGTTGGCTGCTTTGCTGTCATTAACCTAAGTACCTGCAGGATCCCTTACACCACGTCCTTTCTGGGCCCGATCAAGACGATATTTTCCGCCAGGACTTGATTCACTGCAGCGGCAGTTGACAACTGTGGTGAGCAGCCGTATCAACCATAACGAAGGCGCAGAGAACGCTCGTCGGCAGACGGACAAAGAAACAGGTCAAAATGTGCAGCGATTGATGACGTCCACGCCTAGAAGGGCGTCGCTGTAGGACCATTGCCATGTACGACAGTTCATGCGGACGTTCCGGAACAGTGACCATCTCTGCCAAGAAGGAACTGGTAGTCAATCTTGCAGACGTGGCGCACACGTTTCAGCCAGGTGCTACTATTTGCTGTGAAACGGGTCGTTGATCCGTCACATGGGCCAATCAGAGGCTCCCGTGAGATAGCCTCGGCTATCCTAAAAGCTTATCCGACTCGAAATAGAAAAGTGATAGCCGCACAGCCATTCTTCGTCAGCGGAAACCAGAATCAAGTAGGTAGTTCAAGTTCCATGGCCCGAACAAAAAAAGGGCTTCTTCGTCTAAAAAGTGGTGTTACATCGGACTTCAGGTGCCTAATGGGACACGTTGTGCAACGTGGCGTGAAGATGGCGATAGCATCTCATTGTTAACAATGCTCTTAGAGCACGTCTATCGCATGGCCAAATGGGATCGCCAGATCGCTTTTTTTGCCGATGGCGATGAGCATGTCTATCCGTGAAGGCCAGACTAGTCTAGATACTTGTCACAAGTGGAACTCGGGTTCCAGAACAACTACGCTTGTTGTCAAGCTTCAGCAGATATGGCGCGTCTCCAAAGAATGATCGAATCTGAGAAACGCTCACAGCAAGTCACAGCAGTTCACAGCTGCTCACAGCACAGAATTTAAAATGCTGCGATCGTCCTTGCCTCCCACAGAGCCATCGAGGAGCCCTCAGCATGCAATTTTATTTCAAAGCGCAGTCACAGCACGGTCACAGCATGCTGAACGTGCTGTGGAACTTGCTCGGAACCGATCATTCTTTGGCGACGCGCCATAGCCTGACCAGAGCCCTCCACAGTCACGCTGGCGCACGCATCGCAACGGCCCGTGGACACACTCTCTCCGACGCTCACCGCGCCTACGACGACGACCTCCCCCCGCCACTGCGCGTGTCCCACCCGCCCCCCTCCCCCGCACTGTGCTTGTTTGCACCCGCGGTGCGGGCGGTTGCGCTGATCAATCTATGCGACCCCCCCGTGCGCGTGTACGCATTTTGTAGTACCACGATCAGGCGGGTTACCTCAGGAGGAGGGAAGTAACGGCCGTCTAGGCCGCTCGCGCGACACCCGCTATGGGACTCGAGGTCCAGGAAGTCGGGCCGATCGAAACGCCAAGACAGGAAGACATGGTGTACTTGCCGGCGACGACGGTGCCTCCCACTGTCGTCGCCCTTCGTCCTAAAAGGGCGGAAACCACTGCCCTGGCTCAATTCTCCGATTGGGAATTGACCCGGGCAGTCACCAACCAATGCAAATAATTCCCTTCATGCATATCAAGTCCCCTGAAGCGATCATTACAGACGAGGGGGAGTGACAGTTCCGCGCGCAACGCGCTGCAACCGCCGCGTGGCGCCCAGTCGGCCGTGGCCTGCCGCTCCCTCTGGCCGCGGCAACCCGGGCCCCCCGTGGGGCCTTCCTGGCGGGCGCGGCGGCCGGGCGCGCCCCTTCGCAGGCTCGCACCCGCGCGCAGGCCGGCCCGCCGTCCCCGTGCCCGTGCCCCCGTTCCGTCCGCGCCGGCCGTCGTCGAAGTCGCCAATCCCCGCCGGCCTTTGCGCCCCCGGTGCCCCACCGGCGGTGCCTCCGTCGCCGACGGGGTTCAGTAGTACTACATCCCCTTCGGATGAGATGAAGCCGTCCCCGGCGACGCCCCCCGACAGCCCCGGTGGGGCTCCGTCCGCCGCGCCCCCGACGCGACCGGCCGCCGACCTCGTCGAGGTCCCGCCCGCCGCGCCCCTGGCGAGCCCGCCGGCGGCTGACGCCGCGACGGGGGCTGTGCCGGCGCCTTCCACGCCGGCGACGCCGGGACCGACGAGGGCCCGTCCGCCCATCCCCGCGCGCCCGACGTTGCCGCCTGGCTTGCGGCTGCCGTGCGACCCCAACGAACGTGAGTGGCGGAAGCCGGCCCGCCCCGGCGGGTGCGGCGGCGGCGACCAGAGGCGGGAGTGGGGCTGCGGCGTCTCCGGCGTCTGCCGTGGGCGCGGGCACCACCCCGGCGCGAGGCGGGGGTCCTGGGTTGCGTCCGAGGAACGGCCGCCGTTGTTGGGGCAGGCGGCCCCAGTGCTCCCACTGCGGCCGGTGCCGCCCGCCGTCCCTGTGGGGGAGACCCCTTGTAAGGGGTGACACGGCCCCCGGAATGAGCCGGGGACGGGTCGTGACCAGTCACGTAACACCCCCCTAGGGGGGTACCGTGGGACAACCCCCTTGGGCGGGTGTCCAGGGAGCCCCAGGGCCACACATGAAACGACCCCTCTAGAGGGGCGTGA
>ENA-ORXR01003991-ORXR01003991.1-marine-metagenome-genome-assembly--contig:-NODE-3991-length-12701-cov-153.607652_pt1 | contig 12701 bp, 8 predicted proteins | sample MGYA00237866_ERZ511479 | MGnify/ENA metagenome assembly ERZ511479 | reverse complement strand
CAATTGGCGTCCGGCACCAGGGTCAAACCGCTCGGCGGGTAATCCACCAGACCGATAGCGGTGGCCGTCATCGTGCCTTGGTTGGTCACCATCACCGTGAACGTCACCGGGTCGCCCGGAATAAACGGACCAGCCGAACTCAGCACTTTAGTCAGCGCTAGGTCCATGAACTCACCCACGGAAACTTCCGCCGGGTCATGATCGTCTTCATCGCCGTCACTGTTATCGGTGACATTGTCGCCGCCGTAGGGATCGTCGTTGGTGCCGTCCGGAGTCGAGTCGATGTCGTCCTCGGGGCCATCAGGTCCGTTCTGACCGGTGATCTCAGACCAGTTGGTCAGCACGCCGGTCACGCCGGCATCAATCGTGAAGGTGATCGGCAAACTGGTGCTGCCGCCGGGCGCAAGTGGACCGGCAATACTGGCGACAATCTGACCGCTGACCAGCGACCAGTTGGCGTCCGGTACCAGGGTCAAACCGCTCGGCGGGTAATCGGCCAGACCGATAGCGGTGGCCGTCATCGTGCCTTGGTTGGTCACCATCACCGTGAACGTCACCGGATCGCCCGGAATAAACGGCCCAGTCGAACTCAGCACTTTAGTCAACGCTAGGTCCATGAACTCATCCACGGAAACTTCCGCCGGGTCATGGTCGTCTTCATCGCCGTCGCTGTTGTCAGTGACGTTGTCGCCACCGTAGGGGTCGTTGTCCATGCCGTCCGGAGTGGAGTCCTCATCCGGGGTGCCGGAGTTGTCTTCGCTGATTTCCGCCCAGTTGGTGATCGAACTGCCCGAAAAGCTAGGATCGACCGTCAGGATGATGTTGACGTTGGTCGAGGCGCCGGGCGGAAGCACACCGGCTAGCGTGGTAACAGCGGTCGGTCCAGAACCCGTCCAGTTGGTATCATTCAGTGTCATGTCCGTGGGAATGTAATCAGTCACCACAACATTGGTTGCGGCGATCGTTCCCTGGTTGGTGACGGTGATTGTGAAGTTAACGTCATCACCGGGCAGAACACTCGAGGGCTGTCCGACGGCGAGAACCTTGGTAAGAGCGAGGTCGAAAATCCCATCCGAAGGAATGCACTCAGTGGGGGTAAAATCGTTGGTTTCGGACAAGCTGCAAATCAATTCGTCTCCCTTCAAAAGGGTTGCGGCGAAAACCACATTGGATCCCACGGGGAAGGTAAAAGTAAAGTTGTAGGGGCCACTGTCGCCATCCGGGAAAAAGTTAACCGGGGCTTGGTTGGTCACGGTGAGGGTTTTAGGAGAAATCGCACCGGGCCCCGGGCCGCCGCTGGGTTCGACATAGGCGAAGATGGGGAACGTTGCGGTATAAGTCCCATCGTCATTACAGACCACGTCGAACGGGCTGTCGAAGGTGAGACCGCAATTTTCGCCACAGGCGTTGGGGATTTCGACCTCCACAAGATCCTTGCAGATCTCAGGGGCGTCGTCGTCCCTAATCTCGAACGTCAGGCTCTGCGCGGCACCGGAAACAAACTGGGTCGCCAAGTACGGGCTTCCATAAGGAACCCCTGCGGCCCAAAGTATACCGAAGCTAGGCGTAATCATTTCATAGATCGAATACGTACTTCCTGCTCCAGTATGCTGCGGGTTAAAGTAGAGATCAATGACATCGTCGCCGATGAAGGTTGGCGTTCCGCCATCATTGCAGACAAGTTCCGGACCAGCGTCGACGATTGCGCAAGAGGAACAGGGTGGTGATGCAACCTGCACCTCGACCGTTTGGCAACCAGAGGCAAAGGTGAGGGTCTGCGCCCCACCCGACGTCGGGAAAGAGCCGAAAGAATAGATGGATCCACCGAGTAAGTCTGCCTGTGCATCCGCACAGTCAGGGTCGAGTTCGACAACAGAAAAGAAGTTTGTCGAACCGTTAACTGGGCTAACAAAGGGAACCATGTTCGTGACTTGGCAGCTTGGCGGGTAATAAGTGAACGTGCCTTCGCCGATGCTGTTGATGAGCACTTCGACATTGAAGATATCATCGGCGCCATCGGCGGTCCCGGCATCCTCGCATCGTGTGTTTACGCTGGCGACTTCGATGCCGCATTCGAGAACCTCGATACCCACCTTAATCGGCTCGGATGGCGGAGGGTCGGGTGTGCCGAAGCCGCCATCGAGGTCATAGGCGAAAGAGTTCCAAGCGATTTCCCCATTAGTGGGGGCATTGGTGGGGGCCTCCATGCAAACGGTAAATTGGAACATTTCGCTCGGTTCGAGCGTAAGCGTTGGTGCCTCAATTCGGAACGAACGAACCGAACAAGGATCGCTCACCGGAAAAGTGGTGGTCCAGTTTGCGGGAACACACCCAGGGACCGGCGAGCTTTCCACTTCGGTCCGACAGGGGTTGATTTCGGTACTATAATAGACCGTTCCGATGGGTACCACAATGGGCTTGGCAAGGCAGGGCATCCATTCGCTGTCGCGAATACCGTAAGGATCGGTGATCTGAGTATCGCCGATATAAGGGAGGATATCGACGAGATCGAGGTCACGCACGGTGGTGGCCCCGTTGTTGATGACCTCAAGGGTGTATTCAAACGGCCCGCCAAGGTAAGTATGGCTGTTGTCGGGGAAGCGAGTCTCATCGCCGTTATCGAGGGCACCCGACACCCATTTATTCGCCTCGGTGGACGTGCCGCTGCCTATGTTGGGAGAAATACAGTCGCAATTGTAAATGGATTTGTCGCCACCAGGGCCGTCCATGTGGAGATCCAACTCGTCATTGCCGAAGAAGGGTTCCTCGAACTCGGTAAACAGCAGTCCACCAAAGGGACTGCAGCGGTCGAACTCTTGAGGGCAGTCGCGAGAACGGATTGGGCTGGCTTGCGGATACTCGGGAAAGACCGCGCGGATGCAGTTGGGCACAAAGTCACCATCGGAGTCGATCATGACCGCCTTGAAAGAAATGACAATCTGGCCAGAAGTTAAGTTGACCGGGTTGTTGGTCGACCAAGTCCAAGAGAGAAATTCTTGGCCGGTACCGCTCCAGTTTGGCGTGTAGGAAAACACCGGGGCCGAGGGAGCCGTCGCAGAAGTGTCGCTGACAACGACCGGGGAACTCGGATCAAACATCATTTGCGGCGGCAGCAGATCGGCGATGACGAGCTCGTTCAAAGGATTGTCATTCAAGTTTTCAAGGCGCAGGGTAATATCGACCACATCACCGATATCATAAGTCGCTTGGTTGATCTCCTTTTCCATACAAATTTCTGGAATTTTACTAGGAACGAGAACATCCCAGCGACACAGAGTTTGGCAACATTCGCCAACGACCCCATTCACCACAGTGCGCGCACATAGCGAGTCGAAATTCGGGGTAAACTCATCAAGAGCCGTGATATCAGCTCCAAAGGAGTGGGCTCCGTCGGCTACAATTTCGATTTTGGTGATCGCCTCAGCGGCGGCCAGCCCCAGCGTGCTCGGGTCGAGGACAATCGAACCTGTGCTATTGGCTACCCATGATTGCCAACTGCTATTTGCGGAAGTCTGGTAAGAAATTGACACAGTAGAGGACCCCGCCTCAATATAGAACATCGTGTAGTCTGTGTTGTCGAAAAGACAATTGGTTGTGGTGATACTTTCTAGGCCTAGAATGTTTTCCACTTGATAGAGAACCACGTTGGTCGAGGCCCCTTGCAGAATTTGGGGAGACGGTTCACACCTGAACGGACAACAGTCGCGGAATTCCGCATCCTGCTCATGGGTATCCTCTGCCGGACCTAAACAGGTATCACCCGTTGCAGTTCCCGAAAAGGTGACGATGGCATCCGAGTCGGTGCAATATTCGAAAGAAAAACTAGAAACTTGATAGGTGACTTGGTTGGGCGTCCACGTGAGACAGCGGGTGCCTGGGTCGTAGGTTCCACTGGGAGGAAATGCGCTTCCGGGAACATACTCTGTATCCGCTGGCAGACAAATCGTAATGACCGGATTGTCAATTTGCTCGTCCAACCACTCTGGCGCAGTTTCAACTTCCCCCACGGTGTTGGACCAGACCATCTCCGCATTAAATGACATAAAGCCTTTTCCACATTCATGAACCGGTGTGGCCGACGCGCGGCGCCAGAGATGCATCCCCGTCCATGGGAACGAGTTATCAACGAGGCAAAAGGTGATTGTTTCGGAATCAGGCCCCGATTCGGGCGCGTTGATAACCGCTTCTGGAACCACGCATTCAGCCACCGGGGCGTTTCCACAAGTCCAGCCGACCACGCCACACATCTCAAAGACACCAGCCGCACCTGCAGGGAGTCCCCGCCCCCCTTGGCCGAGCGGCGCGTTGAAATCCCAGTGCACATCGGTAGATCCAGGATTGAAGGTAATCGATGGTTCCCCGGGAACTTGGGTGGTGTGGACCGTGTTGCCAGCATCCAACAACACGAACCAAGGCGGCAACGTGACATCCAAAGTTGCGTTCTGTAAATCGTTGGTAATGTCAGGCCATGTATAGGTAACCTTCCAACATACCTCATCCCCAAATTTCACATTTTCTGGATACCCGGGAAGATAATCAAATTCAATATCCAGTTGCTGGGCAACGCCGGGAGAAATCATGCTGAAAAAGAAACAGAAAAGAAACAGGGTCACCGTCCCAAATACATGAGAAGGGATATGGGCGAGAACTGAAGGATAGCTAGGTTGCGTCATAACCACGAGCAACCGCAGACGGCATGCCAAGCATACGATATTTCCGAAAATATGGATTTTAAAACAGGAAAAGATCAATTTTGGGCAAACGGCAGGAATGTGAACGTAACATCGGAAACGAAGGACCGAACTCATCTCCCAAAAACCTTCTGGAATCCTCACATTTAAGAATGAATAAATGAAAGATTGATTGTCCGTTTCAGATCACTTGCCTCTTTATCCCGATTGGTGGGACAATGGCCTAGTGTCCTCTATGTACGATAGATTCAATTTGATGAAGGAGGCAAACCTCACCGTCAACCGCGGCAAACGCATCGGCATCGTCGGTCGCAACGGCACCGGCAAGTCGAACTTTCATGAGCGTCGCCGCCGGGATCTCTCGAACCCGAACTGCGCCGCGTTGAGACCAAGCGGTCCAAATGGACCAAGTTCCACGCAATAGGACATTCTGGAGGACCCACACGACGAACTGCACCAACCGCGTGTTAAAGCAGGGTTGAATCCCGTCCAGAAAAGGCCATACGTTTCCTTCTATGTGTGGCAGATTCAGTTTGGCGAAGGAGGCGAAAGCCATCCAAAAGGCGCTTGCGATGTTCGACATCGACGAGATGATTCAACCCCGATACAACATCGCCCCGACCCAGCCGGTGGTCACCGTGCTCAACCACGCCATCGGCGGCAAGAAGGGCCGAACCACCTTCACGCAGTGGGGCCTGATCCCGTATTGGGCCAAGGATCCGAAGATCGCGTACAACATGATCAACGCGCGTTCGGAGACGGCGCATGAGAAGCCCTCATTCAAAGGGCCGTTCAAACGCAAGCGCTGCATCCTAATCGCCGACGGCTATTACGAATGGAGAAAAGTGACCGGCAGCTCGCTCAAACAACCCGTGTACTACCGAATGAAACAACACGTCCCCTTCGCCCTCGCCGGCCTCTGGGACGAGTGGCACGACGGCGGCGGTGGTCTGCACATGACCAGTACCATTCTCACCTGCCGCCCGAACGACCTCGCGCAACTGGTCCACCCGCGCATGCCCTGCATCCTCCGCGCCGAGGACTACGAAGCTTGGCTCGACCCGCATTTCGATGACATTCCCGAACTCAAAAAAATGCTTGAACCCTACCCAAGCAAAGAGATGGAATCCTACGAAGTGGAGACCATCGTCAACCGCGCGACCAACGATGTGCCCGCATGCATCGTGCCCAAACCGCAGCAGCAAGATCTGCTGTAGAGTCTAGCAGGCCGTTGAAAGGCGACGATCCGCAAGGGCGCGGCATGCACCCGCACAAGAACCTTAGCGTGTGAACTCCGACGCTCATCGAACCGACGCCATGCCCTTTTTGACGAACCACGGAGTACTGGCAGGATCGTAGCTCCAAGTGGAGCGAGGCACGAGCGCGACCAGGGGCAGCTGAGCCTTTATGGGCCGACCGGCCTGCTTGAAATTTTCGAAGGTCATCGATACCTACACAGCTCGGCCATGCCGAGACAAAGAACGCTATCCCTGGCAAGGCTCATTCCTTTGCCCAACATTCTTTTGCCTCCGCGCAGCGGCCAACACACACGCACACACATAAACACAAAATCCCGCGCGACGTTCGTGGCGGCGAACCCAGCGAGGGCTGCTCACATCAGAGGTGGCAGCCAAGGCAGCAAAGGCAGCAAACGAAACATGCCGAACAAGCCAAACCCGGCCAGCAACAATCCGAAACACCCCGCCGACTTCGCCGAACCCGACGCCGCTTCGCCATCCGCAGCCCCGCCTTCCTCCGGATTCCAATCCGTCGTGTTTTCCCAGGCGGGATCTCCCTGCGCGAACAAACCCAAGGTCTCGCGGCAGAGCGCCGCGTTCGGCGATCCGATCGCCAAATAGTATTCCCGACCCAAATGATAGCGCATCTCGAATCCCTCGATTTTTGAGCCGCGAATCTCCAACAGCGCTCCTTCGGGATTGGTAACCCGCATGGCCGACACCAACTTCCAGGGCATGTCGTCGAACAAGTTTTTCGCCTCCCGCGCATTGGCCGTGCGACCGCGTTCGATGAACTCCCCCACGCCGAGCTGATTCGTAAATTGAAGGCGGTTCGACATGCACACACGTTAACAGCCTGTTGATTGCCGTGGCAACCGCCCATTGCCCAAGGAAACCCATGGAGCTATTGGCTCGTTTCAGCCTGTCGCTCTGGCTTTCAGGGCATAAAAAAAACCGCCTCGAGGGCGGTTTAATCAGCGCCATTGCAGCGCCTTATGGTTTGGTTGCTCCATGATAATGCACGCGTGCAAACAGAATGCAAGTAAAATTGCCGATCATTCGCCAAGACGTTCAATGACGCGTAGATTGTAGGGCTTTCTCCGCCAATGAGTTCGCCTGGCGGGGGCAATGAAGCGAGGTTGTTCATGAAGAATCTGAATCCGGGAACCCGTCAACTTTCCTGACATCTAGAGTTGTGGATGCTCCAAAATAAGAATCGCAACCTCAAGGTTGCTCCGTGAAGCGCAACGCGGCCCGCTCGATCCCTTCCGACAGCGTCAGGTACGGATGCAACACCTTCACGATCTCGGACACCGGGATCTGTTGGCGGATGCACAGGGCGAGTTCGGACACGAGATCGCCGGCTTCTGGACAAATGGCACGCGCACCGACCAAGCAGTTAGTCTTCCGATCCCGAACCAGACGAAGAAAGCCGCGGCTCTCCATCGACACCCGGAACCGTGGCCAACGCGCGACTTCCAACACCGCCGTGTCGGCGTCGATCACAGCCGCCTGCGCCTCGGCCAAGGTCATGCCCACCCCGGCGATTTGCGGATCCGTGAACATGACCCAAGGTAACGCATCGTAGTTGCGGGCCTCAGCCGTTCCGGTGAGCATATGGTCGACCGCCGCCTCTGCCTCGACCGAGGCGGTATAGACAAACTGCGCCTCGCCGGTGATGTCACCGGCGGCGTAGACCTTGTCGAGCGCGGTGCCCTGGAACAGATCGGTCGCCACCCATCCCTCTTCGCCGAGAATTGCTTCCGGCAGCCCTTCATTGTTCGGACGGAGTCCGGTGCCAACAAAGACTTGCTCAGCGCGCAAGGTGCCGTGCGCGCTTTCGACGACAAATTCTTTGCTGTCGCCATCAAATCGAACCGACTCGACCCCGGCATCGGTGACCACGTTCACCCCCTCCGAACGCAGCACGTCCTGCAACTCCAGCGCGAGGTCTTCGGGTTCGTGTTTCAAAATCCGCGCCGAACGCTGAAGCAGCGTCACGCGGGTTCCGAGTCGCTGAAAACTCTGCGCACATTCCAATGCAATGTAGCCGCCGCCGAGCACGATCATCGAACCCGGTTGCTCGGGCAGAGTGAAAATCTCTTCGGTAGTGATGAACGGCGTGTCGGCGAGTCCGGGAATCGGCGGCACGAAGGTGTTGGCGCCAGTCGCGACCAACGCGAAGTCGCCAGCGATCCGTTCGCCGTTCACCACCATCAGCGGCGCACCCGTGTCGTCGAACTCCAACGCGGCGCGTCCTTCGATCCAGCGAAGACCTTCGGTTTTGGGCACCGGTTCCTCGTAGTTCACCCGGCGTAGTTCGTCGACCAGACTACGCGCACCCGCCACAAAGACCGGCCAGTCGATCTCGATGCCACCGGCCGAACGCAGTCCGGGGTGGTGCGGATGACCGGCGCGGTGCACCGACTCGGCCGCACGGATGTAATACTTGGACGGCACGCAACCGACATTGAGACAGGTCCCACCCATCGGCAGACCGGCGTTGGCAACGGTAACGGTCGCGCCGTGGTCGAGCGCGCGGTGGGCAGCGCTCATCGCGGCCGAACCACCGCCAAAAATCAACAGATGCACTTGTTTACTGTTCATAAAATAATTCTGGATAAGAAGGGTTTAGAAATTGCGGGGTACGGGGTACTGGGTGCGGGGTACGGGAGGCGGGGTGCGGGGAGTCAGCTACGCGGGGCTTGCCAGAATGGCATTAAATTATGGGTGATTATTTAAAGCGGGAGGCGACCCCGCCCAGGCGACTATCCGCGATGTCCGCAATGTCCGCGATGTCCGCGATGCACACTCGGGTGGCGTCTATAGCCTTCATAGTGTTCGGCGGTTGATTCGATTATCCATCATTATGAAGATTCCTTAAAACTAGACGGGGCCGCCGATGACGACAAACGTGATGAAGTACAAGATGAGCACCAAGCCCAGCAGGCTGAGCAGCGTGTACAGCGAACGGGTCTCGTTGTTCGGCGTGTTGTATACGATGGCGTCTTCCTCGCCGGTGGCACTGCGCAGCGATTGCTTGGACACGACCACCCGCTTCTTTTTCGGGATGCGACGTTCGGGGCTGCGCAGCACCGTGCTCTCGCCTTCGCGCGGCGGCGAACTCTCGATCATGAAACCGCCCATCGCACACTTGATGTCGGAAATCACCTGATCCCAACTCTCGTGTCGCTTCTCGCGTTTTTTCACCATCATCTTTTCGATCAGCCAAGCGGTGCCGGCCTTCAGTCCGTCGACGTGCGCCGCTGGGTCTTCAATGAAGCCGTTGACTTGGCCGTCGAGGACCGCGTTCGGGTCGAGCATGTCGAAGGGTAGTTTGCCGGTGACCATTTGGTAGAGCATCGCGCCGGCGGAGTAGATGTCGGCGCGCGGGTCGAGGTCGTCGCGGCCCATGGCTTGTTCAGGGGCCATGAAATTGGGCGTACCGACGGTCTCGTCGGACTCCTGAGTTTCCGCCTCTTTAGCGGCGTCGAGAATGCGTGCGAGCCCGAGGTCGAGCACCTTCACTTTATGATCGGCGTCGAGAATGATGTTCTCAGGCTTGATGTCGCAGTGGATGATCTTGTGCTGATCCCAAACGTCGCGCATCGCCTTGGCGATATCGAGCAGGATGCGTAGAGCGATCTCCTCGGGCACGCGTTTGTGTTGGTGAATGAGGGCTGAGACGGTCTCGCCGGGCGCGTACTCCATCACGTAGAACGGCAAGCCGTTGGCCTCGCCAGCGTCGAACACGGCCACAATGTTGGGGTGGTTGATCCGGGCCGCCGCTTGGGCCTCGGTGCGGAAGCGTTCGAGGAACTCGATGTCCTCTGAAAAGTTGGCGGTGAGCACTTTGATCGCCACCAGACGGTCGAGGGTTAGGTGGCGGGCCTGCCAGACCATGGCCATGCCGCCTTGGCCAATTTTGCCGAGAGTCTCGTATCCGGGTAGTTCGAACATTGTGTTTGCGGTAGTGTTTGCGGTCGTGTTTGCGGTCGTGTTTGCGGTCGTGTTTGCAGTCGTGTTTGCGGTAGTTTTTGTCGTAGTGTTTGCAGTAGTTTGTATAAAGATGCTGCGCCCAAAAGAACTCGTTCAGTGCGTAAACGTTACATGGACGTTACAGCAAAAAACGCAAATTCCGCTATTCAATCAGGCATCCGCAAGCTATCTTTCATTTCGGTTCGTCGACAAGATCGAACTGAAAGAAATGCGCTGCCGCCAAGAATGCCAGCACGCAAGACCCCGACGAATTGAAGAATCAAAGAACCACAGACGACCAACGGATGAACCACCCCATGAAACATCTTCTGCCAGCCCTCGCCGCCTTCACCTGCCTCGCCCTCGCCCCGCTCTGCCACGGCCAGCTCGGCCCGCCGCGCATCACCTGCGCTCAAGCCGAGTTCGACTGGGGTACGCAGGATAATTCCGCCAACGTCAAACATACCTTCGTGGTGAAAAACGAAGGCATGTCCACCCTCACCATCGCCCGCGTCAAACCAGCCTGCGGTTGCACCGTCGCCAACATCTCCAGCAAGGTCCTCGAACCCGGCGAGACCTCCGAGATCGCCGCCGACCTCAGCCTCAAGGGCCGGACCGGCGCGCAGTCGAAAACGATGACGGTGTTCTCCAACGATCCGCAAAAACCGTCCCTGATCCTCACGATGAAAGGCAACGCCCTCAGCGACATTATGATGAGCCCCACCTCCGTGAATCTCGGCACCACCATGCAGGTCGGCCAAGTCGTGACCAAGGAAGTCAAAATCACCTGCCGCAAACCCACCACCATCACCAGCGTGGTCGCCGCCAACAACCTCGTCACCACCGAACTGGTCACCGTCACACCCGGCACCGAATACCTGCTCAAAGTCAGCAACAGCAGTAGCATTCCGCCGGGCCGGATCAGCGACAGCATCACCATTAACCTCGACGACGAGAAGAACCCAACCCAGCGCCTAAGCGTGTTTGGCACCGTCCTCGACAAACTCACGGTCACGCCCAACCCGCTCAAAATCTCGGAGAACGTCAGCGGCGTAAAAATCGACCGGCCGATCTATGTGCGTGCGGGTTCAGTCAAAACCTTCCAAGTGCTCAGCGCCGAATGGCCGGGTTCGAACCTCACCCCGGTCATCGCCAACCAAGGTGCCGGTGGCTTCACCATCACCTTTAAAGGTATCGACGCACAACCGCTGCTCGATGGCTCGGAGATCATTATCCGCACCGACGTCGAAGACCGTGAGGAAATCCGCGTGCCGGTCGAAATCGTATCCGCCGCCGCGCCGACCACCGCGCCCAAACCCACGCTGAGTCCAACGATTCCAGGTCTGCCCACGACGCCTGTCGTGCCGGAAGTGAAAGCGTTCCCTGCCCCCTGATTTTCAACCATTCCCTCTCCCACGCCCACCCCCGAGGACTTATGAAGCATCGTTCCGCCCTCTCCCTCCTGCCCGCCATCATCAGCGCCCTCGCGCTCGGACTCGGTTCGGCCCTCACCGCGACCGCCGCACCCGAAATCAGCTGTGACGCCCCCTTGTTCGACTTCGGCCAAAAAGACAACTCGCTGACCATCAAGCACACCTTCATTGTGAAAAATGTCGGCACCGACGTGCTCAATATCTCACGCGTAAAGCCGGCGTGCGGCTGCACCGTCGCCAAAATCTCCAGCCGAGTCGTCGCCCCCGGACAAAGCACCGAGATCACCGCCTCGCTCGCCCTCAAGGGCCGCACCGGTGCTCAGACCAAACCGATGACGGTTTATTCCAACGACCCGCGCAAGCCCAGCTTCCAACTCACGCTCAAAGGCAGCGCCGTTACCGAAGTGACGGTCACCCCCAGCGCGCTATCGTTCGGCCGACTGGAAGAGGGTCAAACCATAACCAAAGATATCAAGATCACCGCGCAGAAGCCGATCAAGATCAAATCCGTGGTCGCGGCCAACCAATCCGTCACCCACGAAATGACCGTCCTCAAGCCGGGCACCGAGTTCCTGCTCAAGGTCACCAATAAAGCCACCCTGCCGCCCGGCCGAATCAGCGAAACCATCACCATCACCACCGACAGCGAAAAATCGCCGACCCAACGCATCACCGTCTACGGCACCGTGCTCGACAAACTTACCATCTCCCCCAATCCCTTGGTGATCCCCGAGAGCGCCGGCGTAAAAGTCGACCGCACCATCTACGTGCGTGCGGGTTCGGTGAAGAACTTCCAAGTGCTGTCCGCCAACTGGGCCGGCTCCAACACCAAAGTCAAAATCGACGACAACGGCATCCGCGGCTTCACCGTCGCCTTTAAAGGCATCTCCGCCACCAAAGAACTAAACGGCAGCTTCATCGAACTGCGCACCGACGTACCCGGCCGCGAAGTCATCCGCATCCCGGTGACCATTCGCCCGCAAGCCGCGTTCAACCGGTAGTCGTTCCGCAGGATCGAATCACGGTGGATCAAGACAAGCCATCCCGTTCGGTCATCTGGCAACTCGCTTGAGAACACCGGGCGCAATTTGGCACGGGCAAAGACGAACGTCCTCTTGAGTTGCCCGTCCGAGAACGAGAAGACCGCGCCCAATGGTGGGAGTCGGAAGCGTTCGACGAACCACCGAACGAATCGTCACCGAGCGGTCCTTAAGGTTCGATGAAGGGGCTTTAGCCGACGTTTGGATTCTCCTGTTTCCTGCATCCACACTCAGTTTGAACGGTTTTTTCACCTATGGCAAACTCTTGCCATAGCATGGCAAACCCCTGCCACTCTATGGCAAGCTCTTGCCATATCGGAG
>ENA-ORXR01003989-ORXR01003989.1-marine-metagenome-genome-assembly--contig:-NODE-3989-length-12708-cov-5.325469_pt1 | contig 12708 bp, 14 predicted proteins | sample MGYA00237866_ERZ511479 | MGnify/ENA metagenome assembly ERZ511479 | reverse complement strand
GCTCAGCCCGACCGCCTATCCGTGGTACTATGTCTGGATCCTGCCGATGCTGTGCCTCGTGCCGGTACGTGGATTGATGCTGCTCGGGGTGCTGCTCCCCTTCTACTACCTGCGCTTCGACATGGAGGGCTGGGGCAATGCCGCGCTGTTCGACCGGTACGTCGTGTGGCTCGAATTCGGCCCGGTTCTTGCGCTCCTCACCTACGATTTCCTCATAAGGCGCAGGATGACATGAGAGCGAGCCACCATTGCACGGTCATCATCCCCGCGCTGGACGAGGAAGCCTCGATCGCGCAGGTCATCGCGGAAATCCCCCCCTGGGTCGACCGCATCGTCGTCGCCGATAACGGCTCGACCGACCACACGGCGGAACGCGCGCGAGAGGCGGGGGCCGATGTGGTGAGCGCCCCGAAGCGCGGCTACGGCAGCGCGTGCCTCGCCGGGATCGCGGCGGCGGGAGAGACGGATATCGTGATCTTCGTCGATTAGCCTTTGTATCTTTACCTTGGTCCCAACCTTGGCCACTTTACTCGTGCCTTTGACTTTCAGGTCCTTAATAATCGTGACCCAATCGCCTTCTTCCAGTAAGTTCCCATTTGCGTCTTTATAAACGCGCTCATTAGTGAACTCGGGATTATTGCTCCATTCATGGGCGCATTCGGGACAAACTAACAGCGCGCCATCTTCATATGTATATTCACACGCACATTGTGGGCAGGGCGGTAATGCCTCTGATGAAGTCTTTGACATTTAGCGTTCCATCCTTTGTCTTATCAACCACCAAATAATCACCGCGCCGACCATCTTTCCGCCTACCGACATTACGACGTTCGGGACTGTGAATTGCGCGTCGCGGATAAAACTTGCGCCGTAAAGAAAGGCAGTGGTGTCTATGGGAGCCGCAATGGCCGAGGACAGTAAGACCCGTGTTGACAGCTTATATTTCGTGAAAGTGAACATGGCATAATCCACGAGTTCGGAGATCAAGAACGCCGCGCCGCTAGCGAGTGCCAATGCGCCGCCGCTTGTCACAAAGGTGAGGAACAGCGCCAATCCCATAGCTATCAGAACTTCATGCCCGATTTCACGTTGGGCAAAATCTCGCACAACTAACACAAGACCGGTAACAATGGTCACAGGATTAAACGCCCATGCCGCTAATCCCGGCAATTCCACCATCGGGGCCCACGTAAAGCTCCAATTAATGAAAGGGATAAGCAGTATATAGAGCAGCGTATATTTAAAATATCGCAGGCTCGTCTTTTCTGGTTCTTTGGGGGCAGGCACTTTTTCAGCAGAAGATGTCATGCTGTCCCTATACGAAATGACGCGCGTCCTGTAACCCCGTTTCATGACTACGAATCCTAAATTATCGCTGATTGTTGCCAAGTCCCGAAATGGCGTGATTGGCGTGGACGGGGATTTGCCGTGGCGGCTGTCCTCTGATTTAAAATTCTTTAAGGCCACGACACTGGGTAAGCCCGTTATGATGGGCCGCGTGACATGGGAGAGCTTGCCGTTTCCGCTTCCCGGGCGGCCTAATTTGGTGCTGACCCGTAACGGCGATTTCAAAGCTCCCAAAGCCGAAGTCTTTACAGATGTGCACGATATGATTGGGCGCGGTTATGAGCTTGCCGGGCTCACGGGGGCAGATGAGATTATGTTGATTGGCGGGGCCAAGCTTTATGCCTCACTTATGAAATATTGCGACCGCATGTATATAAGCGAAGTTAATGCCATGATCGAAGGGGACGCGCATTTTCCGGCTATTCGCGCAGATGAATGGGAATTGTTATCTGAAACGGCTCACCCGCAAGGGGAAAAAGATGATTATCCTTTTACAGTGCGGCTATATGAACGCCGATAAAGCCAAGCAATATTTTATCACGTATAAACCTTGATAATGCGCGGCTTTCCCGCCACATAGAGCTTACGAATTTAACGGAGAGAACATGCCGGATAATAATAGTCCTTGGGGCAATAAAGGTGGCGGCGGCAAGAAGCCCGGCCAAAATCCTTGGGGAAGCCAAGGAAAGCCTGATCGTAACCGCCCGAAGCCAGGCGAGGGATCGCCTGACCTTGATAACGTGATTCAAGGGTTTAAAAACCGCGTCCGCACAGGCGGTCCGCGCGGACCCCGCCGCGGCGGCGGAAACCCTAACGGCCCACTTCAGAAATTCGGGCCCTTTGGCATTGCCGCCATTATTGGCTTGTTTTTGCTCTTAATGACAACCATCTACACAGTGGATCAACAGGAAGAGGCCGTCGTTCTGCGCTTTGGTAAATATCAGCGCACTGTTCCGCCCGGACTGAACTTTAAACTGCCAACTCCTTTCGAGACAGTACAGAAGCGAAGAACGCGCGTGGTTCAAAAAACGACCATTGGCGGGAATGATAACAGCTCGCTCATGCTGACGGGCGATGAAAATATTGTTGATATTGATTTCACTGTTCTTTGGCGGATCAATGATCTGAAAAATTATATCTTCGAAGTTGATGAGCCTGCTGTGGCGCTAAAAGCTGTTGCTGAGAGCGCAATGCGCGAGATTATTGGCCGTAGTGAATTGGAAAATATCATCACCACCGAACGTTTAAATACGACCATTGCTGTGCGGGATTTGATGCAGGTAACGCTTGATGAGTATGGCGCGGGTATCGAAGTTGTCGAAGTGCAGCTGCAAAAAGCTGATGCCCCTGATGGCCGCGTTGTTGATGCGTTTCGCGATGTTGTTGACGCGACGCAGGAAAAGGAAACGCTGATTAACGAAGCCACGGCTTATCAGAACACTGTCGTGCCTAAAGCGCGGGGTGAAGCCGCGCAAATTACGCAAGACGCCGAGGCCTATAAAGGCCGCGTGGTCGCCGAGGCCAAAGGTGAGGCCGAGCGTTTTGTTTTGATTTTGGGTGAATATAAAGCTGCGCCGCGCGTGACGCGTCAGCGTATGTATCTGGAAACCATGGAAGAGGTTTACAAAGACGCCGATAAGATGATGCTCGATACAAATTCGGGCTCTGGTGTCGTGCCTTACTTGCCCCTAAATGAACTAAACAAGAAAAAAGGAGCGAACTAATGAAAGGTGCACCTATACTTGTTGTCGTCTTCGCCATCATCGCCGCCATTGTTTTGCTTTGTACCCATACCGTCAAAGAATGGGAACAGGCGCTTGTACTGGAATTCGGACAAGCCAAACGTGTTGAGAACGCCTGGGGCAATGCACCCGAAGCGGGCCTGAAATTTAAGCTCCCTTACGAGAAAATCGTAACCTTGGACCGCCGTAACCTCGAAGTCGATTTATCGCCTGTGGAACTTGTCGCCTCTGATCAAGAGCGTCTCGTGGTCGATGCCTTTGTGCGTTACCGGATTGTTGATGGTGTTAAATTCTATCAAGCTTTGCAAACAGAACGCGGCGCACAACTACAGTTGCAATCTATTATGGATTCGACATTGCGGGACGTCTTGGGCCGTGTGGATCGCCCTAATATTATTGCCGGACGCCGCGCAGAATTGATGGCTGAGATCCAGCAAGTCTCCAACAATGTCGTCAAAGATAAAGACTTTGGTATCGAGATTATTGATGTTCGGATTAAGCGTGCAGACTTACCGCGTGCCAACACCGAGCAAGTGCTCAACCGCATGGTTACGGAACGTAAGCAAATTGCTGATTTGATCCGCTCTGAAGGCCGCGAAGAGGCACAGGAAATTACGTCTACAGCTGAAAAAACCGCGACCATTATCCGCGCCGAAGCACAGCAACAAGCGGAAATCATTCGCGGTCAGGGCGACCAGGAACGTAACGCCGTTTATGCGGCCGCCTATAATCAGGACCCTGAGTTCTTCGCTTTTTACCGGTCTATGGAAGCGTATAAAAAAGGCCTCGGAAAAGGCACAACATATGTGCTCTCGCCTGACAGTGACTTCTTGGGTTATCTTGGCGATCAGAGCGGCCCTGGTCGCCGTTAATGGGTCTGGGAACAATAATAGCCGTCGCCATTGGCGGCGCGCTGGCGCTTGAAGGCGTCATCTGGGCTGTCTTCCCATCACAAATGCGCCGCGCCTATAAAGAGTCGCTTGCGCAGCTCGATGATAAGTCTCTTCATATTGGCGGCCTGATGTGCGTGCTCTTTGGCGTATTATTGGTTGGGGCTGCGGTTAAAATGGCCGGATGACATAAATTTCATCCATTGGGCTGATTGTGAGCCTTGGCAAATCTCTACAAGGCGCTAGGGTAAAGACATGATAAAACGCTTTGGACTTTCTCTACTTCTGGCTTCTGCAATGAGCTTTGCCGTTTTGCCAAGCACCGCTGAGGCGCGGCCTGTCCCTGATGGGTTCTCTGAACTTGCAAAAAGGCTGTCGCCTGCTGTGGTCAATATTTCCACAGCCCAGACCGTAGAGGTCAATACGGAAGATGCGCCGGCTTTTCCAAAAGGCTCACCGCTTGAGCGTTTCAATGACTTTTTCGGCGGCGGCGGCTCTCAAAATGGCCGCGTGTCCAAATCGCTTGGTTCAGGTTTCGTGGTTGATGCAGGCGGCTATATTGTCACAAATAATCACGTCATCGAAGACGCAGATCTGATTGAGGTGACATTTCCCAATGGCGACACCTATGAAGCCGAGCTGTTAGGCCGCGATCCGGCGACCGATATTGCGCTGTTGAAAATCGAGGCCGGGAAAGACTTGCCTTTCGTCAAATTTGGCGATTCTGATAATGCAGAAGTCGGCGAGTGGGTCATGGCCATCGGTAATCCCTTTGGCTATTCTGGTTCGGTGGCGGCTGGGATTATCTCGGCGCGTAACCGCGATATCTCCCACGGGTCTTATGATGATTTCATCCAGACCGATGTGGCGATTAACAAAGGTAACTCAGGCGGTCCTCTCTTTAATATGGACGGCGATGTTGTCGGGGTAAACACAGCCATTCTCTCGCCTACGGGTTATAGTGTGGGAATCAGCTTTTCTGTCCCCGCAGAGCTCGCTAGCTCTATTGTTGACCAACTGCGCGAATATGGCGAAACGCGCCGCGGCTATTTGGGCGTGCGCCCGCAAAAGGTCAGTAATGCCATCGCAAAGTCTTACGGTCTTGATAGCCCTTACGGGGCGTTGGTGACGACGGTTATCGCTGACAGTCCTGCTGATAAGGGCGGCTTGCAAAAAGGCGATTTGATAACGCATTTAGGCGGTGAAAAACTCGACAGCTCACGCCTGCTCTCGCGCAAGATTGCAGAATCCGAAATCGATGAAGTCCTTGAAGTCTCTTACATCCGCAAGCGTAAAGAGAGAACCGCCAAGGTCACGATTGAGCGCTTAAAGGAACAGGTTACTGAAGAAGAAAAGGTGCGCCGCGAACAAGCTGAGAATGATATTGACCGCGTACACTCAGGCATTGCTATCGAGGCCTTGAATGATGACACCCGCAAGAAATACCGCATTGGAGATGAAATTAAGGGCGTTCGTGTTGTCAAAGTTGAAAAGAATGCTGAGGCCAGCGGTAAAATCCTGTCAGGCGATATTATTGAAGAGGTTGGTTTCGAAGCTGTTACATCCCCCAAAGAATTTGAAGAAGCGATGGCAACAGCGAAAGAGTTTGATGCGCCGGTGACGATTTTGATAAATCGCGGCGGGAACTATATTTTCTACGCGCTGACGATTTAATATGGCAATTTAATTTGGCGACTTAGTCTTTCAGCTTAACATTATGCTTGCTGGCACGTCCGCAGACGCGCTTTCTCCATATCCGAAAACTACTGGGCTGCATATGGCCGCGCATAATCTTGATGACCTCGCTCTCGCTTAGGCCAGATTGAGATTTTATGTCGTCAAAAGATGTCTCGTCGTCCCACGCCATCGCGACAATCTCTGACGTTGTGAGACGTCCTTTATCAGGGCGCGGGGCGGCAGGAATGAAATCGTTTGGAAATTTGCGGTCTGTCATAAAGTATCTACGCAGAGCTTAGCCGAATAGTTGCGTCTTTATGATTTCAGAGCCGCCGTAATGATAATCTCAACTTTCAAAATCTCTCTCGCCATTTTGACTTCGCCGCATGCCCGCGCGGGTGCATGGCCTTCTGGCACCCATGCGTTCCAAATGTCATTGAACGCGGCAAAATAAGACATGTCAGACAGCCAGATAACGGCTTGTAGAATATGCTCTCTATCCGAACCTGCTTCAGTTAAAAGGGCGTCAATACGCGACAAGCAATCATGGGCTTGCTCAGCCAAGCTGTCACCGCTCCCGACCTGACCGCTGAGATAAACGGTGCCATTATGTTTGACGAATTTGCTCATGCGAGCCGTGGTATGAAATCGTTTTACGGTCATAATCTGTCCTAAGAAACAAACTCACTGTCGCGATAGCCTTGGAAGTAGAGAACCGTTGCGAGGTCTGTGTGATTTATCGCGCAATGGGCTTGCGCTGCGACAACAGGCTTAGCGTAAAAGGCAATGCCGAGCCCCGCTGCCGTAATCATCGCTAAATCATTTGCGCCGTCACCAATGGCGATGGCTTGCGACGCGCCGCCAAACTCTGCGCTGTGATTATTTAAAGCCTCAAGCTTCGCTTCGCGCCCAAGGATAGGGATGCCCACAGTTCCGGTGAGCTTATCATTGTTTTCAAGCAGCGTGTTAGCTTGGTGAATTTCAAAGCCGCAAGCGTTAGCCACACGTCCTGAAAAAAACGTAAAACCGCCTGAAACGATAACCGTCTTCGCCCCATTAGATTTCATGGTTTGGCAAAGCGTTCTTGCGCCATGATTTAAGGTGATACGATCTTCAAAGCATTGTTGTAGAACAGAAACATCTAAATCTTTCAGCAAGCTAACCCGTTCAGTGAGGGCGCCCTCAAAGCCTATCTCTCCGCGCATAGCCCGCTCTGTGATGGCAGAGACACGGTCTTTCACCCCGGCAAAATCAGCTAGTTCATCGATGCATTCCTGCCCAATCAACGTGCTGTCCATATCGCATATGAGTAGCTTTTTTTTGCGGCCCTCATTGTTTTGAATGCAGACATCAGCTTTGATATCACAGGCGCTCAAAGCGTTGAGAATATCCGTTTGCGTGAGGCTGTTGGTAACGCGGCCTTCAAAGGCTTTGCCTTCCGAGAGAATATTTAAATCTTCCAAAAGCGGAATAGTGCCAAGCGCAGTTTCGAAATCTTTCACATCGCTTTGGGCTAGCACAATCGTGGCGATGCGGGTTAGAGACAGGGACATGAGAAGACTCGTTTTATGAAACCTATTATTTGTATTGCAGGCCCAACTGCCAGCGGCAAGAGCTCTTGGGCGCTTCAGATCGCAAAATCTGTGGGCGGCGAAATTATCAATGCCGATGCACTGCAGGTTTATGCAGATTTACAAATCCTATCAGCGCGGCCCAGGCCTGATGAGATGGCCGGCATCCCGCATCATCTCTTTGGGCATGTGGCCGGAACCACGCGTTACTCGACAGGGGAATGGTTGCGCGATGTGCAGCCTGTAATCCTTGACTGTCTCACCAGAGATGTTGTTCCCATCCTGACAGGGGGAACGGGGCTTTACTTTAAAGCGCTCATTGAGGGCATCGCTAAGATACCGTCTATATCCGAAGGAGCCATGTCACAGGCTCAGATGATTTTGGATGATAGAGGGATTGAGGCCTTAAGAGCGGAAGCTGAGGCAGTTGACCCCATAGCCGCCGCGCGTGTCCTAGGGAATGACCCACAGCGCCTTCTACGCATTGTCAGTGTTCATATTGAAACAGGGCGCGCTTTAACGTCGTGGCAGACGGAGACGCGCCCCATCATTCCTAAATCATTCTGCGCGCGAGCTGTATTGCTCCCCGAGCGGCAAAATCTCTATGACCGTATAAATGCCCGCTTTGAGGCGATGGTGGATAATGGCGGTCTCAGTGAGGCTAAAGCCGTCTATGCGAAGGACTATGATAAGAGCTTGCCGATGATGAAAGCCATTGGGCTGCAGCAATTCTTTCCTTATCTGAACGGAGAGATGAGCTTGGGCGAGTCGATAGATATCGCCAAGCGCGACACACGCCGTTTTGCCAAGCGGCAATACACATGGTTCAGAGGGCAGGCCAAAGATTGGATGCATATTAAAGATTATGCGCAAAAAACACAGTTTGAGGCAGATATTGCCGCAAATTTCCTTTGACTCGGAGTTGAAAGGTAAATATTGCTAAAGATGCTCCTTATTGGAGCAGTCATGCGCAAACTTAACCGTTTTTGGTTGGGTGTCCTTTCTTCGAAGAGGGCACCTTTTTTTTGTAACGAAGCTTGAAGAAATTTCATTTTCCACATGCGGTCAATCTCTGTAAGGGCGGAGTATGAAGTCGTTTTGGGCATTTTTCACGCAAATGGACAAGCAAGCTCTCAGAGCTTTGGCGGTCTTGCTTATTATGTTTGCTGTGGTCATTCTCTTGATAATTGTTGGGCGGGAGACGCTCAAACTGCCTGAAAGCGAGTTTTACAAATTTTTCGAAGCCATTCGCGAATCCGGTTATGGGTTGCCGTTTACAATCCTGACGTTTTGTCTTGCTGCTTTTTTAGGCGCTCCGCAATGGGCCTTGATAGCGGGCGTTGTTGTCGCTTTTGGCCCGACAAATGGAGCTATTTACGCGTGGATTGCGACCATGTTTTCCGCGACGCTGGACTTCTGGCTTGGGCGGTGGATGGGGGCCAAACGCTTGCGCCGATATGGCGGGGATTTGGTCAATAGGATTGTCCGCATTGTTCGTAAAAACGGTCTTGTCACCAGCTTTGCGGTGCGTTTCGTGCCGACAGGACCGTTTGTCTTGGTCAATATGGCGGCTGGTGTGTCTCACATGAAATTCATATCGTTCTTCTTAGGCACGGCGCTGGGAATTATTCCGAAAATTGCGATTGTCGCTTTGGTCGGGCAGGGGCTAATATCGGGCTCCGAAGGCAAAGTTGTGATGGGCGTTTTCATTGGATTAGCTTTACTGCTGATCGCATTGATGTTTTTAGCGCGCGGACGTTTGAGAGCTGAAGTCGCTTTAGAGCCGAAAAAACATAGTGATTAACCCCATTTAAGGGCATGCAAGGCTTGCTTTTTACCCGCGCAAAAAGCATTAACACTTATTAAAGCGAATCCCGTTTTATGTATGCGTGTCAATTGAGCGTTCTCCCATGCGCATCATGTCAGTTTAACGGATAAAATATTTACTAGGTCTACCATGTTTCCATCACTCCTCAGTGCCTTTTCATCAGACATCGCGATTGATTTAGGTACCGCCAACACTTTGGTTTATGCCAAGGGCCGAGATGTTGTTCTTAACGAGCCTTCCGTTGTGGCCTTTTCAAACCGTAATGGCCGCAAGGTCGTTCATGCTGTTGGTATTGAGGCGCGCAACATGTTGGGACGTACACCCGGCCATATCGAAGCTATTCGCCCGATGAAAGATGGCGTGATCGCAGACTTCGAAGTTGCGGAAGCGATGATTGCTCATTTCATCAAGAAGGTGAATAAAACCGGCATTATTCGCCGCAAGCCTCATGTTGTGATTTGTGTGCCGTCCGGCGCGACAGCGGTGGAACGCCGCGCGATTCACCAATCAGCCGAACAAGCGGGCGCAAAGCGTGTTTACCTCATCGAGGAACCCATGGCTGCGGCTCTGGGGGCGGGCCTGCCCATCCATGAGCCTAGCGGGTCAATGGTTGTCGATATTGGCGGCGGAACAACAGAGGTCGCGGTGCTCTCACTTGACGGGATTGTCTATTCGCGCTCTGTACGAGTTGGCGGAGATAAGATGGATGATGCGATCATTCAATATGTGCGCCGCACGACCAACCTCTTGCTGGGTGAAATGTCAGCTGAGCGCGTGAAAAAAGAAATCGGCTCAGCGACGATGCCCGCCGATAATGAAGGCATGACCGTTCAGATTAAAGGCCGCGATTTGATGAACGGTGTCCCGCGCGAGATTCGCGTCACTGAGGCCATGATTGCCGAGAGCTTGGCTGAACCTGTTGAGCAAATTGTCGAAGCCGTAAAAATGGCTCTCGAAGCGACTCCTCCCGAACTTGCGGCGGATATTGTCGACAAAGGTATTATGCTGACAGGCGGCGGAGCTTTGCTACGCAATCTGGATACAGAGCTTAGCAATCGTACGGGCCTTCCGGTCTCTATTGCTGATGACCCGCTCTCATGCGTCGTGCGCGGTTCCGGAACCGTCGTTGAGAATTTGAAAAAATGGAAGAGCGTGCTGTCAAGCGGCGTTTAACCTTTTCACTAGGAGTGCTAGCTTCATCTTATGTTTGGAAGCGATACAGATAGCACACGCGCGTCAACTATCACGCTCATATTGGCATTTGTAATCGCCGGTATTCTATACATGACGGACCGCGGAAGTGAGCGCCTATTACTGAGAACGCAAAATGGGGCAGAATCCGCTATTTCTCCGGGTCTTGCCATATTATCCAAACCTTTGCGTAGCGCAGAAAATCTTATGGCCGGCTTTAAAGACCGCTCGCGAGCCGTCGAAGAAAACAAAGCTTTGAAAGAAGAGCTTTACAGACTGCGCGAGGAAAAACAGCGTTCTCAAATTATGGCGATGAAGCTAGAAAAATTTGAAGGTATCCTAGGGGCCAATCCCGGTGTCGATATTCCGGCCCGGAAAATCGCTGCGCGCGCCGTAAGTGAAATAGAAGGCCCCTTTGTCAGGGCCGCTCTCATCAATGCTGGGCGCAATAAAGGGCTTAAAAAAGGGCATCCTGTTATGACGGTGGACGGACTCTATGGCCATGTCCTCAGAACGGGTTCGCGTTCCTCGCGTGTTTTATTGCTTGGTGATTTGAATAGTCGTATTTCGGTGATGTCTGTGCGCTCAGGCGCGCGCGCGATTTTATCAGGTGATAACAGCGATCAACCGCGCTTAGATTTTGTAGATGATCGCGCGGATTGGCGAGAAGGAGACAAGGTTGTCACATCCGGGGATGACGGTGTTCTGCCGCAGGGGCTTCCTGTAGGCACAGTGAAAGAAAAATCTGCGCGGCAATTCGTTGTCGGTCTGAATACGCTTGATAAAAATATCGATTGGGTGTGGGTCTATCCTTATGTTCCGACTCAAGCGCCTGATGAGGACGAAACCGACGCAGAAACAAAAGGCGTGGATACGCCGAATGTTCAAGATCCCGCTGAGACGCAGTCTGTAGCCATCGACCCTGCTGCAGAGGCGCCTTAATCATGATGCGTATTTCATCACCTGGTGTTTCAAAAGGCGGCGTGTGGAAGGGCATTCTATTGATGTGTCTTCTTCTGGTTATTTCTGTGCTGAATGTAAATATCGCCGGCCGTACAATCGGATTTGTTTTCCTGCCACTTATCGGAGTCTGTCTGTGGCCAAGAACAGATAAAGCTGTCCTTTCAATCATTACAATTTTCATCTTTGGCCTGTTTCTAGATTTGCTCTCAGCAGGGCCTTTGGGTTTATGGCCTCTAATATTTTTAACTGTCTTTGCCGTATTGCGCCCTCACATGCGGCTCAAAGCTCACAGTTTTAATTCGGCTCTGACCCAATGGGTGGTTGCTTTGTTATTCGCGGTTATCGCCTCATACCTGCTAGGCTGGTTTGCGCGTGAAAGTCGGCCAGATACCACGGCACTCTTATTTCAAGCTTTGGCTGCAGCTGCGCTATTCCCACTTATTTATGGCCTACGCCACATTGGCCGATATGTGTTCTCGGATGCAGATGCGAGGGGTCTATAATGGCCGAGCATAACCAAGGTCCTGATGAAGGGGTTATTACACGGCGCACGGCTATGTTGGCTGCGGGCAGCGTTGGCATATTCGGTATCCTTGCCAGCCGCCTTTATTATCTGCAGGTCGTAAAGGCTGAAGATTACCGTGTTTTGTCCGACGATAATCGCTTCAATTTTAACATTACTATTCCGTCTCGTGGGCGTATTTTGGACAGATTTGGCGAAAACTTGGCCGTGAACAGTCAGGATTACAGGGTGGTTATGATCCCGGAGCAGGTCAAAGATATTGAGGCGACGCTTAAGCGCGTATCAAATATTCTTCCGCTCAACACTAAAACGCGCAGCCGAATACAGAAAGACATTCGCGACCATGCGCGCTTTGTTCCGATTCTAATCGATGATCATTTGGACTGGAAAACATTCTCTGCACTGAACCTAAATATTCCAGACTTGCCGGGTGTAATCCCAGAAGTTGGGGAGGGGCGTTTCTATCCTAATAAGGGGCTCTTTGCGCATACGCTTGGATATGTCGGACGTGCTGACCCTAAAGATGTTCAGGTCGATGATGATCCTTTATTACGCCAACCCACTTTCCGGATCGGTAAGGCGGGGGTAGAGGCTGCGGCGGATAAGACATTGCGGGGATCTGCCGGGAGGTTGAAAGTCGAAGTGAACGCGCTGGGCCGTATCGTACGGGAATGGCCCGATGCCAACGATGCGGCCATGAACGGCAAAGATGTCTGGCTGACGATTGACGCCGAGTTACAGCGCTACGCAGCAGAATTATTTGAGGACGATAGCGGCGGCCTTGCCGTGATTGATGTTATGACAGGGGAGTTAAGAACACTGCTCTCCATGCCCACATTTGACGCTAACCTCTTTGTATCGGGCCTGACACAAGAGGATATGAACCGCTTAAATAATGATGAGAAGCGCCCACAATTTAATAAGGTGCTGGGCGGGGGCTATCCGCCGGCTTCCACATTCAAGATGACTGTCATGC
>ENA-ORXR01003988-ORXR01003988.1-marine-metagenome-genome-assembly--contig:-NODE-3988-length-12709-cov-5.357742_pt1 | contig 12709 bp, 10 predicted proteins | sample MGYA00237866_ERZ511479 | MGnify/ENA metagenome assembly ERZ511479 | reverse complement strand
TAAGAGCGCAACCAAGATGGTTACGTTCGCATTGCGTACTATGTGACTGATCCACCGATCAACTAATCAACAACTTAGTTCCGGAAGCACTAGTGCCCCATCAACGTCTCCAAATAATGACGCGCTATCCCAAACTGTTTTTTGATCGCCGCTATCTGTTCCAACAATGCTTCCTTATCTACGGGTCTATCGTGTCTTTGTCCAACAATCAACAAATTTTTTCCGGTATGCTCGGTGGAGATAAACTCAAATACTTTGGTTTTGTAACCCTGGATTTCCATTAACAACGCACGAATAGTATCTGTGATAATTTCTGCTTGCCTTTCCAATAAAATTCCATGTTGTAGAATCGGCTGTAAATCCTTGCTTTCCGTAATAGCTTTTCGAATCTGTTTATGGCAGCACGGCGCGCAGATGATCAGTTCTGCTTTGGCGTTGATTCCTTTATAAATCGCATCATCCGTCGCGGTATCGCAGGCGTGTAAAGCTAGCAGGATATCTGTTTCCGGTAGCTCGTATTCCTGAATAAAACCGGATTCGTAACCAAGACCTTTGTAACCCAGTTCTTTTGCAATGGCGTTCCCCTTTTTGATCAATGATTCGCGTAATTCTACTCCAGTAATTTTCACTGGACGATTTAAAGTGTGGGTAAAATAATCGTACAGCGCAAAAGTCAGGTACCCTTTTCCAGCGCCCATATCTACTATCTGCAACGGTTTCCGGTTTTCCAGTGCTGTTTGTTGCCGGACCAGTCCATCGACAATTTCTACAAACTTTTTGATCTGCCGATACTTGTCTCCCTTGTCCTTTTTTACGTTTCCACTACTATTTAAAATTCCCAGTTCCACCAGAAAACGTTTATCTACAATCCAGTCTTTCTTTTTACGGTCGTGGCTATAGGATGGAAGATCGTCCGTTATTTTGGTGGCCTTGGTGTGTAAGGTCGTCTTACCTTTGCGGCGCATTTCCAGAATAATTTGTTTTTCGGTGGTAAAAAGATTCGCGATCAAATACGTTTTCTCCAATAAAGCAATAATCCGCTTTTCTGCTTCTTCGAAAGGATAATTTTTGGTAATGTCTTTGGTTGGAAACTTAGAAACAAAAGAGAGTTCTGCATTGCCCCGGATGGTCACTGGTCGGATCGTTATGCGTGCGGCATCCTCATTCCCTCTTCGTACTTTGGAAAGAGTAAGTCTGATAAACTGATCATTCGACCAGCTTTCCCGCAGGGCTGCATACAATAGTTCAGGCTGGTTTGCCATTTAATTTTTTGAGGATAAAAGTAAGGAAAAAATTCAGGAGTACGGACTACTTGGGATCATTAAAAATACTTCTGGTCATTTACCAGTTGGAAGCTATTTTTTAAGGAGACTGGAAGACTTTAGCCAGAAAAAATATCCAGAGATATAACAGAAAAATTTCGACAAAAACAGTTGGTTATCTGGAAGCGGGGGTATAATCAGAGATAGATTTGGAATCTTCTAATCGTTTGATGATCTTAGCTGGATTACCAGATACAATACAGTAATCGGGAACATCTTTTGTAACGACAGCGCCGCCACCGACGATACAGTGTGTACCGATGGTTACACCAGCTGTAATTACCGCATTGGCGCCGATCCATACATCGTCTGAAATAACAATATTCCGGGTAGTTACTTTGTGTTCACGAATAGAAAGGTTGAGGTCTTTATATCCATGATTGAGGCCAGAAATGACCACATTTTGTGCTAGTAATACGTCACGACCTATCTTTGCAGGTCCGATCACGACAGAACCGATACCAATCAGGGAATCTTCGCCAATTTCAACGGGTCCCACCACATTATTGACAACCGCATTGGATTCAACCATTGCACGCTTCCCCATCTTGAAACCGTGATTGGGAAGTAAATCCATACGGGCACTCCAACGTACAATAGAGCTGAAGGGCCGACGAAAAACCAGTGGATTGACAAACGTTCTGATCCACCATCTCGGACGGTAGTCGTTGATTGGAAATATCAGAAAATTTGCCAACTTCTTCAGGCCCGGGCTATTGCGCAAAAAACGGCTGACTTTATTCATTGTACGCTTGTTGTAAAATAGTAGTTTATGATCCCATTCATTCGGATAGAGAATTTTTTACAAACTTCTATATTTCTCTTTTGCCAAATTGTTAAATTCCCCCTAAATTTACCATTGGAAAGCATAAATTTTGTAAAATCCGGGGGAATGGTTTAGCGTATGTCCAAAATTTATTTTAGACAAGTTCTTAAGAATGTTGATAAAATAAATTAAGAGACTATGCTTCATCTTTTTACATCAATCTATTTAATAGGTAAGGAATGACAAATAAAAAGCAATTATATTAATAATTAGTAATATAATTTGAAGTAAAGTTAATTCTTTAGACTCAAAAACTCAAGAATCTTATGATGTATTTTGTCTGGTGGTAAAAAGTTCCCCTGATCATCCGTACACTGAATAAGGTGAAAATCTACCTGATTTTTCACCATTTTCAGGTATTCTTGTCGCACTTTTTCCTGAAAGCTTAAATCTGCTTCGTGAATATCCTTCTTCCCGTTGAGGTAGTCCCGATCTTTCCCCTTCCGTTCCTTACTCAGTGATTTTTGCACTGCTTTAAAAGGAACGTCAAGATACAAAGAGACCACCGGACGAGGAATCTTATAGTAATTATACTCTATATTCAAAATCCATTCCCTTAATGCGATTTTCTCCGATTCGTCGTTCAATTTTGCGCATTGAAAAGCGATATTGCTATTTACATAGCGATCCGCAATCAATATCTGGCCATCATTCAACCAGTTTTCCAGCGTTTTTGCGTGTTCGTGGCGATCTGCTGCAAACAAAAGCGCGACCAACTGGGGATGGACCTCGTTCAGTCCACCAAACTCTCCTCTTAGAAACTGCGCAATCATATTTCCAAAAACGCCCTGATTTAATTTTGGAAAGTGAATATCCTGAAACGCTTTTCCCTGCTTTCGCAAATATTGACGCAACAACTCCAGCTGCGTCGTTTTTCCAGAACCATCCAACCCTTCTATTACAAAAAATTTTTCCATTGTATTATTATATTTCTAATGCGAATTAAGAGCTTAGTAGTCTTTCCAGTTAATACTGTCGGTTAATTTGGCGAATTTTGACAAAATAAATGACGATTCTATACTTCCTCTTTTTCCGCCACTCCTAATCAACATTCCGCATATAAACTGTCCGGTGAGGAAATGGTATCTCAATTCCTTCTTTGTCAAATTGCTTTTTGATACTTTCCAGCGTATCCCAACCCAATGCAGCAGAATCCTGTTGACTGGCTACCCAGGCCCAGCCGCGTAAATTAACAGAAGATTCCCCCAAACTAATTACCCGTACCGGAACCTGAGGATCTCCTCTTTCTAATTGTTCTTCATTCCGACCATCGATAAGCAACGGATGCGCCATAATTTCTTTACGAATGATTTCTTTGGCCAAGTCAACATCCGAATTATAACTAATCCCTATATCAATCCACTTAATTATACGACCATCATTCAGGTCCGCATTTACCAATGTCTCATTACTGATAATTGAGTTGGGAATAATGATTCGACGGTTTTCAAAATCTTTGATGACCGTATGCCGAAGCGTAATGTCTTCCACTACCCCACTTCTTCCACTGGACAAAGTAATACGATCGTTAATTCGATAAGGCTTAAAAAGAACGATAAACATTCCTCCGATAATATTACTTAAGGCTGCTTGAGAGGCAAATCCAACTGCCACTGCTGCAATCCCTGCTCCCGCTAGCAATGATGTAGCGAGTGTTCGTAACGTATCAATGTGAGAAAACGCCCAGCCAAAACCGACAATATAAATCAGCGCAGTCAAGAGATGACTGATAAACCGGTAACGGGTAGGATCATTGCCGCTCATGATCACCTGCTTTTTGACAAAGCGATTGAAAAAATAACGAAATATCAAGGCGATTAAAAACGTAATGCCACAGATAGACGCTACAATGATCAACTGATAAATATCTACTCCTAATCCTTTAAAATCCATTTTTTCTTAATTTCGGACAAAGATAAGGTTTTGAAAAAGGATGTGTAAGTAAATTTATTATTAGCTCATTCCTAAGGAATGAGATATTAATAAATTAAGAATTTTGGGTTAGAGATTTTTGTTGCTAGTGAGGCAAAAAACGTAAGGATAGCCGCGCTATCATGAGGCTTTTTAACCCTGCCCGACCTGACGGTCAGTCAGGCGGGGAAGCTAGCGGCAAAAAGGTCAAGCCAAAAACGTAAATTTATTATTAGCTCATTCTTAACATCAAAAATAATAAATTCAAATAATCAAGTATGAAAAACTTAACAATATTTAATCAATTCGTTCTTTGTTTTTTATTCCTTCTATCAACAGTGACGCTCTCTGCTCAGTGGGGTAACAATGATACTAATCGGATCGAAGAGGACCGAAAGGTCGGCAATTTTGAGGCAGTAAGTGTCGGTTATGGAATAGATCTTTATTTGCATCAGTCCGATAAAACAAGCGTTTCCGTCAAGGCGAAAAAAGAGATCATGGAGCACATCATCACAGAAGTGAAAAACGGTACCTTGGTTATCAAAGTGGACAATTGGAAAAGAGCGAAAGGAAGCATGGATGTAACGATTCACGTTCCTACCCTGAAAGAAATTTCGGCTAGCGGAGGTTCCGATGTTTATGGAAAAGGATCGTGGAAAATGGATGATTTAAAAATTAGTGTTAGTGGTGGATCAGATTTAGAAATGGATTTAACAGCCAATGAAATGGTATGTTCTGCCTCTGGCGGATCCGATATTAATTTAAAAGGAAGTGCGAGTAAAATTAAAATCAGCTGCAGCGGAGGAAGTGATGTAGAAGCCAAAAATTTTATGGTAAAACATTGTGAGGTGAGCGCCAGCGGTGGTTCCGATGTAGAAATATATGCAAAAGAATCGATTGATGCCAGTGCTTCGGGAGCCAGCGATATTACTTATAAAGGCAACCCCTCTCAGGTGAAAGTACAAAGCAGTGGGTCGTCTGATATTTCTAATTAAAAAAAATCGACCCCAGCGGAGCCTGCCACGTCTTCAGCGTAGGTCGCATTATCCTTTACAGATCATCTAAAAAGAACATGATCCGTAATTCGACATTCGATATTTTTCAATATAGTGCGCTAATTTTATAATAGATAATTAATAGTTTTTCCGATTTAACCCTTAAAGTGCATTATTTATAAGTATATATAATTTCGTTTATGGAAAGACTTGTAGTCAGTAGATTACGAGTCTTCTTTTTTGAGGAGTACTTTAACAATTTGACACATTTTGGGAGCAGTCTCCTGAGCCAGTGCGATGACTGACTCCAGGGTAGTTTCTTTAATAATTTCTTTGGGATAACATTGATTGGAAACCACGGACAATGCAAAAACGGGTAGGCCCGAATGCCGTGCCACAACCACTTCCGGAACGGTAGACATTCCGACAACGTCTCCCCCAATTCGATGTAGAAATTCATACTCCGATGGCGTTTCCAAGTTGGGACCTTGCAGACATACATACACCCCTTCATGGGCACGAATACCTGCTTGCTTGGCGATATCCAAAGCACGTTGATTTTTCTCCAGATCATAGACTTTCATCATGTCCGGAAAACGAACACCCAATCGTTCGTCGTTCGCTCCTCGCAACGGATTCTCTGGTTGTAAATTTACGTGATCCTTAATAAAAACAATGTCTCCGGGAAAAATGTGCTGACTGGTACTACCGGCGACGTTGCTGACAATTAATTCCTTAATCCCCAGAAATTTTAATACCCGAACACCAAAGGTAACTTCCTGCATCGAATAGCCTTCGTAGTAATGGAATCTTCCCGCCATTGCAACCACGGGCTGCCCGGCAAGGTGACCAAAAACGAGGCGATTCTGATGGCTGGCGACCGTGCTTTTTGGGAAATGTGGAATATCTGTATAAGAAATTTCTCCCACTATATCAATGTCCTCGACAAGGCCTCCAAGTCCGGTTCCTAAAATAATTCCAGTCTCCGGCGCAAAGGAAATTCTACCTTTAATAAAGCTGACCGCCTCCTGAATCTTATCGTATAACATTAAATTACTTTTATTAAAATTAGATTAAAACTGGATAAAGGGCATTGTTTTAATAATCAACAAATCAATCCACAATCATCCCCTCTTCCTTCAAATCCTGCTCTTTAATATTGGCAGGTACCTCCCGAAAATCATACTGCTGATTTCTCAATTGAGGAATAAAACCCGCATCACGGATCGCTTGTTGAATCCCCGAAGCGGTAAATCTGAAAGCTGCTCCCGCTGCCGAAACAACATTTTCTTCAATCATGATACTACCAAAGTCATTCGCTCCAGCGTGTAAACAAACTTGAGCAACTTGCTTACCAACCGTCAACCACGAAGCCTGAATATTTACAACATTTGGTAGCATGATTCTACTCATGGCAATCATCCGAATATACTCGTCACCAGTACAAGTATTTCTTGCTCTCTTGATCTTTTTTAATAATGTTCCTTCGTCCATAAAAGGCCAGGGAATAAAAGCCAAAAAACCTTTAGCATCTGCTGGTTTTTCGGACTGCACCTGACGCAAATCAACAAAGTGCTCCATCCTTTCCAGATTGGTTTCGATATGTCCAAACATCATGGTCGCAGAAGTCGTAAGATGTAGTTTATGTGCGGCACGCATTACATCAAGCCACTCTTGTCCACCACATTTTCCTTTAGAAATAAGCCGTCTTACCCGGTCGTCCAGAATTTCGGCACCCGCTCCTGGCAATGAATCCAGCCCAGCTTCTTTTAATGCTTGCAAGACTTCGATATGCGTGGATTTTTCCAGCTTGGTAATGTGGGCAATTTCCGGAGGTCCGAGGGCGTGTAATTTTAAAGTAGGATATAGCGATTTGAGCTCACTAAAAAGATCGCAATAATATTGCAGTCCAAGATCAGGATGGTGACCACCTTGTAATAGTAATTGCTCTCCACCAAAAGCAAAAGTCTCCTCAATTTTCTTTTTATATTCCTCAATAGAAGTAATATATTCCTCTTCATGACCGAGACGACGGTAAAAATTGCAAAATTTACAATTGGCAATACAGACATTGGTGGTGTTTGAATTTCGATCAATAATCCAGGTGACAATATTACCAGGGACGTGGTGCTGCCGAATTTTGTCACCTACGTACATAAGCTCGGCGGTAGTCGCATTTTCAAATAAGAAAACCCCTTCCTCGGCAGTTAAAAATTTTAGTTGGAGGGCACGATGCAGTAATTCGGAAATATTCATAATATTAATGATGGATTAATTCTCCCTTAAAACATAAAAAGAAGGGATAGAGTTTACGAGATAGATCAGTTAAATCGTTTGGAATTTATACGAAAATAACCTATATTTGCGTATACAAACCTCGGGGAGGGAGCCAAACGGTTCCCTCTTTTTTTTACCGATTATCAAAATACTATCGTGATTTCAGCTCAATTGACCCAATTATTAGAAGTAAAATTTCAGGAAGAAGAGTTTGCGGATTGTTTCATTATTGAAATAAAAAGTTTGCCGAACAAGCGCATCGAAATTTACGTAGACAGTGATTCAGGGATCACTTTTTCAAAATGCCAACAACTGAGCCGCTACCTCGAAGCAGAGATAGACGAAAAAGGGTGGTTGGGTGAAAAATATACATTAGAGGTGTCTTCTCCCGGTCTTACCCGACCGTTGATGTTCGCTCGCCAGTATCCCCGAAATATCGGACGAAAACTAGAAGTGAAGCAGATAGAAGGAGAAACCAAGACGGGCACTTTGATAAAGGTGGATACAACACAGATTATACTGGAATCCAAACAAAGAATCAAAGAGGGTAAAAAGAAAAAAACCGTTGTCGTACAGGATATTATTCCTTTTAGCAACATTAAAGAAACTAAAGTAAAAATCACATTTTAAAAACTAAAGTATGAATCTGGTAGATACTTTTTCGGAATTTAAAACTGGAAAAAACATTGACCGTCCCACGATGGTGCGTGTATTAGAAGATGTTTTTCGAACATTGATTAGAAAAAAATACGGGTCGGATGACAATTTCGACGTTATTGTAAACACGCAGAAGGGTGACCTGGAACTTTGGCGCGTAAGAGAGATTGTACCGGATGGTGAAGTGTTGGACGAACGTAGTCAAATTTCGATTTCCGAGGCGCTGGCTATTGACGAAGACTATGAAGTAGGAGAAGAATGTTACGAACAGTTATTTCTGGAGCATTTTGGTCGTCGTGCTATTATGGCTGCTCGTCAGACTTTGATTTCCAGAATTATGGAATTGGAGAAAGATGAGGTATTCAAAAAATATAACGAACGTATTGGAGAAATCGTCCTTGGTGAAGTACACCAGATTTTAAAGAGGGAAATCTTAATTTTGGATGATACTACGGGTACAGAATTAATCATGCCGCGTAACGAAATGATTCGTGGAGATTTTTACCGTAAAGGTGATATGGTAAAAGGAGTAATTCGTAAAGTAGAAATGAAAAACAATAATCCGGTGGTCATCGTATCACGAACGGATAGTACCTTCCTCGAAAAGCTGATGGAACAGGAAGTGCCTGAAATTGAAGATGGCCTAATTACCATCAAGCGGATTGTTCGAATGCCCGGTGAACGTGCTAAGGTAGCGGTAGAATCTTACGATGATCGAATTGATCCCGTAGGTGCTTGTGTAGGTATGAAGGGGTCCAGAATTCATGGAATTGTACGAGAACTGAAGAACGAAAATATTGATATTGTCAATTATACCAGTAACGAAAATTTGTTTATTCAACGGGCATTGACTCCCGCCAAGGTAACTAAAATCGACTTGAATCTCGAAACCAAAAGAGCTTCGGTTTACCTTGAACCAGAACAGGTATCTTTAGCGATCGGTAAAGGCGGTACCAATATTAAATTAGCTAGTCGATTGACAGAATTTGAAATTGATGTATTCAGAAACACCGTAGAAGTAGAGATCGATGATGTTGATTTGGAAGAATTTAGTGATGAAATCGAAGGCTGGATTATCGAAGCACTGAAAAATATCGGTTGTGATTCGGCAAAAAGTGTACTGGCTTTAAGTCGTCTTGAATTGATTCGACGGTCGGATTTAGAGGAGGAAACGGTAGACGAAGTGCTAAAAGTGCTGGCCGCAGAATTTGAAGAAGAAGAACCGAAAAAAGAAGAAGAAGAGTAAAATTTTTAAAATATAGGACAAAATAGCCGAATAAGGGGCTGAAAACTACTGTTTTTTAGCAAAAAAACGCTTAATAATAAGCAGTTTTCTTGTATCTTTGCAATCCGGGACCATATATACAATTTATATGTTTACGTATTTACGGCTATTTTGTTCAATTTGACAAAAGCGTTTTATGATGAGTTTTTTAAATCCAATAATTTAATTTAAAATGATTTAAAATGTAATTCTAATTACTTATCGGAAAGGCTGTTGTCTATCATTAACAAATATCGCTTACTTCGCCACAAAAAAATATTAATGGCTCAAAGATTAGTTAAGGTAGCAAAAGAATTAAACGTAGGGACAACCACTATCGTCGAGTTTCTGACGAAGGTTGGTCATGAAATTGACAACAAACCTACTGCCAAGATTTCCGATGAGATGTACGATGAACTGCTCAAGGAATTCCGGAATTCTGCTGCCATCAAAGAAAAAGCCGACCAATTAGTTATTGGCACCCGCTCTACTCCTAAAAAAGAGGAGGCTCCAAAAAAAGAAATATCCTTTTCTCCTCCACCTTCTGCTCCCACTCCTCCACCTCCTGCTCCGGTAAAAGAAGAAGTCGTTCCAGAACCCGTCGTAGAAGAAACCCCCGTCGTAGAAGAAATTCCTGTTGTAGAAGAAACCCCTGTTATAGAAGAAATTTCTATTCCCGATCCCGTGGTTGAAGACCCTGTGGTTGAATCAACGGAAGCGCCAGTAATAGAAAAAGAGAAACCTGCAGTCAAGGAAGTAGCCGCAGAAACAACTTCTCCAAAAATTGGATTGACCATTAAGGGAAAAATTGATCTGAACAAGAAAAAACCCAAGGCAAAACCAAAGCCGAAGAAGGAAGAGAAAAAAGAATCGATTACAGCACCACCTGAAGTGGTAACTAATAAAACACCTGTACCAGAAACGCCTGCTCCAGAAGAGTCTGTTAAAGCAGAAGCAGTAAAAGACGAACCCGCAAGTACGGAGGCTCCTGCCAAACCAGGTGAAACGATGATGCGTGCCAAGACACCTCAATTGAAGGGTCTTAAAATTTTAGGTAAAATTGATGCAGACAAACTAAAGCCTGCCAAAAAGAAAAAAACAGTAAAGACCGATGCTACCAAAAAACGTCGAAAGCGAAAGGTAACTCAGGTTGTCGTTAATAATAACAATCGACCACCACAGCGGCAAGGTTCCAGACCCGGGGGTAATAATCGTTCGAATAATGCCAACCGTCGCGGCGGTCGCAATGAGGTTAAAGAAGTTTCTCAAAAAGAGATTGATGAGAAAATCAAGCAGACTATGGCCCGTATTTCGGGGGGTGGTAAAAATAAGCGTTCCAAAATTCGTCGCGATAATCGTGAACGAATGCGAGAGAAGCAGGAGAATATTGAGAGTGAAAAGGAAACAGGTAAGCTGCAGTTAACAGAATTTGTCTCTGTTTCCGAGTTGGCTAGTTTGATGAATGTTTCTGTTACGCAGGTGATTACTACTTGTATGAATCTTGGTGTAATCGTTTCTATCAACCAGCGATTGGATGCAGAAATTATCGAATTGCTCGCTGAAGAATTTGGCCACGAAGTAGAATTCATTAGTGCCGAGGAGGAACAGGATGAAGATGAAGAGATTGTAGACAACCCGGAAGATTTATTGCCACGAGCTCCTATTGTTACCGTGATGGGACACGTTGATCATGGTAAAACATCTTTACTGGATTATATCCGTTCTGCCAACGTTGCGGAAGGAGAAGCCGGGGGGATTACCCAGCATATTGGAGCACACGAGGTTTCTGTAGGAGAGGATAAAAAACGCGTTACCTTCCTGGATACACCTGGTCACGAGGCCTTTACGGCGATGAGAGCACGTGGTGCGAAAGTCACAGATATTGCGATCATTATCGTAGCAGCTGATGACAACATCATGCCACAAACCAAGGAAGCCATCAGTCACGCTCAGGCAGCTGGTGTACCGATAATTTTTGCCATCAACAAGATTGATAAGGATGGTGCTGATCCGGAAAGAATTAAGGGAGAGCTGGCCCAGATGAACTTCCTTGTAGAAGACTGGGGAGGTAAATACCAATCGCAGGATATTTCGGCCAAAACCGGAGCAAATATCGATCTCTTGCTAGAGAAAGTTTTACTCGAAGCAGAAGTACTCGAATTATCTGCCAACCCGGATCGAGAAGCAGTAGGTACGGTGATTGAAGCCTCTCTTGATAAAGGTCGTGGTTTCGTTACGAAGTTACTTGTACAGACCGGAACCCTCAAGCAGGGAGACGTAATGCTGGCGGGAGAATATTCTGGTAAGGTGAAAGCCATGTTTAATGAGCGTGGTAAAAAAGTGAAAAAAGTAGGTCCTTCGCAACCCATCCTTGTACTTGGATTGAGTGGAGCACCACAGGCCGGAGAAAAGTTTAAGGTAATGGAAAGTGAACAGGACGCACGTCAGGTTGCTTCCCGTAGAGCGCAAATCCACCGTGAACAGGCCGTTAGAGCCAATAAGCGAATTAGTCTGGATGAGATCGGTCGTCGTCTCGCATTAGGTAGCTTTAAGGAGCTGAACTTGATTGTGAAAGGTGATGTGGATGGTTCTATTGAAGCCTTATCCGATTCGTTAATCAAACTTTCCGTTGAATCTATTCAGGTGAATGTGATTCACAAGGCAGTTGGACAAATCATCGAATCCGATGTACTATTGGCTTCTGCTTCTGATGCCATCATTATCGGTTTCCAGGTAAGACCTTCACTCGGAGCGCGTAGGCTCGCCGAACGGGAAGGAGTGGAAATCAAAATGTATTCCATTATTTATGAAGCCATTGAGGAAATCAAGATGGCAATGGAAGGAATGCTGGAACCAACCAAAGAAGAAAAGATTACTGCGCAAGTTGAAGTACGGGAGGTGTACAAGATTAGTAAAGTAGGTACGATTGCCGGTTGTTTTGTTCAGGAAGGGAAAGTAATCCGTAACAACCATATCAGATTAATCCGTGACGGTATCGTAGTCTTCCCAGTTAAGGAAGGACAGAAAGGAGAAATTGCTTCTCTAAAACGACACAAGGATGATGTGAAAGAAGTTAAAAACGGTCTGGAATGTGGTATGTCTATCAAGAATTTCAATGATATAAAAGTGGGTGACATTGTCGAAGCTTATGAAATCATCGAAGTGAAGCAGACACTTTCTTAGGAATGGTACATAAATAAATGCAGATTCATAAATTTATTTTAATTTAAAAAGCCCACGACTAATGCAGTCGTGGGCTTTTGTATTTTCATAAAAAAATAACTTTATTTTAATTTTTCACTAAGGAATGTTGACAAAATAAATGACGATTCTATACTTCCTCTTTCTCCGCCACTCTGCGTCCATAAGATGGTTATTATACTAGTGCTTCCGGAACTAAATTTCTATGTATAAAGGTTAAGGGTGCTTGATAGATCTGATGGTGTGTTTATTTCAT
>ENA-ORXR01003987-ORXR01003987.1-marine-metagenome-genome-assembly--contig:-NODE-3987-length-12709-cov-13.066181_pt1 | contig 12709 bp, 10 predicted proteins | sample MGYA00237866_ERZ511479 | MGnify/ENA metagenome assembly ERZ511479 | reverse complement strand
AGGGACGCAAAGCCCCGACAAGGGTGGTTCAGCATGAACCCGTATTCGGCCAACGAGTCCAAATGGACGTGCACTTGGCGCGCTGCACGCGTCTGCGTGTCCCGTCGAATGACGTCCTTGACCACAATGGTCCACGGGAACACTTCCGTGGCCTTGTTCATCTTGTGGAACGTGTCCAGCATCTCCTGGCTACCCGGCCCACTGGCCATACGGTGAAGATCCAACTTGGACATCGGCTTAAGGGCCTTGGCATCAAGCCAGGCGAAGATCTTGTATGTCAACAGGGTATGCACCCACCCGGCCGCGAGGAAGTAGTATTACTCCGCGTTGACGACGTGCCAAACGGCACTGAACTCGTCAACCAGCTTGTGAGCCATTTAAGACAGTGCGTCAGGCATCTCCATCTACACCCCGCGGTTTAACCACCAGCGGGGGTAGCGGGGAAACCACCTGGACAAGTCGAAATGACGGGGCGCCCGGATACCACCGGAACACCAGGCGGTTGGGAGCAGCCCGCGGCTCGTGATGCGAGCCGCGTCTTGAGCACGCCGATGGGCGGGGGCATAACTCGGCGCCCAAAAGGGGGAGGTCAACGCCAATGTGCGGGCGTCAAACTTCTCCTCCGAGGAGTGTTCCGCCTCGCGAGCTGCCTCGATGAGCTCATAGAGGTACTCCTCCATACCCGCCTCGTGGGAAAAAGGCACCGACAACTCCGTGGCCGTACGGCGCGACAGGAAGACGGCCTCCAGCCAAGCCCGATGCAGACGCCCGAAGCTGATGGCTGCAACCTCAAATGTCCCCATCTGCGGGACGGGGAACAAGAGGGCCCAAGCGTAAAGACGCGTGTGGAGGTCATGAAACGGGCGTGCGTAACGGACCGACTCGTTGGCATGCGCCAGAACCTCATAGGCCTGCCGCGCCTCGCCTTCGTTGCCATAGTTGGCGTTGCCGTGGGCCTTCGCCACGAAGGCGTCGACATGGTCTTCGGGAACTCCGTTGAAGATGTCAACGAACCCCGGCGGCACGCCCCAATGGCCTTGTTCAATACGAACTAAAGCCACTCGGCGGTTGTTCGTCGCCGCGTCCATGAGAACGTCGTCACGCATGACGGGGTAGCCGTCGCGTGTCCCAAGGGACGAAGGGCTGAAGAACGTCCGCCGAAAAGGCGATGGCCCCGACTCCTCGTTGAGCGGCGGCTCGGCCTCTCGGTCGTCCGCCCTAGAGGGGTAGTCTCCGCCGTGCATAACACGCCCAAGGTCGGCGGATGACCCGTCTCGCCGCGACCCCGAGCGGACGCTCGCCTCCGACCCGGCCCGCCCCGCTGGGCTGCCCGCGCCATTGGCACCGCTACCAGCCGCGCCGGCCGCGTCGGCCATCTGGACGTCGCCACGTCCGCCCGCAATCTTGGCCTTGAACTTGTCGCAGGCACGCCGCGTCGGGCAGAAGACCTTGGCCAATGCCGCGCCGCCACTCCCCTCCTTCACGACAACAAGCCAACGCTCTCCCCTCACGACCTAAGGTCAACCGGCTGGACAGAAGCCGCGCACCCGACTCCTCAGTGGCTATGAGCTGGACCCCGTTCCCCCGCCCACCGTGTGCGCTAAGGCGAAACGACCCCCACCCGCAGAGGGTAAGGCCGTGACAGCCTCGCCTCGCGACGGACGGGGTACGGCGGACGAAGGACCCAGAGGTCAACATGTGCGCAAGCGCAGGCCACCGCAACCTGCCAAACTGGGCTAATCAACCCGGACGCCTAGTGGCATGGGGAAAAGGACCGGCCCTTGCCGTGCCCACCCTCCCCGGTATATATACCCCGGGGCGAGCCCAAAGGCCCGCCCAGCTGCCCCCGGCTGTGCCTTCTGGGTGTAGTACCACGATCAGGAGGGTTACCTCAGTAGGAGGGAAGTAAGGGCCGTCTGGGCCTCTCGCGCGACACCCGCTATGGGACTCGAGGTCCAGGAAGTCGGGGCGATCGAAACGCCAAGACATGAAGACACGGTCTACTTGCCGGCGACGACTGTACCTCCCACCGTCGTCGCCCTTCGGCCTGAAAGGGCGAGAACTGTCGCCCGGGCCCAAATCCCCGATAAGGACTTGACCCGGGCAGTCACCAACAAATGCGGATTATTCCCTTCATGCATATACAGTCCCACGAAGCGACAATTACAGACGATGAGGAGTGACTGTTCCGCGCGCAACGCGCTGCAGCCGCCGCGTGGTGCCCGGTCGGTTGTCGCCTGCCGCGCCCTCCGGACGCGGCCACTCGGACCCCGCGGCGGGCGTCTCGGCCAGGCGCGCCCCTTCGCGGGCTCGCACCTGCGCTCATAGGCGGGCCCGCCGTCCCCGTTCCGCCCGAGCCCGCCCTCGTCGGCGCCGCCGACCCCCCGCGCGTCCGCCGCACCCCGGGTGCTCCGCCGGCCGCGCCACAGCCGACGGCAGGCTCCCGTAGTACTACAGCAACCACTACTCGACCGCACCGGCAAGTGGGTTCGACGGTCACCACGCGACGACCGTGCCTGACGGCGCCATGCACTCATCTGGATTCTTTACCGTGTCTGTTCGGCTGGCGCCCACCGTCGGCCTGCCGCCTGTGTCCTCTGACGCGTCCAATCCGGCCGTCTCCCGGGGTCCCGTGGGGCCGCCGATTGTGAAGGGCGCGCCTTGTGCTGTTGGAGAGTCACAACACGGCGAAGCGCCGATCGGTACCCAGGCGCCATCGCCGTCACAGTACATTCACATGCACGCATAGCTGCCGATGTCCGCTTCCTTCTCTCACGCAGCCGAGGGGCTGTCTGGCGCTCCGACGCCGACGATGCCTACTTCTCCGGGGATTGGAAGTAGGACTCACGGTGGTCTTTCAACGGACGTGGACGAGAGGACTCAGGTAACGCGGGACCGCTTCCGAGCCCCGTGCGAGCGTCCGCCTCAGCCCCACGACCTCATACCACGAACACATGTGCGCACGACTACCATGCCTGCGCCAATGACACCGTTGGTGCACATGGACGCTATGTTGGAGCCGCCGCCGCCACCGCCGCCTCCGCCACCACCCGCGGTCGTAACGGCGGTGCATTCAGCGCCGACGTGCACTCGGCACTCCCGGGGCGCTTCCTTGCGGCCCGCCCATCCTCATCTGCCGTCGCGTGCTAGTTCTGGGGTAAGGACTGACGTCAACACCACGGGGAGCCGCACCCGTCGCGGCGCCGGTGACACGCAGTCTACAAAGCGGAAGGCCACTACCAATCTGGATGGAAGCGCCAAAACGGCAACCGTTTCTACACCGTCGGTGAATGCGGGCGGCGGGGAGTTGCTCTACATCACGCCTATCGACGTCGACGTGCCGCTGATTGGCCAGCCTGAGGGCAGGAACCTGTACATTCGCGAGGGAGAGCTCAAGAGCGTCGTGCAGTCGGCGATGGCCCCCCTGCAGGCGCATATCGAGATGGCACGTAAGGACATCAAGGACATGGTCGGTTAAATGAAGGAGATGCGGCAGGTGCTCGACGCGCAGTGTCACGCGGTCGACCGCATGGCGAGTGGGATGACGGTGGTCAACGCCAGAAAGGACAACCCCTGTGACGCCAACGAGCAGGACGTCAAGGTGCGCGTCTACAGTGTGAGACAGACCAAGCTGCTTGACGCCCAGAAGAACTACAAAAACATGGATGCCGCTCGCGCGGTGTTCAAGAACAACATGAGGGAGGACATGGGCATGGAAACTTTTAGCTCACGCGTCTACCCGAGCGGCGGCGTGAGCTACGAAGAGACCGTACGGGCCATCATGAAGGCTCACAACATGGACGACAAAGAGGCCAACGAGTACGCTCTCAGCGTGCGCCAGCTTCTCAAGCGCGACAAGGCCAAGGTCAAGGAGTCGCGCTTCTCGGCTGTCATCCTGTGCTCCAAGTCTCACTTCGGGCAGCAGCTGAAAGCGGTCGTGCTGGATGCGTGGTGGCGCATCTCCTGCTATAAGATGCCAGCGAAGCGCCAGCGCAAAAAGAGGGACGCCAACGTACCAGCAAAGAAGCGAGCTAAAAGAAAGTCGGGCGGCAGCCAGCGCACCTCGAAGAGCGCCTTGAAAGTGTTTTCTGGCCAGGTGAAGGCCGCCGAGAAATGCAACGAGGGTCTCGACACGGACAAGCGGAAGCGGGAGACGGCCGCCGCCAAGTGGCTCCCTGAAGAGGCGTACTCCAAATCCATCGTCGTCTTCAAGGGCCTCATGGATGCAATCGAGGCGCAGCTCAAGTTCCTAGGTGTGCCGCAGCGGATCGTCAACCCCACCAAGACTGGCAAGCAGAAGTACAACTGCTGCTGCATGGGTCTTCTGGCCCTTCCCGCGGCCATCATCCGTGACTACCTTGAGAAAGAGTCAGGGAAGCGCTCGAGTCGCCGCCATGGGGTGGCCGATGGCATGTACGGGCAGTTTGAAGCTGAGCTGAAGCGGGTGCATGTGTGGCTGCCGCGGGACGGCAAGATCAATGGCGGCCTGCTCCTCACCGACGGCGCGAGCAGGGACCGATGCAAATTTGAGGCCGAGAGCGCGTCGTCGGCCGCCAAGGCCCGTCTGCTGGACACGGAGATCACGACATCTACACTGGCCGGTTCGGCGTCCGACGAAGGCTCGGATCTGGAGAAAGAGGAGCTCGACCTTGACGAGCTCGGGCTCGCGCACGTCGCGGGGCGCTTGAGCGGGAACTGCGCGGGCACCGGTGACGATGGCGACGAGGATAGCGGTGCTGAGGAGGACACGGCGGACGACGGCACTGATGGTGGGGATACGGACGAAGACGGGGGCGCCGCGAATGATGAGGGCGAGAGGGGCGATAGCGCTTGATGGGAGAGCGACTGTGGTGCACTGCTTCTTGAAGGCTTAGGCGGTGCCCTGTGTGGCATGCGCTGCGTTTTAGTCTGCTTGTTAGCTTAGTTTGGTAGTCAACACACGTGGTTTCTCTGTTTGTCTCCTTCTTTTCTTCCCCATGCACGCTGGATGGGAGCTCGACTGGGGCGCCAAGCGCCCACCGTGGTGTGCTCCAGTTGTCACGCTACCATTCAGCGACCACGCGCATCATCGTAAGCATCATGTTGTGCTGCCGCTCAGAACGTAGCATGGGGCACCGCATGCACTGTAGCGCGGCGCACAGATTGTGCGGCAAACAAACAGAGAGTAGAGAACGTGCGGACATCACGGGCTAGTATTCTTTGGGGGGGGGGGGGGGCAGGTATCTGCGGCTCGTTGTCGATCTAACCCCCGCAGCAATGCCAACGAGAAGCTCGCAGGCTTCAAGTAGCCCCTCACGGCATCTGCAGAAGCTTTGACATCCTGAGCCTGTGGTTGGTCGGAAAAGAGCTGTCAGTCTGAAGAGTATCGTGACTGTCGCCAATGGGGCCCGATGGGGCCCGATCCCATCGGGCAGAATTCCCCATCGGGCGCCCATCAGATCCAATCGGGCACGCTGTTTGGTGGGCCATCGGGTCCCATCGGAACGCGTGTTCGATGGGCATCTATGCGAAAGCTGACGACGCCTCCGTTCGCCGACCCCGCGCATTTGCACAGTGGGTGCTTGCGTAGATAGCTGTTTGCACCAGCGGCGGCGCTTCGTCAGCCGTCCATTCCACCGAACGCAGTTGAGGAAGGCCGCTGATTGGGTGGCCGTCCGGTGTCGGTCCCCCGTCGGTGCTGTCATTGGCCCGCCGCCGCCGACTGGGCCGGCCACGGGGGTGCCCCGGCTTCTCAAGCTTTTCACTCTTTGTCGGGCAGTGGCATGATCCAGGCGGTAGCAGGCCTGCTTGTCCGTCGGGCAGTCGTGATGGCCGTTCCGTGCGGCGGTCTGCGCGGCGGCCGACCACTTCTCGAGCAGCGACGGACTCGGCGGTCGACGCGGGCGGCTGGCACTGCGTGGCGATCCATCGACCGCCTCGCCGCTCACCCCAGGCCGTAGCGCAACGGCTATACGCAATGTGGACGACGTTTCCGACGCAAGTAGCCTTCTCCAGCAATAGGGCACACGGACACGCCGTTGACATCGTGGTCTATCTGTCGACAACATTGAGCAGATTTTAGTGCTCACTCTGGCAAGTATACAGTCTTTCTCCATTGCTGTGACATCCTTTCCTAAAGGTCTATTCCATGCATTTAGGCGCATGAAGAAAGATTTTTCCCTGCTGTTCCAGGCATTGTTTGGCCATGAGAAGCTACAGAACTGGTCTCTGTGGCATGGGTACTCACAGAAAAAAAAGAGGCGCTCAAAGGGTTCTGTAGAGCTGAGATACGCCTCGGTGTTTCTCTGTGCATCGAGAATGTCCCCGTTTTCTCCGTCTCTGCCGATCCGGAACGGATCCTGACCAATTTGGGATACTGACACCGAATTATTGTACTTGGATTAGCGGTGCTACTTGAGTCGCTGTCCAGATCTTGTGCCTGGAACTCGTCTGTCTCGCGATGGAAACGAGTCCGTTCTCTTCGTGGCTGCCGGCCACAGATTGACGCCCGGCGTGCCTCCCTCCCCGTCCTGTATTTCGTTGCGACTGGCGCCACCTGACCCACGAATCCGCATCCGGCGCCTGCCTCTGATGCAATGCTGTCGTCGCAAAGCTTGCATCTTGTACGGGACGCTGGACCGGAGACGCGTTCGCGGGCTGGCTGAACGGGACCCCCTCCCGTTTAACATCCCGCCGATGAACGGGAGTCTGAACGGCGGTGGCTCCCGTTCTGGGGAATCATGAAAGCCTCTGCTCCTCTGCCCTCTCCTGAGTGGGCCTGTCTCGATGATGTGTCTTAGACTTAGCCTAAGGCGGGCCAATCAGAGTGGCACTGATGACGAGCATGTCGATATCGGCTCTAGTGCATCGCAACCACCTCCGCGATGGGACCAGTGGGCTGCAAATTGAGGCCAGAGGCGGCGACGAGGAGCCGGCATTGACGACTTGCGGTGTTGAGCCCCAGCCTCGCTTCGACTCCTAGGGACGCGGCGCGGTCGCATCGGTGGCAGACACACAACTGACGCCAAGTCACATCATCCAGGTGCATGCCCCCGCCAGCGCCCGCGGCTGCAGCTGCGGCCGTGCCCCCCTCTGGAACGGCGCTGGCGGACTCGGACGGGCGTCGCGGCTCCGTCGCAACACCGACGAAGACGCGACGACCGCACTCCGTCGCGCCGTCGTCGCGGCCGTGCGAGGACGTGAGTGTTAGCGGCTCCTGACGCGGTGGTCGCCACAGGTGCCTCCGGCCAGAAACACCCGCATGCTCCCACAGTGCCGCAGAGGGTTCTCGGCACTTTCGAGGGGGGGGGGCACCTCTTCGCCTTAGCGGGCGCCAGCATCGTCCCAGTCACCCCGACGTCTCCCACCCTGCCTCCCCCTTAATGGCGATAACATGGAGGCGAAAGAGATGAACAGCGTGTCGGCTATGGTTGTGGCTCTGAGGACAAGAATCTGTTAAGCTGACGCAGGTGTGGCTGTCGCGTCGTCTGTCGGGAGGGGGTAGGGCGCATTCAATCTCAACTTGTATACATGCGCAGAGAGTGAAAAATTGCAGGGTTTGACACGGGGGAGCCTCGGGGAAGAGCGGGCGTGGTCACCCAAGTCATCGACGGAGAGCGGGGAGTCGCACGTGGGGACATCTTCAGATGGTGGCCAAACCGACGACGGTGGCGCTGCGTCCACCTTGTGCCAGCAACATGACGGGATACACAACCGGAATGTCTATATAGAGGACCCACCTATACCAGAATAGAAAAACAAACAGCACCATCACAACTGTAGCTCACACACCGGCCACAAAGGAAGAGACAGTAGTCGTCGCGAACACGCACGCCACACCTCGCATTCAAAGCCACTGGCCGAGTTTGGAACTAAAGGCCCGGCTGCTGCTCACGGCTGGTCCACGGGTAAAAAGCGTTGGTGAAGTACCGCGACATGCGGCGCTCTGCCGACGAGTTTGTCTTGTTCTTCGGCGTGGCTCCCAGACCAAGACGGTCGCCCAGGTCGTACCAATCGACCTGAACGTCTTCAGCCCGGAGAATGCGGTCGGCACCGATGACCTCCAGTGCGGGGTGCGTGTCTTCAGCGCTCTCAAAGTCCCAAGCCAGACATATGCACCCGTACCGGGATAGGACGCATCCAGGGCGGCTCGCCACGCGGCGCATACGCTGCACCACGACGCAGCTGCGAGGCTGGCCGTTGATGGAGCGTAAGACGAGGCGAAGTCTGCCCCAGCACAGACTGCCGCCGTTGTTCTCGTAGCGGATAAAGGAGTACCATGAAGCACCGAAGAAGCTGTCCGTCGCACGCAAGTGCTGCAAATCCGGAGGTGCGCCCCACTCAAACCGCGCTATTATGCGCAGCGTGCGATGCTGCGTCACGCAGCCATCGTCGTCCATACCCAGCACGGTGGCAAGTCTGGCCAGTGCCGGTATGCGGCGGAGGTCGCCGACCGCGGCACGCTGTGCACGGCCCGTGATGGTAAGGTGCGACGTCTGAGTCGGCGGCGTCTGCCCCGAGTTGCCGTCGCTGCCACTGGTAGCCCCGCTGCCCGCAGCAGCGACAAACGCTCCATCACGCGCCGCGCCGCCGGCACTGCTGCCACCGGCGCTGGCGCCACCGACGACTCCGCTGCCTTCATCTTCAGCACGGCCCGACGCCGATCTCCCCCGAGGCACCGAGGCCGCTGCGTCCTCGTCCGCGTCACACAACTCTCGAATGACCGCCGACTGAGCCTCTTCACAGCGCATCATTTGCAACGCGACGCCGGGCCCGCGCTTGTTGCTTCGTTTGAACATGCGTTTGCAGCTCCCGTGCAACTTCTCATTGACCGAAGTGTCCCCCTCCCACAGATTTCCGCGGTTGCGGAGCTCGTCGCTGAGATGTTGCACGAGGCGGTGTAGCTTCGACGTGTTGACGTGCCCATACAGCGTTTGGATGTAGTCAACGCCCAGCACCTTTGCCGCATCGTCCATGTCGTTCACAGCCGCCTCAGTGAGAACAGTTGCGTCTCTAACATTGTCGCCAAAGAGCATTCCGCCGAGGCGAGCCGCCTGGCAAAACATCTCCAAATACGCGTCGTGAACAGGCATGTTGTCAAAGTGGTCCTGGTAGGCGCTTGAGGAGGCGAGGCGTTCGCTGGGCAGGCCGCCACCCTGCTCCTCTGCGACGGCCAAGTGATCACCGGGCACAGTACGCCATCCGTCGTCAAAGCCACTGGCGGAGTCGCGCACAGAGCCACATGACGATGCACTGGCATCGATGCTCCCGTCGTCGCTCGAGTATTCCGTGGTGGCACTGCCGGAGGACGGTGGCGCGCGGAGAGTGGGCCCAGTGGGCGCCACAGGGTAGCTGTCGACCGTCGCGGTCGCCGTAAAGCCGCCGACCGTCGCGGCGGCCGCCTGCATCGATTCGCGGGGGCCAATCAGACCCGCCAACATGAACGGCCAAAAGATACTGAAGTGCCGCCAGCTGCGACCCGTTATGGTGGCCTGTGCCTCCGTCATCGGCACAAAGCAGCTGAGAAGACAAACATGGATGCAGCACATATGTGCAAAGCAGCGGAGCAGCAAATGACGAGTGTTAGTGTGACGATACGGTCGTTTCACCCTCTTTTGCACGCCGAACGTGAAGCACTGGACCAGGACGCCGCGCGGTCCCGTCCATGCGAGCCCTCTCTCGCCCATACAATCTCGTATCACCCCTCCCTCACCCCTCTTTCGTCGGTCGCATCAAAACGTACCCCGGCGAAGATGGTGTGACCTTGCAGTTGAGGCCGAGCTCAAACCCGCGCAAGTTGAGCGCGTCGAGCGTGTCTTGCACGGATCCCAGTCGCGCCCCGGCGGTGCCTGCGCACAATGACTGCAGGACTGCCGGGAGGCGCTGCGCCAACAGGCTCAAGATACCCAATTTCCAAACGTGCAGAAGGTCAAAGGACACGATGCGGTACAGGTTGTACGGCCGCGTTGCCAGACCGTGAACCGCGCCCAGAGCAGGCACGAACGGCAGAGCGCTGTGCTCCCGGCCGAGGTCGCGGCGACGGCTGGGACGCGAGTCTTCCGCACGCACAACGGCAGCCTCTAGCTGCGCTTCCAGGGTTGTCACGACGTCGCGATCGACGGCCCGCACGCCCAGCAAACCGCCACTCATGTCCTTGTCCTCCATACACAAAGAGCAAAAAAAGCGACAGCGGTTGCCCATAAGAGCCAAAATGCTTCGCTCTTCGACTTGGTCAACGACCAAGCCGACCAACCGTGGCACCAGCAGCACGGATCCGTAGCCGGAAACGTGGGCTGTGATGCCCCCTTCGCTGGTGCGCGAAAATGCACGCAGCGAAACTGCCAGACAGCGCTGCAGGAGGTCGTTCCGCATGTCGCTCACGGCGAGCTTGGCACTGGCACTGCGCCCAATTGCCTTGGAGATGTGCTGCAGGTATCCAGCGGTCTGCCACTGGCCCCCATTGTCTAGAACGTTGGCGATGTTCACCCTCACGGGGAACATATAGTGCGCACCGCTCCATGAAACCAATGCCTCATCGGCGTGTAGCTGCACGCCCAAGACGCGCGCGTCAACCCCGTGCACACGCCGCACATCTCGGGTCTCGTTCACGTACAGATCAGCGTCCAGGGTCCCGCGGCGCTCATGATCATCGCGACAGTCGTCGACGGTGTTGTGATCCGCGACAATACCCGCCGCCGTTGAAGGGATGCGGCCGAATGATACAGCTTCTGCGCCCGCCACGGCGTCGAGCGCGACCTGCAGCACGTCCCTGTAGTAGTAAACAAACGACCGGGAGCCAATCTCAATCTTCACTTCCATCCAGCGACGCGTCGCCAGCACACGGTTTTGCTCGTGACGCGTCGCTGTCAGGAAGCCTTGCGCTGACGGGAACGATGCCGCCATCGGGCCAACCACGCCGGTGCCCCGCGTGGCCTCCCGCTCAAGCGCGCAGAGTGACTGCGCGTAGGCCACGTGGTCGCGCTCGGTCAAACCGCAGCCGCCCGCCGTCAGCGCGAAGTGGAGGGCACCACGCAGTGCCGGCGAACAAAACCGAGACGGGTGGCTCGCGCACCGGCGGGGTACGACAGGTGTGGCCTGGGACGTCTCAGGAAACGCCAAGTAGTAGGCTCGGATTTGAGCCGCCGTGCTCGATAAAAATACGTGCCGCGGGAGGGCAGAGAGTAAGTCAACGGCTACCGCGCCCATGGCGTCGTTGTCGTCTTCGGCCGCACCAGTCTCTTCCTCCTCTTCCGAGGCGTAGAGCCAGTCGCCGACGAGGAAACCGCCCTCGTCGTCGGTGTCTTGCGGTGGGGGCGGGATTCCGGAGCCACTCTGTGCGGGGAGGCCAGTCGCGGCTGCCGCGTCCGCGGCGACCACGTCCATGTTGTCATCGACGGGCGGCCCGTCGCCCGCAACGACTGCGGAAGAAACACCAATCGTGGTGACGTCCATCGCGGCTGCCACATTGGCCGTCGTGTTGCCGTTCACCGCCGCGCCTGTGGCGCTCGCATCCGCAGCGAGGAGCGCGGGTCCCGGAACACTCGCCATTTTTGCGAGAGAGCCGCGAACAAACGCATGTGACATGGCCGCCGACGCCGCGGCTGCAGCAGCGCAGCGGCTCTCGTTCCGATGCGAAGTTTGTACGTGACGGGCAAGGTTTGGCATGTACCGAAACGACAGACAGCATAAAGGGCAGGGAATGAGCGAGGCTGCCACGGCTGTGGGTGGCGCCATTGTCACTCGCTTGTGGAGTGAGGATCGAGGAGCGTCGGCAGCAGAGAGAGCAGCAGCACGGATGCGCCAGCACGAGAACCGAAGGGATGGGCACATCAGGGGACGAGTGAGCGCCTGGAGAAAGAGCAAACAGGCACACAAACGCGAGCATATAAGCTGAGCCGCAGCAGCTCAGGAGCGACGTCAGGGCGCCTGCGTCGGTTCGTGCTTGCACCGTGCCACTCGGTTTGCCCGTGGGCGGGGCACACGGGCCCCGGTGACTAGCTCGCTTCAGCCAGTAGGGCGCACTCACCAATACAGTGAAGAAAAATGGCTGGGAACAGACGTAACAACTGTCTAGAAGCACAGACCAGATGCAGAGCACCTCCTCATACCGTACGCGAGGCAGGGGGTGTCTCCCTCAAAATCTGCAGGCCCCGCCACAAGCGCCACATATGCGTCCGGCGACCTCCCGTCGGAAACTCGACGGCTCGAAAACAAAACTGCGAGGGCCGACCTGGTGCACGCAGAGCACAGGACAAGCCCAACTCATCACGGCGCTCGCGCAAGCACGCAAGCAGCACCACCGGCCCATCTCCGAGTGCCCCCCCTCCAGGTGCCACGCGCGCGCCTTCCAACATGGCTTCTGCCCGTAAGAAGGGTCGCACGGCGCAGAGCGGCTGCCAAAGTCAGCCGGCCCACCCACCCGACTCACACTGCTCTACGAGCCCTACACGCACGCCCTGGCCAGGAGGGTACCCCCGACGCATTGGTCACTAGCAACAGCCGCCGCCAGCCCCGGTCACGGAAGACCGTGCCACTAGTCGCTGCTGCCCACCCGCCTGTGTACCAACCCGCCTTCACCCCACGTGCGCCTCTGACGCGGTCACCCGCCGAGGAGGTCTGCAATAACTCCAGCCAGAGCGAGGGCCTCGGGGCGTCTGTTGAGAGGTCAAAAACCAACTACGCCACATGACCGGTGTGACTGGCCTGGGGAGCTGAACATCACCAGTTCAAC
>ENA-ORXR01003986-ORXR01003986.1-marine-metagenome-genome-assembly--contig:-NODE-3986-length-12713-cov-7.074311_pt1 | contig 12713 bp, 14 predicted proteins | sample MGYA00237866_ERZ511479 | MGnify/ENA metagenome assembly ERZ511479 | reverse complement strand
TGGCGTAACCCAATCGGTGTAGGTCCACGTTGCGTACGGTGACTACGCCATTGATCGAAGGCTTGTTGCGCGCTTCTAAGTGAGGGTTTGAAATCAACTACGGATGCGTTCATCGATTGTCTCCAGGGAACGGGTTGCTGCTGGAGACATAGTAAATCAGACTTTCAGGGTGATATTTTACTGGGCTGCCGGAAGCTCACGCCAGATGTGTGATGAAACTTCGCTGATGGGTCCAAGCTGGTGCATCAAACAGTAGGTGGGCAGATAATGGGTAGCCGTCTTACTGTTAAAGTATTGTGGTTGTAGGTATTTTTGTGTGTCGGCTTTACGTATTAGGCGGTTTATACTTCTTATACTCTCGCAATTGTTCATCACAGCTCGAATAGCTTGCGTGCAATTAGCGTTGACCAGAAGTGCGCAGTTGATCGCCGTAGTGCATCTGGCAACGAGGTTGCTCGCTAACTTATTGATTTTCGGTCGTGTTGAAGTGCCAGACGGACTGAAAATCCCCGTGTCGGCCCCGTTCCACGGCGGGTTTGATTCTGTGACTGCGCGTCCCGCCCTGGCCACCATATGTTGACTCAGGATTCTTGCGCCAAGGCGCTCCGGATCCTCGTGAGATGCAATAGCCAGAATCGCTCTGCCGACACGGAGTGGAGGAAGTTTGAGGCTGGCGCTGGCCACCAATGTAAGTTTCGATACACAGAAGTTTCTGGTTCTGGCTGAGAATTCGCCAGCATATTGGAATCCCGCGCACCGGTAGTTCGATTCCATTCAAGGATATAACGCACAATTCCTAAATAAATTGCGCCTACTCAACGTATTAATCAGGCTGCCAAAGCGCACTTATTGGTACTGCATAAAGGCCATCTCCGAAGGGTGTTAACGTTTCTCCGTCATATAATACAACCCCGGAACTAAAACGATTCCCAACTGCAGCTGCTAGTTTTTTTAATCCTCGAAAATCTTTTGTACTAACCGATGCTGAGGCTTTGATTTCAATGCCGGCAACTGCTCGGGTGCCCTTCTCGATGACTATATCGACCTCGACGCCGTCACGGTCTCGGTAATGCGAGAGTGTTAGTGGCTGCTCATACCAATTTGCCTGGCGCTTGATATCTTGAAAAACAAAGGTCTCTAGCAGTTGGCCGAGGAGTGTCCTGTCGACCTTTAAATCTGCAGCACTGATACCTAGTAGGCTGGAGCATGTGCCGGTATCTCCCACATGCAGTTTGGGTGTTTTCACCAGTCTACTCAAGCGGTTGTTATGCCATGGTGGTAACTCATTTATTAGGAACACACGGGTAAGTAATGAGACGTATTCTTTTATCGTTGGCCTGCTAACTTGAAAAGGTGAAGCTAGATCACTGACATTCATGAGTCGAGCGGTTTGTCCAGCCACACCTGTTAACAGTCTTGGCAGAATATCCAGAGAGCCTATTCTTGCTAAATCTCGGACATCACGTTGTACTATCGTATCCAGATAGTCTCGATACCAAGCAGCGCGACGAGTTGACGATGTTCTGTGCAGTGCCGCGGGGTACCCACCGGCGACAATGCGTTGGATGAGTTCGTCGCCAAGCCTTTCTACAGTTTGAGTTTTGAACTGACTATTGAATAGTCGATTCAGAAATCCAGAAGGAGATCCTTCAATTTCACACTGTGCTAAAGGATGAAGGCGAAGAACATCCATGCGACCTGCAAGCGAATCAGAAAGCGTAGGGAGTAGCAGTATATTCGTTGATCCTGTGAGTATGTAACGGCCTGGATGACGTTTCTTGTCTATTTCAAGTTTGAGGGCGGAGAACAACTCTGGTACGTGCTGCACCTCATCAAGAATTATGCGCTCAGGAAGGTCTTGCACAAATCCAATGGGATCAGCCTTGGCACCAGAGCGCACCACCTCGTCGTCGAAGCTAAGGTAGCTATATCCCCGAGCCTTGCCCACATGGAGAGCAAGAGTTGTTTTTCCGCACTGGCGCGGACCATGAATGAGTGTGGCAGGTGAATCTTCGAGTGCCTCGCGCAGATTCCGGGCTGCATATCTTGGGAAAATTGGCGACATTCTGTCCGGCTAACTGCAAGTTTACTATTAGGCTAATTGTAATTCTAAGTTCCGGCTAATAGCAAGTTTGTTGTTCGGCTAATCGTAATATTAAGCGTCGGCTAATTGCAAGTTATGTGTTCGGCTAATTGAAATGCATGGAAAGTGTTGCGTCTAACAATGCGTGTCATAAATTCGTGCCGAACGGGTCTAATTGATCGGTATTCGAATACTAACGATTAGGTTCAACTTATTCGGAATGAACGGATGTTGGGCACACAGGGATAGTCGAGCGGCCATCAAGTTTGTGTGCAACCGCTCCACAAACGGTTGACCTTTTTAGTGCTGAATTTTGCGTGGATCAGTAGTGCTCGGTTGGGCACAGTGGTGAAATAGTCGGGTAATCAGTCCGCTAAATTGTTGAAACTACGGGTCTGAGAAGATGTTACGAGGACTGAAAATCCCCGTGCCGGCCCCGGAACGCTGGCCGGCTCGATTCTGTTCAAAGCCGGCCGCCCCTGGCCACCATTTGAATCAGTGCAGTTGAGTCTCGGCAGTTTTACCTTTTCACTTTATACCGCGCACCACGGCCTTTACCAAAAGCAAGAAGGTATTCCTGCTCTACCAACTTCTTCAGGTGTGCTTTGATAGTATTCCGGTTAGCACCTGTTGCCGCCTCCAAATCACGCACTGTAACTTCTTCATTTGTGCTTGCCAATTGCATAATGCCGCGAGAGAGAGCTGGCAAGTTTTCACGCAATTGACGTTCTTCATTAATCTTGAAGGCTAGGTTATCTTTTTGCTTCATCATGATTTTGAGGAAGAAGGCAACCCAAGGTTCCCAGTTCTGTTTGTCAGACCGAATGGTTTGTTGCGTTCTTCTCAAAGACAGATAATAATTCTCCTTGTTGGCTTCAATCACCGTTTCCATCGAGCTATAAGGTATATAGGCATAACCATGTCGAAGCAAAAGTAGAGTAGTGAGAATACGTGACAGTCTGCCATTGCCATCTTTGAAAGGGTGAATGGCAAGAAACACAACTATAAATACAGCAATGATAAGCAAGGGATGTTGCGCCTTTTCGATTTCCTGCGTCGTATACCAATCAAGTAAAGCGCTCATCATTAAAGGGGTTTCAAAAGGTGTTGCAGTTTGAAAAACGACTCCGAGGCTTTCACCATTTATATCGAACGCTTCCACATTGTTTGTGATGTTCTTGTATTCGCCACGGTGTCCTTCGTCTTTACTACTGTATTTCAGTAACGCACCATGCAATTGTTTTATGTGATTTTCATTTAAGGCTATCTCCTCAAAACTATCGAATATCAGATCCTTCGCGTTCGCATAACCTGCCACCTCCTGTTCATCTCGGGTGCTGAAACTTTGTTGTTCCAATTTGGAAAGTAACGTCTCTACCTGCTCGTCGCTGAGCTTCGCTCCTTCAATTCGAGTGGAAGAGCCGACACTTTCAATGGTTGCAACTCGTTTAAGGCTGTTCAAGCGATCAGGTGCCAAGTCTTGAGTAGCTGTCTTTGCTGGACCAAAAGCGCGGTTATTTGCCGGGGAGTTCGGCAACATTAGTTGCCCCGACATCGCAAACGTATTTTATTTTGTGTGATTGATTACAAGCTGGCACAAAGCAGACCACAGGAAAGCATCGCAATCCGTCGAGCGATTAACAGGGTTGGTTGTGCGTAGAAGTTATTGTGCAAGAATTGCGAACAAACCTCTCTACAGAAGTCAAAAACGAAAGAATTGAGGTGCTGGTGAACGAGCATTTTCACGCCTTGTTCGGCTACATTCGATCTATCGGGAGCACTTACCACAGTGACTGATGCAGCACTACACCTGTTGCGTCACTTTTGTTTCTGAAGCACGTTGTCTTTCGCGATATCTGGCTTGTCTTTCAGCATGTTTGGATTGCCCGATACGGCTCTGTTGGTAGCGTTTTGCTGTTCGCTGTCTCGCCTCCTTCCTTGCAATAGTTTGGCATTCAAGACAGTACACGTTGCCTCGATCACAACAGCTAAAAATCATTGTTTGAGCATGACGTCTACCGCAAATAAACAGGCGTGCAGAGGGCATCACATCGATGTCCACGAATGCATTCTCATTTACACAACGTGAGTTGAAAGACGTCGTGATGTTAATTCCAAAACTCGATCTAATATGTCGGAAGAGATCGATGAAGATGATTTTAATAGTCTCGCAAGTGAGTTTCTGACTGAAAACCACCGAAAAGGAATAATTATCAAAAAATCTGATAACCGAACTCCCCGGCAATTATGCACGGGTATTGAGTGTTGCATACCGATAGCGCGTGTTGTGTGCGCTGATTATCAGATCCTGAACATTAAAATCGCGATAACCCTTGAATCGTGAACCCTGTGAAACCGGCATGCTCGGCGCGAATTTGACATCCTCAAGGATCTTCAGCTTTGCACTCCCGGATTTTTTCTTTGATCCAGCCCGTTTACCTGGCTTTGCTGTGCCATCCGATTGGTCGTCACTCGATTCACCCATTGCGCTGGGTTTGAACTTGGACCGTTTTTTCTCTTCCTTGAAAATATTGATCTGATCTTTCAACCCAGCAACGGTTTTCTCTAACAACACAACGTGCGTTGATTGCCGCTCTGGCAACCCCGGCAACACGTTGACCAGCGGCGTCTGTTCCTCCTCGGGGATGTCTGGTATCTGCGGTAGATTCTTCATACACTGACTACAGAACAGATTTCAGAAATTTTCAGTGTGATCGCCCCGGGTTATTGAGTTATTGGAAATACGGCTAAGTCACAAAGATTACCGATAATTGGCTCATTGACTAAACAGCATCCGGTTGGAAACTATCCAATCAAGCCTAGGTTCGTCGATACTTTTTCCAGTTCTTTCCAGGCTAGATTTGCGATGTTGTTGATTGGAAATTCGAACGATCGTTCTGGGAGAGCGCAACGACCCTGCATGTCGAGTATCATCGATCTGTGGGCAAGGTTGTGCGGTATCGGTGCTCATGTGTAGAAGCAAATTCTTGAAATTTTGTGTCCATTTTGGTGCCAAACGGATTGAAAATTCCTGTGTCGGCCCCTGAGCGCCGGCCGGTTCGACTGGCTACCATTTGAATCAACGGGCTCAACTGCTCTACCCACTTTCGAATATATGCTGTAACTCGTGGGTTAGGATCTGTTGCATATTGGCAGATTTTTTACCGTTTAGCCATGTGATATCTAGTCAGAATTCTTATTGGCTGTAGCCAATCTTGTATTTTTCCAATCATTAAACTCAGACGGGCGTAATCCATAGCGCGCTAGAACTCCCTCATGCAGACGTTTGAGTTCTTCCACAATTAAGGACTGCACATCAGATTGCTCAGTAACTGGAACCTGTAGATTTACTGCTTGCTGAATGCACACGAGGGGTTCTTTCTCTGGGAACAGAATGACCTCTCGAATGGTTTGCTTGGTAAAGTCTCGCCACGCAAGGCGTAAGGGATCAGGCTCCGCCAGATCTTGCTTGATAGCTAGGTATTCCTGTGTTGAGCGCTCATACGACCAGACGTATAAGTCGCGTAGCAATTCAACTCGCGTCATTTCGTACACCCCTAGAATTGCCATGCTGTAGGCTTGTATTGGGACGTCCAGGAACGTAAGTGGACATAGATTGGCTCGAAATAGAGGTAGATTTGCAGCTAGTCTCGAAGTGCGCTTATTGATATCGGCAAAGGGTTGTAGGTACGGCAGGTGCACCATCATGAAAAAAGACTGTTCAAAGGGATCAAGGATCTGTCTAGCCTTGTCTAGAAGCACCTCTAGAACGCTATCGATTTGCGGTGGTACGGAAAGCGGACGATATATACTCATCCCGATTTCCACGGCGTGCTGGCGAACCCGTCCCTCATCCGAGGGGTTTGGTAATAAGTTCTCAGCCAAGGAGCTATGAAGATTCATTAATGTATAGCGGTTAAGCTCGGCGTTTTCGATATTTTCAACGAGCAGTTCGATTGCCGTCTTATGATTTAAAATCATCTGAGTCTCAATTGCTGCCTTACCGCGTGCAGCCTTACCGTTATAGATAAGTTCACGTGTATCAAGACGTGAATAGGTATTGCCCTCCAAGTGACTGGATGCCCAGGACAGGTCTATCAACAAACGGTTAAGAATGGCGCGACTGTACGTTCCTGCAGGTTCATTTATCTCTGTCGTTTTGCCCATTTTGTACAGCTGTCGGCGTAGTGAATCTGATAGGTACCAAGTTTCATTAGGGCGATAGGTATTCAGGAAATCTACCTGATAGCCAACTGGTTTGCGTGCTTTCAGAGGTTGTTTGATATAAGTAAGTATGTCTTGGCTGTCGGCCGACACTGGAATAAAGGCGGGGAATGCGTCATCGCTGTCAGGCAGTTTGTGAACGGTAGGTCTAGCAACTGCTGAATAATAGCGGCGGGCTCTACCCTTACCTCTTGCAATGACTACTTCGCTGTCTATCAATTTTGCAATTTGGCGCTGTGCTGTTCTCCTGGTAACGTTGGGATGTTGTGTCAGAAGTTCGGCAAGTGTTATCCCATTTTCTGATTCTAAAATACTGAAAAATAGATCAGTCGCAGATCGCATGGTAGCTTTGGCGCCGTTTAGTTATTATGATGCAATTATGGCGCAATTTTATGAACTGCGCCAATTTTAAGTGGAAAATGGCGCTGTTACGAAGAAACTGCGCCTTTAGTAAAAGAGAAAATGGCGCCATTACGATGGAACTACGCCCATTTTTAGAGCAACGCGTTGGGCTGCAAGCCCTAAATTGGATTTGTGCATACCCGATGTTCTTGCCACTGGGTTTCATCGTGAGTCAAACAATAGGTGGGCGGAAAATGGGTAGCCGTCTCATTGTTAAAGTACCGTGACTGTAGGTATTGGTGTGGCGGCTTGGTGGTAATAGGCGGTTTATACTGTCCATGCTTCCTGTGTGACTTTTGCGTTGATCAGTGGTGCTTGGTTGGGCGCAGTATTGCAATAGTCGGGTAATCAGCCCGCTAATTTGTTTAAACTACTGGGCTGAAAAGGTGTCACGAGGACTGAAAATCACCGTGTCGGCCGCGGAGCGCCGGCCGGTTCGATTCTGTCCGAAGCCGACCGACCCTGGCGACCATTAAAAACGTCGTTCCCGCAGTCTATTAGGTGTCGACGGTCAGAAGCAACCAGGCTGGCTATGGTCACGATGCCCTGTTCTGCGTCCGCCGATGCGGTAACGACACCTTCCAGAAAAAAATAATCCATGATTTCCAATCTCCATCAGTTCGGATGGCAGACAATCTACTGTAATACTCTGACTGGTGTTGCTTAAGGTATCCACTGAGATACATCAACGGTTAATTTAGCATTTCCCAGTTTTTCAACAGTGCTGCAATCAACAATCGACCGATACGCCCGTTGCCATCCAAATATGGATCTATGGTTTCAAATTGTGCATGCACCAGAGCGATATTAACCAGTGGTGGCAGACCGGAGTTTTCAGAATGAATGAAATGTTCAAGATCACTTAGCAGAGTTGTTACTGATTCAGTTGGCGGTGGAACAAAGACTGCATTGCCGGGCCTCGTCCCACCAATCCAGTTTTATGTGCGTCGGAGTTCGCCGGGTTGCTTGCCTGCACCTCTTGCACCATCCAGCAGCAAGCGATGCGCATCGCAGACGTTTGGGTGCGAAGGCGTTTCCGAAGCGGCTGCCCTTGGTCACCATTAGATCAGCAATTTACCTTTGAACATGTGTGATAGGCAGGTTCACGTTATCGTTCGCCGTGTGCCGAGTAAAATCAGCCATGACTGATCGGGTTCATGGGAACCTTGCCCGACAGTCCAGAAACCTGTTCGTAGCGTGCAGCTGCCGATAACAGTGCTGCTTCCTGCCGTGGCCCGGCGGCTATTTGCAGACCAACTGGCAAGCCCGTTTCGGTAAAGCCAGCAGGCACACTCATTACAGGGTATCCGGTTACGGTTATGGCATAGGCAATGGAGCACCATTGGATGTAGTTGTCGAATTTTACCCCTTCACATTCTTCGACAAATCGTTGTTCAGCAGGAAACGGCGGTACTATTGTCGCCGGGGAGAGCAACAGATCGTACTCGGAGAAAAATGCAGCTGTGCGTTTCAGCAGCGCGCCACGCGCGTTCTCCACCCGTTCAATATCATCCATGGTGACTTCGCGCGCCTTCTCGATATTCCAGATGACTTCCGGTTTGAGTTTGTCGCGATGGTGTTTGAGCATGTTCTTTTGCGAGACATAGAAACTCATCGCACGGTTTGTCTGGAAAATGTCTTCAACGCCAGAGAAATCTGGATGTGCAATATCGACACTACAACCGATTTGCGCGAATCGCTTCGCCGCCTGCATTGCCAACTCAGCCACCTCAGGATCGACTGGGGTAATACCGAAGTCTGTGCTGAAGGCAACCTTCAACGACTTCTTTTCCCCCTGCAGTGCGCTCTCAACCGCACTGACAAAAGAGCCCGCTTCACGCGGTATCGATTTGCAATCGAACGGATGCACGCCCGTAATGGCATCTAGCATTAACGCAAGATCCGGGACGTTACGAGCCATGGGGCCTACTACTCCGAATGGCTGAGTGGGCATACCGCCCATTGCCGATGGATAAGCACCTGGCCCTGCAGAACCTGCTGCCACCCGGCCCGGGCTAGGCCGGAAACCCACCACCGAACAGAAGCTTGCCGGGTTACGCAACGAGCCGCCAAGATCGGAACCTGACGCCAGCCAGGCCATGCCCGTGGCCAACGCAACAGCTGAACCTCCGGATGATCCAGCGCAGCTTTTCGATGTATCCCACGGGTTCAGCGTTCGGCCGAACACCTCGTTGAATGTGTTGGCACCTGCACCGAATTCCGGCGTGTTGGTTTTGGCATACGGGATGCCGCCTGCGCGCTCAAGCATTTCAACCAAGCAGTCTGATGCCTTCGGGACGAAGTCGGCAAATATCGGTGAACCCCATGTTGTGCGCACACCGGAGACGGGTTCCAGATCCTTGATGGCAACCGGTATGCCACACAATACGCCGCGTTCTGAGGCCGGTTTTTTCTCAAGCGCTTCAGCCTTTTTTTTTGCACGCTCAAAACATAATGTAGGCAAAGCATTTACAGTCGGATCTACGTCACTTATTCGCACCTGTAACGCGTCCAGCAATTCGACAACAGATACTTTATTCGTCCTCAACAGGTTGACGATTTCAGTAGCAGTTTGATGTGTCAGGCTCATGTTATGAAATTTCTCTTCTACTTTCTACTTTGACATCTCCACTAACGATCTTCCAGTAACCGCCAAGCTACTTCGCCCAAGCGTATCCTACAGACCTGTCAGCACCGGGGCCTACTACTGGGCAAAACTCACGGACCTCAATATTCAATATTTCCTCGTACTTACGAATAGTGCGCTTGTTGTGGATAATTAGCAGTATACGCTGGCCGACATGTTCGCCCATTATTTACATACCGAGCAAGGCTTCCGGATCTGTTAGGTAGCCATTAAATTTAGCAATGGCCTCGTGTTCGATCTCGCATAGTTCGTCTAGCCGCTTGTTTGTTGGTTTCGCGAGAAGTTGTAGGTTGCGTTTGTAGTTGGGGATATTCTTAATAGTAATATAAAGAGTATCTTGTACCCTTTAGTATATACAGCCTTCCAGGATAGTCGGAAAAAGAACCCTACAATCACCACTCCTGACGCGAATATTCAGAATCGCAAGGCAATGTAAAGGATCTTTCTACGCTATGCTCCTAACTTCTCCTTGACACCGCCTAGCGTTTCGAACTCGCTTATGTTTGTTTTCTAAAATAAATTTTGCAGCTTCTTTAAAAAAACGCTTTGGCCTAACTCCGTATATAGAGGCCTGTTGAGCTTACTCAGCTAATCTTGCGAGGAATCGTACTGCTTTTTCAAGCTGATTTGATTCAGTGCTTTGGCAAACAAGCTGCCCGTTGATACGTTTGTCGAAATACTAATGCTGTGCTGATGGTTTAGCTATGCGTGTGTAACAAAACAGTTAAGCAGGTTTTAAACGATTTGCTTAGGCTATTAAACAAGGTATATTCAAAAGCAGACAAACAAACTGATCAGAGCAAAATAGTGACTGACACCATCGATAAACCGCCCAGTACGCACTTCTATTTTGATGAACGTTGCTTTTGGCACGGTGGTGGCAATTACGCACAAATGTTACCGGTGGGTGGATTGGTGCAACCCATGGTCGCTGGCGGATTGCCGGAAGCACCAGAAACCAAACGCCGCTTACGCAACCTGATTGACGTGACGGGCTTAAGTGCTGAACTGCATTTAAGTAGCACCGCAGCGGCAACAAAACAAGATCTGCTTCGAGTTCACCCTGATGCCTACATAAACGAATTTAAGCAGCTGTCAGATTCAGGTGGTGGAGAGCTGGGTCTAAGAACACCTTTTGGCCCTGGTGGTTTTGAGATAGCCAGTTTGTCGGCTGGACTGGTTAAGCAGGCGGTCGCCAGCGTGTTAGAGGGTAGCGCTAAAAATGCCTATGCCTTGTCTCGCCCCCCCGGGCATCACTGCTTGCCCGATTTCCCGAACGGGTTTTGCCTGTTGGCCAATATTTCCATTGCTATTGAGGCTGTGATCCTCCCCTGTATCAACGGACAGTCAGTTAAGCGATAATACCGCAACTGAGATGGCCCATGACTACACGTAAAAAATTAAAAAAGCCGCAGCGTATTGTGCGCTCTGACGAATACAAAAAAGACGCTGTGAAACTTGCCGATACGGTAGGCGCCACTGAGGCGGCTAAGCAGCTTGGCGTTCACACTACGCAAATCTATAACTGGCGTACCAAGCTCAGGGTGAAGGAGTCTCGCACCGAAGCCGAGACCCGACTGATGGACGAGAATGCTAGATTGACACGGGAGCTGGCTGAGAAGAAACAGGAAAATGATTTCTTAAAAAAGGCCAGTGCGTACTTCGCGAAACACCAGAAGTGAAGTACGCATTCATCAAGTCCGGCCAGTGTAAAGCACCGCTGATCAAGCAATGTCTATGGTTGGGCGTTTCAACCAGTGGATACTACGACTGGTTCAATGACAGGGCAAACCCGTTAAGCGACATGAGCGTAGTGATGTGATTGACGAGGCTATAAGAATCGCCTTCCAGCATCGCAAGCAGCGCTATGGCTCACCACGGCTACACATTGATCTGAAGGAGTCAGGCTTCAAGGTATCGGCAAATACTGTGGCTGAGAGCATGCGTCGTCAGGAGCTAGTGGCAAAGGCTGGACGCAAGTTCAAATCAACAACCAACTCAGCACATAAACTGCCGGTGTCGCCCAACCTGCTGAACCAGGATTTTAGCTGTGAAAAAGTCAATAAAAAATGGGCTGGCGACATCACGTATTTATGGACAGATGAAGGATGGTTGTATCTGGCCGTCGTCCTCGACCTGTATTCACGCCGTGTCATCGGTTGGTCTATGAGCGATGGGATGAACAAGGAGTTGGCATGTGATGCGATGCAGATGGCAATCAACTTACGTACTGATATAGCAGGTGTAATCATGCATACAGACCGGGGGAGTCAATACTGTTCAAACCAGTTCAGGGAGATTCTCAAGGCTAATAAAATCAAGTCCAGCATGAGCAAGAAAGGTGACTGTTACGACAACGCTTGTTCAGAGAGTTTCTTTCATACATTGAAAGTAGAAGCGATTCATGGAGAGTTGTTTCCAACACGACAATTAATGAGAGAAATAGTATTCGAGTACATAGAATCTGATTATAATAGAACTCGCCACCACACCTCTATCGGCAATACAAGTCCGGTTAAATATGAGATGGCAAACGCTGCTTAATTGATATTCCGTCAGTACTGGGGAGGTTCACTGCGCGTGCTGCCCAACTGGTTAACCGCGTAGCGGTCGTGGATTGGGATGTGCATCATGGCAACGGTACCGAGGCCATCTATTATGACGACCCAGACTGTTTATCTATATCTATTCACCAGGAACGTTGTTATCCACAGGATTCAGGGGGGATCGAAAAAACTGGTAGCGTAAAAGCGCCTGGTGCCAATATGAATATACCGCTACCACCTGGTAGTGGTCATGCTAGTTACCTTGAAGCGATGGAACGACTGGTTGTTGCAAAGTTACGTGAATTCAAACCCGAGCTTGTGATTGTTGCCTGTGGCTTTGATGCAGCAGCAACTGATCCTCTTGCGCGTATGATGTGTTCATCAGTAACGTTTAAAGAGATGACAGCTATGCTAATGGCAGAAACCGACGGCAAGATTGTCATGGCGCATGAAGGTGGTTACTCAGAAGCGTATGTGCCTTTTTGTGGTCATAAAGTGCTGGAACAAATGTCTGGCTCTGCACTGGATATTGATGATCCAATGCTCGAGAGAATTATTGGGCAACAGCCTAATGAGCGATTGCAAGCATTTGTCAGTAGCGAGATTTCCAGCCTTGTGGGTTACTATTCGCTTGATTAAAGAAGGTGTGGAGATCAAGCCTTAAGTATCGCATCGACAGCTCTATCGGCGATCATCATTGTGGGTGCACTGGTATTACCCGACACCAACGCTGAGAAGCTCGTTACGTAGGGCGATCTTGACTACCATCTCGGTCGGAGCAACGCCCTGGCGAATGGTGCGTAACCAGGAT
>ENA-ORXR01003984-ORXR01003984.1-marine-metagenome-genome-assembly--contig:-NODE-3984-length-12718-cov-3.130211_pt1 | contig 12718 bp, 13 predicted proteins | sample MGYA00237866_ERZ511479 | MGnify/ENA metagenome assembly ERZ511479 | reverse complement strand
GTGCTTTATAAGATGTTGCGATAAAATAGTCGTTTTGTGCTACTTCTTTTACTGGCTGCTTTAGACTAGGCAATACCGAGCCTGTATTAACCCGCTCTACGGATTTTGGTACTGAAGCGTCGGCTATCTGCTGATCCGACTCAGTTGTAGCGCTAAAGTTTTGAATACTGATAGCTGCCACGGCTGCCACTGATGCAGCAACAGCATAGCCAAATGCTTGTTTTGGCAGCGTACGTTTTTTCTTAGCCCGAACAGCATCCAAACTAATTAGAGTAGAATCTTCCTGAACTTCTATTAATGGCTCGTCATCCGCGATTGCATTTTGTATTCCGCTTAAAAAAGACGGACTAGCGACTCCAGCATCTGTCTGCGAACGATCTCTGATCGATTCGCCGATTAATGCGAAGCTAGATAGCTTTTCACGCATCGTATCATCTGTTTGCAATTGATCACAGATCCGATGTTCTTCGAAAGACCCCGCTTCCCCATCAACAAATGCTGAAAGATATTCTTCTTTAGTTATATGATTCATAATTACACCCAATTTGCCCTACCAAGCTGAAACCCGTTCACGCCGCAAAAATTACAGCAGTGGTTTCAGTTCTTTCTCTATCGCTTCTCGTGCCCGAAAAATACGGGAACGCACTGTCCCAATCGGACACTCCATCGCTTCAGCAATCTCTTCATAACTCATTGCTTCCAGTTCGCGCAAGGTTATGGCTACTCTCAAATCCTCCGGCAAGGCGTTGATCGCATTCATTACTGTGGCATGGATCTCATTTTTTAACATCTCATGCTCTGGCGTTGCAAATTCTCTTAACGCATCTGCACTACCATATTGCTCCGCTTCCTGAGCATCAATATCGCTATCTGGCATACGGCGATTCTTAGAGACTAAATGGTTCTTAGCCGTGTTAATCGCTATCCGGTATAACCAAGTGTAGAAAGCACTATCACCACGGAAATTCGCTAGTCCTCGATAAGCCTTGATAAAGGCCTCCTGCGCAACATCCATAGACAAATGCGGATCGTGCACATAGCGGTTCACCAGGTTGATGACCTTCTGCTGGTATTTAAGAACCAATACATCAAACGCCGATTTATCACCTGCCTGAACGCGTTTGACTAGTTCTAAATCGGTTTGGTTCCCGCCCATTAGGGCAACACTCCTTGATTATCGACTATCCATCGACTCATTTGGATAGTACATTAATGACTCACGAAGTGTAAACCATAGCATTTACACTCTATCTGACCGGTTTCAGCTGAATAGTTCCGTGAGGAAAAACTTACCACTACCAACGGTAGGCAGTGGAGACACTCAATAGCAGGCTAAGATACTACATCGTCGATTGGAATTAAACCTTCTAAGGACTACCGACTGGCACATTGCCAAACTAAAATCTTATCGCCTGGTTTTACCATATACCTTGAAGCGCCACGGTTCATTCGCAGTAACAGATTCAAGCTTACACCTGTTTCTTTGGAAATTGACGATAACGACTTAGGCACTTGAGGGGAATAGTAGCGCTTCATGGTACCAGCACGCTTCGCTAATCTACTGTTTCGTCTGAGTTTTTGCGAAGAGACATCGCGACACACCGATCGCTTTCTAGCTGCTGTATTGTTTCTGGTTGGCGTACCATATAAGCGTGACGCGCGCGCTCGTTGAGGCTTTCGCCTCCACTGGTAATCTGGCCTTATAAAATAGCCTTTGCCAGAACTACTTTTAGCGTACTTAACCACTCTGTTCTTTACGCTTTTTATGCTCGACTTTCTGGCAACAGTCTGAAGCCTACCTTCCAGAGAGTTTTTGGAGTTTCTCACCAGCCGGGGGTTACCCATAGAGTCTTGCAGACGGCGATAAACTGACATGACCCGCTTCACATACTCTTTCGTTTCGCGATACGGAGGTATCCCGGAATAACGATCAACTGCACCCTCACCTGCATTGTAAGCAGCTACAGTAAGGTGCAAATTACCCGAAAAACGCCCTAGTAAAAACTTCAGATAGCGGGTACCGCCTTTAATATTCTGGGAAGGAACATACGCATTCTTGACGCCAAATCGTTTGGCAGTCGCAGGAATCAATTGCATTAGACCACGCGCATTTTTGGGTGACTTTGCATGAACCGCAAAGCAGCTTTCAGCTGTAATAACGGAAATTATTAACGCTTCGCTGACACCATAGCGGCGACTATAGTTTGTAATCCAGGGCTGAAAATTTTCCGCTCTGTCTCGCAATGTCGAGGCAGACGATTGATAGCACGCCCGCTTGTACTTTTTTCTCCGCTTAGACTTTTTGTTTCTAGCCTTGGAAGAACGGACATTTGCCTTTCTAGTGGCTATTTTTTTGGGCTTAGATTTACCTGCTTCAACGGGCTTACTACTGAGCATTGAATCAGTTGCGTTGAACTCCTTAAGCCTGTTTTCCAATGAATTCTCATCAGCTGCTGTTTCACCATATACGCTGTGACTGCTCAAAACCAACAAACCAGCGATTATGCAACCCGACAGCCCGAGCTTTTGTTTTTTAGTACTCAATTATACAATTCTCTTAAAACCAGTATTAACCTAGAGTCCTACCCATTCCAGCATCTTATTTTTTAGGTTCTGCCGATGCATCAGCTGCGCAGTATAACGCAAGATGTTAATGTGTAGATTAAAAATTGGTAGGGTTGTGAGGACGCTATTATTAAATGATCAATAACTGTTGAAGTTCATTTTGACTAAATCCTGCTTGTAGTCTGGCCTCAGTGTGCAGTGGCCCTCTAAGCCCTCCGCCCATGTACTGAGCCAACAATTTTCTAAACGTTGAGTCCGGCTCTAAGTCGCTGCTTTTACAGCAATAGTGAAACCAATAAGAGCCAGTAGCCACGTGGCCGATTTCTTCTTTTAGTATAATTTTCAGAATCTCAACGGTCTCAGTATCACCGACCTGCTGAAGTCTTTTGATCATACCAGGGGTTACATCAAGCCCCCTCGCTTCCAAGACTCGTGGCACTAATGCCATCCGGATCAACACATCGTGATCAGTTTTTACTGCCATTTCCCACAAACCATTATGAGCGGGTAAATCACCGTATTGATAGTCGAGCGCTTCCAAACGAGCCTGTAATAAACTAAAGTGTTTTGACTCCTCGGCCGCCACTAACATCCAATCACGGTAATATTGATCCGGCATTGCGCGAAAACGATACACTGCATCCAAAGCCAGGTTGATGGCATTAAACTCGATATGAGCAATGGCATGCACCAAACCTGCTCGCCCTTCGGATGTAGTGAGCTTGCGATGCTTTACCGCTTTTGGATCAACGAGTTCAGGCCTGTCAGGTCTGCCTGGAATTGGAATTATCTGAGGAACAACTGCATCATCACCCTTATCAATCGCTTGAGACTCAGCAACCTGCTTATATAACGTTTGAGTATGTAGCACCTTTTGTACAGGATCACATTCCATCAAACATTGATAAGCTAGCTCGTGGATTGATAGAGTCATTCGGACACCCTGAAATTAAAAACCCCACCAATTGGCAGGGTCATATTGCTGGATTCTTCGTTTATTTAAACGTTAAATGAAGAGCCGCAGCCGCAAGTAGTCGTGGCATTAGGATTGCGAATAACGAACTGCGCACCTTCCAAACCTTCTGTGTAATCGATGTCTGCACCCACTAAATACTGGAAGCTCATTGGGTCAATCAGCAGTGTCACTCCACTGTTTTCAACTGAGGTGTCACCGTCATTGATGGTTTCATCAAAGGTAAACCCGTACTGAAAGCCAGAACAACCACCACCGGAAACAAAAACCCGTAGCTTTAGCGCTTCATTGTTTTCTTCTTCAATCAACGTTTTTACTTTTGATGCTGCCGCATCGGTGAAATTCAGAGGTGACATTTCCTCTGCAGTCATTGTTTGTACTGACATATATTACTCCTGATTCCATTGGTACCGTTAAGCACGATCACCAACTTCCTTTTCTATCCCATAAAGTTGGAACAGAATATTAAACTGAAAACTTGGCCTGAGGCACAGATAAACCCAGATCTGCACTTTCAGGTGATGTATTGATTCGATCAGATAGCTCATGATGAACTAGCTTTCCGTTTACGCCTGAACCGACTGCCATTTCTAGTAGATTATAGTGCAAATCACCATTGATTCGGGACTTTTCGTATAATTCAACTTTATTGGCGGCCAGTACATTTCCATCGATACGGCCGTTAACCATCACATTAGAGGCTTTTACACTACCCTTAATATGTCCGGCATCACTCAAAATCAAGGTGCTCGATTCATCATCAGAGATAAGATCACCTTCAATGGTACATTCAACGTGCAAAATCCCGGAAAAATGCACATCACCAGCAATTTTTAATCGCCTGTTTAACATCGCGTCGACTCTGGGTCGATTTTGCTGCGTATTCGTCACCGCTGGTTTTTTATTCTTCTTTTTAAACATAATAAACCCCCTTTACTCTAAGCCCCAGTTCAAATATCCAAAGATTTTGAACCGCTAGATGCCAACTATAATACAGAGCAGTACTAAAGCGGTAATCTTCATTACCTTTTATGGCAACATCGCGGGATGGCGAAGTGCTGTTGCTTCTTCAAACCCTAACATCAGATTCATATTCTGAACCGCTTGACCAGCCGCCCCTTTCACCAAATTATCGATGACAGACAACACAATAATACGGCTAGCATTGCCGGGTCGATGCATTGCAATTCTACACATGTTGCTGCCTTTTACCGAACGGGTCTCAGGTTGAGAACCAGCGGGAAGGATATCAACAAAATACTCATCCTTATAGCGATCTTCAAACAAGCGTTGTAAATCAAGCGATCCGTCGTCGCGAGTATACAAGGTCGCGTGAATACCGCGAATAACCGGTAATAAATGTGGGCTGAAAGTGAGATCAACGGGCAAGCCTGCAACATCCGACAGCGTCTGTGCAATTTCAGGTTGATGACGATGCCCTGCCGTCGCATAGGCTTTAAAACTCTCACCCGCCTCACTGAGGATATTCGCTAATTTACCCTGCCGCCCTGCACCACTGATTCCTGATTTCGTATCGGCAATTAAATTGTCAATATCAACCTTGCCTGTTTCAATCAGAGGCAGTAAACCCAAGGTTACAGCCGTTGGATAACAGCCCGGATTCGCCACCAGCTGAGCATGCTTGATTTGCTCACGATTAATTTCGGGGAGACCATAAGCCGCCGTTTCTAATAAATCAGGACAAGCATGGGTCATGCCATACCATTGCTGCCAAACATCCACGTCCTTTATCCGAAAATCAGCCGCTAGGTCGATGACTTTCACCCCTGACTTTAATAACCCTGGCGTATGCTCCATTGCAATGCCATTTGGCGTTGCAAAGAAGACCAGATCACAGTCGCCCAGGGCATCGTCGGAAGGATCACTAAACTCACAGTCGCAGTGCCCACGAAGATTAGGAAACATTGAGTCAACTCGCATCCCTGCATTGCTTCGGGAAGTAACAAAACTCACCTCAACACCATCATGCATGGCCAGTAATCTTAATAATTCGACGCCGGTATAACCCGTCGCTCCTACAATGCCGATCTTTTTCATAATATTTCGCAAAATTGATTATTGTTCGTATAATATCGAGGATTAAGGCGTCAATCTACGCCCATAAAAAAACTATTTCCCAGCTGACTCAAGGCAACCACTATGTACCTATGGCTTAAAGCATTCCACGTGATTTTTATGGTTACCTGGTTCGCTGGATTATTCTATCTGCCAAGACTTTTTATTTACCATTCGATGGATGAAAATAAGTCTAGCTTTGAGTTGTTTGGTGTAATGGAAAAGCGCTTATTTGGAATAATGACGCTAGGCGCATTGTTAACCGTAATTTTTGGCTTAGCCCTAGTCGCGATGAACTGGAGTTATCTAATCACCAGCACTTGGTTTATTGTTAAATTTATCTTCATAACCGCCTTGTTTGCTTATCATTACTGGTGTTTTAGGATCATGACCCAGTTTCGGGAAGGACGTAATCAACGTAACCATATTTGGTATCGCTGGTTTAATGAAGCACCTGCTATTGCCCTTATTGTAATTATAGTCATGGTGATTGTCAGACCATTCTAGATCTGACAATACCATTATTAGGTTTTCACTCTAAACAGTAAAGGTTCCAGCTCTTCCAGAGCTTTCTCGTATACTGTACGTTTGAAGTACACTACCTCTCTAATTGGTCGGTGGTGATGTACCCATCGCCAACCATCAAATTCGGGCACATCTGTCGCCCGTAAGTTGACGTAGGAGTCATCTGAAGTCAGTCGCAGTAAAAACCAAACTTGCTTTTGACCGATGCACAGCGGCGTCGACCGCCGACGAATCAGATGTTTGGGCAAACGGTATTTAAGCCAATTTGCCGTACAGCCCATGACTTCAACGTGTTCTTTAGTAAGACCCACTTCCTCGTGAAGCTCACGATACATCGCTTCCAGAGGCGTTTCATCTTCATTAATACCACCTTGAGGAAATTGCCACGATCGTTGTCCGATGCGTTTTCCCCAGAACACTTTGCCGTCACTATTGGAGAGGATAATGCCTACGTTTGGTCTAAAACCATTCTCGTCGATCAAGGCACTCTCCATTGTCTTTCTTTATGGGTCGATTTTTTCATAACTATCATGAATCAGCAAATGTTAGGCGCTATAATGTGGGTTTTTTTGTGCTAATTAATGTTGCAGGCGACATTCGGTACAATTTTTAATCAATTTAATGAGAATATATTCATGACACTGGCCCTTTTCGATCTGGACAATACGTTACTTAGTGATGATAGTGATTATCGATGGGGGCAATTTTTAGTAGAAAGACAACTAATAGATAGTAAAGAGCATACTCAAAAAAACCAGGCCTTTTACCAACAGTATGCTGATGGCACGCTAAATATTCATGAGTTTTGTGCATTTAGCTTTGAATTTTTAACCACAAAGAGCATGGCGGAATTAGCGGTTTTGCACGAAGACTTCATGGAATCTCAAATTAAACAATCCATGTCGACTAAATCTAAAGCACTGATCGCTCAACATAAGGCGATGGGGCATACATTGATGGTCATAACCGCCACTAACAGCTTCGTCACTCGTCCTATCGTTTCTGCTTTTGGCATTGAAAATCTCATTGCGACAGAACCAAAAATAGCGAACAACCGCTACACCAGAGAAATTGACGGCGTGCCTTCATTTAAAGAAGGAAAAGTGACTCGACTAAAGGCTTGGCTTGAAGAAAATAATGAAACGCTGGACGATAGCTATTTTTATAGTGACTCACATAACGACCTTCCCCTGCTGGAGTTAGTCACCACAGCAATCGCCGTCGACCCTGACCCCAAACTTGCTGCCATTGCTAAAGCTAAAGGCTGGGATATCATCTCGCTAATTGACGATTAGTTACTGTCACATGACATGGTCAGAATGGGCGTATTCATCTGACATTATGCTTTGCCGAACTAAGCTTGATGGTGTAACGGCTATGGTAAACCGAAATGACAGAATTATTGGATACTGCTACTTTTGATGGTATGAAGGAATTGCTCGAAGATGAATTCCCATCCTTTCTGGAAATGTTTTTTACAGAAAATCAGGAAGCTCTGGATAAAATAAAGACAGGACTCGAAAGCGATGATGCGCCCACTATCTGCGCAGCTGCACATAATCTCAAATCGAGCAGTGGTTATATCGGTGCTATTAAACTAGCTGATTTAGCTCTCAATATAGAGACTCAAGCAAGCACAGGCAGTATTGACAACATTAGTGAAATGTTTGCTGAATCTCAAAGCACCTTTAGCACACTCAAAGCGGATTTATTATAGGCGTTAAACCGAGATTGTCCGACAAGGGTTCTATAGTTGTCGTGCTGTTTTGGATTCATCACTTTGCAGTAAACGGCTAAATACTTCCGACTCGTCTAAAATTCGCTGTTTAACCTCATCATAGCTATCTGACTTTAAAAGGCGCTTGGTTTCTAACAATGCTTCTGCGGGCTGCAATGTCAGTTGCCTTGCCTGCTCTAGAGCAAAACTAAGTAACTCATTCGCAGGCATTGCTTGGTTAACCAAGCCATTTTTAATCGCCACTTCTGAATCAAAAAAACCACCCAACAGCAATAACTCAGAGGCTACCTGATGCCCTGACATTGCAGGTAATATTAACGAGGAACCAGCCTCCGGGCAGAGTCCTAGATTGACAAAAGGCAATCTAAAACGCGTGTCGTCAGCGGCATAAACCAAGTCACAATGTAACAGGAGCGTTGTGCCGATGCCGATAGCTAAACGTGAAACAGCGGCTACCAACGGTTTTTTCAAGTCATGCAATACGAGTAAAAACTCTGCCGCCTTGGATAGTCCAGTGGGTTTGCGTGAATTGAAGTCGGCCAAGTCATTCCCTGCAGTGAAACAACTTTCCACCCCAAGAATTACAATTACCCGCACATCGTCCCGCGCATCGGCATCGAGCAATGCTGAGCTCATGGTCTCGTACATTGCCTGATTAATCGCATTTTTCTTTTCCGGACGATTGATTCTAATGCTCATGATGTAGTCATCAACTGAAACATCTATGTGGTTTGAGGGTGTCATTTGAGCTCCATCTAGGCTCCATCTAGGTTAAAGATGCTTTCAACAAGGTAATTCGCTCAAGTGCAGCCAACGCCTCGGCTTCCAATCTGGAAACGATATTCGCAAGCGGCTCTATCTCACGTACAAAAGCAAGAGAATGCCCTGCTGACAAGACTCCGCGATCGCAGTTGCCAGTTTGATAGGCATTACGACCCAACTTGCCACTAATCAAAGGCATTAGCTCCTCAATAGTGACATCAGGATCTTCGCGTTCCATTGTGAGGACATCACGGGTTGTCTCGTTAGCGAGTGAACGTACCGTATTTCGAATGCTCGACATAATCAAAGCGGTGTCAGTCTCTTTGGCTTCGATCAGTCGCTGCTTAAAATTGTCGTGTGCCCAGATTTCCTCGGCAACCAGGAATTTTGTTCCCACAACTACACCAGCCGCCCCCATGCTTAAGGCTGCGGTAATTTGAGCACCATGCCCGATACCACCGCCAATCAAAAACGGAATGTTGAGTTGCTCTAGCGCCATTGCAGAGTTAACGAAACTTCCAATCATGTCCAAGCCGGGATGACCGCCGCATTCAGCACCGACTATAGAAACAGCATCCACGCCAAGAGATTGAACCTTAACCGCATACTTTACCGCAGGCACTTTATGGATCACTTTGACGCCTGCTTGTTTTAGCATAGGTAGGTAAGCTTCAGGATTACGCCCTGCTGTTTCGACGACACCCACCCCTTCTTCTATGATTAAGCGGAAAATATCTGCGGTTCGTTCACCAGGCACTAATCTTGGCAACATAGACACGTTGACGCCAAACGTCCCACCCTCCGATAACTCACGGCATTTTCTTATTTCATCTCGCAAGTCATTATCATTAGGGAAACTAGCCGCTGTAATAAATCCTAAAATCCCGGCACGAGCCGTTGCCGAGACATAATCCGCATCCGCCAGCCACATTAGACCACCCGCCAGGATCGGCGCTCGTAAGTTAAACATTTCTGTCAGGGGGGTTTGGATTACTGGCACCTGTTCTCTCATACTAATCAGCCTCCGATCCGCCCTGCTTTAGCAAAGTCTCGGCATCAGCGGCCAGACGGCGCAGTTCTGGTTTATATATTTTCCCAACATTGGTTAGAGGCATCGTCTCGAGAATCGTCACTGACTTGGGTCGTGCAGGTATTTCAGCAACACGCTCTGAGGCGAATGCTAATAATTCTGTCTCGGTAACGCTGGATATTTTATTGAGTGTGACGAAGGCTACGGGTATTTCACCAGCATAATCATCGGGCGCACCCACAGCAGCGCAAAGACTAACATCAGGGTGTGCGGCAATCGCTTCTTCAATCACTTTAGGATCGATATTATGCGCACTGCGAATAATCAAATCTTTGGCTCGACCGTTAAGATTTATACGCCCCAGTTCATCAATAAAACCAAGGTCTCCGGTTATCAACCAACCGTCTGGAGTAAATGCTTTTTGCGTAGCTTGCTTGTCCAGATAGCCGGGAAAAACATTAGGCGATTTCGCCAGTATCATACCCGTTTCACCTTGGGCCAGCTCACGATCACTTATTGTGTCGCTGCTCCCAAGTGCTACGATTTTATAACGCGAAAAAGGCAGAGGAAATCCAACACAGCCGACAGGAGATGGCACGCCAGGCGGTGATATTGACGATATTCCCGCCATTTCAGTCATCCCTAAAGATTCTTGAATATTCAGATTAAATAGTTGTTTATAACGGGCAACAAGCTCTGCCGGCACTGAAGCTGCGCCGGTACGGCAGTAATTAATAGTGGAGATATCAGCTCCATCAAGCGGTACATCTGCAATTGCACCCAATGACGTAGGCACAGCCGATACCACCGTGATCTTATGATGCTCAACCAGCTTCCAATAATTTCTGACAATCTCTCGATTACGCATCAAGCCAGTAGTAGGAATAATGATTTCAACTCCAGCTGACAATGAGGCCAATGAACCGGGCAATGCTCCTGCCACATGAAATAGCGGATAGCCATTGATAGTAATGTCTTTTTGGCTAATCCCTTGAAGCTGGACACTGGCCCAAGCTGTAAACACTTGGTTACCATGTGTGTGGATAGCCAGCTTGGGTGATCCTGTCGTACCGCCAGTATGAAAGTAAGCCGCTGTATCATCTGGTTTAATCTTGCGACTACTCACTAGGTGATCATCAGGCTGTGTGTCTATTGCTTGATAGAAATCCAGAACACCTACTGGAAAATCGTCGTTATGATCTTGTATTTCAATCCGTTTTTCGTCATGTGGCGGCACTCTTAAAACGGTAGTAAGCGATGGTAATTTTTCCATCATACTCATGGCTTTTGACCAATAAGCTGAGTCCAAATCGTCTCCATAGGCAATCAACACACGAGTATTTGATGCCTTCATCAACTCGATTAGATTTTCTTCAGATAAAAGCGGATTCAGTGGGTTGGTAATTCCTGCCGCTTCACCCCCCCAAAGGGCTAAATGATACTCAAAGCAACCCGGTAACAAGATAGAAACAGATCTCTCAGCCCTTACTCCCAATTCATGTAGTAAATTGGCCGTTTTATGAATCCCTTTGAGCAGGTCATTATAGCTCCAAGATATTGATTCAGCACCGGGCTCAGCTGTTTCCAGAAACCGCACAGCCGTTTTGTCACCAAAAGCGCTGGCTGAATTAACAAAAATTTCGTAGGTGTTTTTTGCTGTTAAGTGTTCTTCCAGCGGCGTATTTTCTAAGCACTTAACATCGGCTAAGCTGCGTATGGGAAAAGCTGGAGAAAAAGCCATGAATGTCTTCCTTAACGCATGGTTGTGGCTAAAAATAGAGAGATCATTGGAAAAATGACAATCAGCGCTAGCACAATCACATCCATTGCTAGGAAGCGCGTTACCCCTGCAAAAATCTTCGATATCGGCACTTTGCCATCAATCACATTACCGATCACAAAAACATTCAACCCCACGGGGGGCGTGATCAAGCCGATTTCTAAAAGCTTCACTACCACCACACCAAACCAGATGAGGTTGAGGCCGTAGGTTTCTACTAATGGCACAGCGAAGGGTAAGGTCAATACCATAATGCCTAGAGGATCAAGAAACATACCGAGACAAATATAAACAGCGACCAGCGCCAGCAAGAACACCCAAATCGGTGTTTGGCTAGGGTCTATAAAACTGACCAGTGCAGGTGCCATTCCGGTAAGCGCAACAAAGCCCACAAACATCTTTGCACCCGCTGCAATAAAGAAAATTTGTGCGGTTTGAATGCAGGTGTCTTTTACTGATTCCGTAAAATTATCCCAAGATAAAGCACGTCGAAAAAGACTGATCAAGACAGTGGTAGACAGCGCGATAGCAGCCGCTTCTGTAGCCGTAAAGATACCTCCATAGATGCCGCCAATGATAATTGAAAATAAAACTAGTGCTGGCCACGTGCGAAACAAAACACGCCAACGCTCGGCAACTCCAGTTTTTTCCTTAGGTGCGGGCCCTGCCTTTGGATCAAGACGCACCCATATGTAGATGACGATTAAGAATCCAATAAGACTCAACAAACCGGGAAGCACACCGGCCAGAAATAAACTATTGATTGAGGTCTCAGTAAAGATGCCGTAAATAATGAATAACACACTTGGGGGTATTAACGAACCAAGCGTTCCGCCAACGGCTACCGAGGACGTTGCAAGCTTTGGATCATAACCAAGCCGCAACATTTCTGGTGTGCAAATTCGCCCCATAGCAGACGCACAGGCAATTGATGAGCCGGTGATTGCAGAAAAACCACCACAACCAATCACTGAAGCCATCGCCACACCACCTGGCACACGCGATAGCCAGATTCGAGCCGCAGCATAAATATCACCAGTCAAGCCGGTGTGAAAGGCGACATGACCTAATAGAACAAATAGCGGAATCATACTCAACTCATAAGAATGCATGAGCTCGAAAGTATTCCCGTAAATAAGCGACATCGTGGGGCGCAAAGCCCGCAGTGGCATAAAATCACCAGTACGCATTGAGTAGAAGTAGAAAGTGCAGATGATCGCAACGCCGGCCATTGCAAAAGCAATAGGCACTCGAATGGCGAGGAGTAAC
>ENA-ORXR01003983-ORXR01003983.1-marine-metagenome-genome-assembly--contig:-NODE-3983-length-12718-cov-13.757060_pt1 | contig 12718 bp, 18 predicted proteins | sample MGYA00237866_ERZ511479 | MGnify/ENA metagenome assembly ERZ511479 | reverse complement strand
ATCCGATCTCCCTGAGATTCGGACAGGTCATTCCCTTGCTGGCCCGGATCGGGATATTTTGGGGCCGCCCCGGGGGTGTGCTGTCCACAGCTGAGGGGCCGCGCCCCTTCCAGCCGCGGGAACCCCGACCGCTACATCAGCGGGGTCCCTCACCGGGTCGGGCGCCTTGGTGACATGGTCACTGCTGACCACCTCGGGGTACCCGTTAATACTGACCCGGAAGGTGTGCCGCTTCCGCGACATAACACGATAGGGGGCGTCCACGCGGGTCCTCAGTTTGGCCTTGGTCTTGTCGCGGCTGTCGACGAACACCCAATCGCCAACCCCGATGGACTCGTTGACCGCGCGCACTCTCGAGTCGATTTTCTGCTTGTACCTCCTCTGTGCAGCCTCGAGGGACTTCCGGACCTTGTGCACGAGGTTTCGCAGGCGGGTACGGATACGCTCACGTATCCCCCAAGGACTCTCCCCGATCCCTTTCTCTGCGTCCGCGGGGGAGGATACCATCCGCTTAGTGGCAAAGGTCCGCACCTGTTCGGGGGCAATGAACTCGAGGGGTGCAACCGCTGTGCTCTGCTGCGGCTTCGAGTTGTACGCGAGGGTGAGCATCGAGACCAAGTCGTCCCATCGGTGTCGGTGATCCTCGACGTACGCCCGCAACTGGCCCACGATGGTGCCGTTGTAACGCTCTACTTGGCCGCTCGTTTGCGGGTGGTATGTCGTGGAGTACCGGTTATGGACCCCGAGGAAGGAGAAAACCCCTTGGAAGTAGGCCGCGCGGAACTGCGGCCCATTGTCCGTGAGGACGGTGTTGGGCGGCCCATATGCCGCGACCCAGTAGTCTAGGAAGGCAGCCGCGATGGTCTCCTCGTTGGCTTCCCTCAGGGGGATGGCCCGCGTCAACTTAGAGAATCGGTCCACGATGATGAGGAGGTACTTGTTCCCCTCGGTGGTGACAGGGAGCGGGCCGAGAACATCCATACAGAGTTCCGTCAGTGGCTCCGTGGGGAGGAACGTTTTGAGGTAGTTGGTCTTCCATCGTCGACCCACGCGGTTGCGCGCGCACTCGGTGCAGTCAGCCACGAGGGCGTCCACATCAACCACCATGGCCCCCCAGTAGAACCACCGCCGCATCCCCGTGTACATCTTGTTCGCCCCCGGGTGCCCGACCTGCGGGGGGTAGTGTTCCCTCATCATCACCGCGAGGCGCATGTGCGTTGGCACGTGCGCCTGTATGGCCCCGTCGAGAGAAGCCACCCGGACTAGCAAGCCGTTAGCGTCCTCGCAGAACCTCGACTTGAGGTTGCCATCTATCTCGCGCCGGACCACCTTGCACCGTTCGTCTGCCGCTTTGCCCTCGAGGAGTTCCGTCAGGGTCAATGGCGACAACTTGCCCCTGGCAGTCTGGGGGGTAAGTTTCCACGCCGTCCAGGAGTTGGGTAGGGCTAGGCACGGAAGAGCGTCCCGTATCGGCTGATAATCCTCCGCGGTTGTCGATAACCTCGACATCATATCAGCTGCGTGGTGTGATGCCCCTGGGCGAGTTCGCACCACGTAGTTGAGTTCCGCCAATCGCAGCCGCCACCGCGAAAGCCGGCCATGTGCCCCGCTCATATGCAGCGTCCACTTGAGTGCCGCGTCGTCAGTCCTCACCGTAAACCGCGTGTTGCCGATATACGGCCGTGACAGTCGAGATGACCAAACCACCGCCAGATACTCACGCTCCGTGGTGCTACAGTTCTTCTCCGCAGGGCTCAACGAACGACTCCAATACCCCACCGGCTGGGTGGTCCCGTCCGCCTGTTCCTGGCGTAGAACCGCCCCGATCTGCGTCGCACTTGCGTCGGTATCCAACGTGTATGCCCCCTCCCGTCGCGGGAGCGCTAAGAAGGGGGCCTCAGTCAACCGCTGCTTGAGTTCCTCGAAGGCTTGGAGTCCTCTTCGGACAGGGCCGCCCAACGGTCCGGGTGCTTGGTGCTCGTCATCGCGGCCAGCGGGCGGGCGATCTCCGCGACGTTCCGCGTAACCCCGCGGTACACGCTACACATCCCGAGGAAGCTCCGCAAGTCCATAATGCACCTCGGGGGGGACGCCTCCCTAAGCCCCTTGATGTTCTTGTCCTGCACTCGGAGTTGCCCCCGCCCCACGACGTGTCCCAGGTATTCGACCTCCTCTTGGAACAAGTGGCACATCTTGGCCTTGAGGGACACCCCCGCTTGGGTTAACGCGGCGAACACCTCTCGGAGGTGCTCCACGTGTTCCTCGGCCGACGGTGAAAACACGATGATTTCGTCGAGGTAAACCAAGCAGCTCAATTACTTGCGGCCGCCGAGGATCATGTCGATGGCCCTTTGGAAGGTAGCGGGTGCGGTAGATGGCCCGAATGGCAACCGGATGTACCAGTACGCGCCCTCGTGGCACACAAACGTCGTCTTGACGCGGTCCTCTGGCGCCACGGGGATCTGCCAGTAGCCCGCATTGCAATCCAGCGTGGAGAAGACCTTGGCATCGCCGAGGAAGTCGATGCAGTCGTTCATCCGCGGTAGCGGGTACACGTCACGCACCGTCACCTAGTTGAGCCGCCGATAATCCACGCAGAACCGCGTATACCCGTCCTGATTCGGCACCAAACCACCGGGAAGGCCCATTCCGCGTCGGAGGGCTCGATGACGCCCACATCCCTTTGCTTCTTCACCTCCGCCGCAATTACCACGCGGACTGCCAGACTTGCGCGATACGGTTGCGCCCGCCGGGGGCGTTCCCCGGGGATTTCCTCGATCCGGTGAGGAGTGAGATCCACCTTTCCGAGTTGACCCGCCCTTAGGTCTTGATATTCGTCCAGTACGCCATTCACCTTGCCACGAAGGTCCTCGGGTACGCCCGTCCAGTCCACCTCTGGGCGGGGTTTGTCGGGTGGCTTCTTGGGGAGTTCTGCGGCAGGTCCCCCCGGAGGTAACGTACAGGCCCCTCATGGTGTCTTGGCTTGTGTCCACGCTGCGGAGGTGGATCACGGGTGTTTCCCGTCCAGCGCCGCGCGGCCACAGTCACTGTGCCATTATCCCACGTCAGGGACTGCGTCTTGGGGGAAGTCCTTGTCACGTAGGCCTTCTGAAAGTCCCACCTCAGCATGAGCGGGACCGAGAGGGACTTGACCACGAGGAAGTCGTACTCGATCGCGGCCCCTCCAACGTATATTGTCAACAATACCTCCGCGTTAACCTTGAGTAGCTGCCCGTTCGCATCGCTCACGCGAGTATTGTTGGGATGTGATGCTCGTCGCCGATTCCACGTGCGGTTCGCGGATGGATGGTGGTCGGTGACCCTTATGGTACCCCAGATGGTACATTTGCAAGACGTGCTCAAGTTGCACACATTCGTCTTGGGTCATCTTGGGGCGTTACTTTTTTGCATGTTTGGATTTGATCTTCGCTTTGCTCTAGTGGCTTTTGATTTGGTGAGTGATTCGATTTGGTGCGAGGGCGTGGGCGTCGATGTGGGCGCGAGAGGGGGGAGCACTTGGCCCGGTGGGGACTATTTGAGATGTGCTCTCGGTTGGGAGAAGTGGGCGATCCTCAGTACAACCAACAAAGCACGTTCGCACAAGCACACACAAGCTCAAGCCACTCAACTACCTCACCGTGGTCCCCCATCTCCTATCCCCACTGCGTTTCAACAGGTTATGGGCCCAGTGCCTGGGCTGGGACAAAGGCAAGGTGTGACAGACGGTGTCGTGGCGGTCGCGGCAAGTGTGAAGAAGACGAGGTCAAGGTGGTTAAATGACGTGACGGTCAAGGCGCAAGGCTCGGCAAGGTCGGGCGCTACGACAAGCAGGCATCATGGACGGTGGCGCTGCCGGCATGGGCCGCGTCAAGATCGACAAATTGATGGAGACGAACTCCCACGAGTGGCGTCAGCGCATCAAGATGGTCCTAGCGGTGCGCGACCTGGACGACATGCTTGACGAAAACGGAAAGCCAGCGGACGCGAAGGACCGCGAGTTGGCGTTGTGGAAGCGTCGAGACACGAATGCGAGCTCCATCATCGGGCTCACCTCTGGGTCTGAGCAGCTCTAGCACATGTCGGGGTGCAATAGGACGGCAGAAATGTGGTTGACGCTGCAAGGTGTCTTCCAGCGCAAGAGTTTGATGAACAAGATGAGGGCGCGACGCGAGTTCTAAACCGTCGAGATGAACGTCGGCGAGGGCATGCTGCGCTATATCAACCGCGTGCGCAATCTCGGTGAGAACCTCAAGGCCATGGGCGGCGAGGTGACGGAGATGGACGTTGCCATGAGCGTTATCAACGGGCTGACGTCAAAGTATGACAACCTGCTGGTGGCTCCAGACGCCAAGGGCGAGGACGAGATGAGCCTCGACTTTGTCAAGAGCCGCTTTCTTCAGAAGGAGCGGCGTCAGGTGGACAAGTCGCCGGCGATTAAGCGCATTGGTGACATGGCACTCGTAGCAGCCAACTATCGAGGTCAAGGCCGCCGTGGTGACCTTTCCAAGATCGAGTGCTACTACTGCCACAAGTTCGGGCACATCTCTCACGATTGCCCCGTGCTCAAGGCTGGGAACAGGAGCAAGGACAACGTTGCTGCGATTGCAGGTGACGAAGGTAGCGACAGCGACGACGCCATCTGTCTTGTCGGGAATGCTGCTGATAACGATGACATCTCCTGGTCGTGGCTTGTCGACTCTGCGGCGTCTGCACACATGTGCTGGATGCGCGCGTGCTTCGAAAACTACCAGATGACCACGGGACGGAGCGTCACGATGGTTGACAAGGAGTCCGTGGCCACGGCGGGCGTCGGAACTGTCGTCCTCAACGTCATCGTTCAGGGCAAGACGCGCAAGATCAAGTTGGAGAAGGTACTTCATGTTCCTTCTATGGGCTTCAAACTCATGTCGGTCGGAAGGATGGAGGAACGCAGTGCGGAAGTGTCATTGAAGGGCGGTAAGGCGATCATCAAGATTAGCGACAAGGTCGCTGCGTGCGGCACGCGGAAGAGCGGGCTCTACCACCTGGACATGGCTCCTCTGTCGGATGTTGCTGCTGTGGCCTCACTTCAGCTCTGGCATGAGCGCCTTGTGCATGTCAACGTGGCTGGCGTTAAGCGGATGATCAAGAACAATGAAATTGACGGACTCAAGTGCTCTGACATGGCGGTCAAGGACGTTTGCGAGCCGTGCGTGTACGGGAGGGCGGCTATGACGCCTATGCCTTGTGCAGGAGGAGGTTGAGTAACCAAGCGCCTGCAGCTCGTGCACTCGGACCTAGGCGGGCCAATTTCAGAGCCGTCGCGGGGCGGTGCGCTCTATTTCGGCACCTTCACCGACGACTTCTCCCGCTGGACGGACGTGGTCTTCTTGCAGAAGAAGAGCGATGTTCTCGCGGGGTACAAGAAGTGGCTGAATAAGGCCCAGCTGCACACCGGAAGCACGATCATGGTCCTGCGCTCCGACAATGGCGGCGAGTATGTGTCGAGCGCATTCAAGGCTCTTCAGGATAAGAACGGCACGACGCACCAAACGACGGTGCCCGACACGCCGCAGCAGAACGGGGTTGCTGAGCGACTCAACCGAGTGCTCTTGGAGATGGCTCGGACCATGATGCGACACAAGGACGTCGATCAGGATCTTTGGGCGGATGCCATCCAGACGGCGGTTTACATCTAGAACCGCGATACCAGCCGTGAGCTTCCCGTAAGCAAGACACCTTATGAGCTGTGGACCGGGAACAAGCCGGACGTAAGCCACACGCGGGTGTTTGGGTCGACATGCTGGGTGGTGCTACACATGAGTCACATCGACGGCAAGTTTGGAGACAAGGCGGCGAAGGGCGTCTTCTTATGCTATCCCGAAGGCAGTAGGACGTATAAGGTCATCATCGATGACGGCAAGGTCGTCAAGGCACGAAGTGTGTCTTCGCAGAGACGAAAGTAAGCGAGGTCGCAAAAGTGGCAGAGGAGTTTGTCGGAGACGAGGTCTTCGAAGGCGAGACGGGCTTGCGTTCTGCAAGAGACGGCGAAGCCGTAGATGCTGACGATGACGACAGGGATGACAAGCAAGACGATGGATCTGACATGGTCGGCGGACGACAATCAAGGTTGTGGCGGCTCTCAAGACACGCTGCGTCGGAGAGGCAGAGCGCGGCGACCACCTGTCGAGTACTGGCGCCCGGTGAGCCTGGTTTCTCAAGAGGCGCACATGACGTACGTGCAAGCAATTCAAGGGCAAGAATCCGCTAAGTGGCAGATTGCAATGGACGTGGAGATGGAGGCCATCGGCAAGAACTAGACTTGGCGCTTGACGGATCGCCCTGCCAGTCGACGCGTGCTCAAGGGAAAGTGGGTTTACGAGGTCATAAACGAGGTGGACAAGAACGGGAACAACAGCACGCGGCACGAGGCGCGCCTGTGTTTCATGGGGAACCGGCAGATCAAGGGCCTCCACTTCAACGAGACGTTCGCGCCGGTGGCCAAGTTTACTACCATCCGATGCATCCTGGCGATCACGGCGGCAAACGGGTGGGAACTACATGAGATGGACGTCAAGACGGCCTTCCTCAACGGCGACCTTGACAAGGAGGTCTACATGGAGCAGCCAGAGGGCTATGTCGATACGACGTATCCTGACAAGGTGTATCGTCTTCTTCAAGCGCTGTGCGAGCTGAAGCAAGCCCCCAGGATGTGGTACGCCAAGCCTGACGACTTTCTCAAGTCGCAAGGGTTCGATAACATCGACGCAGAAGCATGCCTTTACCTCCTGATGGATGACGGCGAAATCATCATCGTCCTGGTGTACGTCGACGATCTTCTCTTGGTGGCATCAAGCCTGGCGGCGATCCAAAAGATCAAGAAGGCTCTCCACAAGCGTTTTGAGATGAAGGACCTGGGCGAGGCGAAGGTCATCCTCGAACTAGAGATTAGACGTGACAAGGCGTTGGGCACCGTCAAGTTGTCGCAGGGCAAGTACGCGGCGCAAGTGCTGGAGATTTTCGGGATGGAGGAGTGCAACCCGCTCGGAACGCCGCTGGAGGTGGGCCTGCACCTGGTCAAGGCCGACGGGAGCGACGACAAACGGCCCCACCGCGAAGCCGTCGGCAGTCTTATGTACCTGATGGTCGGGACGCGTCCTGACCTCGCCTTCGCCATCGGGAAGCTGAGTCGGTTTGTCTCGTGCTACGGCAAGGAGCATTGGGCGGCGATCAAGCGCGTTCTACGGTATGTCAAGGGTTCGATGGACAAGGGGCTGGTCTTCGACAAGAACTCTTCCTGTGTTCTACAAGGCTTTAGTGATTCCGACTGTGCGGGTGACCACGAGACGCGACGTTCTACGACGGGCTTCACCATCATCTTTGGCAGATCAACCGTCCGCTGGGGTTCTAAGTTGCAGAAGACTGTGGCGCTGTCGACAATGGAGGCCGATTACATGGCTTTATGTGAGGCCAGCAAGGAAGCTGCTTGGCTCAAAAAGCTCATGCAAGGTGCGGCTTCTCAAGGGCTGCGGACGGCGATCTCGGGCGGGCCGATCCACATCAAGGTCGACAACAGCGGGTGCACTGACTTCTCCAAGAACCCTGTCGAGCACAAGCGCACGAAGCACATCGACATTCGCTACCACTTCGTGCGCGAGGCCATCACGACGGACAAGGGGACACTGGAGCATTGTGCAACAGACGACATGGTGGCGGACCCGATGACGAAGGAGCTCGGCAAGACCAAGCACAATAAGCATGTCGAGAACATGAGGCTTTGCTGAAAACAAGAAGCGCTGGCGCGCCAAAACTGGACCTCCCGGCGCCCTCCTGCCATCCCGACATCGGCGACAGGCCATCACAGTGCGCCGAGTGGCGCTCGGCGCACTTAGAGCGCGCTTGCACTCGATCGCTAGCTAATGATGGACACGGGCATGTGATTGGTCAACCAGGCTTGCGTAAATGGATCCGCAGTTCAGGCCTGGGAAAGGTCGCGGTCGGGCCCGAAATCTGAGACCCACGCGGGTAAGGTTCCTGGGGCACCTCTTGACTAAGTTCGCTTGATATTTCGGGCCCAATGTTTCCCGAGGCACAAAAAACCTGTAGTTGTACGCCAGCGCCTACACGGCGACGAGCTCGTCCCAGTTGTCCCGGCGGTCCTCGATGCAGTGCGTAAACATTGCCACGAGCGTCTTGTTGAAGCGCTCGACATGGCCATTCGTCTGTGGGCTTTACGTGGACGTGTACAAGTTCCGGATTCCCAGAAGGTTGCACACACCCTGGAAGAATAGGGAGGCGAACTGGGGTCCGTTGTTCGTCAATAATGTGTCCGGGGGCCCATACACGGACATCCAATCCCGGCAAAAACGCCGACGAGACGTCCGTCGCTGTGATGCCAGCCAGGGGGACGGCTCGTCACAGCTTATAGAACCGGTCTACGATGATCAGGAGGAAGACGTTCCCAGTCTTTGTATCTGTCAAGGACCCGAGGAGTCCATTGACAAGTTCGCAAAGGGATCCGTCGCCGGGAACAAATTGAGCATCGCCGTGCGTCGCCTTGGTGCAATCCTGTTCCGGGCACAAGACGCACACCTGGCCACCCAGTCGTGCACGTCCGCGGCCATAGACTCCCAGTAGTAGTGACGCCAAATTGATGCGTACATCCGGTTGACACCAGGATGACCGGCGCGCACCACGTTGTGTTCCAACCGGAGGAGGTCCTGGCGCAGGAGGGACGGGACTTACTCTTCGACAGCCCCAAATAGGGGGGCCACACGCACGAGGAGCCCCTCCTTGGTCTCCGAAAAGCGTGAGTGCTCGTTCTGGTTCATCTTATACCATAGATCTTGGCACCGCTGGTCCTACTTCTGCGCGGCCAGCACGCGCGCGAGCGTGACGGGCTGTTCCTCCTCTGGTTATCCGTAGTTCGGCGCCACCCAGCCACCGGGAGAGTCAGCCAGAGCGAGGCAGGGAATCTCTTCCGGAATGACGGACCGATCTGGTGCCAGTGTCGGGAGACGCGACATGGCGTCGGCACAGTAGTGCTCCCTTTCCGGTCGGCTGCGTGTCTTGTACCGAAACTCCGACAAACGGAGGCGCCAGCGAGCGGCCCGTCTTTGGGCACTGTCCATGTTCAGCAGCCAGCGTAAACTGGAATGGTTCTGTTGAATTTCGACCTCAACAGGTCCGTCCGGATCGGGAACTCTTGTCCCTCGAGGTATGGGCGGAGAAGAAAACATGCTCAGACCACGGCCAGGCATTCTCGGTCGGTCGTGGGGTAGTACTTATCTGCCAGGATGAGGCCCCGGCTGTAGTAGCCGACCAGGAGGATGCTCTCGTCTGGTTGTTGCTGTAGGAGGGTACAGCCGACTTGGACGGTGCAGGCGTCGGTATACAGGATGAAGAGACACTCACGTCGGGGGAGCGCCAAGATCGGGGTCGACGTAAAGCGCTCCTTGAGGTACTCGAAGGCCGCCAACTGGGCGGCATCCATGGGAGGGAGCAAGTGCGGGATATTCTTGCTTGTGAGCTTGGTCAGGGGCGTGGCGATGTGCGCGTCATCCTTTATCAAACGCCGGTACATGGTACACATGCCAAGAACGCTCTTGAGCCCCGTCTGGACATGCGGGGGAAGCGCTTGCGCCAAGCCCTTGATGTCCTTCTGGTTCACCAGCTGCTGACCTGGGCGGACGAAATTCCCCAGGTACTCGACCTCTTACTGGAACAGGTGGCAGTTGGAGGGCTTGAGGGAGACACCGGCCGTTTCCAGCAGTAGGAGGACTTCACGGAGGTGCCGGATGTGCTCGTCCACGGTCCGGAAGAAGAAGATCACGTCGTTCAGGTACACCAGGCACGTTTACCACCGTACGCCGGACAAGATGATGTCAAGCGCCCGCTGGAAGGACGCTGGAGCGTTCACCAGACCAAACGGGAGCCGGAGAGAATGGAACAAGCCCGTGAGAGACGTGACCGTGGTCTTGTCTCTGTCCTCGGCGGCCACCGCGATCTGCCAATACCCTGCGTTACAGTCCAGGGTAGACAACACCGTGGCGTCGCCGAGGGAGGCCAGGAAGTCGTCCATCCTCAGGATCGGGTAGACATCCTTGACCGTGCGCTCGTTCAGCCGGCGGTAGTCCACACAGAAACGAATTTGGCCACCTTGCTGGGGCACGACGTCCACCGGGAAGGACCAGTCGGCGTCCGAGGGCTCTATGACACCCAGGTCGAGCATTTTCTTGGCCTGCTTCTCGATTTCCAGGCGACGGTGTGGTTCAGCCCTGTATGGAGCCGAGTACACGGGCTTTGCGTCTGGCTTGAGCTGAATGTGATGCGTGGTGGCCTTGTGCTCACCCAGGTTCCTCGACCACATGCCCTTGAACAGATCCAGAAGTCCGTGCACCTTCCCATGTACTTCCTTGGGCACGCCCGCCCAGTTCAACTCTGGCGTCTCCGGCTTCTTGGGCGGCGGCACAACCGGGGGCTCCGGCGGACCCTCCGCCGTGGCCATGCTCGCCTGCGCGTCCAGCTCCTTTCGCGCCGCCAGCTCCTGTTGGACGGCCAGGAGGGCTCCTTGGGAGAGGGGTTGCGCCTCGCCGGTATACCGCTCAGCGAACCCCACTCGGGTGCCCTTAGCAAACATCTTGGTCTTGCGACCCAGGTCGACCAGGAGGACAGAGAAGGGCTCGTGCCGGTGCACTTTCTTGTGATGCCCGTGGGCCAAGTGCAGCCCGTATTTGGCCAGGAACTCCGCGCGGCCCTTGATGAAACAACTGCCCGTCGACCAGGTCAACACTTGGACCTCGGTCTGGGCACCAGGGGGAAGGACCATTGCGCCCGCCAGCGTCAGCTCGTTCGGGCGGACCCGGGGCTTAGCCGGTGCCTTCTACTGTCGCCCCCTGGTTCTAAGATGGTAGCCCAGGATGTCCGAGACAGCGCCCGTCGACCATTCGATCTTTCCGTCCTGGGGCAGGATGGCCTTGGTATACTGGCGATGGAAGTCACACCCGATAATGAGTGGGACCGAGAGGCGCTTCACAACAATAAACGGGAGATGCTCAGGTTTGTCATGTACATGCAAGGTGAGGGGGACTCGAGCGAGAGCCTTAACAGCCTGCCCCGAGGCATTCACGATCCGGGTGCGGGTAGGCGCACGCCAAGCATGTGCGCGCCAGCCCGGAGTGAGCAGGTCCTCGCTGACGACGCTTGGTCCGGCCCCTGTGTCCACCACCGCGGCCACGGAAACCGGGTCCTCACCCCCGAAACTCAAGATGGTCTTGACCTTGAAATTCTCCTTACGCAAGACGAGCAGGGTACTCCGACAGGCACACGGTGTCCATGCAGCTACCTCGGTTCGTAGCCGACGACCGCACCGGCCCAGGAATGCAACTGAGGCCGGAAAAGGATCAGCGGGGCCTGGAACAGACAGGAGGGCGCCTACGGGCGCACCCCCCCCACCTCGTTTCCCGATCCCGAGGTACCCGTGGTCGTGGTCTCTTCCTCGGGATGGGAGTCCCAGTCCTCAGCACTTTCCTTGTACAGGTTCTCCTGGATGCTCTGCAGGATCGCGACCCGGAGATTGTGCACCGTCTTCGGGTCCCGCCGTCCAGGGGAGGCGCCCTTGGCATGTCGGTCTGCCCAGCGGACGGCCTTGGCGAACTGGATACCATGGCGGGTTAGCTTGTCCTGGAGCTCCTTGGGCACCTCCGGACAGGCTGCCGCGATGGGGTCCTCCTTGTTGCACAACCAGAACGCCAGTACCCGGTTCGGGCGTTCCCCCCCCCGGGTGACACAGGGCGTAGAGGGCGTGACAAACGCGCGCCAGCCCTCCAGGCCACCACAGGATTGGGAGGATGACTCGCCCTCGGCCAGAACCGGCGTCTTGGGTCCTGTCCGACTGGACGGTTTTGCTGTGGAGGCAGCCCCCCGAGCCCGCACTGGTTTGTCGGAGTTACTGCGGACTGCCTGGGCAATTCCAGGAGTATTTATTTGGTCTTCGGCTTGTTTGTCTGTACCTTTGACATGCATTGCTGTATGAGGCTGATGTAATTACTTGTACTTGTATTTCGAGAGGTGCTCATTTTGGGGCTGAGCTCGGGGCGCGTCTCGTGGGCCCCTTGAGGGGCGTCGCGATTTGTGGGGTTGTGAGAGCATGTACGCCCCAAGGGAGGGAGCTCCGCGTCGGCCGATGCGTCGCGGGCCCTGTCACTGCTTTGGCGGGGGTGTGCCTCCACGACGTTGAGAGAGGGGCACCCGGGGGGGATAAGAGGATGCTGGACTCGCGCCCCAGACCGGTCTCGAGTAAAGAAACGCATCCGCCCACTTACCATCCGCTTCACAGGTTATGGGCCCAGCTCTCGCTGGATTTAGGTCTGAGAGGTCGCGGGTTCGAGATTCGCCACGGCTGCGCCCCAGGAGGGGGACGGAGGAATTTGCAGGGGAGGCAATTCCGAGTCGTGGGTCAGACGAGCCTGGCCCTGAGGAGCTGGGGGGAGTGTTGAACTGGTGATGGTCAGCTCGCCAGGCCAGCCACACCGGTCATGTTGCGTAGCTGGTTTCTGACCTCTCAACAGGTTATGGGCCCAGTTGTCGCTGGTAGTCATCATCGTTCTCTTCTATGTTCGCGAAAAGGACGACGCTGCGCGGGTTGCGGTGCGTTCCGGCGCTGGTTGGGCGGGTACAGCCGCTAGCGTCGACAGGGTGGTACCGGTCGGTGCCACGGTCGTCAACATGTCGGACCACG
>ENA-ORXR01003982-ORXR01003982.1-marine-metagenome-genome-assembly--contig:-NODE-3982-length-12718-cov-17.515782_pt1 | contig 12718 bp, 10 predicted proteins | sample MGYA00237866_ERZ511479 | MGnify/ENA metagenome assembly ERZ511479 | reverse complement strand
ATTAACTATCACGCAAGTCGGCGACGCCCATAAGGGGAGTCAATAACCGATAAATCAAAGCATAGATACGTGGGGTTACACAAAGAGGAGCCGCGTATGCCAACCCAATCGAGTACGGGCGTGCGCTCGCCGGCGGGTCACGCCGGGAGCAAGCGCCCGAAAAAATACCGGTCAGAACACGACGGCACGACGAGGGTGGAGATGTAGGACTCCGCCAGCGTCCGCTCCGTCGTGTTGGCCAGCTCAGCAATGGCATCCCGTGGCACGCCGGCGGCGTTGGCCGCCGTCGCGCCGCCCTTCTTGAGCGAGTGAGAGGAGTAGATGGTGCCAACCGGAGCGGTCACGCCAAGCCTGGCAAGCCCGTCTCGGAGCCAGCATGTGATGATGCCGCTGGCCGCGCGGGCGGCGCAGCTGGTGAAGAGGCGGGTGCCTGCCGAGGCCCCGGCCGAGCGGAGGTCGGCCAACAGGCGGGCCAGCAGCTGCCGCGGCACGTCGTACGCACCGTCGTGCGCCGGGGGTAAGGTGCGGGCGATCAGCCCGTCACGGGGGGCAGTCTTGTGGTCAGGCACTTGGTAGCATGTGCGGCCATCTGCGGGCAGCTGCACGTCGGCGACGCAGAGGCCGGTGATGTCGCCGGCGCGCCTCATCCACCAAAATTGTAAAACCACCGCCGTCAAGCGGTGGCGCAAAATCTTGGGAGAGTAGCACGCCAGCATTGCCAACCGCCAAGCGACCGCCGACGGCAGTGGGACGCGATTCGGCTTGGTCTGCGCCCTCAGTAGCAGGCCCGCCCTGCGGAAGCCGGCCTTTGCCTCCCTCACCGCGGCGGCGTCGCATGGGTTGCCGTACCCGGCCCCCAGGTGCCTCTTCCGCACCGCTGCCAACATCGGCTTGAGGGACGCGGCCACCAGGTTGCCGCAGCGCCACTGGTGGCCGACGTACTCGACAATGGTGGCGGTAGTGGCGGGCAGAGAGCACCGGCCGCGGCCACGGCAGTAAGCGGCAAAGGCATCCCACTGGCCACCGTAGCGGTCGGCTGTGGAAGCCCTTACCGACCAAAGGCGGAGGAAGCGGGCGGCAGCTCCATCAGGGCCGCCGCCGGGGGCGGAACGAGCCAGCGCTTGGCCCTGCGCTCGGCGCCAACGGCGCCCGAGCGCACCGCGTGGCGTCGTGTGCGGGCAGCTGCCCCGACCGCTACCTGCCTGCGCCGCTGCACTTCCGCTTCTGCAACGCCTCCGCTGACAAAGCGGAACACTGCCAAGCGCCACGTCGGGTGCGGCGCCGGCCGTCTGCTGCGGCCGGCCGAGAAGACGCCTGCCACCTCGGGCAGCAGCCATGCCTCGTTGGCGCGCTCCACCGCGCGCGCCCACCAGCTCTGCGCTGTCAACACGGGCAGGAGGACCGTGGCGTTTGCGCCCTCGGCTAAGATCTTGTCCACCACGCGGCTGGCCTGCGCAAATGGCGGGTTCACCCAGCTGTTGTCCGACCCCGTCCACGACACCGAGAAGGCGTCCACCGCCTCGGTGCCCGGGCAGTGGTATCGGGAGTTGAACCGCGGACAGTGCGTGTTGAGGGCAGACGCGAAGCGGTCCACGGTGTGGACGCCGTACATCTCGTCGAGGCGGGTGTAGTACTTGGGGTGCAGGCGCCAGTCGTCGCTGTCGTTTTGCCGGGATAAGGCGTCGGCCCAAACGTTGGCCACGGAGGCCAGCCAGGACGCCTCCAACGTTACGCCCAACAGCTGCACAACCTTGTGCAGCTTCCGCAGCTCCGTCATCAGCGCGGCGGAGCGGCTGGTAAACGAATTGACAACGTGCATCGCCACGCGGCTGTCGACCCGCAGCCGCAAGACGCCCAGCCTGTCGGCCAGCTGCTTGCCGAAAGCGAGGAGGCAGAACCGCACCGCACACACCTCTTTGACGTTGATGTGCAGGTTCCTTTGCGCCATCGTGAAGAAGCCGGCGGCGGGCAGCAGGTCCCCCCAGTGCCCCCCCCACCCCCAGGGCGAGGCGTCTGTGGTGAGCTCGCCCACCGTGGATGGCCACAGCGCGCGGCCCACGCCGGGCTCCCGGCGGAGGCGGGAGAACCAACCTAGGTCCTTGACCGCGCCATGGCACAGCCGGGCAGTGCCGGTGCGTCGCGTTTGCGCGTTGTACAATCGACGCAGGTAAAACCGCGCCGAGGGCACTGCCAGGCCGCACGACACCGCGGTGCCCGTGAAGCGGCAAAGAGCCTTTGCCGACACGCGGCGGTTTCCCACCGTGGCGGCCGAGAGTAGCGCCTTTGCGCCGTTCACGACCTTGTCCAGCCGCTCCTTGGGCAGGAGAAGCAGCCGGCGGCGCGTGTCGGCGAGGAACCCCAGGATGGGGAGCCTCGTAGTGCCGGCGGCGACGCCCTTCGTGGCGTGCACCTGCAAGCCCAAGTCCTGGAACAGCTGCAAGATATAGAGCCGCCCCGAGGTAGCCGACGCCGCCGAGGACGGCCGCTCGCCCCGCCCCGTCGCTGCAAAATCGTCGACGTACGCCAACACGTGGTAGCCCTTGAGCCGCAACGCGGCCACCACTGGGCGCATCACCTTTGTCCACGCCCAGGGTGACAGTCGCATGCCGAACGGCAGCACCCTGGGCTCGTACACTGCCCCATCCACCACGAATCGGAAGTACTTGCGGTGCGCCGGGAAAATTCGGACGTGATAAAATGCGTCTTTCACATCCCATGACACGAGGTGCTCGCCGGGGAGCACGCCGCCAAGGAGGCATGCCAACCTCTGGTACTTGAACAGCCGCGCCGCGATGAACTTGTTGATCCTCCTCAGGTCTACCACCATCCTGTCCTTTGCCCCGTGCACCACGAAGGTGGGGGATACCCAAGCCGAGCCGGCCGCTGCCGCCTTGCTTATACGGCGGACGTAGCCGGCCTGCACCCACCGCTTCGCCTCCTTGGCACACCAGGAGAGCTCCGCGTCGGGCAGCGGATAGCCTTGCGAGCGGGTGGGCGCGGGGGTGGAGACCCAGGGAATACGCAGTCCGTATAGGATCGTGCGCAAAACCCAGGGTCCCGCCCCCAGCGCCTCCCACGCGCGCGCGGCGAGTCGGAGGTTAGAAAAGGGTGAGCCGGCCGCCGCCGCCTCGTCCTCCTCGGCGACCACCTTCTCGCGCCGACGCTGCCATTTGCTCGGGCGGCGTCGGGTCTTGCGTGCCTTGGGTGCAGCCACGCCCCCCGGCACGCGAGGGGGCGGGCCCGACCCCCGGGATGGGCGGGGGGTCGGCGAGGCCCGGACCGGCGTGCATCTAGGCGCCTTTGGGGCGCCCCCCTCGGCCGGTCTTGGCCGTCGCGGGGGCCGTGGCGTCGCCGCGAATGCCGCTGGCCTGCCGTTCGCCGTGTCGGCGGGCGGCGAGCTTGACGAAGCTCTCGGTCTGGGCGGTCTGCAGGAACTCGAACGCGGGGCAGTACACAGCGGCGTCCGTGTCCTGGAAGACAATCGTGCGTAGAGTCTCCGCAGCTGCTCCATCGGTCGTTGCCAGGTCCAGCACCTTGTACCGCGCGCTGGCCAGGACGAACAGCTGATGGAGCGCCACCCGAGTGTCCTTGTCGAATGACGATGTCTTGCGCCCGCGCGCCGATGTCGCCTGCTCGTGCGTGAGCTGGCGGTTGTACAGGAATTGCAACCACGCGCAGATGTTGTACACAAACTCGAGGTCGTGCGCAGCCTTGCCGCCGACGCGGGCCTGGGTGCGGGCGTAGCGCGTGTCGCCGGTGACGTCAAACGGGGCGGGGAACGCCAGCCGGGGGCTGCCGTCGGGCGGTAAAATAAAGCCCCGAATAACCGGCGGCGCCGCCCGGACCTTGGCCACCTGCTTCGGGTCGAACGGGCTCACGTACGCCTGCTTGTTGCGCCCGTAGTCTTGGTCCCAGTCCTCCTCGTAGTCGCTGTCGTCCAAGTCGTCGCCGTCAGTGGCGTCGTCGCCGTCGTCGGGGTTGGGAGGGCCGCCGCCGCCGCCGCCCGGAGGGCCGCCGCCGCCGCCACCGTCGTCGCCACCGCCTCCGCCGCCGCCGCCGCCGCCGCCGCCGCCGCCGCCGCCTCCGTCCCCGCGGCCGGCACCACCACCGCCGCTACCACTGCAGTCACCACCACCGCTGCCGCCGTCGCCACCGCCGCCGTCAGAGCTGGAACTGTTGCCACCGCCGCCACCCCCCGCGGGGGGACCTCCGCCGCCGCCGCCACCGCTTCCCCCGCCGCCGGCGTCGGCGCCGCCACCGCCGCGGCCGCCGCGACGCGTCCGACCACCGCCGGCGCAGGACTTGCCCTCGGGGGCGGGCCCGAACAGCAGGGCCCAGAGGATTGTCAAGAGCCAAAGGGTTGGGTGGGTTACCCAAGAATTACCCGTCGCCCCCCGCGAGGGGCCGGGACGGCTGGACAGTGCGTCCGAAAGGCCGTTCCCCAGAAGGGGTGCTGCCGTCAGGAGTGACGACATGGATCGGGGCCTCGTCGAGCCCACCGATGACCGGTAGACGCTGTTTTCCGGAGACGGAAAAACAGCGGACGTGCTGCGCCCAGGCAGTCGGTGGAGGGACGCGGCGGCGTCGCCTCTTATGGCGTGTTGGGGTGCGGGGAAGCGCAGGGCACCGCCGCGGTGTGGCTACCGCGTCGGCGGTGGCGTGTGGCCACCAGCGCTTCAGGGCCTGTGCGGCCCTAAAGGCGCCCCCCAGCAGCTCCGGGTGATCCCGGGGGATCACCCAGCGCCCTAAGTCTTCCATCTGATAACTATCACGCAAGTCGGCGACGCCCATACGGGGAGTCAATAACCGATAAATCAAAGCATAGATACGTGGGGTTCCCGTCTAAGAGGACCTCGATGCACTGGCCCCCTGCTCTCTCCACACCCCCACGTGGGGCCGCCTGTGTCGCAGCATACCGATGTTGCTCACACAGACTCCGACCTGCTTCTCTTTGCGGTACTCCGGGGAGGCAAGTCGCGATGGGTGGGGCGTTTCTTTCGGCGACACATGTGCGGGAAGCGAAAGACATGCGAGAAAACAGGTGTGGCGCGACCACTCGCCTGCTCGGTGGTGTCTGCAGCCGCCCGCATGGGCAACTTCTGAATTGAAGAGTCCGAGGGCTTTCAGACATGGCGGTCACGAAGTTTCAGGAGAGCAAGTCAATTTTTTTGCAGACAGCGATCTCGAGGACCGCTGTGTGAAATGGCTCTGGCAAGAGTGAAATCTTCCGCCATTCTTCATAATTTCATTTCAACTGCATTTCGTGCTCGTACAACGTCGGTTGCAACTGGTATGTCAGGCCCGTTCCGTGACCCGGGTCCGGGTTTGTGACGGTGTTTGTGACAAGCGTTGACGAACGCTGATTGGCTGAATTCTGCCACGCGTGAAACTTGTTCACGCCGATCCGAGGCATGCCTGGCTTGCGCCATCCGGCCAGAGCCATGTGACGAGGCAGGCTGAATGGCCTGCCTAGAGAAGTAGAACCGATCACGGACGGAGTGACGCAAGAGCTTCTCGATGCAGTGGCGAGGGAGCGGTGTCGAGTACTGTAACCCCACGACACGTAGGACGAGGCCGCAGCAGGTGCGCTGCAGCTGGGCGGGTCACAGCTCCTCCCACCGCACGCAGCAGTCTGCTCAGTCGGCTTTCTTGCCTTCTTACGCGGCCACACCGCTTTCTTTCACAGCCTGTACGTTCTTTGCCTTTTTTGCGCTATGAGGGGACCGGTGACGGGGGCCATCCCGCGTCAGACGCCAACCGGAGATGCAGCTGTGTGAGCTAACGCCGATTGTGCCGCGGTGTGGGCACGCCCCTCTAGTCATTCCCTCCACCCGCGCTGGTGCGTGTCGCCACACGGTGCGCGCCCCAGCGCCCGTGCCGATCATCAATGCTGCTACACACGTGCGATAGCGGGCGCACAAAAAGCCGCGGACGCTTGACATCGGGGTCAAGATAGTGAATTATCTTGTTGTCCTTGCATTAATTGGCATCAGATACCAATATCCTGCCGGATGTCCCGGAATGCTCTGACCCGTGTGACGCCGGGTTTGTGTCGGGCCAGACGCGCAACACAGACCCGGATCTATGTCAAGGAACGGGCCCCATGGAAGCGCCGATTATTCTGCACGGAAGCACGAATATAGGCTTCCCCGTCACCATCCCGGCCACCATTTCGGCGCCAGCCCACTTTTCAGTGGCGCATGGCGTCCTCTCAGTAAAACCCCCAATTAACGCTCCAACGGTCTCTCCCTGTGACCCCAACTACCCGCTTCAGCATGAGGACCGGCTCCTCCTGTCCGGGCGCGCTCAGTTCCTGGAGACAGCTTCAACGGAGAATGCGGCGCCTACGATGAAAACGGCGCGCACCGACGGGCGAGTGCCGCAAATACAGTGGGAGCGCTGGCCGACATGACGCGGTCTCTGGAACAGACGATCTCCACCACAATGGTGGGAGTGGGGGACTCCATATGTCCTTCCTTCCGGCGGGATTCAGGGTCGCTGTGCTACACGGCTGTCAACGATTTGCCCTCGGAACCGCACGGGAATGTTTTTACCGCGGGGGGGGGGGGCGACGATGCGGCGGTCGGGCCCAGTGACTACGACGCATCGTAATGTGTCCCCGCGCTGGCGCTGCCGACGGCTCGGCACCGCCACGCTGGCGACTGCCGTGACGCCACGACGCCTCCTGGCGGGTGGCACCTCCGTGGTGCACGACCGCAGCGGGTGCGCCGCACGACGCGCAGCGGCTGTGACAGCGTGCCGCCGCCCACGTCGCACCCTCCCCCCGACGTCGAGGTTCATGACTCGAGCAGCAACCTTTCCCCGCCCGAGCGCCCGCCACGCGGTCGCAGACGCGATGAGGCGCCACACGGCGCCACGCTCGCCCGCGGTGCGCGATGGCGACGCGGCGACAGCCGGCGGGGCGGCGCGCGCGCCCGCGGCCAAGTGCGCGCACGGCGCAACGCGCCCACGGCGCGGGGCGAGACGGCCGGCGGACAGGCGGGGCGGCACGGAAGACGGGTGGCGGCGGCGATTGAGGTCAAGCAGGTTGCGCTCTCTTTCTTTCTCTCCTTTTCCCCTAGCTCCACAACGTTTTTGGATTCTCGCTGATTGTCAAAGGCAGCTCGACGCAAACCCTCCTCGGCTTACCCCTCACGAACTTGACGTAGCTTGCCTTACCATGAGCACTGGCTCCCCCGCCGATTGTATCACCGTCGACGTGGCAGCTAACGCCGCCGCCGCCGCCACCGCTGCTGCCGCAGGCGCGCTCTCCTCCACGGCGACCGGAGCTTCGACGCCGGCGCTGACGACCGCGGCCGGCCGCGACCCGCCGCCCCGCGACGGGTCCGAATAGAAGGAGCCGACTGCCAGCGAGGCCGCCCGCATCTCCACTGCCGCCGACGCTGCCGCCGCCGAGATCGACCAGGCCCGGCGCCACCTTGGAAGTCCCGGCGGCCAGACCGACGCCAAGGTCATCGCCGCGCTCGTGCGCGACCTGGCTGCTGCCAACGTGCGCCTTCAGGCCCTTGGCAACGACAAAGTGGAAGAACGGACCGGCATGGAAAAGAAAGCGATCAATGGTCCCCCCGCCGTTGGTGCCTGCCCAGCGGTCGGCCCGCCTTGCGGGCAACGTGCCCACCCAGACCGCAGCGACGTCGTCAGCGACCGTGACGCGTGCGTCCGCTACGACGACGGCTTTGACCCCGTTAAGTTCCCAAACGAGCCCGGCGACGACTTCAACGGATTTTCCATCCCGCCGTGCGTCCAGCGGCGCGACGGCCTCCTGGTCCCGTTTTCCTCCGAGCATACACGCCGCTCTTCTACCTTCCCGTGCGGCAGCAGGGGCTATCACTAGGCGCGTGCCTGCTATCAGTCGCTCGCTTGGCTCGAGCAGCACGCCAACATCCTCCAGACCCTCCTCTGCAGCGACATGGAGGTCGTCGACACCGAGCTCGTCGCGCTCCTGCTCTCCGCGCGTCGCTCGGCGCTGCCAGGTACGCCTGCCTGGCCGTCCGCCAGTGGGAGCCCGACCTCGCTGACGCGTTCGCGCAAGCCGATGCCGTCCCTCGGAACACCCTCCGCGGCTCCAGTGCTCGCGCGTTCTTCGCCCGCGTCGCTCGCGTTGAGGTTCATGCCTCTGCGAAAATCGGCGCGGCCTGTTGCGGCTTCCGCGCGCCGCCCCGAGACGTCGTCGCCGGTGGTGGTGGCGCGCCCCGCGGCAGGAGCCGAGGCGCCGGCGGTGGTGGCAGCAGCGGCGGTGGTGGCGACGCCAAAGGACGACAGCTTCCTCGCGGTTTCGGCGGCGGTGTCGGTGACGCCCGCGACAGCGGGGCTGCGGCGCCCAAAAGCGCTGCGCGCGGCGCTGCGCGGCAGTAGCTGCGTCCCATATGGCGCGCGGCAAGGGCAAGGGGCCGAAGGGCCCGTCCGCCGCCGCCTTTTCCGACAGCGGGTCGTCGTCGCGGGCGCCGCTGCCCACGCCGACGCCCCCCGTGGTCCCCTCGGTCGCTCCGCAGCCACCGTCGCAACCGCTGTCGCCAAGAGCCACGCCCGCTTCGGCCCCCCGGGCGGTCGAAGTGCCCACTGGGCACCGCCCTGCTCACCGATTGGGGCGGGCGCTGCCCGAGTGGCGCAAGCTCGGGGCCAGCAGCTTGGTGCCGGACTCAAACGCCCTCGGGGTGAAGAGCCCGTGGACGAGCCGCCCGCTCCACGGCGCGCCCTCCCATACCCCGCTTCTGCGGGCATTGAGGCGTTTAGGAAGCGCGCGATACGGCTGCAGCTGGACATCGAAAACGTCAGGGTGATGACGGACCCCGCGGTGCGGGCCCGTGTCAAGGTCTTGTCTCCGGCCTTCGTCGTGCGCTTGAGCAGCGGCGACGCACGGGTGGTGATCGATTACCGCTACTCCAACAGCTACATGGCGCAGCGGGCCTGCCGGTACGAAACGCTGGCGGACATGGCCCAGGTCCTCTGGCCGGAGGACGCCTTGCTCGTGTGGGACGTCGCCGACGCCGACCATCACCTGTTCCTCCTCCCGGAGGACGCCCTTTACCTGGCGTTAGAGCCGGACGGCCCTGTCTTCATCCCTTTGACGATGCCGTTTGGGCTGCGCGAGGCACCATTTCCGTGGAGCAAAGTCTGCCGAGCCGTCGTCCAGGCGCTACGTGGCAATGGTTTTCGCAAGATCTTCTACGTGGACGATTTCGGCGAAGCCCACCGGGCGGGACCTGGCCAATCAGCGACACAGACAGAGGGGATCCTGGCGTTCTACACAGTCCAGAGCCTTCTCATGCGGCTCGGGCTGCGGGTGGACCCGAGAAAGGGCGTGCGGACCGGCCCGACGGCCTTCCGCCTCCTCGGGCACACCGGCGACACTGAGCGTCGACTGCTCCTCCTGCCCCCCGACCGCGCCCTCTCTACAGAGCAGACGGCGGCCGCCCTGTACCGCTGGGCAACCGCCCACCGCCGGAACGTCAAGTTTTCCCAGCTCCGCGCGTTCTTGGGCATGGCGGTGAGCACGCACCTCAGTGTGCCTACCGCCCGCTTCCACCTCGCCGCCCTCTACGCGGCGCCAAACGCAAGGCGGACGGGCGACGTCCTTCTGAACCACCAGGTCTGGCGGGAACTTCCCTGGTGGTCCGCATTGCGGCGCCACTCGTCCACGGAACGGGCCATCTTTCCCGCCCCACACACCGTGATGATGGAGACGGACGCAAGCACGGGCGGGTGGGGGGCGCCCTTCGATGGCGCTACGCCGGCGCGTGGCTTCCACGGCCCCCACCGGCGCTCCATGCACATCATTCCGCTCGAGCTGTGCGCCGTACGGCTGGAGCTGCAGTCTTTCAGCCACCTCCTCGCCGACCGCGAGACGGTCATCCGCATGAATATGGACCCAACTGTGGCCATTGGCGCCATCAACCACGGCACGTCCTCGTCGCCGGCCATGATAGACGCGTAGGGACTGAAACACGCCGTCACGTCGGCCATGGGAATCGACCTGCGCCCCGAGCACCTTCCGTCGGCGCTCAGCATGTGCGCCGACCGGCTATCGCGGAAGCGCGACAGCACGTCTCGGACGCTCTCCCTCGCGGGCTTCTCGAGGCTGGAGGCGTTGTACGGTTCCCACACGCTCGACCTCTTCGCCACAGACCTGACGACCTGCTGCGGGCGCTTCTTCTTTCGGGGCGCGACGCCCAATTCGTCGGGCATCGACGCGTTTGCCCAGACGTTGGTCCGAGGACAGCTGCTGGGCCAACCCCTTGTTCAAACTTATCGGCCCGCTGGTCCGCGGCATCGTCACGACGGGCGCCCGCGTCACCCTGGTGGCCCCCCATTGGGAGACCCAGCCGTGGTGGGGGACGGAGATGGAGGAGTGCACCACGTTCCTCCCGCTGCCTCAGGCGAACGGGGTGGCCAGCCTCGGCGCAGCGGACTTCCTCTTACCCCGACCGCAGCGGCTGACGGTGGTGTTCTGTTTTGACGGACGCGCGGCATCACAGACGACCACCGTTTCCGTCACCTCGATGCAGGACTGATGGGTCCGCAGCTGCTGGCGGGCGCGATGGGCGCCGACTCTCGGGCGCTGCTCGACCTGTCGTTCCGTCCGCTCACCCGCCGCAGCTGTATGTCGCGCTGGCGCGCCTTTTCGACCTACTGTCGCGACAGGCGCCTCCACGCTCTGCCAGCCGAAGCGGCTACCATCGTCGGGCAAGTTGCGTTCGAGCACTCTCGGGGCGCCCTGGATCAAAATTCGTTGGCAAAGTATCTGTCGACCATCCGCACCGTTCATGCCATGGCCTACCACCCGGACCCGACCACCGCCAAGGTGGTCCCCCTCGCGGTCGCCAGACACACGGCGGCCCCCGTAGCGTGGGTGGACGGGCACGACAGCAAGCGGTTGCTCATCCCCGCCGGGTCCATCAAGCGTGTGCTCCTCGTTGGCGTGTACATGAAAGACATCGAACTCGCCCGCCGCTGCTGCGGCCTCGTATGGGCATATGTCCACTTCAACCGCCCCGGCGCCGCCGCCAACATGCGCTACAAGTCTTTCTGCGACACCGCGGCCGGCATCGAGTGCCATGTGCCCTCGCTTAATAGCGGTGTCCGCCATGGCGCCGAGCGCATCGCGGTGGTCGTGCCTTTCTCGGTGACCAACGCTCGCGGCGGCGACGACGTGATCAACCTGCTGGTGCGTTTGCTCAACGAGTGCACCGTCATCGGTCGCCGCCCTGACGATCGCATTTTCGCTCACGGCCACTTGCCCGCTGCTTTGCGTGTGCGCTACTTGGGCGCGAGAGCGACGCACATCTGGTTGGCCCAGCTTCTGGCACGCCTCAACATGTCTCCGCCCCTGGGCAGCGCCTACTCCGGGCACTCCCTCCGTAGCGGCGCCGCCTCGGCGGCCTCCTCCCTTGGCTTCTCCGTCGAGGTCTTCGCTGACCTGTGCGCACAGAAGTCAACCTCCACGACGATGCGCTAATACATTGCGGTGCGCTTCCGCGCAACGCGTTAAGCCCAGGAGTTGCTCGGCCGCTGGTGGCCTCATGATCTCCACCTTTAGTGGCACCTACTCTGCCCCAGTCCTGTTCTATATGGCTATGAACGATGTGCCCTCAGAGCCGCACGGGAATGTTTTTACCACGGGGGGGGCGGGCGACGATGCGGCGGTCGCGCCCAGCGACTGCGACCCGCCACAACGGGCCTCCTCGCTGGCGCTCCCGACGGCTCGGCACCGCCGTGCTGGCGACTGCCGTGATGCAACGACGCCTCCACGCGGGAGGCCCCTCCGCGGTGCACGTCCGCACCGGGCGCGACGCACGACGCGCAGCGGCTGTAACAGCGTGCCGCCGCCAGGTTGCACCCTCCCCCCGACGCCCAGGTTCATGACTCGAGCAGCCATTTTTCCCCGACCGAGCGCCAGCCACGCGGGAGCAGCCGCGACGGGGCGCCACACGGCGCTACGCTCGCCCGTTGTGCGCGACGGCGACGCGGCGACAGCCGGCGGGGCGGCGCGCGCGCCCGCGGCCAAGCGCGGGCACGGCGCAACGCGCCCTCCACGCGGGGCGACACGGCCGGCGGACAGGCGGGGCGGCACGGACGACGGGTGGCGGCGGCGATTGAGGTCAAGAAGGTTGCGCTCTCTTTCTTCCTCTCTTTCCCCGCTCGGTCCCCAACGTCCCTGGTTTTAGTTGCCCCTTCCATGCCCTCAGGATTTGGCCTCGCAACCATCCAGGACTGGGACCATCGGCACGTGCCTCTACTTCTTCTTCAGGCGCAGAGTGCACGCGGCTCTCCCAACGGACCCGCGTGTCCCTGCGTGTGTCCGCACGCCCCCGCCCCAAATACCACTCCCGCTCTGGTGTAGGTACCCCGCTCCAGCGCGAAGGGGGCGTAGCCCGGCGGCACAAGGCCGGAAAGACCAGGGCGTTCCCGCATGGACCCCTCCCTGCTGCATTTTACATCTGCTTTGCATGTATTACCCTCGCTGAGGTGGACTCTGTGGCCGGCCTGGGGTCCCCGAATGGGACCCATTGCTCGTGCTAAGAGCAACGCCAACAACGTCCGCATCGAGCCGCTTCCGAACTATTGAAGAGCGCCACGTGTGCAAACAAGTAGTTGTCTGATTGGGTGTCGAACTGGCGTCAAGCCTTTCCGAACTCATCCTGACAGAGGCCATGTACTTGTCTAAAAACGGGTAGGCTACATTATTTTTATATGCGGA
>ENA-ORXR01003981-ORXR01003981.1-marine-metagenome-genome-assembly--contig:-NODE-3981-length-12721-cov-3.328693_pt1 | contig 12721 bp, 9 predicted proteins | sample MGYA00237866_ERZ511479 | MGnify/ENA metagenome assembly ERZ511479 | reverse complement strand
GGGGTACTCCTCGACGCCGGCATCGCCTCGCTGTACACCGCCATCAGCGGCGATGGGCTCGCGCTGACGCTTGACCAAGAGCTGTGTCGAACAGTCACGGGCAGTGACAGGCTGCTCGTCAATCCTGCATTGGTGCTGCATGCTTCGATCGGGGCCAGCACGGTCGCAACTCGCAACGTGATCGGCAATCTCTTCTACCGCAACGTGATACTGGCCCGCCAGGTTTTTCAGGGCGAAACTCTGCGCACGGTCACCGGCGTGCTTGCCATGGCCGACTCTCGACCCAAACCCGGATCCGCGCCTCGCGGCAAAGCACTGTTGGGCATTCAGACGACCACTGCTTCGGGCGAAGTCGTCGTCGACTACGAGCGATGCCCGTTGCTTCCATGCCAAGGCGATACCCCACCCGGCCATGGCGACGAGATCGGCCCGTCGGCTCCAGAGCTTGATCTTGGGGTCTACACCGGTGCGGTGCCAACAGGCTGGGAGCTCGCCCTTTTGGGAAGCCACGACGCGTGGGCCGTGGGCGAAACTCGGCACGATTTCCAGCGCGACATGGTTGATATGGCAACCGCTCTGGTTCGTATCACGCACAACCAAGCCGCCGTTCACCGCGACGCCGATGCCTCGAGCTATGACGGCCGGTTGGTCTACGGCGGACATACCGTGGCGCTGGCGCAAGCTTCGCTTGGTCGGATTATGTCTGGCCTGGCAACGGTTGTTGGATGGCACTCGTGTAACCACACCGCGCCGGTCTTCGAACAAGACATTTTGTCGTGTTCTCACACGCTGGTGGCCGAAACCGCCGCAGGCGTAGGCGTCTGCCGTGCAGTTCACATTGAGGTGCTGGCACACCGCTCCGGTGCTGAGCCGACCAAAGTTCTCGACTGGACCCCGGTGGTTTACGCGACCTGAACGAGTGCAGACCGACTTGGCTCGGCCTGCGCCTTGGTCAATCGGCCTAACAGTTGGTGTCGGTGCCGTCGGCACATGTCGTGTTGTCGAAGATCGCTAGCAGCGCGGCCCAAAAGCGCTTTTGCTGATCGTTCGTCGAAGCCGAAGCTCTTCGCCAATGAGCGTCGAGTAGGCGCGCACTCGTTCGCTATGACCTCGGGTCAGACGGTCGTGGCGCGTCAAGACCAATACCAGATCCAACAAGTATTAGTTGCGGTCGAGGTCCGCCGTGCCTCAGTACGGGGCATTGCGCCGGGCTAATTTGCAGCCAGTTGGGTGTGGATATGAGTTTCGTCGTGCAGCGACCGGTGCACAGGGCACTTGTCGGCGATCTCAAGCAGCTTGGCTCGCTGCTCATCGTCGAGAGGGCCCTGAATCACCAGCTCGCGTTCGATGACATCGACCTTGCCGGCCTTGGTTTCACAGGCAGCACAATCGTCCGCGTGCACCTTTGCGTGCGTGAGCCTCACAGACACCTCTTCGAGGGGCCATTCTTTCCGATCGGCATACATCCGCAGGGTCATGCTGGTACATGCCCCAAGCGCTGCGAGCAGCAAGTCATAGGGCGCGGGCCCGGTGTCGTCACCGATTCCGAGCGGCTCGTCGGCGAGCAGGGCATGTCGATTGGCAACGCGAATGACTTGTGCAAACTTTCCAGTCCCTCGTTCTGCGACTACTACCTCGCCTTCGTCGGCCATCACCAAGACGTCGTCGCTCGCCTGTGGGTGGTCTAATACGTAACGATCGGCCCAGGTCGCCAACATGTCGGCCGCATACTCGGCCTGCGACGGCTCGCTCAGCAAATGGTCAGCACCGTCGAGTGCAACGAAACTCTTGGGATAGGACGCCTGGTCAAAGATCTGCTGCGCATTGTCGACTGCCACAATGGCGTCATCGGGTGCATGCATCACCAGCAGTGGCGACCCCAGAGTCGAGAGCGACTCGTTGAGTCTGGCACCGGCCACGTCGTCGAGAAACTGCTTCTTGACGGTGAAGGTACGACCTCCGATCGATACATCGGCGACCCCGTTGTCTTCGATCTCGTCAAGCGCACAGTCGAACAAGTGAGTCACGTGCGCCGGATCAGCGGGGGCTCCAATCGTGGCCACCGCTGCAACTTCAGGAATCTGGGACGCGGCAGAAATAACTGCTGCGCCCCCCAGGCTGTGGCCAACGAGCAGCGACGGAGCGGCATAAGTTTGGCGAAGCCAGTCGGCCGCTGCGAGCAGGTCGGTCACGTTCGACGAAAAGTTTGTGTCCGCGAACTCGCCCTCGGAACTTCCAAGACCGGTGAAGTCGAACCGCATTACCGCGAAACCCCGGTCGGTGAGCCGTGCGGCCAACCGACGGGCCGACAAGAGATCCTTGCCACACGAGAAGCAGTGCGCAAGGAGCGCTACCGCTCGCGCTGGGCCTGCGGGTAGGTCGAGTCGTGCCGCCAACTCCTGGCCGTCGGCACCTGCGAACGTTGCCTTCTCAGCTTTCATGAAATCGAAACCCCTTTCGACCGCTCACCCTTCCACACATTGCGCGATCGGGCGAAGTAGCTTCGCGATTCATGGACACAGCTTCTGCGGTCACCACGACACTGCGCGGCCGGGCCTTGCTCGCCGACCCAGGTTGGAACAAGGGAACCGCCTTTTCTGATGACGAACGAAAGGCGCTTGGTCTGGTTGGCCTGCTACCCGACAGCGTCGAGACCATCGATCAGCAACTCGTGCGGACGTTGCACGAGTTCGATCGACTGCACGACAACCTCGAGCGCCACGTGTATCTGCGTGCGCTCCAAGATCACAACGAGGTGCTGTTCTACCGATTCGTGCGTACGAACCTGCGAGCCACGCTCCCGATCGTCTACACCCCCACCGTCGGGTTGGCCACGCAGCAGTTCAGCCGCATCTATCGCAGGTCCCAGGGCCTCTTCCTCAGCTATCGCAACCGCGACTCGATCGATGCCCAGTTCGATTCCATCGACCACGACGTCGATGTTGTTGTTGTCACCGACGGCGAGCGCATTCTTGGCCTCGGAGATCAGGGCGTTGGCGGCATCGCCATCCCCAACGGCAAGCTTGCCTTGTACTCGGCGTTCGGCGGTATCGACCCAACTCGCACACTGCCGATCATCCTCGACGTCGGAACCAACAACGACGAACATCTGAACAACCCTGAGTATCTTGGTTGGCGCAATCGACGCATCACCGGCGACGACTACGACGAGTTCGTCGAGCAGTTCGTGGTGGCATTGCAGCGGCGATTCCCCGGCGTACTGCTGCAATGGGAAGACTTCGCCCAACAGAATGCGACCCGCCTGATGCAGGCCTACCGCGATCGCATCTTAAGTTTCAACGACGACATCGAAGGGACGGCTGCGGTTGCGCTCGCTGCGATCTGGTCGGCCGTAGCTGGCACCGATCGTGCCATCGAAGACCAGGTCTTCTGCATCGTCGGTGCGGGCTCGGCCGGTACCGGCATTGCCCGCATGCTCGTGACTGCGCTTTCCGACGCGGGTGTCGACGCTCCTCTCGAACGGATTTATCTCGTCGATCGTGAAGGCATCATTCACGACGAGCGCAAGGGGCTGCGCCCTCATCAGACCGACGTAGCTCGTCGCCACGAAAGCGTTCCATGGAGCGACCACAATCCGGAACTGAACGAGATCGTTGCGACCTCTGGCGCCACGGTTCTTGTCGGAGTGTCGGGCCAGCCAGGACTGTTTAGCGAAACCGTCATCACAGCCATGCTCGGTGCGACCGACCGCCCAATCGTCATGCCCATGTCGAATCCGACGAGCAGGGTCGAAGCAACACCAGCCGACATCCTGGCATGGACCGCCGGGCAAGCTCTGGTCGCGACCGGCAGCCCGTTCGACGACGTGGTACTCAACGGCGTGACGCACCACATCTCCCAGTCGAACAACGTCTATGTCTTCCCGGGGCTCGGGTTGGGCGCGGTCGCAGTCGGGGCGTCAAAGGTCACGCCCGCGATGCTGATGGTTGCGGCCAAAGCGGTCTTCGCCTCCGAGGCTGGCGGAGTCGAAGATGGCGTGCTTCCGCCACTTGAAGATGTCCCTAGCATGAGCCGGAGAGTTGCGGCCGCGGTCGCCCGGTGCGCCCGAAACGAAGGATTGACGGCGCCGTTGACCGACACCGAGATCGACGCGCTCATTGCAAAACGTGCATGGGAACCCGACTACAAGCCCTACCTGTCTACATCGTGACACACGCACAAAAATCGCCTGGCGCAGCAACAACACCAACTCAGGTGCAGCTTCGGTAGTCGCTTTACCCAACGGGCACTACCCCAGTGGGGCGGCAGGCTCAGTGTCAAGTTGCCCAAAAGCTCAGCATTGGCTTCGGTGTCTCAGGCGAGCGCCGATTGATTGCGTATGGCCTCTCGTCTTGCACAACTCGCACTTATCATCACCGTCTTGGCGACCGCTCTGTCGCTCAGCACCGGCACCGCTGTCGCCGGCAGCGTGCTCAGCGAACTGGTGGAAATCGAAAGCGCAAGCGACGACATGAACAGCACCGCAGTCGAACTGTCGGGCGCGACCTACAACGCTGACAACCATGTGCTGCTGACCGTCGACGACGAACACAACGCCTATGAGTTTGTGCTCAACAGCGACGGCACCATCAACCACGGTGTCACCCCTCGAGTCATAGAGCTTGACCTTGGCCGCTCCGACTTTGAGGGCATTGCCTGGATCAGCGGCGAAAAGTACGCATTCCTCAGCGAGGGCGATGGCGAGGTCATCGTCGCAACGGTGCCTCCAGTTGCAAACGATGGCACCACCACAATTGGTATGGGCACCATCGAGCGCAGCTTCCCGGTCATCTCCGGCAATTGGGGTAACGCTGGCCCCGAGGGACTCGCCACCGACGGAGAGTACTTCTACGTCACCCGAGAGATTCCAGCCTCGATCAGCAAGTTCAGTTTCGACGGCACGTTCCTCGGAGCGGTCGACCTGAGCTATGACATCCAAGACGCAAGCGGCGTGGCCACTTTGCCAGACGGCACACTGCTCGTGATCAGCCACGAGAGCGAACTCGTTGCTCACTACGACATCGACTGGGATGATCAGCTTCCGACCCTGCTCGAAACCCGCAGCGCCGATGGCTTCACCCAACTCGAAGGCATTGCCGCCATCAACGACACCGACGTCTACCTGTTCGGCGAGGACAACACTCGCAAGGGAAATCCCGGCCAGACCTATGCGCACCTGCAGGGAGACCTGGTCGCTGCATCGTTCACCGTCTCAGACGTCAACTGCTCTGGCCACGTCAACGTGAGCGATGCGTTGATGGTTGCGCAGTTCCGCACCGAACTAGCAGAACCCGTTCCAGGCTGCGGCTCAGGCGACCACAACGCCGACGGTGATGTCAACGTCGCCGACGCAATGCTCATCGCCCAATGCTCGGTTGGCCTCCACAACGTCGGTTGCCCACCAGCAGGCGCAGTCGACTAGACGCCGTGACGAGGCTTGTCCTCGTCAGTGAGTTTCTACCGCCAACTGGTAGCCGCCCGTCGGGTTGTGTTTTACGAATCCTGCGGTTGGGGTCGCAAAGTGCGTGCCGATGAACAGCACGTCGGTGTCAACGTACTTGGCGAGTAGCGATTCTCGGGTTGCTTGCCCTGCTGCCTGATCAGCGTCGGCGCTACTGCACCAGTCCAGTCGGGTCATCTGGCATGGATGATGGATGCAATCGCCAGTGATCAGTGCTTGCTTACCTGCCGATTCGAGATGAATGCTGCAGTGCCCGGGCGTGTGGCCCGGCGTGGGCTCGAGCTGCACGCCGTCGCAGACCACGTGCTGCCAGTCGACTAAGTCAACCAGACCCGCTTCGACCACCGGTTGGACTGAGTCAGCCATGATGTCGCCGTATTCATCGTCGGTGTCCACGTTGTTCCAATAGTCATACTCTTTGTCGGCCAACAGATAACGAGCGTTCGGGAACGTTGGCACCCATTTGCCATCGACCAACATCGTGTTCCACCCGACATGGTCGACGTGAAGATGGGTGCACAGCACAAAGTCGATCGACTCGCGGGGATAGCCCGCTGCTTCGAGATCGACTAAGAAGTCGGTTTGCAAATTGGTCCAATTGGCGATGTTGCGTTGCTTGTCATTGCCAATGCATGTATCGACAATGATCCGCTGGTCGCCGGTATCGACCACGAGCGCATGAATACTCATGATCAGCCGACCGTCGTCATCGACAAAGTGAGGGTTGAGCCAGTCGATCTCGCGCGCGGCTTCACGGGTGGCGTCGGGCAAGATGAACTTAGTGCCACCAGCAACCTCCATCTCGACGATCCGGCTGACGGTGAACTTGCCGATCTGCCAGGTGTTCATGAGTCCGGTCTTGGTGTCTTCAGCGCTTGACATGGGTACTCGCCTCTTTTGACCTGGTCAGCCGACGTTGGGGACAACATCGGTCATGAATGCTTGCATTGCTTCGAGCCGGGCATCAGGCCCGCCTGGCGCCGTGATGTCGACGAGCACATGATCGACACCGATTGTTTGCCACGCAGACATCGAGTCGATCATCTGCTCGGCGCTTCCAGCGATCGACAGTGCCGGCTGCATGTGCGAGGCAGGGTCGAGGTACAGCCGGATCGATAGCTGCATGTCCGCAAGGTCGCGTCCGGCTTCGACCGTCAGTTCCTGCACGCGGGCCCACTCATCGGCGACTCGTTCGATCGGCTCGAACGCGGCGTGAAAGCAATCGCCGAAGCGGGCGGTGCGTCGAAAGGCTGGCTCGCTTGCGCCGCCGATCCAGACCGGCACGTGATCTTGCACGGGCTTTGGTTCGAACTTGATCTCGGGGAACGAATAGTACTGTCCGTCGTAGCTCGGTGTCTCGGATGTGAAGAGCCGATCGAAGATCTCGAGCTGCTCGTCGGCGCGTTTGCCACGATTGTCGTAGGGCATGCCGAGCACCTCGAACTCCTCGCGCATCCAGCCAACACCCGCGCCGAGAATGGCACGGCCTTCAGACAACACGTCGAGCGTGGCGATCAGCTTGGCGGTCTGCACCGGTGGGCGATACCCCATGATCAACACGGTCTGGCCGAGCTTCATCTTCTCGGTGATGGCAGCCACGAACAGCAGCGTCCCGATGGGCTCGAGCCACGCCATCGTGTTTGGCGCGGGAAATGTGCCATCGTCGCTGTAGGGGTATTTCGATGAGATATCGGCGGGCCACGCCAGGTGATCGCTGACCCATCCGGAGTGCACGCCAAGCCGTTCGGCTTCGGCGCAGAAGGTTTGAAGAGCAGACCGGGTCGCGCCCCGGCCAAGCTGGGGCAGATGGACACCGATGTCCATTCCGGTGTGTGGTGTCATGCGAGCCATCTGCAGAGCCTGCCACTTGCCGCGACACAGACAAAAAGCAAGCCTGAGCAAAGGCAACGCGCCGTCTATCGAGGACGGACCCCGGTCGACAGCCCGATTGCTCAGAGCATGAGTTCGTGTGCGTCGCTAGAGAGTCTTTCGAAGCCCTCGGCGACCCTCGAGTGCAAGTGCCCCCATCGCGATGCTGAGCAGACCAACAGCTACCAGCGGAGCTCGGGTGAGACCGGTTTGAGGGAGCGTGGTCGGAGATTCCGGAGCCGGTGGCTCTGGCTCTGGTTCCGGAGCCGGTGGCTCTGGCTCTGGCTCCGGAGCCGGTGGCTCTGGCTCTGGCTCCGGTTCCGGAGCCGGTGGGTCTGGCTCTTCGCCCTCTTCTTCGTCGTCACCGGTGTCGGTTGCGGTATCGCTGAAGGTGACTCGTCCGGTTTCTGGGCCGTAGTCGGTTTCGGAAATGGTTCCGCCGAGCGGGCCCTCGATGTACTCGGCGAGCGCCTTCTGATAGACGATTCCGACAGGTGTGAAAGCGTCATCGTCTAGCGGGTAGCAGTCGCCGCCGCCAGCCAAGAAGTTCACGGTTGCTGCGTTGATCGGGTCGCCTTCGACAACCTCGCCATCGACCACGATCTCGGTGCCGTCGTCGAGCGTTACCCTGGTGACCCGCGATCCGGCGTCGCCAATCAGCGAACAGTCGCCTTCGTCGTCGATCTCGCGACCTGGCGCCGATGCGTCGACCTCTAACGAGAAGCCGGCGATCTGAGGGAACGTACCCTCGGCTGCAGGTAGCCCGGCAACCCCAACCTCGAGCATTTCCTTGAACTGGTCGCGGGAGATCTCGCCCGTAACCACAAAGTTCGCGAACGGTGCGATGTCGAACGTGTCTGCTTCGGTGATCTCGCCGGCTGCGATGACCGAATCGTTGCGTATGCCGCCGCCGTTTTGAACAGCAACCAGCGGGGCCGTGCCGCCGAAGTCAGGCGCGGCCTTGCCAGCAAACAGCAGCGCGTCGGCGAGTAGCTCACCTTCGTTGCTCGCCGCAGTTCGCACCGAATCGCGGCGGCCATCGAGGTCAACTTCGCTTTCGCCGATGACTGCCGCTTCGAGTTCGGCGAGTGCCTCGGTCAAAGGCTCCTCGACCCGAGTCATCGCAAATGCTTCGGTCTCGCCGTCGAGCGGCACACCAATCGAGCTGCCAGAGAGCTCGGTGATGTTGCCGTCGGCGTCGAAGACGACATCGAGGCGGCCGATACAGCGGTAACCGCCCGGCGCCGTCACCACAGGAACGCTGTTTCCGTCGGCGTCGGTCAGCAGCAGTGGGTAACTGTCGAAGGCTTCCTCGTCGGGCTGGCAGGTATCGCCATCGTTCTTAAGCAGCTCATCGCCCCCGCCAGCAACGACAATGTCGACGCCTCGTAGCTCGGGCACCAGTGCTTGATCCTCGGCAAGGCCTTGCAGGTGGCTGACCAACACGATGCGATCAACGCCCTGTTCGATAAGCGCTGCTGCTTCGTCGTTGACTCGCCCAGCAACGTCGGGATCGACGACGACATTTCGTGGGCTGGAAATGTTGGGCAAGCGAGGAGTGATGGCGCCAATGACACCAACAGTCATGCCCGAAGTCGGGTCGGTCACAATGGTCGACGGCGCAACGCGGCCCTCGTCGGCGAGAGCTTGCAATGCAGGTTCAGCGCTGACGTCGATGTTGGCCGCCAGGAATGGCACGGGCATCGAACTCTCGTTGAGCCGGAAACCTTCGATGAAACGCGCCGTGACGTCGGGACCGAAGTCAAAGTCGTGGTTGCCGAGACCCATGGCCTCGTAGAGCCCACGCAGGGCAATCGAGTCGAACAACGGGTGGTCTGGATTCGCAAGTCCGGCCGAGAACTCCTTAGAGGCCAAGAAGTTGTCGCCCGATGTGACGCGCAGCAAGATGTCGGCATCGGTTCCGCCACCGAGCTCGACCCACTGCTGTGCGAACCGGGCGATACCTGGGAAACCCTCGTCGGGGTTGGGCAACAGTTTCGATTCGCCATCGTTGTTGTGCAGCAACGTCATGGTTACCGAACCATCGTCGGAGTCGTCGGAGTCGTCGGTGGCCTCTTCGTCGTCTTGGTCAGAATCGTCGTTGGTCTGGCGGGCTGCAGTCCGATCGAGCGGGCCTGGGTCGGTGGGCTCCTCGAGTGCTGCACGGTCGGACGAAGCTTGTACCTGCGTAGTTGTCGACGGGCCCCACGATTGCATCGCAAACAGCGTTAGGGCAACCAGTGCTGCACCCGCGAGGGTCAGCCGCATCATCATGGCCTTTGTCACATTGCCTCCTCTACTGAAGTTCACTTTAGAAGACTTGCTTGCGATGGGCGCGCATCACCCGATTCTCAACACGTGGCCGCTGTCACGGCAGCATTTCTATCGGCCTGAGCCAAGTTGTGCCACAATCGGGGAGATGTTGGCGGTCTCAATCCTTGGCTGCTCAGGAAGCTACGCCGCTGCCGGGGGCGCGTGTACCGGCTATCTGATGCAGTCGCCTCGAGCAAACGTGTGGCTCGACGCCGGGCCGGGAACGCTCGCGAATCTGCAAACTATTTGCCGGCTTGCCGACATCGACGCGATCGTGCTGACGCACGCACATCCGGATCACTGGCTCGAGTTGCCAGTGGTCGCCAACGCGATCCAATGGTACGAACCTCGTGACCCGGTGCCTGTCTACTCCAACGCTCACATGGCTCAACGGGCTCGCGACCTGATCGGACCCGACATCGATGGTCCTTTCACCTGGCACATCGTCGACTCGACCGACCAGATCACAATAGGCGATCAACGCTGGAGCTTCGCCGACACTGATCACTACGTGCCCACGCTTGCGACGCGCACCGACGTCGGTCGCGAGACCATCGTGTTCAGCAGCGACACCGGACCAAGCTTCTCGCTTGCCTCGTTGGCTCAGCCCGATCGGCCAATCGATCTTGCCATCATCGAGTCGACATTTCTCGAACGCAGCGAACATCCAGGCGCGCTGCACCTGTCAGCCGACGAGGCCGGACAGATGGCAAGCCAGGGCAATGTCTTGCGGGTGTTGCTGACCCATCAAGCTCCGCTTGAAGATCGAGCCGCCCACTTGGCAAAGGCGTCGGCGAACTTCTCGGGCCAGATTGTGTTGGCCGAGGTCGGCCAGCAATACCCTGCCACCGTGACCTGAACAGCGAAGCAACGCTGTTCCAGGTCGCAACCCATTTCCCCACGTAATGCCGAGGTACTGCTGTGCGCCCAGACGGACGTCAACCGGACGAGCTTCGTCCCTTCACCTTTGATCGCGACTACACCGATATGGCCGAGGGGTCGGTTCTGGCAAGCTTCGGTCGCACCCGCCTGCTGTGCACGGCATCGGTCGACGAGGGCGTGCCGCGCTGGATGAAGGGCTCGGGCGAAGGCTGGGTCACCGCCGAATATTCGATGCTGCCTGGCTCCACGCCGGGTCGCTCAAACCGCGAGGCTGCCAAGGGTAAGCAGTCCGGGCGCACCCAAGAGATTCAACGGTTGATCGGGCGTTCATTGCGCTCGGTGGTCGACATGAAGAAGCTCGGCGAGCGCCAGATCATCCTCGACTGCGATGCGTTGCAGGCCGATGGCGGAACGCGCACCACCGCGATCAGCGGCGCCTTCGTGGCCTTGCACGATGCGTGCACCCGGCTGGTGCAGTCCGGTGAGCTGCATGAGCATCCCATCACCGACCACTGCGCAGCCATCTCGGTAGGGATCATCGAAGGTGAACCTCGACTCGACCTTCCCTACGTCGAAGATGTCAATGCCGAGGTCGACATGAACGTTGTGATGCTCGGCTCCGGTTCGTTCATCGAGGTGCAGGGCACCGCCGAAGGTGCGCCTTTCAGCCGTCGCGAACTCGACGCACTGCTCGGTCTCGCCGAGAAAGGCATCGACGAGATCATCGAGGCGCAACGGACGATTCTTCGGACCCCACCTGAGCAACGTGGCTGACCCGCTGGTCGTGGTTGCGGCCACGGCGAATCAGCACAAGCTCGACGAAATGAGCGCCATCTTCGGCGACGCAGTCCAGCTGTTGGCGCGACCGCCCGAGGTTCCCGAGGTGGTCGAAGATGCGGCGACATTCGAAGGCAACGCCCGGCTGAAGGCGGTTGCAATCGCCGCAGCCTCTGGCCATGTTGCGCTTGCCGATGACAGCGGTCTCGAGGTCGATGCGCTCGACGGAGCACCGGGCGTCGAGTCGGCGTACTACGGCGGTGGCGACCACGACGACGCAGCCAACCGGGCTCGACTGCTCAATGATCTTGCTGGCGTGGCCGAAGCGGACCGGACTGGTCGCTTCCGCACCGTGATTGTTTTACGGTGGCCCGATGGAGGCGAACTCGTGGCCGAGGGCACGTGCGAAGGTTCGATCGGCACCGAAGAGCGGGGGACAGAAGGGTTCGGCTACGACTCGCTGTTTTTGCCGTCGGCCAGTGGTGGGCGCACCTTTGCTGAGCACAGTCCGGCCGAGAAGAACGCCATCTCCCATCGCAGCAACGCCTGCAACAACCTGCTCGCCCAACTCCGTTAAAAGCACCTTTGGGCCAAACTTGGTTTGTTGCCGCACATACCGTTGGTAACGCGCCAAATTTGGTCAGTTGGGGCCAGCGGGGATTGGAGGGATGGCTAGAACTCTTGGGTCCTTGGTGGCTCCGCTTCGCGCTTTTGGCGGAGCCGTTCGGCCAGGCTCGGCGTGGTCGGCAGGCGAATACCGGGCTGGGGGATCACGGGTTCGACACGTGCGCTTGCGATCTGAGGCGCAGGTGGTACACCAGCAGTCGGTGGCGGTGGTGCAGGAGGGACGCTGGCAGCGGGCAACGAACCGTCTTGCATCGTGGCGCCGAGCCCGCACGCTGCCAGGGCAGCGATGAGAGCGATAGCGCCTGCTTGCGGATGCAAGATACTGAGATAGAAGTCGGCGTTGGTTGTCACCGCCACCAGACGTTTGCCGTTTCCGTGTTCGACCAACCACTGGTCAAAAGCGACAAGCGCGTGACCGACATCGGCGCCGCTGGAGTTCCATGTGAATTGAAGCTCGTGCAGATGGCGGAAGTCGTCGTCGCTCCAACCAATGCGGTTATCGACCAAGGCGCGGCATCGTTCTTGGGCCAGCGGGCCCTGTTGATGGTCGAGCCATAGCCCGAGGCCATGGACATTGATCGCTCCCGTGAGAGCCGCCAGGGGAACCGCTTGAGTTCGCGCCTCGGCAAAGGTGGTGGCCAGATAGTCGACGGCATCAAATGGCGCGCCAATCACCTGCATCAGATAGTCCCATGACTCCTCGGTCGGCTCTACGGGCGTAACCGGGTCGTGAGGCAGGGCTGCAGCTCGGGGCGGTGGCTCGGCCGATGTCTCTGGTGACACTGGCGGCGG
>ENA-ORXR01003972-ORXR01003972.1-marine-metagenome-genome-assembly--contig:-NODE-3972-length-12741-cov-16.070041_pt1 | contig 12741 bp, 9 predicted proteins | sample MGYA00237866_ERZ511479 | MGnify/ENA metagenome assembly ERZ511479 | reverse complement strand
CGCCCCCGTCGAGCGGGGAAGATGAGGAAGATCCGCGAGCCATGGAAGCGGGGCCCGCGTATCGATCGGATGTCCTCCGTCACCGCACCGCAATACAACCAACGAGGGTCCCCCGACTCTTGGTACCGAAAGAGGTGTCGATCCGCGACACGCACCGCGTGCGTGTACAGCGGGTCTCACCCGGAGCGCCAAATGTAGGACCACAATCAGGGGGGTTACCTCAGGAGGAGGGAAGTAGCGGCCGTCCGGGCCGCTCGCGCGACACCCGCTATGGGACTCGAGGTCCGGGAAGTTGGGCCGATCGAAACGACAAGACATGAAGACACGGTTTACTTGCCGGCGACGACGGTGCCTCCCGCCGTCGTCGCCCTTCGTCCTAAAAGGGCGGAAACCGTCGCCCAGGCCCAATTTCCCCAAATGGGAATTGACCCGGGCCGTCACCAACCAATGCAGATAATTTCCTCCATGCATGTCAAGTCCCCCGAAGCGATCATTACAAGACGAGGGGGAGTAACCGTCCCACGCGCAACGCGCTGCACCCGCCGCGTGGCGCCCGGTCAGCCGTCGCCTGCCGCGCCCTCTTGGGCGCGCCAACCCGCCCCCCCGTGGGGCCCGCGTGGTGCCCGACGGCGGGTCGGGTACGCTCCCCCGGCGTCTCGGGTCGGGCGGCGCGGCCGGCCCCGTCGTCTCTGTCCCCGCGTCGCCGTCCCGCCGCTGGCGTCGCGACCCCCCCGCCGGGCGCCGCGTCTCCGGCGCCACCGTCGCTCCAACGGTGGCCCCCGGCACATAGGGGGCCCCCGTAGTACTACACTTTCTTATTGCTGATCCCCAAATTCTGTCCTGGTGCACCGAGACTGAGTTGCGGACAGACTCTCTCCACCAATCAGATGCGCCCCTGGGACTGACTTGGAGCTTCTGATTGCTTACATGTGCCCATACGGCCTGGAAATCGACATCAGCTCCTCTTTTTTTCTGCACTTCTGGCAAGGAAACTGTAGAAAATCTCAAGATCTCGCCTGGGCAGCTTGCTCCGTGCCAAGAAAAGCGGATCAAGCGGCAACAAACAGTGAGTTCTGCTGGATGCAAGGTCCTGGCACCGAATGTGGGCGTTCTATTGGCTTCGATGCCCTCTTACTGTCGTTTTAGACCAATAGAATGCTCTTATTCAGAGTCAGTCTCAGTCTCTGTCCCCCCGGACGAAAATCAGGGATCAGCAATATCTGCCCTCGAAGTGGCGACCGCAACAACTGGGCCATCCCCCCCAACATTGCAGTCTGCTCAATTTTGCGGGTCTGAGACCGAACAGAACGCAATCAAGACGGAATCCTATTGGCCGGCAGCACGTATCCGGTTGAATGGATGGCTGCGAGTCTGTCATGATTGACCCCAGAACTATGCACACACGTATTTTGTTTTTGAATTTCCTGAAACCGGGAGCGATGAAAATACCATTATATCTTTTATTAACCGGCTAAATAATTCAGATGTCATTGTGCTTTTTGTCGATTTATGACAGGCTGGCTCCGAGCAGGGCATCTGGATTGCATAGCCATATATGTCCACGAGATTCTTTTACTGATCGTAAGCTGTGCTCCTGTGCGTGAGGCTTATCGTTTCAGCTCGTGCCAGGCCCCAGGAGAGTACCCCCCTTTCGATTTTTTGTCCGCCGCTTCTATTGTGGACACGTTCCTGGGATCGGCCGTAAGATGTCGAGCATGACGCCCGCGTCAATGTGGAGCACTTCGTGTTCCACCATCATCAAAGTGAGAGAGATCGTCGCCTCTTCTCTAACACGCAGCCTCTGTGACCATATCAAAGCTCTGTTCCCTCGCCGTCAGTGGTGTCAGCATGTCATTGTGTTTGTTGTATGCGGTTGCATCGAGCACTCTCATATAGGGGGCTACACATAAGTACAAAATAATTTTCTAAATGCGTGAAGTATGATTCGCAAGAATGGGATCAACGATGCAAGCATGACCCCCGGTCCAAGACACGCTTGAGTTTGTGGCGCCGAGTTTTTGGCTCCACAAACTCGGCGCCACATGGCACAGGCATTCCGGGACCGCTACATCTGAGTTTTTTAAATCCGCTTACATGCTGCTTCATTTTCTTTGTAAAAGGAATGAGTAAATTGCCATACCAGGAGCGACGGGCGGAAGAAGCGCGCCCAGAGGGCCGCGCCCCACCCAGCTCATGCCTCGCCGTTGGGCTTAGCGGTGGATCACCACACAGTCGTGGTCGTTCCTTCCACGACCGTCCCGCTGCTTGAACTCTTCTATGTTTGCCCTCATCTGCCCCCCGCCCCCCCTCTCCCTACCTCGGACGCACACCTTTACCTGTCACCACCATCCACATGGACTCGGACGAAGAGGTGTTCATGATGATCGTGCACCTGGCAGTGGCCGACGCTGCCTCCGGGGACCGCACCAAAAAAGGAGGTAGCCAGGGGCACTGCACGCAGCGCGGGCGGGGGTTGTCGTAGACACGGGGCGGCATGTGCCGTACCCGACTGGAAGCACCCGCGCGATCTCGCAGAAGCGTCATACAGAGCCGCGCCGTGGCGCCCGATAAATGTCCTCTCCCACGAATTTCTTCGAATAAAAGCCGGCATTGACATATGATTCTTGTCGATTGTACCCTGGAGCAGACCAGGTGTTGCGGCGCCACATAGCTTTGGGGCATAGCCCGGCGCACCACACTCCGAGTTTATGGCGCGGTCGGGTGAATGAACCGCCCAATCAGATTTGGGCATGTGCGCCACAAACTCGGCACCACAAACTCAGAGGGTGTTTCGGACCGGGTGTGACGCGTGTGGCCTGTGGCGATGGGGACCTCACCAGGATTTTGGTTGTCATATCGATACATTTGATCGATACTATTGCAGGATGCCCAATTTTGGCCGATCCGAACAGGAACACGAACACAAGGGGTACTTTCATTTTCGGATACAACTCTTCTGTTTTCAGATAAGTCCTGATTTTCACACCAATTTTAGTTGTCCCGCGAAATTCATCCGATTGATGACGCAGAGCGATGCACAACAGTCGGCGACGACGACGACGTCGCGGTATGTCGACGTTGTGTCGACGGTGTCGTAGGCGTCACGAGGCCCGCGTCGTAGCCCGATGCACGACGAGACAGGCGCGATGCTTCGTGTCTTCCTTACGCGGCCTACCGTCCGTGCCATTGGATTATGACTTCATCTCCCTGGCACGGCGACACAACCGCGTTTTCGGCGGCGGCGTGTTAAGGCGGCCGTGGCAAGTACGGCATCGTCGGCGGAGCGGCGGGGCGGGGCGGTGGCTACCTCTGCGGGTCGATGCAGAGGGGGGCGGGGATCTGGAAGGGGAGGGGGTGCGGCGCAGCTCGGCGGCTCGGCCAACGGCGCCGCAGGTGGCCCCTTCCTTGGTGCCGCCGCCGCCCCCGCGCCACCGCCACCTCTAGCGCCGCAACGTCGGCGTCGGCGGCCGTGCTGGCCACGGGGGGGTGAAGACCTCCGCGGGGGCGGCAGGCCGCGCGATCGCCGCCACGCCACCCGCGCGGCGGCGCTGTGGCGCACCCGCACCGCAGACGCCGCTGCGGCCTGCGCCGCGCCGCCACCGCCGCTGCCGCCGCCGCCGCGCCGCCGCCGACGGCGACAACAAGAGCGCTTTGCGCGGCAGCGCGGCCGTGACAAGGCGCGCGGCCGGCGGCGGTGGTAACGACGGCATTGTCGACGGCGGGTTGGGCCGGCGCGGCCGCGGGCGCGTGGCGTCCTTGCGCGTGGCGGGGGGGGATGTTGGGCAGTTCGTAGCTGTCACTTGGCGCGGCGGCGCGGACGGCGGCGCCGCGGGTGGCCCCTGCTTTGGTGCCGCCGCCGCCGCCTTGACACTGGCACCGCCACAGCCGCCACGTCGGCGTCGGTGGCTCTGCAGGCCGCGGAGGGATGGGGACCCCTGCGGCGCGGCGGCGGTAGGCCACGCGAGCGCCGCCGTGCTGTCCCCGCGCCGGCACTGTGGCGCTTCTGCGCCGCCGCCACCGCAGCCGCCGCGGCGCGGCCGCCGTCGACGGGGACAGCAAGGGCGTTTTCGGCGGCGGCGTGGTACGGCGGCGGTATCAACGACGGCGTCGTCGGCCGCGGGGTGGGGAGACGCGGCGGCAAGCGTGGCGTGTCGGTGTGGGAAGGGATAGTGTTCTAGGTTTGGGTCCTGTGCTGCGCGGCGCGGCGACTCTGCCGGCGGCGCCGCGGGTGGCCCCCGCTTTGGTGCTGCCGCCGCCGCCGTGCCGCCTCCACATCTACCTCTGCAACATCGGCTTCGGCGGCCGCGCTGGCCGCGGGGGTGTGACGACCCCCGCGGCGGCGGCAGGCCGCGCGATCGCCGCCACTCCACCCGTGCGCCGTCGCTGTGGCGCGCCCGCGCCGCCGCCACCGCTGCTGCCGCCGCCGCGCCGCCGCCTACGGCGACACAAAGGGCGCTTTGGGCGGCGGCGAGGACGTGACGAGGCGCGCCGTCTGCGGCTGTGGCAACGACAGCGTGGTCGGTGCCGGGGTAGGGCGGCGCGGCCGCGAACGCGGCGCGTCCGTGCGGGTGGGGGGCGGGAGGTGCTGAGCAGGGGGGGGCAGCGCCGCGGGTGGCCCCTGCTTTGGAGCCGCCGCCACCGCCTCGCCGCCGGCACGAACACCGCAGCAACGTCGGCGTCGGCGGCCATGCTGGCGGCGGGGGGTGACGACCCCCGCGGCGGCGGCGGGCCGCGCGATTTCCGACGCGCCACCGGCTCGGCGGCGCTGTGGCGCGCCCGCGCCGCCGCCGCCGCTGCCGCCGCCACCGCGCCACCGCCGACGGCGACACCAAGGGCTCTTTGGGCGGCGGCGCGGCCTCGAAGAGGCGCGCGGACGGCGGAGATGGCAACGACGACTTCGTCGGCGGCGGTGCGGGGTGCGTAGGTTGTCGCTGGGTTGGCGGGTGCTTGAGTCATCGAGGGTGCGCATTGGGCCAGATGTTGGGATGTCGCTCGTTCCTCTTTTAGGGCACGGACAGGTTGTGTAGGCGCCCAGACACCGGCGCAAAGCCGCGGCACGTACGCCTTGTAATGTCATCCAGCACTGAGTTTGACTGTGAGCACGAAGCAGACGCTGAACTTGCGCACTCTTCTTTATGATCACACGAAAACGAAGAGAAAAGCAGGGTCAAGTGCGTCGAGGAGGAAAGGGGGGCAGGGAGCGAGAGGCGGAAATTGTGGCGCAGGGAAGGGAGGAGGTCGCTGGGGAGGCAGGAGAAAAACTTGGATCTGAGCGGATGCGCGTGATGGAGGGAGACGGTCACAGCCAGAGGTGCTTGGGACCGGACCCGATTTCCAGCTTCTCCCAGCGTTTGCGGTCAGTTTGCTTGCGTCTCAGACTGGATCCTGCCAAGACGCGATCAATTTTCCTCAGACTGCGTCGCTATCGCCCCTGTTTGCCCCAGACTCCCTCCAACTCGGGCTGAGGCTCCCAGAGAGCACGTCCGCTCCGCCTGAAGACTACCGCATTGCAAATTATGAGGGGAAATGAGGACTGAATCCTCAAGCACAGGGCGAAAAACAGGACAGCTGTTGGAATGGCATGCAGTCATGAACGCAGTGGCTTGAAAACCCTCCAGCTTGATGGGTCAATCGCCGAATATGCGGCCACCAAGCGACATCTCAGAGGTCTCTCGCAGGCACAGCAGGGCAAACATTCATGAAACATTCAATTGTATCATCGTTCGCTGTACTCGTGTTCCTGTTCGGATCGGCCAAAATTGGGCAAACTGCAATAGAAATCGGTAAGAGTCGGTTACCTGATCGATAGACGGTATTGTCAATTTGCTCAACGATCGGTAAACGTCGGTATGGTATATAGGTACGCGGTGTTCAAACATAGGTGAGTGCGACCGATGCCGCACACAAAGCGAGGCACCCTCTTATCTTTAATCACCGACCAGACAGACAAGCAAACCAGTACAAGAAGTATGTTACAGAGCGCACAGGGCACCCACGTATCGCATGCGTTCCATCCCGCTCCAGTCCAGCTGGCCCAGTGGCCGCACCAAAAATACTCACCTCCATGGGTCGGTCGGTCTCCACAATTTTACAGGCGCATCAGGAACTCGCGTCGAGCGACCAGGCCCTCGCTCCAATAGTCCAGCTGACTCCGTGGCGGAAACGCACCTCCTTACCACCACAGGATATGTAGCCTCGCTATGTGTGTTCGGGCGCCAGATGCCGACCCCAGGAACGGAGTTATCTGACTCGCAGTCGCTCTGACCATGCTCGATGCGCGGCCGCCGTACATATAACTACTGGGTCGTTTGCTGTATGACGAGCCTTCAAACGCGGGAGATTTACTGACGCCGAGGCGAAAGGATGTGTCCGAGCGAGCCCGGGTCAGGCACGGTCGCCGTCGTGGCGCAAGTTGGGTGGGGTGCCGATGCGAGCAGTTGGTACGGTGCGCGTCCAGTGGTGGCCATTTAAGCGTGAGCAGGGTGAAAACGAAAGTGGAGCATCTACCACAGCAGTTCCGAAATTGAGGCGAAAATGTTGATCCCGACATACCGACTGGAACTCGGTACATCGGTATTTACCGATCGGGAAACGGTATCCATAATCGAAAATTTCGGTAAATGCGAACCTTCCTGGCAGAGCCCCTTCGTTGGGGGTGCTGGGGGTGCCACCCGTATGCGTTCTTCTTGGTTATACTGTACAGGTGCAACAACGATGAAGCGCTTCATGGTCGACAGCCGAGTACGCGGCTCGTGTCCACTCCAGCAGTGCCGGCAATCAGTTCTCTTTGAAAATGAATAAGTGGTTATTGAATACACAATTGTTATTGTAGCCCCTTTGGATCACGGGGGGTGTCGTGGCCTGAACAAGTACAGTCTTTCTCCATTCTTGTCGCTTCCGTTCTTGTCCAGGGGGGGATAGCAACGAACGCGGTCGACCGGCCACTACGGTACAATCAACGGCGATCGTGGCTCCCGATTATCGTCTTCTGCACGATAAACATCGGCTACTTTCTGGTCGTACGATCGCCATAGAGGGTGGACAGCATTGGAGAAAGACTTTACATTGCCTTTCTCAGAAACACTGGCGACGCTGACTCGCCAGTCTTGTCAGGTCGACGGCCAATCTCTGCACTAGGTGAGGTTCCCAGCACAAAGGGCCTAGAAAAAGACCAGGGCCGACAAAGAGAAAGGACGGGGGTCGCAGTGCAAAAAGGATCGAGCGCGACCCTGCTCGGTGAAAAAATAGCGCTGACCTTTGGCAGCGACGACTTTCTGTTTCTGGTGCTCTCTCTCAGCGAATACAAACTGATTGTACTGAGACATAGAATGCGGAAAGAAACCAGTCAGGCGGGGCTGAGGGGAAGAGATGTTCGAGGGATCTGAGGCGCGGCCAGATGGGCCGTGGAAGGAGTAGATTTAAACGTCACTGCCGGCGTAGCAATTGTCTGCTTCGTGTCTCAGGGAAAAAAACATAGATGTCAAGGACATTGTGGAGGATCGCGCGGGCAGGGGGGGGAGTCGACGTGAACGTCTTTTCCAAGAAACGTTCATAATCGGAGGGTTCATCACCCAGAGGACAAGAAGAGCGGGTGTCCCATCTGAAACGCATATCGAAAAAGCACCAAAAAAGTCGAGAAATGGTCGGCACCAGCGATTCCGTGCAGCATACAGGGGAAGCAACCGGATGTGGGCTTCGAAGCATATGAAAATAATTGTGCCACGTCTTGGCCGGATGTTGTGTGGCTCACATCGTTTGCACGTGGCACGTGCATAACCTATCGTTATCTTGGATGGCTGAGAAGCAATCTGAGGAGCGACGTCAGCGTATCCTTGTTAATCGCGGAGATAACGATAGGCTGAGAATCGCTCTCACGTCCGTCAATACGTGTGTGCACGGTCCCCGGGCCTCATGATTGCGTTTTGTTCCGACCCGGACCGGCAAAATTGAGCAGACTGCAATAGTGAAAACGCGAACAGTGCCCCTGGTCATCACGGCCTGAAATGTAAGACCTCTGGCGTTTCATGCCACGTGGAAACCTACTTTCAACATTTCATCCGTTTCAAAGATCACTTTCCACGTGGCACGCTTCCTTCGTGACTTGCTGTACGCGCCCAACATCTCCTACAACGGCCTGCAACTTTTTAGGGGAAGCTACGGACACGCTGATCGATCTGATCCGGCATGAGCCCATCCAGCGCCCCGCTGGCTCATCTTGACGCGGCGTCTGACTCGGGATGATTCGGCGTTATCTCAAATTCACCAATGGGAGTTGGTGTCAATGGCGGAGGCCTATGGGGAGGCGAAATGCTTGTCAGCGTCTTTTCCATTCCGTTACTACGATCCGCGGCCAGCAGGGCTGAGTCGGTTATGCGGTGATGTTGGTGCTGCCGAGCGCCGCACAATCCACTGGGAATTGCCCTCTGTTCTGGGCTTTCGTGTCGAAATCCGCCTGCTTCTCCATGTTTCTTGACCTGCGTTTCTGAGCCATTTGGAGCCACATTTTGACGGCACAAGCCCTTCTCCCTTCGTTGTTGGCCCTCGTGGTGCCGCACGGTGTGGAGACGAGTGCGTGCATGTTCTGGGGCACCGTATGTGCCCCAGGGAGAGTATGGAGGCCAGCGAACAGAGCTTCTTCGGGGGGATCGAGAGGGGCAACGTCAGTTCCAAAGACATTATTTTCCCTTGTGACCCCTCCCGACCTTTTTCCACCGACGTCGCGCCCATCGACGTCCCTAGTGCCCTCCGTCGTCGCCCCCATCGTCTTGGACGGGGCCTTCCCCGTCAACCGTTTCCCTACCGAGTACGCTTGATTCGCCCCGTGTCCTGGCGGGTCTTACATGAACGGTGCATCAGCTTCTGCAGTCACATCAACTCATCACTGTCGCGATATGTCGCGATGGGGGGCGAGAGCCGACCAGCGGCTGCACTCGTGCGAAACCTTGACGGTGTGGATCACCTCGGTAGCATCAACAAGCCCATACACTGGACAGTCTAACCACTTCGACTGCGGTGGACCCTTTGAGTGAGCAGCACGTGGCTGAGGCCTGTTCGCACAAGGGGGTTTCAAAAGTGCAGGTTGTGCTGGACCTGGACCTGGCACGCGGACCTGGCAATCGGCGGAATGCGCATTTGTCCGGAACGAGGGCTTCTCATCTAAATCTGACGGAAGGCGTCGCGACCGTCCAAGAAAAGAGCTGAATTCTGGTCAAGGTCCTTGTAATTGTTATTTCCAACTCCAATGCGTGAATTCTCGACGGCGATGTGGTGTCACGGGCGCGGGTGCGCGCGCCCCACGTTGAGGCCCGGGCTACGGCCAGCTACAACTATGGCGCGCTTCTCGAGCAGGAAGACTGCCATTAGGCGCACTACGTGGAGTGTAAGCATCTTTGCTCTAGTCATTTGCCCGGAGATGGTCTGGTTGCTGAGCCCCCAGTGCATCGGTGCCGGCCTGGAGGACGTGCTGCTGGGATTCTTTTTTCTGATGGATAAGGATCGCTTGCGCGCACTCCTGCACAACCGGTACCTACGCAGGGGCCGGTGCCGGCCAGCTATGAGACGCCAATGGAGAGAGGTGGTGCTTGATGCACTGCCTGATGCCCAATGGCGCCGGTTCACGAGAGTCCTACGCCATGCTGGCGGAGTTGCTGGAGCCCCACCTCCCGCGCCAACGTCGCCGGGGGCGTCGCCGCATCTCCTCGGACACTATTATGAAGGTGGGGCTGTACGAGATGGTGCACTACGGGAACGGTGTCATTAAGTTAATAGTACAGTGTTTATACATGTGGGTAGGGTACTATGCGGCGGGGCGCAGTCGTGTGAATATTTTCCGCCGGTTTGACGCCCATTGTTTCTCATCTAAATTGTTTTCCTCTTTTTCTTCATGCTTGTTGTGGTATCGAGGTCCTGTTGAGGTTGCAATAATATTTTCGTATGAGCACAGGAGCAGTCCACAACTTCTCGAAGGTGTACGTGGGAGCCGTGAACAAGCTGGTTGGGACATACACTTCGTGGCCCTCAGCAGAGAGGTGGGAGGACCCATTCGAGTACGCCTGGGAGACCTTCGGGTTTCGTGGTTGTGTCGGGTCGACCGACGGCACTACCATACCTCTCGCCTACGCCGCCTGCATCCAGACTTGGACGTATTGCGACAGGCATGATACGTACAGCATGAAAGTCTTGCTGGCGTGTGACCACGAGAGAAACATCATCTCGGCCACTATCGGTCATTCTGGCGCCGCCAGCGACGACTACGTGCAGAGGCACGCTGACTGGTGCCGCTACCCCGTCCAACATTTTCCTCTCCTTCTGGGTGACAAGGGCATGCACCACACTGCTCTAGTGGTTGGCCTCTACAAAGGGGCTGCTGGGGACAAGCGATCAAAAAAGAACTTTAATTTCCAGTTGTCACGCTTACGGGTTGTTTCTGAGCAATGTTAATGGTATGTGGAAGGGACAGTAGATGAGTTTGAGGGAGCTTCGCGTGTCCATTGGGTCCGAGGGGGACATTGAGGAGGCTATGGAGTGGATTCTTGCTTACTGCGTGCTGCAGTATATGTGTAACCCGCTTGGTGATAAAGAGATGATGGCAGACGTGCCGCCTGACGCAGCCGAAGACGTGCTTCCAGAAGACGGGCAGGCAGAGAAACGCCGCTCCCGAGTGAGGAGGGACGTGCTGACATTTATGAGGGCGACCGGGCAATAAAAGCCTTGAGCAAAATATATCTTGTCTGTTCTTGTTTTCTGTTCATTTCAAGGCCAAGTGCATACGTTGGTTCAACACTGCTGTCGTTCCTTTCCCGCGCTATCTCTCAGGGACTGGCCACAGTTCGGAGGTCTCATTGCCGAGAAATGCCCCTCCACCTGCTCCTGATCCCCACTACTGTAACCTGGTCCATGAGGGCCGCCTCCCCGCGATCGGTCCACTCAAGTGCCCGCCGTGTCAGTACCTCACATTTGTCCCTGAAAACTGCAGCAGGTTTCCATGGACACGAGATCCAACACTAGTGCCTTCCGGGAACCTTCCTGAGAGCCATCGCCCAGCCGTGTTGAATGAGCACACCAGGACCCTCCCGGCGTGGCCTTCCTTTTATTCTGGCCTGGTTGTGTAGGCGTTACTGGAGGAAACGGCTGCCACCTAAGCAGGCTTTCCGAGCATGCAAACATGAGTGCATCTCCATCGCCGTCTACGAAAGGGCCCCTCTGAGCTTCCTGCTCCCCACTCAGCCGAGCTTGCCTCAGATGCCTGGAGGTTGCCTATCAGCTCGTTAGACAGCATTGGCCCTTTACTGTCTGCCTCTCCACCGACACCCTCCCCCAAAAAGTCGCCGTCGCCAGAACTTACAGATAATGCGCTGACGGGGAGCCCACCGGCGCCACACCGCCTGTCCGCCCACCTTGCCTCCCCACAACACCCGTCGCACCCCCCCCCAGCCCACGTCCAACGTTGCCACAAAGCTAACAGCAAGTCAAACCGTGTATGGTGCGTGAGTGCGCACCAACGAATGGGTGGAATGGTGGGCGAGTGCAAATTGGATGGCGAAAAAGAGCAACTTACTGTATACCCCCCTCAAGGAGCCGAAAGAGGTCGGCTCAATCGAGATTGGTTGGATCCAAATGTCCTGGCGCGGCTCCGAAAGTCTGGTGCCGTGGGCATCATACCGACGGCATCGCGTTTTCGGAGCCGATCCGTAAACGAAGGGATATGATATCGCTTCGCTTGCGGATCTGCAGATCACGCAAGAACACGGTCAATATCCGGTTGTACAGCCGATCTACAAAACTCCTCGCATTGCGCTCGATACCGCAGTGACATGCAACAGAAGCGCAATCCAACTTTCATGAACGTTACAGGGGAAAGATTGAACAAGCAGGCCTGAACGACTCGTAGGCCGTGGACACCCGGCATCCAAACGCCTGTGCAGCGCACTCGCGCGAGGGGCACTCGAGCAAGGACTCGCTTTCGGAGCGGTCCGGCCGTAGTTTCCAGCGATTCCTCCATTAGAATCAAGACGTGTCCGAGAACGATTGCATGTGGCAGCAAAAGGCAGTCACCGCGCTGTCGTGGCTGCAGATGTGGAGAAAGGTGCAACAGTCTGTCTGCCACAGCGACAAAGCGACAGCCCGTTGATTGGCCAACGGCTGTTGGCATCTGTTCTCGTCAGCATGCCATGAACTGCGCAAGATCAACGGCCAATGGGAGAGCCTCCGTCGTGTCAACCTTGCATAGAGGCACCAAAGACTGTCACAGCACTGACGTGCTCAGAGATGCCATGGGGCGTTGTCTGTGCAACAGTTGCGTAGAACGCGACAAGCCGACCACACTCTGGTTAAAGATTGCAGCACGGAAGAGGTACCAAGTGACACAGGGCCCCCTTGGCAATCGAGCGTGTCCCGCGGGACCGAGGCCACCTGCCCTGAACAACCTCTGCAGCCAGACGGCCCACGTCTGTCCGCACCCCAGCGGAGAGGGCCCGAAGCGACAAAGCAGTAACTCGTGACACCCCATCGCTAAATCAGTTACCCACGGGCCCACTGTGTGCCAGGGGCCGACAGAGATCCGCGGCAAGGAGCCTTGTCGTGCGATCAAGTCCCTTCTCGCCCATGCCCAACTTGATTTCATCTACGATTCAAATCGCAGTCCGCGTTTTCTTGAAGACGAGTTCCTGAAGGTGATCCATGAGATCTATTGGTGGCTTTGAATTTCATTGGTGACGGTGAGGTGGTCAATCTTGCCGTCGG
>ENA-ORXR01003971-ORXR01003971.1-marine-metagenome-genome-assembly--contig:-NODE-3971-length-12742-cov-11.343229_pt1 | contig 12742 bp, 16 predicted proteins | sample MGYA00237866_ERZ511479 | MGnify/ENA metagenome assembly ERZ511479 | reverse complement strand
CCCCGGCCCCGCCGCCCACTGGCGGCCGCCGCAGCAACTTGGGCGTTGGCGTGCCGCCCGGGCCACCCCGCGTTTGGCGCGGGCGCCTCGACCATGACGGGACGGACACGGGAGGTGGCGATGCGGGGGGGTGCTGTGCGAGTTTCCCGGGTCCCCGCCGGCTGCGGGTGACCCCGTGGCGGCCGACGGTGGCGGCAGGGCGGGTAACGTCCCCGCGGTGGCCCCGTGCGCTACCCGTCGGCGCTGTGCTGCCGCGGGAGCGGCGGCGGAAGCGGCGGCGAAGGCGGCGGCGGCGGTGGCTGTAGCGTCGGCAGTAGCAGCGGAGGGGGCGACAGCGGCGGCGGGCACCACAGCTTCCCCACGGGGTGGCGGCGTGCGTCGGCCCCGGCGTTTGGGGGTGTGGTGGGTCGCCCACGGTGGCGGCTGCACGCAGGGCCCGTGGCCGGGGTCGCAGCGGAGGAGGGCCGTCGGACAGTGTGTGGCGATGCGGTCGACGGCACGGCACGTGGGGCGGCGGTGGTAGCCGCCAACCCGACGGACGAGGCGGCCACCGCCGCCTCGGCGAGTGGCCAGTGCAACGACCGACCGCCGCGGGTCAACGTGCTCGACGCGCGCAAACACGCCACGCGCGTCGGTCAGCCGCAGATCCGCCGAGGTAGGGAGGGGCAGCCGTCTCGACACCGTCGGCCCGTTGTGGTGTAGCGGCCAGCAGAGGACGCTGGCAAACCGCGTGGGCCACACGCGCAGATGCAGCGCGCTTTAAAAAAAATCGACGACATCCCCAACCTGGTGTGCACCCCCCCCCAGATCCCTTCTTCCCCCAAGAAGCACCCCATTGCCGCGACGCGCAGCGCCTCACCCGCCCTTCTCGCTCTCCAGCTCCTCCGCGAGCGCGTCGAGCTCCTCGGGCGTCAATTCCGCGTACCGCTTGGCAATGACGCCCGCCTCGTACTCGCGCAGCTGCGTCGCGTAGGTCATCTTCTTGGAGCCGACGCGGTAGAAGTAGGTGCCGACCCAGCCGACCAAGCCGGCCACCGACACGAGGCCGGTGGTGAGTTGCCCGGCCTTGAGGTCGGGGATGCCGGCCGCCTCCAGAACCGCCTTGAAGGCAAAAGCGCCGATGAGGAGCGCAGCCCCGAACTTGATAACGTCCCCGTTGGTACGGAGGAAGCCGCCCGATGGGGGCGGCGTCGGGGGGGTCGGCTGTTCCGGGAAGGGGAGAAGGCGGGAGCGGGGGGGGCAGGGCGGCGGGAGGCGCCGACATGGGAAGACCAGAGCAAGGGATAACAGACCGAGCAAGCAGAGAAACACGAAGGAGGTTAGAAAAAAAGAAGATGGAACGTGGAACCGCTCCAGCCAACGCCACTCGTCGAAGCAAACAAAGAAAACGGGCAACAGACCAGACCGGCGTTTCGCCCGGCGCACGTACCTCTGGCGTCGCTTCCTTACCCGCAGCAGCAGGGGCCTCTCCATTTCCGTCAGCCGCCGCCCGCCACCGTGCAGTGCTTCCGCTCCTCCCAGCCGACGCGACGCGGCCGCCAGCCCAGCGGCCCGCAACGGGCCGGCACCCGCACCGGGCGGAGCGGGCGGTGCGGGCCCACAGGGCCGCGGGGGTAATGCCCACAAAGGCAGCCGTGAGGTGCGCCATGGCGGCCGATGGGAAAAGAGACACGAGGAAAAAAGGCCGGTTGCAGGACAGAAGAGGAAGAGACGATGCCCGTCGGTGGTAGCGGGGGGGGAGGGGGACGACGTCGAGCGGTGGCGGTGTCGTTGAGCCGAACGCGCTGTGGAGCTCCGGCGACTGGGGACGTGGAAGGCGCGTTGGGTACGGGCCTAAACTCAACACGGTGCTGTGGGCGGACTACCTGTCATGAAGAACTCTTGCCGTTCCTATACTTGTACAATAGTTCAATACTTACCAGCGCACGATCACCCAAGTTCACATCTGTCCATTCGGTGAGCGAGAATTGAAGACCGAGCACTTGTGCTTAAACACCGGTTGCACGAAGCGGACCATGGATGGATTGCGCATAATGTATACACTCACTTTTTCATTTAATCTATGATCAACTGTACGATTAGTCATTCCACCACGGAGATGCATCGGATACAATAAATCGATTTTTCATTGGATACCAGGAGATCATTGTTAGTGCCGTTACCAGGAGTTTGTAGCCACGGCCTCGACCGGCAGTGGCGACACAGGCAACGTCTCGACTGGCGGCGACACATCCGCCGGCTCCCCCCACTCAGCGCTGGGGCCGGCGCGACGGGCCACGCGCACGCCGCGATCGCCTCGACCCCGTAAATAATCACTCGCGACAAGCAAGAAGCCGCCGCCGCGCCCCGCCGCCTCCGGTTTTGCTCACTCTTCTGAGAAAACAGGCGGGTCGCGTGTCGACGCATTAGAATGTAGTGAGTGATAGAACAATTAACAAATGATATCCTAAATCAGGTACTCAAGGGACAAATCTATCTTTTTGGCCATCATTTCTCAAATTTTTCATCCAGGCAACGGACGGATTCACTAGACTTGGACCGCCAGAAGTTGGGGACACCCCTCTCACTGTATCGGAAAGACAAGTGTCTGTCGTTTCTGGCCTGAAGCTTCTAGAAAGACAACTTCCTGGAAGTTGTCACATTTCTAACGCACACGTGAACAGGGGTCACAGGGAGGAGGAAACCGTCATTATAGTACGTAGCCTGGAAAAGGGCATGAAATTGTATTTTTTGGAGCATGAGACTGAAAGATCAGAAACTCGTTTTTCCGGCACTGTGAGACTGTTTGCAACAAGTTTCAGTCCAAACTCAACGACCGCGACCGTTGCGTGAAATCCCGGATTACGAGTTACTGTGTCGCGGTGCGGCCGCCATAGTCTCTGCAGACTTAGCCCTTCTTTTACTGGTGTCTTACAAATTGTTTCCGGTGCTATCGATACCAAGACATAGTCTGAATGGACTGCTCTTTGGCCAATTCATTTTTTCAGGCAAACTGCATGGTTGGGGCACAGGTTTCTTGACACTGTTGATCACTCACTCTTCGATGATCATGACTTTTGATCGCTTTCTTGCAATAACTTGAAGGCGGTGCCGCCCAGGCGCACCTCTGCTTCACAGAGATTAAGCCGCGGCGCGCAACTTCGGTGAGTCTGTTGTACGACGATCGGACCGCTCCATCCTTCTACTACTCGTCCGCGCCACCAAACGCCGATCTCATGCATTTCATCAGCAGATCTACATCGACAAGTGGCAGCAGGCCCTCTTCAAGGACCGCGCCCACAGCTTCTGGCTTCCAACTCCTCTCCCAAGCGCAAATGTGGCCGGCGGCCGCAACAGTCAGTGCCTAGGAGATATTTCTCACAGCTTGTGCGTCTTTCTCGTGGCACGCCGTGCGGCGGGTGCAAACCCTGTCACAGGCTGGAGGCCGTTTCGTTTGATTTGACTCTAACGGCAGCGGACTGGCCTCAATCCCCCGGCATGTTAATGTTTGCACCCCGCGGGGTCATCCGTCCCCGTCGAGATGCCTTTCGAGACGCACACCCTCGCGCCGCCAATCATCGGTCGACTGTGTCGTGTCCGCCAATCATGTGTGGGATTCGTAGTCTCTCCGCACCGTGCCCCGTTTCGGCTTATGTGGACCCTTTGTGTAGCTGTGGTGTGTTTACGCCGTCGGGCCGTGACCCGCCGGCAGCTTACGTGTGCTCCCGGTGCTTTTGAGGGGGAGGGGCGCCTGGGCGGCTTGCTTTGCCGGATTTGTCCCGCGCACGCGTGCTCGTGCGCGTGCTTAAGCGCGGCGCCGCACCGGCTAGCGGGGGGACGTCGGCCTGTCCGGCAGCCCAGCACCGAACGCCGTCGTGCACCCCACGTGGGTCCGCCGCCCTGTCGGTGTACGGGCGAGTAAGAGGAGTACACTGCCTTTCCTGCTTACATTCGCCGTTATCCCACACTACAGAAGACCTCTCAGACGGGGCTTTTCACTCCTGGACCTCCGGCGCAACTGAAATCACGAGCCGGCCAATCATCATCCAATGCTCTCCGGTCGTTGTATTACTGGTATTCAGCCATGCCTTCACTGGCCATTTGTCACGGAGCTAGGCAATCAGAAGCCAGGATCAATTCTCGATTTCCAAGTCGCTGTGCGGCTTCTGCTGATCTCCAAGTATGAAACCGTTGCGTAGTGGCCACAGAGCTCGTGCGGCGAACCTGGACCAATGGAGAAGCCAGGATCTTGCTGCAACTTTGTAACAATCAGGTCGAGCTGGCCTTCAAGAGGGCTAGCACAGGGATATCCTACCTAAGGTACGCAAAAGCGCTTCTGCAAGTACAAAACTGCGGGAAATTCGAAGATCACCGCAGAAAACTCACTCTTGAGTGGGTGTGCACGCCGACACCGGTGCGGGCGCAGGCGCGGGCGCCGGCGTAGGAGAGCCGATGGAGTTGGGGGGGGGTACGAGTGCGGTGATGAAGGCCGGCGCTGGCGTCGGGGCGGGCACGGGGGCGGGACCAACTGCGGATGCTTCATTAGAAGAAAGATGGAGTGAGTGGATGGGAAAGAAGGCGGGGGGCACATTCACATGAGGATCGATTATTGGTTATTGGGGGAGGAAACGCTCTTTGTACTAGAAAACTGGAAAAGGAAGGCCCTGGCCCGACCGCTGACGATTCGCATTCATATTGGCCACTGTATTGTCCCGTCCACCAGTTGCTCAACAATACTTCCTCACCGACCAGCAGACCTCTGGCCGCACCACTCTCTATCAAAACGGCGTGCGCTTGGCAAAGGGATTCCCACAGACAGATGGGGGATCAAAACAAAGAGTGCTGACAGCCGCGGGCTCGTTGCATACAGCCCGCCCGACGCGTGAAGCATGCGGTAGATCTTTGAAAGGAGCAAGTGTTTTGTTCTACCTCCCGCTTTGGTTCGATCTTTCCCCCACTCATTCCGCTCTCCGACCCGAGGTTCCTACAATGAATAGACATTCCACGCAGTGGACCGCCCCGCTATTGGGGCGCCTCTGTGAGCGCTGCATTTTTTGAGCTCAGAAGCGGCGCACAGCTGCGCGCCAGTTTGTCATCGATATGGTCCACAGCGACAGGTACTGACGCGAGTTGAAAAACACGTCAGAGGCTTTCCAGGATGTGGCGGTGCGTTTCAGATCCGCGAATTCTGGGCAGAGACCCGATAAACTCTCACCACTATGTAGACACAGTCATGTGCTGCACAGGCATGGTAATTGGCCGGGATTAAAAACACTGGCAGCAGCTAGAGTGACAAAAGGTCTCGATAAAGGCAGAAAAACACCAGTGACATCTGTTACTGCTCACCGAGAGTGTTCCAAAGGTCGTCTGCCAGGGCCTCCGTAAAGCCACGTGGGCACCCTCATCTTCGAAGTTGTGCACGCGGTAGTGAAAAGAAGCATCCCCACTGTCGGCGCAGGCGCTCCCGCGGCTACGGGCGCCCCTTCTAAGCACTTCTACGGTGATGCATCGTAGCAAAACTCCTCCACCAAGCTCCCCCCCCTTTTGCACCTCCCTCCTTATCCATCTCTCAGATCTTTCCCATTGACGGAATCATGTCTTGAATTAAAAAACACACCTGTGCAATCAAAAAAGTAGTCTGATAGGACCACTCATGCCTCTTCCTCCTCAGTGTCTCCCAAAGGCCCTGCAGGAACCCAAACAGTCATTCGAGCAGCAACTCTTTCAGAGGCGGCGACCTTCTCCTTCTACGTCATTGGGGAAGCATCAAGTAGATGGAAAACCGCCCGCCGCAGGTTGGCGTCACCCCTCGAAAAATACAGCGACCACTGGCTCAGAAAACCGTAGAGGACGTACCCATTGGACAGCATCATCCGCCGTTGTCCCAACGAGCTTTCCAAATATAAATAAAACTGCAGTGTGCCTGGCGGACCGTCGCGGGGGATAATTGGAAGTGGAGATGAAGGAGTGGGTGCCCGGAAACAGAAAAGAACAAAAAGAAAACGTACCGGTGTGACACGACAAAGAACCGGAAAGCAGTACGTCGCACGAGGGGAGCAATACAGGGTTGAGGACACCAGCGCCCGCACAGCAACAATTCTCACGACGGCTACCGACATGCACGCAGAGAGACACCGTGCACTTGGGATAGAGGCACAAGAAGAGAATTAAAAATAGAGGAGGTAGAGGGCGGTGGACAAAGAAGCAGCAGATATAGAAGGACTGGGGGGTGGACGTCCGGCGCCAGCGTAGCGATAGGGATGGGATGCGGTCGGGCGCCTGCAGCGGCGGAAATTTCGATGGCGGAGACCCTGCTCCAAGTTCATGGAAGCAACACAGGCTGTCAACCTCTTGGGACGGGGTGGCTGCAGCGAAGTATGCCACCGTGCAGCAGCGAGCGTGATGGGTTCTGTCTCGCAGTCAAGAGTAAGCGGGCACCAGCGGCCGATGAAAGCTGTGATCCAATGGCCGCGCTGTCGAACTATGCGACTTGGCGGACATTGCGGAGTATTTTTCCCATGGTTGGGAAGTGACCGACGGACATGTGCACGAGCAATAGCATCAATTGGAAAAATATCCGGCGTACATCCTGCCACCTCGCCTTGAGGAGCGCACTCGGCCGCTCGCACTCGTAGATGGAGGGCTTGATGTGCTTCATCGGAGGTAAGGTTATCTCAGGCCGCTGGCGAGGGTGGCCAGTATCGTTCTACAGCGTGGTCACATGGTCCTGTCTCGGGGTAATACCGTCGCCGCCGTGCAGCTTCTGCCGTGTGCGGCGGTTTTTTCCTGCCTCGAGCACCTTGAGTACCACGGGGTTCTCCATCGTCCTGAGCAGGCGCGCGAACTCCTGTAGGGTCATCGCCAGCTGGCGAAAGGTCCGGCAGGGCCGACACAGAGTTCGCACTGGGTGAGATTAATTCCGCTGCTTTTCCGCGGTTCGTCTCGTACACCGAAGGGAGGGCGCTTGCAGTTCTTTTCGCGGTGGTAAAAGGATGAAAGTAGGCCACAAATATCCCATGGCCTAAGGTTGGCAACAAGGCGGTCGGCCACGAGCGTCTTGGTGCCTGTGCAGGGCAGGGACGCCCCCTCACACAATTGTTTCAGATTTACCTCTCTGTAGCGTCTCATCAGCGCTTGTACATCCCATTCGAATGACGTGGAAATCACGCTCTCTACACGGGCATCTGCTGCACTAGTCTCCGTTGAGTCTTCAGTGGGGGGGGGGCAAAGCAGCCTTGGGCGGCGGGAGGGGGGGGGGGGGGGAAAGGGGGCGTGGGGGGGGGGGGGGGGGGGGGGGAGAGAGTGTGCGGCCTTCACTACGCCGTCCATGCTCCACGAACCGTTCTGGTCGGGGATGGGTGCTCGTGGGCTGGCGAGCGAGGCTCGCTCAGGTCACCGAGGTCAGCTCTCGTCCAAGCGGTGCTGTGCGTGGAGAGAAAACGCTGCACGTCGTGTGGAACGGCGATACAAGCACCCAGGCCGACGCGTGATTGGGGAACCTGAGCGCCTGTGGCTGAGTGCGAAAACGAGGCGCGAATGTCGAAGTCGGACATTCGCGCTCATCCAATGAAATTGCAACGAGATGAGCGCCTCAAGAGCGAACTTTTAGGGGGGGTAAGAGCGAATGTCAGAGACACAACGCAATTCATGAAAGGACTGCGTTCTGCGATACTGAGCTGATGCGTGTGAGAATATCAGTCTGACGCTCCGGTTGAAACCGTCAACCGCATGTCAGCTGCGACGTCCCACCGCCCAATTGCGTCGCATCGATTGCTGCTCACCCCCTTTTCATCGTCGTGAACGCTTCCCCTCTTTGTGTGTGCTTTACAATACCATGCCAAAAAAGAAAGAGCACGTTTATACTCCCACTGAAACACACCAACGTGAGGTCAGAAGCGACAGTCAATATAACACGATCCAGAGTTGCCCCCACACCTTGTCACAGCAGGACATCACCAACCAGCAGATGCATCTTCTGGGAAAAGAACTAGGGCGGATAAAAGAATCAGCAAAACAAGCAGGATGCCACGGGAAGATGGCGAGGGTGAGGTGCACAGGGGCGGGGGAGTGCAGCTCGGCAGGCAACACGGGTGCGAGAAAACAGTGTCGGTGCAGTACACGAGGTAGACTCGGGAGGGAAGGGGGAGGCGACCGAGGGGTGTTGTGGCGGTTGGGGTTCGCCGCCAGACAGGGAAGCGACCCCTCAGTGGTGGGCGGCCCGCCCAGACAGGCACCCCCATAATATGTCCAGCCCGGCCCCCGGGCGGGCGCACGGCCGACCCGCTGTGGCCAGGGGAGATTGGATCCGAGATGGGGCTGGGCTTTTCCCGAGTGGTTTTCCTAGCCCCCCTCCATCGCTTGCATTTCTTGTGAACTTATTGGACTTGCTCTATTTGGGTGAATTTGAGGCTGCTACTTTGGCCGTCACTGGTTGGGTTTTGGAGAGGGTTTACTCTGCGGGAAGGCGGCCCTTTTCGTCGCCGTGTGATAGAATCAATTTTTCTTCGGCGCGCGATTCCCCCATGGGCTTTGCCGTGTTCCTCTCCCCCGGTGGGAAAGGTTGGGCTGTGGATTGCGCTCCTGCTCAGATCCTTCCGCGGTCCGCACATAGAAAGGATCATCGTCGGGCCATTCGACGGACCAACGGGGCGGAGTCAAAAACCACAACAGGTGTGAAACGAACAGCTCGTGCCGTTGGCTGTGAGAGCGTTCTAGTGGATCCTTCCATCAAAGCCGACGGGGTATAGCACCTTCGGAAAGCCCAGCACAGGATGCGGAGCGGAGCGAAAGAGAAACAACACGGACGCCTGGATCACAGGGAGCGGAGCGCATCAGAACAACCGAAGTAGCGCAAATGTAACGCTGATTTTTTCGAAGCCGCAGGATGACCCCGAAGCATACCCTCATATGCCCTCAGAAACAAGACGCGGGACATGCGCAATCCTAACCCCCGGACGCCACCATGGGGGAACCGGTACCCAAGGGGCCACGGTCTCCGGCACGGGCCTGTAGTGGCTCCTGCCGTGCATCCGCGACTACCCTTCCACCGGAAGAGGACCCCCGCCCGTCGCGGGCGGATGGAGAACAGTCACTAAGACTTCCTAAATTTCAGGATTTACCCAAGATCAGTACCTCAGTACATATCGCAAAGTTCTCAATTTTCCCGGATAGAATTCGGTTGGGATTTTATCCCTGGTCGAGATCTGATCGCGGTCCGGTTTACGCTCCGATTGCGAAAGCTTCCAAAAGCTTCCCGGTCCCTCCAGAGGGCCCTAATTCGGGAAGACGCGTGTCTCCCTCGGCTGTGTCAGGTCCCTCCGGGGGGACCCGATCGGGTGCTCATCACCCCACGTCCCCCTAGAGGGGTCGTTTCGAGTGTGGCCCTCGAGCTCCCTGGAAACCCGCCCAAGGGAGGGTGTCAAACGCTATCCCCCTTGGGAGGTGTTATGTGGTTGTTCGCGACCCGTCCCCAGCTCATGCCGGGACCCGTGTCACCCCTGACAGGGGGTTGCCCCTACAAGCATGAAGTGAAGGCGGAGCCCTCGAGCGTCGGTGCGGTTGCCGAGCGACACGCGCGGCACCACGTCGACGCAACCACAGCCAAGCACGTAAGGAAGCGCATTCCTGGTGATGAGCTCTTCAGTTTGTTCGCGTTCTGTATCCAATGAGTGGTGAGAGTCTAGCGTGAAACTTGTTATCCTGCCAATAATGACAAATATCTGGACCTATGAATCCGCGTTGCTGACAGCTCACAAACTGTCACTAATTTCTAGTGACCACACTGCAGCGACACAGTCCCATATGGGGTCGTGTCCCGAAGTGCCGTGAAGCCCACGACTCTTCCGTGTGCTCCGTTCCGGCCCATGTTGTCCAGCTTCCTCCCCCCCCCCCATGCCCCCTCCCTTGCCCCTCCCGACACACGGTGGTCCTCATCGTAGCTCTACCTTCGCCATGGTTGGTATCAGGTACCACTTGTTGGCTGTGTCGCATGGCCTCCCTTTTTCACTCCCGCACACTGCTCCCGCGCTCTGTGTGTCCCCCTGCTCATCCTCCTACCCCTCCTCGCCCCCCCGTAGTAGACTCGCACCCAATCTTGTTACAATCGTTCTGGGTCGACACTTCTCCACTGCTTCGTGTCCGCCCTCCCCCACTGTTGCCTGCTGTTCGTCTCTTGTGCTCGGTAGTAACCACGAGTCTGGTTTCATTGTATAGACTATTAGAGTGGATTGTATGCATGGAGTACCAAGGCAGTATGAGCAAACCGTAGCTGGTAGCGGTGGGGGAGGGGCGACGGGACACGGGCGTCGACGACAGCGCCATGCTACAAACCGTGTTATTAAGACTGTCGAAGATGGCATTTTGAAAACATGTGTCAGGTACTCTGCCTGGGAGTGCGTCGTTCATTAACTCCAGAGAGTCAATTCATAAGTGGGCCAGAAGCTCCCAATTCCCGTCACTTCGTGACCGGATCTGCAGTGGCACGGATGGGCGGTTTCCATTTGCTGGCGGCGAATGCTCGACTTCGAAATTCGCACCTTTGTTTACTCTATGCTGAGGCGACCGCTGTCATCAAGCTGTTTCGACCGCAGACTCGGCCGTCAGTGCGGAGCTCTCCTAGTCGTGAAAATGTGGCATGAGACACCCTTAACCATCAATTGAGTCGGCCACAAGGCTTGAAACACGTTCGGATCAGATTCAGGGCGGCAAACGGTCCCAAACGCCTCTCTTGCGATGTCTACTCGACTCGTATGCTTGACTAATGGGGTGTCGATATGGCCGTTCAGCTTTCGGACGTTCGCGGGGTTCGTTGTGATGTAGACTGACCCTGTGGTCCGGTCAGGTGTGGCTGTTCGGAGATGCACGGCCAACCGCCCGCACAACCCGCTTTCGGTGGGCCGTGTCGGGCCGCTGCGGTGGCAGGGCGGATATGGAAAAAGACTATTTCATCCTATTTATCGCTTCGTCAAGGGAAGTTGATCTTGACCAGATCCTCCGGCCAGCTCCAACTTGGCCGAAGCCTCACATGAACGTCTTCGGGTCTGATAAACGAGACATCAGAGCAAGAAGCGTAGTAGCTTCGACCTCTCTGCGTGTGCACCCACTGCTTTTTGCTTCATGGATGGCCTCTACGATCAACACAGCCGGATTCTCGGAGGTTCACCTTCAGTTGTGAGCTGAAATCTGGTCTCATCCCCATAAACGGGGCTACTTCTTTCTCGGAAATCTCCTGCGGTTCTTTTTTGACTGCTGCGTGAGGGAACTCCGTTCTTGCTCTTTCCATATGTCCTAGGACGCCATGTCCCACACAAAAGAGGCCGAGAGAACCTCTATTCACTTGAATTAGACTGCATCCCAGCAGGCGTCGCTGAGGTCTATTTGCTGCCCGAGCCCCCAAGAAATGTTTTTCAGGTGACCCATAAAATGAGCCCGACTGTAGGAGACCGCGGGGGCAGAGCGGCAGCACCGCCGCCGCCGCGATCAGCCACCCCAAGTAGGCAGCGGCCGGCGGCGACGTGGTGGCGGCGAGCCGACGACTATGAACGACAAGCACACTATGTCCCCGCGGCCCACGCCGCCGTCAAGGCGCACACACACGCCGCCGCCCGTCTTTGGAGGGGCCGGGGCCCCGGAGGGTCCAAGGAGGGTGACGGGGAAGCGCCAAGACTGTCGCCCGCCTCGTCCGCCGTGACCACCACAGCCGCTGCTGGTGGACCGTCGGCAATCAAAGGGGCGGAAGCGGCGTTGGTATCATCCCCAGACCCTTTAGAATGTCTGTCTCTACCACTGCTGCAGCCCGCTGTGTGGCACGGCAGTAGAAGGTGTGGCATAAAATGAGTCTTCTCTCCTTCCCTCTCGCAAGAGAGCTGGGTCAGTGCAGCGTCGCAAGTATGGCACCCGCCCGGATCATACTTTCGAGAGAGTTCGACCCGCTCTGGACTCTCGCCCGTTTTGCGTCAACGCACTGCGTCGCACAAAGATGGCAGCATACGTCCGCTTCGAACACATGCCGCATTCTGGATTTAACATTCATTTTCAGCTTGCGGTCCTTTGTGGCATACAATCGTAGGCCTCTGAGGATCCAATGACCCCCTTGGCCGTACCGTTCTCACATTGACCCGTCGACATAAAGTAGGTCTCTGGGGCATACACGGGACGCGCGATGCTCGTTGTCATTTGACACGAAGTCTTCGACCACCTGACAAAGTTTCTCTTCGGAGTCCCCTCCGCCCTCCGACTGCTCTCTTCAGTTAAATCACGACCACGGCGATTCAAACCAGGAGCGAGCCGAACGCTCGCCTTGGCGGCTGCTTCACTTTCTTGGAGCTAAGCCAAGACCACTACACCAGCAGGTCGGTCTTTTTCCTCCAGCCCCTGTACCTTCCCGCCACAACCTCGAGCACCTTTCCAGTAATGAATACCTCCTTGGCCAGCGCCCGGAGGAAGAAGGAGTCTTCTATGAAGTTGGTCACGTTGATGACCTTCGTGCGCACCTGCGCTCCCACCAGCAAGCCGGGTTCAACGCCCAGGGACTCCTTGATCTTTCCGAAGGAGGGTGGGGTGGACAGCGGAGTGGCGGCGAAGCCGGCGGGGGCGAGGGGCGTGGACCACAACCCCGCCGCGGCGCCGGTGGCGTGGTAGAGGGGAGCTTCTGTCCGAGGCGACGCAGAGACCAGCCCCGTCCTCTTTCCCCTCGCCATGAAGAGCACTCGCAGACTTCTAGCGAGAGAATGGTGGGGGGGGGTGGGGGGGGAGAAGGAGAAAC
>ENA-ORXR01003968-ORXR01003968.1-marine-metagenome-genome-assembly--contig:-NODE-3968-length-12758-cov-17.210236_pt1 | contig 12758 bp, 9 predicted proteins | sample MGYA00237866_ERZ511479 | MGnify/ENA metagenome assembly ERZ511479 | reverse complement strand
ACCCCCGCCGCCCCCCCCCCACGCCGCCCCCCCACCGCCGCCGCGCTCCGGCCGGTCCGGCCTTCCTTTGTGCTTCCCCTTTTCTCTTGTGGCGACCTCGTCGGGTCCCACCGCGTCCGGTGTCGCCCGCCGTCGCCGCCACGGCGACCGCCGCCACCCCCGCCGCCCCCCACCCACGCCGCCCCCCCACCGCCGCCGCGCTCCGGTCGGTGGGGCCTTTCTTTGTGCTTCCCCTTTCTTTTTGTGGCTACCTCTACGGGTCCCACCGCGTCCGCTGCCGCCCGCCGTCGCCGCCACGGTGACCACCGCGGCGGCCGCGGTCGGCCGCGGCGTCGCCGCGGCCGCGGCCGCCCACCGCCGCCGTAGCGCGCCGGAAGGGGCGGTCTTCCCTCCTATCCCCACCCTGTTCCCGCATTGTGGCGACCTCTGCTGGTGCAACCTGTCCCGCGGCCCCCGCCTGGTGCTATGGCCAGGCGGCTGCCTTTCACGGCAGGCACGCACCCGCCCCTTTTGGCCTCGACGTCGGTCCCTGGGCTTGCGCTGGCCCCCGCCGATGACCTTCTCAGTCCGTGGCGGGGCCCCGAGGAGCCTTCCCACCCTGCACAAGTCCTGCACCATCACCACGGTTTGCTGTCTTTCGTCGGGGTGGGCTCATTCTTGCAGCTGCACGCCGATGCACAGCGGCGATTGCTGGACGGCGAAGATCGTGGCGGGGCGGTCGGCTTCTTGCCTGCACCCTCTGGTGCTCCTGACCGTGTCGTGTACGCGCGCGGCACCGGGCGCGTGAAGGGCTCGGGCCTGGACGTGCGGAAATCGCTCCACGCGGTCCTGGTGGTCGTCCTTTCGACGAGCGCGTACTTCAACCTCACGCGGCTCGTCCTCCCCGAGGACGCGGCCGGCGTGGACCTCGCGGGCTTAAAGATGCTCCGGTTTAACTTTGCCCGCGTATCCGACCCCGCCCTTCGGCGGCGCGCGTGGGACCTGTCGCCGGTTGGCATCATCGGGGCCCTTCTCAAGTTTGGTAGCAGCGGTTCCAGAGATGACCAAGGGCGCCATCAGTGCGTAGCCGTTGAGGCGACATGGACGGCCGAGTCGGGCATCGTGTGCTCTTGCAGTGAAGCCGAGAACTGCCTCAAAGACGGCGCCGTGTGTTCCATGCAAGAAGCTATGACGAATACGCTCGACTCGGTGCGGGCGGCACTTGGCGTGACCACCGAGCAGCTGTTCATGATCCTCTCGGCGTCCTGTGTGCTTCGGCGGCGGCGCGCTGGCAAGGCCGTGCTGTTTGGCGACTCAACATGCCTTGTTCGGATGGCAGAGTCCAGCTGGCAGTTGGCTGCTGTCCGCAAGACGCGCAGCGGCGGGTGGATCTGCTACTCGTGCAGAACGTCTGATGCAGATTGCGAGCACTCGGGGGCGGCGGCCGAGCTGGCAAAAGGGGGCGGTGACGGGGACGAGTCGGACTTGTCAGATGACGGCGAGATAGATGCCATGGAGGACGGCGGAGGTAACGACGGCAGTGGCGCGCACGTGAATGCCGACGGCGACCCGGAGCGGCCGCCGTGCAAGGCCGATCTGCTACCGCCGCCACCGTCGCTGCCATCGAGCCGGACCCAGATGCCGCACTACCGGACGTCACCTCACTCAACCTTGCCGCTACCAATCGTGCCGTCTGTGGTGGCGCAGCAAGAGCGCGCGCGCGTGCTCGATGCGCTCCGGGACCCTTCCATCATCCTCAAGTACGTGGCGGCCACGCACTGCCATCTATGCAACCTCCGTCGTCATCCTGACTCGGGCATCCAGACCGTTGGGGCAACGATTGAGTGCGGCGAGGGCGTGGCCGTCGCGCGCGTGGAGATCTGGCGCTGCACCAAGTGCGGGATGCGCATTATCCCCGACGGTCGGGAGCGCGGCGTCGTGTTCCAGTCGGCGTCGTTGCTGTTTTGTGAGGCGTTCTTGTTCGAGTTGGCTGTCGACTTGTGTCGAAACGGCTGCTCGTTGAGCTCATCGGCGTACCTGCGCGAGGCCTACCGCGAGATGAGCGGCGCCTCTACATTCCCACTGTCTACTCTCCGATTGAGCTCCGTCACGACGCTCCGCTCTGGGCTCGTGTTATACCTGTCGCTGGTCATTGACGGCCTGCCGGCCGCTGTGACCGAGTGCCTCAAGTGTCGGCGGGCAGACGGCAGCTACGCTACTATCGGCTTTGACGGGCTGCAAGTGGGCTATGGCATCCAGCACATCCTCCCCTTTTTCCGCACGTCGGTGCGCGTTCACGCGGTCGCGCGCGCCTCGCTGATCGCGCACGTCATCACCGACGAGGCGATCTGCAAAGCGCTCGGTCGGGTGCTCGTTTCAACGGCCGTGCCGACGTTGGAGACCAGCAAAGCGATCACTACAGTCTCGGCCATCCGTGGGCATGTCATGGCTATCACGCTGTTGGTCGGGTACCCGGTGGTCAATGGCAACCCGGTGATCCTGGCAGGACCAATGCCTCATGCTGAGGGCGTGACGAAGAAGCGCGGGTGGGACCCCGCGGTGGACGGTGGCGTGCGCCAAGAGCTGACTGAGTTCTTCTCCGAGGTTTTTGACTGCAGGCGCGTGGCACGTTCTCTTGCGTTGGCAGTCGTCGGCGCCCAATATGACCTCCGCAGCAGAGTGCCTGACGTTCTCATGCGGCGCATCGAGGCGCTATTGAAGGACGGGGAGTGCAAGGAGCCAGCTGCCGACGTCGTTGAGGACGACAACGTCGAGACCAAAGCCGCTACAGGTGGGGTGGACGTCATCCAAGAAGCGCCCGGGTCTATGGCGAACGGCGACGCGGCGAGGGGGGACTCCAATGAGTGGGAGAGCGACGGGGACGACACCCAGGCGTGTCACGGCGCTCTACTTCACGAGGTGTTCGGCGACGACTGCACCCCGACCGAGCCGCTGTACCCTTCGGAGGTCACGTGGGACGACAATGCCCCTCTGCGCATGTACGCGGAGATTCTTGACGAGCCCGCCTTGGCGGACACGGGAGGTGCCCGAGCTGCCGCGCGGCTCCGTGACCTCATCCTCCCGCCGCTCCCCCACATTCCCTCGACGGCGGCCTCCAGCATTAAGCTGGTGGACTTTGTGAGGGCAGTGCTTGTCGACCCGTTCACTGTGTGGGCGCCCGGCAGCCACTGGGGTGCCGTGGACGCGCTCATCGACGCACTTTCGGCCAAGGACTTCTCGGTGTCCGTTTTGGCCGCTGTGCTCAGCCGCGTCGATGTGACGGAGCAGCGTCTGCTTCGTGGTGCGGTTGCTTGCTTGGGACCGGCGTTTTGTCTGCGTCCCCGTGTGCGCGAGGTGTTTGATGGCGTACTCAAGGCGCTCAAGAAGGCGTGCTCGTCGTATGACAAGCATGTGTCGGACGCGGCCGACGAGGCCAATGAGGAAACGTTGACGCACACAGGGACGGCGAAGACGGCGACGCCAACGACGACGGTGGTACCGCAAGAAGCAGCAGCACGCGGAGGAAGGGCTCCGACGTCACGGCAGGCGAGGACGGCGACGAGGGCGACAGCGCGGTCAAGCCCATCACCCGCTTTGAAATGGCGCACGCCCACCCGAGCCACACGTTCACGCCGCAGCAGTTTACCGACACCTGGCTGTTGCCGCCCGCCTCCGTCGCGGAGTACCGCGCAGTCTACGACAACCCGATGGACCAGGGCGACGATTACTTGCGCACTGGCGTCTGGGCGCCGGGCCTGCCGTGCTTGCGCGCCATGCCGGGTTTTGTCGGGGCGTCAAGCGCGCAGACGGACGCACCAGATTTCCAACACGAGATGGGCAAGAAGAAACGGTGCACGGCGGGCACGTTTGGCGTCAACTGCAACTGCACGCACCCTAAGTGCGTCGGGGTTGTCGTGCTCGACGGCGCCGAGGGTCAGCGAATGCCAATCGAGTTTTTCGTGCAGCGTTTTGCCACGCTGCCGGCCGTCATCGTCTACGACTTTGCCTGCGCCACCCTCAAGACTGCCCTCGTGCGTTTGCCGTATGTGGAAAAGCGTGTGGCATTGCGCGTGGACCGCTTCCACTGGCGGAAGAACCATAGCGACTGCACCAAGGCGATGTGCCCCGACTCCTACGTCGGCATGGACGGGACCAACACTTCCTCGTCGGAGGAGCGCAACGCTCTGTCTAGGCGGCAGCAACACCACCTACGGCAGATGAACCAGAAGCACTTCATCATCTTCAGCGTCTATCAGCAGGCGCTGTCCAACGTCATTGCGTTGTACCGTGACAACTTGGACCAGCATACGATGTGCAAGTGGCCAGAGTGGTTCCGTAGGGTGCACGTAGACGTTCTCAACTAAACAAGACATTCTCTCTTTACCAGTTCTCTTTGCCCTAGTAAGAGTATTGGGCTTTTCTGTGGTGGCGGTGGCGGCCGGGCTGGGAGGGTGCAGGTGGCCTACCAGCGAAGGAGCTGACGCCAGCGGCATGGCAACGCACCATGGCCCTGGAAGCTAGGCTTCAGCGGCCTCCCGGGTGGTCACGACACAGTATCACTGGCCAGTGCAGAAACTCGTTGGTGGGATTCTATCCTACCGCCTCAGTCCTCCTGGGTAAACACGAAAACAGCAGTACCCGCTAGGGGGATAGGGGGTTGCTGTGGCGGCGCCGGTGGCACTCACCACCGCTCTCACCCGTGTCGCTACGTTGTCACAGAGTCTATCGCCATCCCCACCCTACCATGGCCCCATTGACTCAACCGACGTCCCACTCTCCGTCCATCTCGCACCTAGCTACTCGCACGACACGGCGCCGGCGCTTCTCGCGCTCTCCACCAAGCATCCGCAGCGTCTGCCACGACGAGCGCCACCAGAACGGCTAGCCCAGGCGAAAGCAAGCGGCGGCTGCAGCAGCGGCTGTCGCCATTGCGCCTAACGCGAACAACGCTACGACCGACGGCGCGGGGCTCAGCAGTCGCAGCTACTCTGAGGTCAGGGCGCGGGTGGCCGGCCGTTGAGGACTACTGGGGCGACGGGAAGTGACGTCCCCTCTGCAAAGAGTTTAGACGGTGAGGCGCTGTGGCTGATGGGGAGAGGGCCAAGACGTTGCAGGATGTGAATACCGCTCACAATGGGTCCTGCAGCGGGAGGCTACAAACACACTTGGAGGGCGGTAGAGAATGAATTCTTCTCACACTCCGACAACAGTTGGCCAGCTGGTCATAAGTTCGATTGTCAGCGCCATCGTGCAGACCGCTCTGGCAGCAGGCCTCACCGAGGACAAGATGGATGAGAGCTGATGAGGCTAGCGATGCGAGGCATAGCACAGGCGACGCGCGTGTATGAGCGTCCACACTGGTCATGAAAGGGCACAAGGAACGTCTGGTTCAATGAGCCTAGAAGCCAGAGGCTCACCGCATGCGGCAATAGCAGACGGGAAAGACTATGGACCCGTGAAGGTGCTCCCCTCAACCGCTTGCGCTTATGAATACGGTTCAGCGAACCACTTCGTGTTGGGCTACCACTGTGACCATACATCCAAGAAGGTCGTGGGTAACGTAGCTTATCGAGAGCGGTTGGACAACTTACGCCCCTTTCCTCTGCGGGCAGCTCAGACAGCGGATGTATTGGCACCTTTACGACACATGAACACTTGTGCATACATCACGGGACCCGCACCACGCAATAGACCGGTTCAAGAACGATGCATCTCTGCAACGCCCGAGCCATAGGCGGCAAGTATGCGGACTCTGCTTCTCAGGCTCGTTGCCTCAACCACGACAGGTGCACGATAGGTGGCCTGGGGAGCCCCACCAGACGGTAGTGGCTATCTTTATTGAGCGCTTACCCGTGACGCCGAGCTCCCACCAGACTCATCGTGACCGAAGACACAGACTCTGTTACAGTTACCTCAATGGCGTGCAAATGCTTCTTGTCCCTTTCTCACAGCGTGGCCCATCCTGGTTGTATCGTGAGCAGGTGGCGGCTGCCATTTAGGCTCTACGGGGTCCGCTCTTCCATGCCCAGAGCAGCGCCCCTGCTTAATTGCATGTTCGTCACGCTCGAGCAATTGCGATACGATGCCATCGCATCAAAAGTAATTGTCCAGTGACAAGATCATGTAGCCCGCCTTTCGATCACCAAGCGGCACGACGCAGTGCCTGCGCCTGTCAGTGAACCACTGGCCTCGGGGGTTCATTGTTCATGCCGCTCTCACCTGCTAGCCGTCAGACCTTCATCAACCGTCTTTGCGACGCCTTCTGCGAGCGTCACGGACGACGGCTGTGGGGGAAGCACGCACCCAGTCGTCAAGCCACTGCCTTCTTGCCAGGGCTGAACAGTCTGGCCCCAACGTGCGGGCACATCGCCCCGTCCCTCCGACGGCTGGCATTCCGGGCTGCCGCGAGCCCCGCCTGGGAGTTTGGCGTGCGTTCTGTTTATGAAGGAGCTGACCCTGTGGTAAGTAGTGAGGGCGTGGACACGTTCTTTGTCTGCTCACTGTTCGAGTTCCACACACGTAGCGTGAGGCGGCGGGTGCCTTCGTCTCCTGCGTATCCAGACCTTCGCGGAAGGGCCTATGGCAAGTTTCCATGAGTTGGACCAAACGACTGACCTGCCCATTTTCTGTCTGTGGCCGTCTTCCGTCTTCTTATTCTCCCCCCCCACATTCTCTCTGTGAATGAATGCTACCCTAATCCCACAGGTCGAAGCTGAGTCCTTGCTCACCACGACATGGGCTACGGAAGAAAGGTGCCGGCAGGCAAGACTGGGGGCTTGACCAATACTGGTTTGAGCTGCTGGGCACTGTGGGCGATTGCTACAGGTCTTATAGTCGACCGCTTTGCCATCCGAGCGAATGCTTGCTGCCCGCACCGGTGCTGCTTTTGTGTCTTCCCTTGACGCGGTGGATAGGAGTTCGTGGGTAGCGCCCTGGGGGAGAATAAACCACAGGTGACTTTATCAAAAGTCTTCGAGCCGGTACAAAGGAGGACTTGAGCTAGATATAGCAACAACGCCGAAGGGGATGGAAGAAACAAGCCACGCCGCACATGTCCCCCACTAATCTTTGATGTCTATCAATTAGCCCCGCGCATCTCTGCTCGGGCGTCATCATACACACGCCCTCGCTCCACCAGGGTGTGTATCATCGCTAGCCGGATATGATCACCAACACAACGAATAGAGCCCAAGTCACGGCCGTCGACAGCGCACCATAAATGAGCTAGAGCAAAGGCTCCACAGTTGTAGTCGTCGGTCTGACGCGGGTTAGTAACGTCCACCACATTCCACCCGTCCCAAGTAGGGGTGGTCGGGTCCGTCTTGCGCAAGAAGCGCAAAGCCTCCTCGGCAAACAGCAACACCCGTGTCACAGCCGTGGCCTTGTGCTGAGAGTAACTCCCAGACGATGAGTCGAAGGCGTTGATGGTGCCCGAGTGGATGAGCACCTCGGCGGAGATCCAGTGCTTGTTAATGAGGTTGAGCAGCATGACATACCGCAAGTGCGGGCGGGCAGGCAAGGCGCCGAGGACCTCCTGGATCTTGCCGCGGGCGTCGTCCTCCCCAACGACTTGGCCAAAGGTGGCGGTGAATGCGGCTGACTGGTTGGTCAGCAGCACCGCGGTGGGCAACGACAGGCCCGCGCAGTGCTCGCGCAACTCGAACAGCGCCGCGTCCAGCATCCCGTTGGTAAGGAATCTTTTTTGCCCGGCAAGATGCACCTCGACGACGGGGATGGAGTAGCCGCCGTACAGGTTGCAGCCGACCATGGCGCCGAGCAAGCCGTCGTCGACGAAAAAGTACCGCCACACAGTGTCGCTCATGACCAACTTGCCCACCGCGATCATGACGACGCGCGCCACCTCAGCCACAGGCAGAGGGGCGCCAACGAGATGTCGGAGCTCGGACGGGAAGGAGGCCGCTCTGTCCGACAGAAACGAGCGCATCCAGGAGTAGAACGCGGCGCAAACGTCCCGGGACTCGTTGTAGCGGTGAACGGCCGCCATCGATGCCAAAGTTGCGGCGGGGCACTTGAGAGGCTCGTGCCCGTTAATGTCAATCTGGAGGGCAACCTCCCCGCCGCCGCCCCCACTAGCCGAGCTGCCGTCCAGCGCGATGGGGCCCCCGCCGCCGTCCTCAATCGCCTTCATGGCGTCCGACAGTACCCCCTTCGGCAACACGACCTTGAGCTGCCGCTCCCGCCGCGTCAGGGCGAGCATGGCGGTGCCACCGAGCAGGAAGGTGGAGAACCGTGTGGTCTCGGGCAGCATCGGCGCGGGACTCATGCCGGCCACCTGGCACACCGGCAATCGAGACGTCACGGACGCGAGCACGTTGACCGGACTGTGGCACTCGGGGAGAGGGGGGGGAGGGCGAGGAACGACGCGCGGAAGGACGACCTTCGCCGGCGGCAGCACCTCGTCACCGCGCCAGCCTCGGGCGCCACCCGCATGGGAGTTGACATCGCCGGCACCGGCTCGAAGGGCTGTCCGACCCGCATGGTGAGCAGCACCTGCGACCGTCGGAAGCGTCCGGGGGCGAGGCGAAGCAGGCTGCGGCGGCAGGAGAGGTGTGGGTGGCGGGGGAGCTTGGGGTGGAGGGAGAGGGATCTTGAGCGCCACGCGACTGCGTGAATCTGCCTTGAGGGCAATGCGCGCCCGCTTGGCGGGAAGGTTGCACTTGGCCTTCGCAAAGGCGTCGTCGGCGCCACGAAAGCGCTTGGCCAACGGCCTCTTGGACACGGGGTTGTCCTTGAAGAAGGCGAAAACCACAGCGCGCCAAAAAGGCGACAAGTGCGCCGCAATGCACAATTCCAACCGCTTGTGCTCAATATCCCCGTGGTCCTTTGCGCGCCCGTGGTTAGGTGGGTAGAAGTTGTTGCCATCGACAGACATCTTGTTGCCCTGCAGCCTCCATCGGTTGTGCAGTAGCAGGGGCGGGCACACCTGCGTCCACTGAAACCGCAATACCCGCTTCTGCTTCTTGACCGCCTTGCTCCCCTTGGTAAAGATGGCCGTCACCATGTCGTACGAGATCTGCTTAAAGTTGCGTAGGCCGCAGCTGGCAACAAGCGCTTGCATCTCAATCTGCTCCAGCGTCCGCTCCCCCATCTGCGCGGCCGCCACCTTCTGGATGACTTGGCGGTCGTTGAACACCAGCTCGGGGTACCCGTACAAGGCGCCGGCTTGGTCAGCATATGCGTCACCGGCGTCCAGGACGGCAGTGTCCCGCAGGCACGCTTCAGCATCGATGTCGAAGTCATCATCATGGTCATCTTCCACTGCAACGGGGGGCGGAGGGGGATTCCGGACCTGTACGAGAGCACCCCCTTGATCGCGATCGGGCAGCGACCCGCCACTGCCACTGTGCCGCGACCAGTCGGACATGAAGGCGTGCGCCTCCGATGCCGTCTTGACGGAGCGGGAGCAGTCGATAATGATGCCCTTGTACGAGACACCAGCCCGCGAGGGGCGCTCTAGCACCACGTACATGGCAGACCACCCATCATCCCCGCGCCCCAGCAGTGGCTGGCCGATGACGCGCACGGCCTCCAGCACGTTCAGGGAGAAGACGTCCAAATCCAGCTGCTGTCCTTGAACGGAAGCCCCGGCCAAATTGGCGCCGGCACTGGCCGGCTTTGGGGGCAGCGTAGGCGGGCGGGGAGCAGGTCTTGATGGTGTGCCACCGTTGGGGCGGGTCGCAGACGTCAACTGGGGGTCGTATCGACCGTCACGAGATGGACGTACCGACGCACTCGCCGCTTCTCCGTCGGGCGTCGCCGGGGGGGGAGTGCAGCTGGAGCCGGCCGACGGCGTGGAATCCCGGTCAGCCGCCCCCGTGTTTTCCTTGTGGACGCACACCGGCTCGACCGATGTCGGCAACGGGGAGCGCGGCGCGGTGACAGGTCGCGGGCGGTCTTCCGCAACGGGGGGTCCAGCCTTTCTCCGCGGCGGTGCAGAGGCCGGCAACGGCGACCGCAAGGACGTTAGAATCCCGCCGCCTGGAGCTCCAGATGACGAGGGTGGCACCGTCCGAAGGGGGGCAAAGACCGCCGCAAGCAAAGACGCCGCCACCGGCGGGCGCCGTGCCACCGAAAGGGACGGCGCCACCAGCCGGGACGGCGCCACCGACGGGGATGGCGCCACCGACCGGGACGGCGCCACCGACGGGGACGGCGCCACCGGCGGGGGCGGCGCCACCGGCGGGGGCGGCGCCACGGACGGGGGCGGCGCCGCCGGCGGGGGCGCCGCCACAGGCGGGGGCGGCGCCACAGACGAAGGAGGTGTGGGAGGAGGGCCAAAAGCCGCCAGGTCGTCCTCCTGGGTGTGGAACTGGCTTGGAGGCGGTAGACCAGGCGAAAGCTGCGACAAAGCTACAAGAGGAGGCAGTGCGGGCACGTAGCCGCCGGTGTCGGAGCCATCGAAAAGCGGGGGGAGCGACATCGTCCGAGGCAATGCGTAGGCGGACGCGATTGCCCTATCGTACAGCTGCCGGACAGTAGCGGGCAGGGGTGATGGTGGGGGCAGTAGGCGAGCACGCGGGACCGACCCGGCAACGCACGTCGTCGACGTCGATGCATTGTACCAGGTGGCTGCGCGGCGCCGCGCGGCGCGACGCTGCAGATAGGCGACAGAGCGTGGCGCGATGAGGGGGCGGCAGGGGGGGCGGGGGGCGGGCAAGCGCGGGAACAGGCGCCGGCCCGCGGTGAAGCGCCCGCGGGGACGCGGGAACGACGGCTGCCGTTGCGGCACCCCACCCAGGAAGGGCGGGGAACGGCGAACGAAAGAGCGCGGCACCACCGCGGGGGTGCTCGAAGAGAGGTGTGCTGGTGGAGCTGCACGAGGCGGGCCCCAGAGCACCCAAACGCCGCCATCCTGGATGCACCAAACCCCGTCCTGGACGGTCCACGGCGCTCTCATTTGACCGTCAAAAGGTGAGCCACAACCACGGCGCCCGACCACAACAGAAAACCGAGCTGTATCTCCCAATTGAGGCGCCGGGAGGCGGGGTGGAGCGCCGCAAGGCCCTCGATTCATGCGGGGTATCGAGACTAAAAAGCGCCTCCACGGCCCTATGTGGGGCGTGCTTGCCACAGTCTGCGTGGTTCGTTTGATTGGTGGAATCGCTTGCGTGGTTTCTGCATGTTTTTTCGTGCTCGGGGAGGGGGGTGACGGTCCCGCGCGCGTGTCGTGGGCAGCAAAAGACCGTTCCGATTGCGTGTCGACCATCGGCGGTCGGGGCGCGTCCCGTCTGGGAGCACTTTTCAATAGTGAAGCTCCACCTGCAGTCCTCCCAATTGTTGGCCGATCGAGACAAAAACACGCTAACATTCCAAAGACAGTACGAATACAATATACTCTGAATCTTGTCCTGAGACCCCCGTTTCCGACGGAAATTGCCAAATGACCTGACAAGCTCTCTTGAGCTCCTCTCCTGCTCCGTCCTGCATGCTCTGCGTAGACGCCCCCACCCATCTCTACCTCTAGCCTTTCCCTGCATATCTACTGGTCGTTTCCCTCTGTTGCTGCAACCTCCGCCATTGCGTGGTCGGTGGAGGACGGTGGATGGTGCGGCTTTCGGAAATCGGCGGGAGGCAGGGTCAGTCGACTGTGATATTGGTGGTGGACAGGGGTGGTGCCACCGGCGGCAGCCTTTTCTGGGAGTCCCCTCAAGCCGTCGACTGCCCAAGTCTATTTCGCCGCAATGCCCAATGGTCGGCTTTCTGGTGGTGTGTGGTGGGCGCCGTCAAAGAACCGGCGGCCAAGACGCAAGACGCATCCACGGCACAGGTGCCGTACGAGCAGCAATCCAGTACCCGTGGTGTCGTTGGTGTGGCTGGCTACAAGTAGGGCATCCACCACCAACCACATCCGCCGCTGAAAGAACCACTGAAAAAAGCAATCCTGAAGGTGAAAAATAGAAATGTGTAGCAACACAGAATGTATATAGAAGAAATCAGTATTAATCGTGTGGCGATGCAAAAGTGTCAGCCTTCGTGAAAGTATTGTCTGTTATTCTTTATATTCAGAGATATAAAATTGAAACAAACGTACTCTCGCCGAGGCTCGAACTCGGGACCTCCAGCATGTTAGGCTGGCGCTCTAACCAACTGAGCTACGAAAGCAGGCCACTGAACTCGCTTGTATGGACGGACCACAACATACATCATATAGTCTTAATAAGATGCGCTGAAAGTGGAGGTTCTGGTCTTGCCGCGGGTAAGGAGATAAAGGTATGGCGCTGGTGGCTCGTTTTAACGTTGCAAAGGACAAGGACTGAAGAAACATAAGGCAGAGACGTGGTCTATTGTGTTTCTCATCAAAACTGGATCCGCTCCATCCGCTTCACCGGCTTGGACCGCCTCCTGGGCCAATCAAACTGCGATATTGCGTCGGATAGTGATGCATCGAGGTCCAGTTCTTGTGAGAAGCACCATATGCTAAGCCAATTGATGATAGCTTGGACGCTACAGTACCGCTGGGTACTGTTTGTGCGAGTTGCACAAAAAGCGCAGGATGCAGTCCACAACAAAACGTCCGTGACCACGGTGGCTCCCTACCCCCCTCCCCTCAAAAGACCTCGCACTCGTACACCCCTCACCATTGGTCACGACGGCAGCCCACCGGCGGCGCGCACCGCGCGGCACCTCGCTGCTCTTTCAGCACGACAACCATGCACGTTCGCCAACCGCGAGGGCGGGCACCCGTGCCCCCCCCCCCCCCCCCCCCCCCCCCCCCCCCCCCCCCCCCCCCCCCCCCCCCCCCCCCCCCCCCCCCCCCC
>ENA-ORXR01003967-ORXR01003967.1-marine-metagenome-genome-assembly--contig:-NODE-3967-length-12773-cov-10.636185_pt1 | contig 12773 bp, 12 predicted proteins | sample MGYA00237866_ERZ511479 | MGnify/ENA metagenome assembly ERZ511479 | reverse complement strand
GATGCTGACGCGAGGACGACGGACCCGCGGGGCCGCGCATTGCGGGCCGCAAGGCCGGATAAAGGGTCTGGCATCGCCTAAGGAGGCGAAACCATTACCAGTATCGTCACGAGCAGCGCATCAAGCGCGCCGCCGCGTGGTCGGTCATCTCTCGTAAGGGGGTGGATAAGGGTCGCAGGCACGTCATCACGCACACCCAAAGGCGCGCGGAATTATGTCTTCAACGCCGAATCTACCTCCCTGACATCCGCCCGGATGCCGTTATGAGAAGCGATTTTCAGTCGCTTTTTGGGAGTCGAACCCAAACCCAAAGAGGGCTTTCCATGGTGTCTCTGGCAGGAGTCGAACCTGCGACAACTAGATTACAAATCTAACGCTCTACCTCTGAGCTACAGAACTATTGTGACAGGAGTTGAACCTGTGCTCTCCGATTCGTAGTCGAATGCTCTAACCAACTGAGCTACACAAACCCGACACAAGGCGACCGGCCTACAGCATACGAACACGTCAGGGACGGAACGCACTGGTTGGGAATTCGTAGAACCCAGACCTTAGAAGCTCGGCTGCCTAAGCAGCGGGAGGCGGCCTCTAAGGGCGAGAAAAAGAATACGCAAGCAAAAAAATGAAAAATTTTTTGGTCGAGCGAATTGGAAGATTTGCTAAAAGGGGCGGGCGGGGGTAGAGCGCTTGCCTATGACTCAGTCTCTCAAAATCGCTTCCATTCAGACCAATCCGGTTGTCGGAGATATCCCTGGAAATCTGAAAAAAGCGCAGACCCATTACGCCAAAGCCAAAGCGGACGGCGCGGATATTGTCGTTTTCTCAGAGCTGTTTATCATAGGCTATGCGCCGGAAGATTTGGTGCTGCGTCCGTCTGCAGTGACGGATTGCAAAACGGCCTGTGCGCGGTTGGCGGCAGACACCAAAGATGGGCCCGCGATTGTCTTTTCAGCGCCTTGGCTGGATGAGGGTGAGCTCTATAACGCGGCGCTGTTTATGCGCGATGGCGAGATAACGGATGTCCGATATAAGCATCATTTGCCCAATTACGGCGTCTTTGATGAAGCGCGCGTTTTTACATCAGGACCTCTGCCTCAACCCATTGAATTTAAAGGTATTTCAATTGGACTGCCAATCTGCGAAGACCTCTGGCAGGATACGATTGCCGACCACCTGAAAGACGCAGGCGCGGAGATTATGATCTCGCCAAATGGCTCGCCTTGGCGGCGCACGGCGCTGACGGAACGTGTCGCGGCGCTGGGCGAGAAAGTCATCACCGAAGGTCTGCCGCTTGTCTATGTCAATCAGGTCGGCGGACAGGATGAACTCGTCTTTGATGGCTCATCTTTTTCAATGGCCGCCGATGGATCGATTGTTCAATCGCTCAAAAGTTTCGTTGATGATTATGATTTCGCGACATGGGAGAAGCTCGATGACGTCTGGACCTGTGTTGAGGCGAAGATAGAAGTTCAACTCTCGGGCCACGAAGCAGACTGGCGCGCTATGTGTTTAGGGCTCGGAGATTACGTCAATAAAAACGGCTTTAAGCAAATTATTTTAGGCATGAGCGGCGGTATCGATAGTGCGATGGCGGCGACAATCGCCGTGGATGCACTCGGTCCTGACCGCGTCTGGGCGGTGATGATGCCGACGAAATATACGTCAGGCGACTCACTTACGGATGCGGAAGCCTGCTGCGAGCGCCTCGGCTGCCGCTATGATTCCATTCCGATCAAGCCAGCGATTGATGCCTTTGACGCAATGCTGGAGCCATTCTTCGAAGATCTGCCCCCGTCGACGGCGGAAGAGAACATTCAATCCCGCTCCCGCGCGCTGACTTTGATGGCGCTCTCCAATAAATTCGGGCCGATGCTCGTCACGACAGGGAATAAATCGGAAATGGCCGTCGGCTATGCCACGCTCTATGGCGATATGTGCGGTGGTTATAACCCGCTGAAAGATGTCTATAAGACCGAAGTTTTTGCGCTCGCGAACTGGCGGAATGAGAACACGCCGGAAGACTTGCTCGGCGCGAAGACGCCCATACCGACACGTATCATTACGAAGCCGCCGTCAGCCGAGCTGCGCGACGACCAGAAAGACAGTGACAGCCTGCCGGAATATGATGTGCTGGACGATCTCCTGCTTTGCCTCATCGAACTGGAATTACCGATTGAAGAGATTCTGACGCGCGGCCATAGCGAGGCAGATGTGAAACGGATTCAAAACCTGCTCTACATCGCTGAATATAAACGTCGCCAAGCGCCTCCGGGTGTGAAAATAGGCACCAAGAATTTCGGACGCGACCGCCGCTATCCGATTACCAATCGCTACCGCGATAAAATACCTGAGGGTGAAATCTGATGACCGCTCCAATTGTAAGATTTGCCCCGTCGCCGACGGGCCGCCTCCATGTCGGGAACGTCCGCACGGCTCTGATGAATGTGCTGTTTGTGGAGGCCAATAAAGGCACATTCGTGCTGCGCATTGATGATACCGATCTGGATCGTTCTACGGCGGAGTATGAGCAGGGCATACGCGATGATCTCTCTTGGCTCGGCGTGACCTGGGGCAAGACCTTTAAGCAATCCGACCGCTTCGGCATGTATGATGAGGCGGCTGATAAGCTGCGCAAAGCTGGCTTGCTCTATGCGTGCTACGAAACCTCGGAGGAGCTGGATCGCCAGCGGAAATTACTGCGCGTCGCAGGTAAGCCGCCGATTTATAATCGGGCAGGGCTTGAGCTCACGGATGAACAAAAAGCGGCCTATGAAGCGGAAGGGCGGTCCCCGCATTGGCGCTTCAAACTCTCCGGCGAAACGGTGACCTGGCATGACCTCGTGCGCGGCGAGCAGACCATTGATATGTCTTCGCTTTCTGATCCCGTTCTTATTCGCGGGGACGGGTCCTATCTCTATACGCTCCCAAGTGTTGTCGATGATATTGAGGCCGAGATCACCCACGTCATTCGCGGCGAAGATCATGTCACTAATTCGGGCGCGCAAATTGAAATTTTCCGTGCCTTGTCCGATCACTTACCGGAGTTTGCTCACACGCCATTATTGGTTGGGGCAGATGGGAAATCGCTCTCAAAACGCTTAGGGTCGCTGTCCATGCTCGAACTCCGTCAGCAAGGAATTGAGCCGATGTCGATTGCGTCGCTTCTCGCGAAAATCGGGACATCTGATGCTGTCGAAATACGGACGAGCCTTGATGCTCTAGCGTCTGAATTTTCATTCGATAAAATTGGCCGTGCGCCTGCGCGATTTGACGAAAAAGAACTGTTGGGGCTAAACGCCAAACTGCTCCATGAAACACCTTATGAGGCTGTCGCAGATCGCATCAAAGGGGACGAGGCTTTCTGGAATATCGTCCGCGCGAATATCGAAAAAATCTCTGATATTGATGACTGGGCGGATATCGTTTTGGAACCTATGTCCGGCGAAATCGCCGAGGAGGACAGAGCCTTCTGCGAAACCGCAGCGGCATCCTTGCCTGACACCGTTGTGGCGGAAACCTGGTCATCAATGATCGCCTATCTGAAGGAAGAAACAGGCCGCAAAGGCAAAACGCTCTTCATGCCGCTGCGGCTAGCTCTAACAGGACAGCAACATGGCCCGTCCATGGATGATATGTTGCAACTGCTCGGCGCGGAAAAAGCCAAAGCGCGCCTTCGGGGCGAGTCAGCTTAGGCTCTCGCTTTTGCGAATCCCAAGTGCGGCGTTCGCCTGATAGCGGACGCCATCGTTTCCAAGCCTTGAGAGAGCTAATATGACCGAGACAAAATTTTTGAAACCCGCGCTGCTTCTGACGCGTCTGTCCATATTCTACTTTCTGCTCCCGTGGCAGATCATGCGTTTTACCAAACACGAATCGGCCAGCAATATTGCTGCGAAATATTATCATCTTGATGGATTGGGGAAATCGGTTGGTCTCGCCATAGGTATTTTCTGGATTGTACTTTTGATTGCGTTTGTTGCCGGCTTTAAAAAGACTGTCACCTATGGGCTGGTCTTTGCGCTACATACCGGCGCAATATTTGTGGCTTTACCTTATTATGTTTATGGGCTCACCGGCTTCAACCAGTTGTTTTTAGCGGCCATTCCGGCAGCGGCGGCCATGGGCTTGCTTTGGATTCTCCGCAAGGAAGACACATTGCTTAGCTTAGGCGGAAAGTTAGGGTAGGTCGTCCCGAAAAAAATTTGGCGGCTGGTCGCTGACCTCCCTGGGATAGGAGAAAGTCAATGACCAGCCCACCGGTTATTTGCCGCAAACATAAAGTTGGCGACCTTGTCCTCGATGGTGAGTTGGGATGATACATCGAAGACAAATTTTGATTATACCAATGGTTGAATCTTGTCACGCAAAAAATGGACCGAATTATACTTATGGTTAGTTTTTTACTAATCGGATTTTCCAGTCGGTCTTGCACTTAAGGGTGAGGTCGCCATTTCAGGAGGCTGCCAAGGATGATGCGGTAAATTGGATCTAAGATTAAAACGCCTGCTAAAACGGCGATGCCCCAACCCCAATGCTGCCCGGTGAAAATCAGCCAGACCATAATGGCAATCGCCGCAGGATAAAAAAGCATCGCGCGCGCAAATCGCCACAAACCTTTGATCGCCGCTTTGTTCATGCGCCTTTGCTCATGTGTCGAGGTCCCGCGGGAGAATGAGGTCGGTATAGGTCCAGGCAGCAGGGTTCAGCCAGTCAGATACGTCATTACCCTTACGCGTGAGTACAGTACAGGCGCCCGTCGGATATTCATGTCTTTGACCGGTGAAATACTGATGCAGAGCGCCCCAGCCGGGATTGTGTCCAAGCAGCATCAGTGGTTGGCTTGGCTCGGCCTGTTTCCCGCAGAACTGTAGAACATTCTGCGCGCTCGCATGGTAAAATTCGGAGGCGTAATTGACGGTCTGCGCGCCGGGAATAGCGCGAATGAGACCCATAGCCGTTTCGCGAGTGCGTTTCGCATCCGAGCTCCAGATGACGTCAGGCGCGAATCCGCGAGCGGTCAGGGCGTGACCAATGGCGGTTGCTGCGCGGCGTCCACGGTCATTAAGCGGCCGCTCATGATCGGTCAGCTCTCCATCGGACCAAGAGGATTTTGCGTGGCGCATCAGGAGGAGTCGAGACAACATAGGCCAAATATGTCTCTATTCGCGGCATTAGACAATGCCGGAAATGAGCCCCGCTCGCGCAATTCTAAAGGTGACCATGCTTTACCCCGCGTAAGGGCGGGTTTATAGCCGCCTCAAATTTAAACTAATGACGGGTCTTTCGCCATGTTCGACATCAAAGCCATTCGGGAAAATCCGGATGAATTCGACCGCCTTTGGGCGAAGCGCGGATTAGAGCCGCAATCCAAGAAAATCCTCGATCAGGATAAGCTCATTCGCAAAGCCATGCAGGTTGTGCAGGAAGCCGAAGCGGCCCGAAACAAATCGTCTAAACTTATCGGCGCGGCTATGGGGAAGGGTGACACCGAAGAGGCCGAGCGCCTGAAGACCGAAGTCGCCGGCGCGAAAAACGTCATCGCCGCCATGGGCGCGCAAGTCGATAGCGAGAAGGCTATCTTGCACGATACTCTATCCGGCCTGCCCAATACGCCATTCCACGAAGTACCGGACGGCGAGAGCGAAGACGATAATGTCGAGCTGACCAAATGGGGTGAGCCGCGAAAATTTAATTTTGATCCGAAAGACCATTCTGATCTCGGCGAAGCTTTGGGAATGATGGATTTCGAAGCCGCCGCCAAAATGAGCGGCAGCCGTTTCGTCGTCCTGCGCGGGGCCCTAAGCCGAATGGACCGCGCGCTGGCAGCACTGATGCTCGATATGCAAACGGAGGAGGGGTTTGAAGAAACGAGCCCGCCATTTTTGGTTTGGCCGAAAGCTCTATATGGAACGAGCCAGCTACCGAAATTTGCCGAAGATTTGTATAAAGCGGGCGATGATCATTATCTTATCCCAACAGCCGAAGTCTCTCTGACCAACACTGTTCGCGAGTCCATTCTGGATGAGGATGTCCTGCCCAAACGGATGACGGCCAACACGCCATGTTTCCGCTCTGAGGCCGGGTCCGCAGGACGCGATACGACCGGGATGATCCGTCAGCATCAATTCAATAAGGTCGAGCTGGTCACGATCTGCAAACCCGAGGACAGCGACGCCGAGCATAAGAACATGCTGCGCTGCGCGGAGGCCGTGTTGCAAAAGCTGGAGTTGCCCTACCGCGTGGTTGAGCTGTGCACGGGCGATCTCGGGTTCGGTGCGCGCAAGACTTATGATCTCGAAGTCTGGCTCCCGAGCCAAGAGACGTACCGCGAGATCAGCTCCATTTCGAATTGCGGAGACTTCCAAGCCCGCCGTATGAACGCACGTTACAAACACGCGCCGAAAGACAATCGCTTTGTGCATACGCTGAACGGCAGTGGCCTCGCCGTGGGCCGGACTTTGGTTGCGGTGCTGGAAAATTATCAGAATGAAGATGGGACGATTACAGTGCCGAAGGCGTTGGTGCCATACATGGGCGGTTTAGAGATGATTGGCTAAAATGGACTCCTCCACCCTCGCGTTTCCGCAGGAAACGCATGAGCGGTGGAGGAGAGTTCTTTTGTAATCGATGGTTCACACGCCCCCATTCATTCCTTATTGAGCACCTATGAAAATCCTTCTCACCAATGATGACGGCGTCAACGCTCGGGGCATTTCAGTTCTGCGCGAGATTGCGCTGCAGCTCTCCGACGATGTCTGGACCTGCGCGCCGGATACGGAACAATCGGCGGCATCTCGCGGAGTCTCCCTGCACAACCCCGTCCGCCTGCGGAAACTCGATGACCGTATTTATTCCGTCACGGGGACGCCGACGGACTCGATCATTGTTGCGTTGAAAGCCCTTATGCCTGACGCGCTGCCGGATTTGATTTTGTCGGGCGTGAATCGGGGGCAGAACCTCGCCGAAGACGTGACTTTCTCAGGCACAGTTGCGGGCGCACTGCAAGGTATGCAAATGGGCGTGCCGTCAATTGCGCTGTCACTGGCTCGAGGCTTTCAAGGCGCGCAAAGCTTGCCGTGGGAAACCGCTTTGGCGCATGGTCCTGCGACGATAAAAACGCTACTGGACCGGGGCTGGGCAGAGAACGTAGTGCCCAATGTGAATTTCCCTGACACGTCTCCGGCCGCCGTCAAAGGCCTGCAATATACGCGGCAAGGGCATCGGGATTTCCAAATGTCGGGTATTGACCGCCGCGATCACCCCAGAGGCGGCAATTATTTTTGGCTGACCTACGGCGCGAAAAAATCGAATCCCGCGGCTGGCACGGACCTGCGCGCTATTTATGACGGCTATATTAGCGTCACGCCGCTCCATACTGACTTGACCCATGAGTCGAGTCTGACAAATCTGACCGGATGAGTATAGACCCCGGCCTCATTGACATGATTATGCGTCTTCGCGGTCGCGGTATTTCTTCCAATGCCGTGTTGCGCGCGATGGAGCTAACGCCGCGCCGGCATTTCGTCCCGGCAGAACAGCGCGCCACAGCCTATGAAGACAAAAATATCCCCATTGGCTGTGGCCAGACCCTGCCGCCGCCCATGACGGCGGCGCTGATGGTGCAAATGCTCGATGTTAAGCCTGATCATAAGGTGCTGACCTTGGGGCTGGGCAGTGGCTATCTCGCTGCGATTTTGTCTCACATCGCGACGCGGGTTTACACGGTTGAACGTTATAAAACTCTGATCGCGGAGGCGAATGAGCGGTTCAAGACGATAGAGGTTTTCAATGTCGTCACGCGCCACGGCGACGGGCGTTATGGCTGGCCGGGGCAGGCACCGTTTGACAGGATTGTTCTGGGCTATGCCTTACGCGCAGAACCTGAAGCAGTGTTGGGTCAATTGGCGCCGGGCGGCGTGATGCTCGCCGTCATAGACGGGACCTTAACGCGCTTTGAAAAACCGAGAACAAAGATCAGCTCGGAAGAGCTGCTGCCTCTGGATTTAGATATGGTAGAGGCGGGAAAGTCTAAAACGCTGTAGCCTCAGGCTCAGAGATTAAATTTGCGGGTCACGCCGAACGCCACAAATATACCTGTGTCGGCCCCGTCATCGGCAAGTATTATCGGGCTGTCTTCCGCTTTTTCTGTGAACCACCGATAGGAGCCGACAAGGTTCACGGCGTAATTATCGCCGAGTTCATACCAGCTAACGATATTGGCAGAATAGCTGTTAATGCCCGATCCCACGTTATTTACTGCCAACCCTGACGCGTCTGATTGTGTTTCCGTTATACCAAAAAAGGTCTGATTAAATTTTGAGCTACCGTAGCTGACGGTCGCAGAGGGTTGAATTTTAAGGCGTCCAAGGGGAAGAAGTGTCCCGATTGACGCGTCTGCGGAGAGGCCGTCATGACCGCCGATGATGTCTTGTCCTGCGCTTAGGCGAAATCCAACAGGGCCAAAAGATCCACGGAGGTAACCGCCCGCAAGGACGCTGGCGCCAATGTCCTCAAGACCCGTTAGCGTGTCGCTGTCATCTGAATCGCGCCCGCTTTGATAGGTTAGGCTTGGTCCGGCGCGCAGCGACCATTTACCGAGTCCTTGCCCTGTGCCCGTCTCCAAAACGCGGTAAGATAGGCTGGTCGCAAAAAGATCAAAGCCTTTGTAATTATCCACGCTGACATAGGGAAGGGCCCCGTAACTTTCTTCGCCGGACCCTAAATAGTCAGACCTATAGATTCCAATCGCGCCAACATATGCAGATGGGTCATCGTCGAGGGTCGTTTGTCCCTCGCCTGATTGTGCGAAAGCGGGCGCGCTCGCCCCAAGTAGGGTGACGAGGACGGGGATTAGGAGGGGGGTAAATAATTTCATTCCAATACACCTAAACTGTCCGGATAAACTGTCCAATCACGAAAATAACAAATATCGTTACCCTGTGTTCAGCCCGATAGGGCGTCTCGTTGTTTACGGGTTTGTTCCCCTAAGGGATTTGATTCTACTTTGATTAAGTCGATGATTTATGTAGAGAGGCCTCTCTTAAAAATCTTACGACTCCATCCGTGAATGGCGTAGTTCACCAAAATACGAAAAAATACTGAAACTCCTGAAAGATTGAGCGACATGACAAAGACAACAGCCGATATCATCTACACAATCGTTGACGAGGCGCCGGAGCTGGCCCGCAATTCTTTGCTGCCTATCATCACCGCGTTTGCTGGCGCGGCCGATATCAATGTTGAAACCCGCGATATTTCTTTGGCGGGCCGTATTTTGTCTTTATTCCCTGACCTTTTATCCGCTGAGCAGCGCGTGTCAGATGATTTGGCAGAGTTGGGAAAACTCGTTAAAACGCCGGGCGCGAATGTTATCAAACTGCCAAATATCTCGGCCTCCGTACCGCAGCTGCAAGCCGCGATAAAAGAGCTCCAATCGCAAGGCTATCCGATTCCGGATTATCCAACGGACCCGAAGTCAAAAGCGGATAAAGCTGTGCGGGCCAAATATGACGGGATTAAAGGCTCAGCTGTGAACCCGGTGTTGCGTGAGGGCAATTCTGATCGCCGCTCTGCAAAGGCCGTAAAATCTTACGCCAAGCAAAACCCGCACCGCATGGGGGATTGGACGCCTGAGAATAAAACGACCGTTGCGTCCATGCCGGGCCGCGATTTCTTTGCCAATGAAAAATCAGTGACGATAAGCGCCGCGCAAGCCGGAGGCGCAAAAATTGTCTTCACGGATAAAGCGGGCAAGAAGACCGTTCTCAAAGACGGTTTGTCTTATGAGGCAGGCACAATCGTTGACGGAACCTATATGTCCGCCAAGGCCTTACGCGCCTATATTAAAGCGGAAATCGACTCTATGGAGCCGGGCGTTTTGTTTTCAGTCCATCTGAAAGCGACGATGATGAAAGTCTCCGATCCCATCATCTTTGGCCATTTCGTGTCGATTTATCTTGAAGACTTTCTCGCTAAACATGGCAAGGCGCTCGATTTTAACCCGAACTCCGGTATCGGCACGCTCGAAAAACTAATCGCCGGGAATGCGGTGATGGAGGCGGATCTGAAAGCCGCACTCGCCGCGAAGCCGCCGCTCTATATGGTGGATTCTGACAAGGGCATTACGAACCTGCATGTTTCGTCTGACGTTATCATCGACGCTTCTGTGCCAGCGGTTATCAAAGCCGGCGGCATCGGTTGGGGGCCTGACGGAAAACCTGCGAATACGAAAATGTGTATCCCTGATAATTGCTACGCGCCCGTCTATGACGAGACGGTTGAGTATTTTAAAGCCAATGGCAAACTGGATGTCACCAGCTGCGGCGCGGTGTCCAATGTCGGGCTTATGGCACAAAAGGCCGAAGAATATGGCTCGCATCCCACGACCTTCACGGCGAGCGGTGATGGCACAATCTCTATCGTCTTGGATAGCGGCGAGGCCATTATTAGCCATGAGGTTGAGGGCGGCGATATTTGGCGCTCCTGCACGGCTAAGAAAGCGCCGATTTTGGATTGGATCGAGCTGGGTGTCGAACGCTTTGACGCCACAGGCATGGGCGCATTCTGGCTAGACGCTAACCGCGCGCATGACGCGGAGTTGATTAAATATATTAAGCCTGCGCTTGCAGAGGCAGGCAAAGATATCCCTATCCTCGCGCCGCGCGAGGCCACACGCTTCACGCTTGAAAATATGACTAAAGGCAAGGATGTCGTCACCATCACAGGCAATGTGCTGCGGGATTATTTGACCGATTTGTTCCCAATTCTGGAGCTGAACACATCGGCCAAAATGCTCTCCATCGTGAAGCTCATGAATGGCGGCGGGTTATTTGAAACAGGCGCCGGCGGGTCTGCGCCGAAGCATGTGCAGCAGCTCCAAGAGGAAAATCATCTTCGCTGGGACAGTCTGGGCGAGTTCTGCGCGCTTGGCGAGAGCTTTAATTTCCTCGCAACAAAAGGCCGTCCAAAGGCAGCCGTCCTTGGCGAAGCTGTTGAGACGGCGACGGAGCTTTTGCTCGTCGAAGGGCGCTCTCCGGGCCGCAAAGTCGGCGATGACGATAACCGCACATCGCATTATTGGTTCGCACGCTATTGGGCCGATGCGATTGCCGCGCAAAATGAGGACAAAGGCTTAAAGGCACATTTCGCAAAGGTGGCGAAGGAACTCGTGGAAAACGAAACCGCTATCTTGAAAGAACTGCAAGCGGGCGAGGGCAATGCTGTCGATATGGCGGGCTATTACCATGCAGATGCTGGCCTAACCGCTGCCGTCATGCGTCCATCGGAAACATTGAACGCGATTATTGGGTGAGGGTTAATCTAGTAGGGTGAACCAAGGACACGTTGGTAATTGCTCAAAATATAAGGGCGATTACCCCAATTTATAGTCTGGCGTGTGAGAGAAATTTGCCTTGCAGGTTTTGACGTTGGGAACTCTAAGCCTTATGACTTTGTACGAAAATACGGCAGGTAAGGTCTGGCGGCGTATCCTGACACATAGCTCACAATTCCAACAAAAATATTCCGTAACGCCATATCTGCAGTAATCTTAAGTTCGCCGTTAAGTACCGCAGATATATCTGCTAGTGAGCCAATGTCATACATACAGAATAAGAAAGCCGTGCAAAGCAGGCTGTACAAAATCCAGTCCAGCGTATCTGTATGGGAATCAGTCATAGTGATCTTGAGAATATTTTCGGCAAAGTTGAATTTAAATATACCCAGGGCCAACCCTAAAATAATTGAACCAATCATAGCATTCCCTTCATGAAGAGAGCTTACTGATAATTAGTTGTAAATTCGTTGCTATTAATATGCTTTACCGCTGTAGCTTATGCGCATAGCCTTTCCAGATACACAAAACGCTCGCCGCGAGGTTTATCGGGGCGAGTGTGATTTGGTTTAGACGTAAGTTAAAAGCCATAGCTATTTCGACGCTGCCACTGGAAAGGAGGCAGGTCTATAACCATATCGGGGTCTTCGTTCCATATGGGATCGAAGCCGTGCTGCTTCAATATCTTTACCACTTTACGCCCGATCTCTGCATCGTCTTCATTTTTGCCGAAGGCTCCAAAGCGAATATTGAGCCCCGCGCCAGTTATGCCGCGTTCAACATCTTGCCCATGATAAAAAACGCCGCCTTTTGCCGTCTCACCGTCTTCATAGAAGTATTGGTTCAAATCGTCCCAGCCATCGCTCTGCGTATATCCCAGATTTTCTCCAGCGATCAGGCCTTGCCTATTCATTTGGTTGAAGGCCTGAGTTAGGCGATCATTCGCGGTGATTTCGGGGAAGTCAGCTTCGCGTTCTTTCTGCTTCTTAAGCGCGTCTTCCAACTTAGTCCTTAGTCGCGAATAATATTGTAAGCCTTCATCTTCGACTACTTCTTCTAGATTTTCGAAAACAGCGTCGGGGTCTGCAAAGCCCGACCGTGCCTGTATATCTATCCAGTGATCAATATAGGCGAGGCTTGAAGGGTCAGCATTGGCGTTGGGGTTGGTCTGATTTTCCATACGGGTCAAAGGCTCTGTTGTCTTTTGCACTCCGCAAGCAGCAAGAAGACTTACTGCTGCGAACATTAGTGCCAGAGATTCGAGCTTCATTCGTCTGCCTTACGTCATTTTCCGTTCAAAGTTCTCCGCAATCGCTTCGAGATAGCCTTCTGTTGTGAGCCAGCCTTGCTGATCCCCAACGAGGAGCGCGAGGTCTTTTGTCATTTGGCCGCCCTCGACGGTGTCAATGACTGTCTTCTCGAGGCCTGTTGCGAAATCGAT
>ENA-ORXR01003964-ORXR01003964.1-marine-metagenome-genome-assembly--contig:-NODE-3964-length-12781-cov-178.534635_pt1 | contig 12781 bp, 7 predicted proteins | sample MGYA00237866_ERZ511479 | MGnify/ENA metagenome assembly ERZ511479 | reverse complement strand
GTGCGGTTGGCGAGGCCATTGTTGTCATTTGCGATCCATTTCGCGAGGCCTAAGCGACGGCCTTCGATCTCGGTCGGGAGAGCAAAAGCATCGGCGTATGGATCGACAGTGGAAACCGGGTTAACCACTGCGCCATCGACAAAGCTCAGCACTCCGGGGGTAACCGCTGGGCCTTTCGCCTCGAACGATCCTCCAAGATAGATATGGTTTGTATTCGACCAGCCTTTGATTGCTTCTTTCTTTCGAAGGCTGATGCCATTGTAATTGTAGTCTGGTCCGCTGTACACCGCTTGGGCCAAGGGGAGAGTGCGCTCATGACGGCGTTTCCAAATTTTAACGTCTTGCTGCCGTACTTTTAGGGTGCCTTTTTCCGTGCTGTCTAGTCCCGCGAGGCGAGGTGGCTTCTCATCATCCGGATCCGCTTTGCGCGCATTTTCGTTTTTGTATTCACGACCGTTTTCTTTGTACCAGGCTTTGGCTGCGGTTTCCTGAATGTCGATTAGGCGCTTGCGGTCTTTTTCTGCAAGATTCCAAAGCTCTTGCACCAAGGCTTTGTCATCTGCGAAACCCACTCTGTTTTCTGTCGGCAAAAAGGGCGCTTCAAGTTCGGCTGGTTGCGTCGCGGCAAAGGCGGCGTACATGCGGTAGTAATCTTGGGTCGGGATGGGGTCGAATTTATGATCATGGCATTTGCAGCAACGCATTGGGGTGCCAAGAAAGGTTTGCCCCACGTTGTTCACCACATCGTCTAGCCACATCTGACGCTTCACTGGTTGCGGTACCATGGCGGTTCCCCACGGGCCCATGCGCAAGAACCCGGTAGCAATAGTCATCTCCGGGTTGCCGGGATCAAGCTCGTCACCTGCCAGCTGCTCTTTGACGAATTGATGGTAGGGCTTGTCGGAGTTAAACGAGCGGATCACATAGTCGCGGTAGCGCCACGCGTTGGAGCGCTCGAAGTCATTCGAGAAGCCCGCGGTGTCGGCGTAGCGCGCGATGTCGAGCCAGTGCTGTCCCCAGCGTTCACCGTAATGCGGACTCGCGAGGAGTTTTTCAATCACCGCGTTCCATGCGGTTTTTGGGTCTGCCTTCCAGGCCTGTTGAAATTGATAATGTTCCGAAGGGGTAGGGGGCAGGCCAATCAAATCGTGATGCGCGCGCCGCAGTAGATTTCGTGGGTCGGCCATGGGGGCGGGCTTCAAACTTGCTTTGGCTAGCTTCTGCCGAATGAAGGCGTCGATGGGGTGAAGCTCTTTTGCGGGAGCCTTGGTTCCTGCTTTCGGGTTGGTTTGGTTCGGGTGAGGGACATCGGGACGTTTCACCTTTTGAAACGCCCAAACCGCATCCTCTTTGTATCGGCGAAAGGTCCAGTCATCGCTCATCCCGCCACTGGTTTTCACTAAGATACCTTCTGCGGTACGCGGACGTTTCCGTTCGATTTCTAGGTAGCCGTTGCGAATGGATTCATCCGCCCAGGGCGCGCCCCAGTTAATCCAGTTTTTGATTTTGGTGATCTGGCTTTCGGTCAAGCGGTCGTTTTCCTTGGGTGGCATTTCGTAGTCTGGATCCGTCCATTCAATCGCGGTCATTAAGAGACTTTGGCTCGCATTGCCTGGCACCAAAACCGTATCGGATGTTTCCCCACCTGCGAGGAAACCTTCGAGACTGGTGCAGTCAAAATCCCCCTTGATCTTTTTCGGATCCTCGCCGTGGCAGGCGAAACATTTCTCTTTAAGGATTTTGTAGACATGCAGCGAGAAGACGCGCTCGCCTTTTTCTTTGTCGGTTAATTCAACCGCTGGGTTTTCCGCAGCTATTTTTGCTGGGTTTTCCGCAGGTGCTTTTTCAGCCGGAGGCGTTGCGTCTGCCTTCGCGATGAGGCTAAAACTTAGTGCGAAAAGCATCAAGCTGATGCCTTGCAGGAAGCGGGTGGGGTGAGTCGATTGGCGTTTCATGGTATGTTTCAAAAATCGTTTTGTAGGTGAGCGGGTTGCCTAATTAGGGGGCGGAGTTTTTGACCCATTCCGCAATGTCTTCAGGGGAAAGCGCCACGTTCCAGATGGCAAATTCGTCGATGCTGCCATTTAGGTTACGCACCGCAAATTTGGGATCATCGCGCTTGGGTTCGTTCCAATTTCCGATGGAGGCATTTCCGATATATGCATGGGTTACCCGCATGTCATCAGGGATGGCCTCGCGACTGATTTCGACCCCATCAATAAAGTGGGCGACTTCGCCAGCTTGTTGGTCAAAGGTAGTGGCAATGTGCATCCACTTGCCCGCTTTCGATCTGTCCCACATGACGGGGGAGTAGAAGATATGCTTGTCCTTAAAGTTTTGTGGAGTTGGCACAGGCGGTTCGTGGGCTTTCACGGAAAAGAAAAGGCGACCATCATTCATGATCTGCCAGTGTGGCTCATGCAGTTCGTGCCCATCCGTGAGAAAGAGCGAATTATACCAGCGGTCGAGGCTGTTTATTTGTACCCAGCACATCAGGGTCATGGATTGGTATTTTCCAGAAATTCGGAGTCGAGCGCGGCTTCCAGTTGGGCTGAAATCCACCGCGCCATCCGTGCTCCCCCAGCGGTCCGTACTTCCGGTTGCCGCGACCAACGCGCCTTGCCGGGTATGCATGCTGAGGTCGGTTTGATCTCGCGAGGCACCGTCCATCGGAAAAAAGGCAATCAACCGTTCTTCGTTCTCCAATTGTTTGAGCTTGGTCTTCCAGCGCGTTTGTTTTTCCGCCTGTAGCTGGGCGAACTCATCTGGCCCAAGGAACGCTTTTTCAGCCACGATCCGTTGTTCGCCCTTGAGGCCTTCACCGGTATGTAGGGTTTGCATGGTCGACTCGTTACCGTGCCATTCAACTTCGCCAGATAGCACGTGCACTTCGGTTTGTTCTGAGGCCGTGGCGCCGGCGACCACGGCGAAATCTGTGCCTAGATCCACCACATCTCCGGTCGCGGTACGGACGGTGAATCCTTGGGCCGCCTCGGGGACTTGGGCTCGTAAGCGGCCAGAATCCAAGACAAGTTCCATGGGCGAAGCGATCGAGAAATTCGCTTCACCTTCGATGACAACCGTGACTCCGCTAAAGAGTTCGATCTTCACTGCACCCGTTTGGAGCTGCAAGTTCCCGGCCGGTACAAGGTCACCGTCCTGTAAGCGTTTGCCTTTCCACTGGGCATCCGACTGACCCGTGATCACCGCGTAGCCTGTGGCGATCGGTTCGGCTTTTAAGAGATGATTCGGTGTCGAGGGATCGGAGATGTTTGGATTGAAGATCATGAAACCAAGCAACAAGAGACCCATCAAGCCCATGAGGCTGAGGAGCGGGAACGTCCTAAACGACTTCTTGCGGCCCGAAACCTCGGTTTCATTGTGCTTTGGATTCTGCCACTCGGTGGCAGGATTTTTTTCGTCGCTGCCACTCAATGGCAAATCCGCAAGATCACTATCTGCGGGCGTCGTAAGTAAGGTATGTAGCTTAAGACGCTGGTAGTAAGCTTTGCGAGCGAACGGGTTAACCGTGAGTTCGGCTTCGAGTTCGAGGAAGGCCGCTTCGGAGATGTCACCTTCGAGGAGGAGGTCGATCTGCTGCATCAAGTCATCGTGGTTCATGCTTGGCCGCCTTCCGCTAGGGTTTTCGTGGCCTTCACTTGGGCCTCAATGCAGGTTTGTAAGGTGTTGCGAAGTCGGTGCAGGGTGACTTTGATGCTACCGACGCTGCGGTCGACTTGTTCGGAGACCTCGGCTAGCGGGGTACGCAGGGTGTAGCGGTGATGGATCAACTCTTGGTCTTGGGGGCGAAGTTTTTCGAGGCAGGTTTTCAGAGCGAGGTGTCGGAGCTGGAGGTCTTCGGCTTCTTCAGGAAGCTCTTCGACCATAATGTTCTGTAAATCGTTGGAAAAGACGAGGCGGTCACGGGCTTGTTTTTTGCGGTAGGACAGGACTTCGAAACGAGCGATGCTGAAGGCCCAGGCTTTGAAGTTGGTGCCGGACTCGAACTGTCGCCGTTTTTTCCACAGCACGGTGTTGGCAAGCTGGGCTACATCTTGGGCGGATGCATCGCCAGGCAGGAGGGACTGCACGTACAACCGTAGCGCCATCTGAATTTCGGTCAGATGTTCTACGATTTCTTGATCACTTGCTTTTGCCATGGGTCTGTTGTTGTTGTTGTTGTTGTTGGTATTACGGTGTTATTGGAGTTTTGTTGGTATTACGGTGTTATTGCCGTGTTATTGGAGTGTTGTTGGTATTACGGTGTTATTGCCGTGTTATTGGAGTGTTGTTGGTATTACGGAGTTATTGCCGTGTTATTGCCGTGTTATTGCCGTGTTATTGGAGTGTTGTTGGTATTACGGAGTTATTGGAGTGTTGTTGGCTTATTGCTTACTTATAAACGGTTCGTAATCGCCAAAGGTTAACAGTGAATTTCTTTTACCATGCAACTCCTTTGGTGGTGGTTTTGACCCGGTAAAGATACATTGAAGCGCTTGCCGTTGTAGTTATCCGCGATGGTGCGTTTGCCGGAGTTCGGAGGCATTTAAGAAATGCGTCGGTCGCCATGTTCGCAGGAGATCAAGGTTCCGTCGCGCGTGAAGAGGAGTCCGTTGCTTCCGGGCTCGCGACCGTAGTCGGTTTTGCCGGTGTATCCGGAGGGGGCGAGCCAGACCTCGGCGCCATGGCCGGCTTGCCATTTGATGATGTGGTTGCGCGGGACGTCGGAGAAGAGGAGGTAGCCAGAGCTGACTTTCGTGTCCTTCATCCATACCGGTCCTTCGGACCAGACAAAGCCGGAACAGAGGACCTCGATTTTTGTGTCGGCCGGAAGGAGCGCGTCGAGCGCGGGCTCGAGGCGGACGATCTTTCCGATGCTCGGGTGGTTGTGGGTATTTTGTGCTTCAGTTGAAGGCGGGATGCCGAGAAGCAGGAGGCTCGTAGCGGTGAAGAGAAAGGCGGTTTGCAGGTATGGTCGCGTGAGAGCTGAAAGGAATGATTTCATGCCACAAGAATACTCTCTTCAGGCAAGGAACGGAAGCCCTGGTTTCTGGCGAAAGGCTCAAGGTCAACGGCGAGAAAGGCGTGTAAACGCCGAGCTCGAATCCCGAAGGGATTCCGTATCCAGCGTGGGAAACGCCGAGCTCGAACTCCGGAGGGATTCCGTATCCCAGCTTGGGGAACGCCGAGCTTGAATCCCGAAGGGATTCGGTATCCAGCGTTGGGAACGCCGGAATTCCGAAGGGATTCCGTATCCCAGCTTGGGGAACGCTGAGCTCGAATCCCGAAGGGATTCCGTATCCCAGCCTGGGGTTGCGAAGCTACCCCAGGTTAGAACGCCGACAAACGACCAGGCTGGGATACGCAACCTCTTCGAGGTTGGAGCTCGGTGTGGGAACGCCGAGCTGACAAGTTTAGTTGGTTTTCGTAGCTTAGACGTAGGCCTTCACCTGTTCGGCGAAATCATCTTCGCTGATTATTTTTACTCCGAGGCCTTCCGCCTTGGTTCGCTTGGAGCCCGCTTTTTCGCCTGCGAGTAGAACGCTGGTGTTTTTTGAAACTGAGCCGCTGGTTTTGCCACCTAGTTTTTTTATGATCTCGGCGGCTTCATCTCGAGTGTATTGCGTGAGTTTGCCGGTGAGAACCCAGGTCTGCCCCGTAAAAGGTTGCTGGTCTGGATCGGTCGTCTCCGCCACGGCGCGCTGCGGGTTGAGGCCGGCGGCTTTAAAGGCTTCGATCCGAGCTTGGTTGGTTTCGTCGCCAAAGTAATCGACCAAGGTTTGAGCCACGATGGGTCCGCAGTCGGGGAGGGCTTCGAGGGTGGCGTAATCGGCGACTGCCACTGCGTCGATGTTCTCGAAATGTTCTTCGAGGATTTGCGCGGTGCCGACGCCGACGTGGCGGATTCCGAGGGCGTGAATGAAGCGCCAAAGCTCGCGGGATTTACTCGCTTCCACGCCGTCGAGAAGGTTCTGAGCGGATTTGCGGCCCATGCGTTCGAGGGCGGCCACGGAAGTCAATTCGAGGTGAAACAGATCGGCTGGATCTTTGACCAATTCGGCTTGCACCAAGAGGTCTGCTAGGGTGTCGCCGAGGCCTTCGATGTCCAGTGCCTTACGGGAGGCGAAGTGACGCAGCCAGCCTTTCACCTTTTCGGGGCAACCTGGATTTTCGCAGCGCAGGGCGACTTCGGATTCATGTCTGGCCACAGAGCCGTCGCACACGGGGCAGGCAGTGGGCATGACAAATTCGGTTTCGTCGCCGCTGCGTTTTTCGGCGATAACGCGGACCACAGCGGGAATGATTTCACCGCGTTTTTCGATGATGACGCGGTCGCCAATTCGAATGTCTTTGCGGCGAATTTCGTCTTCGTTGTGCAGGGTGGCGCGGCTCACGGTGGTGCCGGAAACCAAGACCGGTTCGAGCTCGGCTACAGGAGTTAAGACGCCGGTTCGGCCCACTTGAATTGAGATCTCACGCAGGGTGGTTTCGGCCTGTTCGGGTTCGTATTTATAGGAGGTGGCCCAGCGCGGGCTTTTGGAGGTACTGCCCATCGCGTCGTACAAATCGCGTTGGTCAACTTTGATCACCGCACCGTCGATTTCGAAGTCGAAATCATGCTTCATAGCTTCGAGTTCATTTACCGCGCCCTGCAGCTCGGCCACGTTTTTGCAGGTCCAGGTTTTGGGTTGGGATTTGAAGCCGAAGGCATGGAGTTGGTTGAGAAGGTCTTGGTGGCTGCTGAAGTCAATGCCGTCGAGTTCACCCACTGAATAGAGGGTTGCGTCGAGCGGGCGTTTGGCGACTTCGCGTGGGTCGAGAAGCTTGAGCGAGCCCGCCGTGAAATTGCGTGGGTTCGCGTAGGGCTCTTTGCCGGCGTCGATTCGTTTTTGATTTAGGCTGTTAAATTTATCTTTGGCCATCCAGCATTCGCCGCGTACTTCCAGCACGGGTGGAGGATTGCCTTTGAGCTTAAGTGGGATGCTTTGGATGGTTTTTAGATTGGCGGTGATGTCGTCGCCGCTAATCCCGTCGCCACGCGTAAGGCCTCGAACGAGCGATCCGTTTTCGTAGCGGAGCGAAATGGCGGCTCCGTCGATTTTTGGTTCAACGATGTAGCTGATGCGATCCGCGTCCGCCCCGGGCACCAGCTTACGCGTACGTTGGTCGTACTCTCCGATTTCCTCCATGCTGTAGGTGTTGGAGAGGGAGATCATTGGCCGGGCATGCCGAACATTATCGAAATGGTCGAGGGGTGCGCCGCCCACGCGTTGGGTAGGTGAGTCGGGGCTGGCGAATTCGGGATGTGCCGCTTCGAGTTCGCTCAGCTCGTCGAGAAGGCGGTCGTATTCGCGGTCGGTTATTTCGGGGCGAGCCTCGACATAGTAGAGGTTGTTATGCCGATGAAGCTCCGCGCGTAAGGTTTCAATTTTTTCTTTCATGCATCTTTCTGAGGCAAACGATGAAGAGGCAGGCGGCGATGGCGCCGGCCGTATCTGCGACCCAATCCATCACGTCTGGATATCGGTCAGGGGTAAAGTGTTGATGAAGCTCATCACCGATTCCATAGAGGGAGGTGAGGATGGCGGCGACAAGCATCGCTTTGTTCACGGGGAGCTGCTGGCGGACACGTAAGGCACGATAAAAAAGGAGGCAGAGAAGTCCAAAGACGCCAAAGTGAGCGATTTTGTCGAAGTAGGTGATACCAATGCTCGGCAGGCTTTTTCCGCCGATGGAGCTAAGGATGAAAATGACGACCATCCATATGATGGCAAGAAGCCAGGTAGCGCTCCAGGTACGGGTCCATGTCTTGTTTTCTGATGTCTTTGAAGGTTGCACACCGGTGGATAGCGATGGGAACGGCGGTTGGTCAACGATTTGTTGTTGGCCCGATTCAACATTCTCGTGTCCTGCTCATCCTAATTCGTAACCAAGGTTGGGAATACATATGCCTATATTTGGTAAAAAGCTTTCAACTCTTTGCCTTCCAATTGTTGCACTATCGAAATCTTGTTGTATGCGAAGTGGAGGAGTAAATCATTGGTGATAGGTAGATTATAGCGTGCAGGTACTTTCGGAAACAGTTTGGCAAGAGCGTGAAGCGGCGCATCGAGCACGTCTACACGCGTGGCTCGAGCCTCAACTTAGTCGCCGTTCTCACGGCAAAAAACATCCGATTTTCGACTTTCTCTTTGAATATTATGGGTTTCGTGCCTCTGCATTGAAGCGCTGGAGTCCAGGGGCACACGTGCTTCTCGAAGGGGAGGCGGCTAATCGCTTTCTGGAGCGCTCTTACTTTACTCCGTTCACCGGCCCAGTCCAAGGCGCGGAAACCTCTGGTGTGTTTTTGCCACCAGACAGCATGCCGGAAAAGCGCCGCGAAGCAGCGACGTGGATTTTAAATTTGTTGAATCGAGTACAGTCGCGTCGGCCTATGCTTGGCTGTTACGGACTGCATGAGTGGGCCATGGTATGCGATGAAGGTGACGTGCGGCATCATGATTACGAGTTTCGCTTGCCTCAGGTCGAGATCGAAGCGGTGGTGCACGATCAGCCAGTAGCGTGTTCTCATTTTGATGCCTTTCGCTTTTTTTCAGAATCGGTGAAGGACCAGAACGAGTTAAACCCAACCCGGGATAATCGGCTACAAGATGAGCAACCCGGCTGTCTCCACGTCAACATGGATCTCTATAAATGGAGCTTTAAGCTGTATCCTTGGTTGCCGAGTGAGTTGATTGCGGATGCTTTTCAAGATGCGGTGTTTGCTCGTGAAGTGGATATGAGGGCTAGCCCATATGATTTTACCGAGCTCGGGTACCAACCAATTTTCATTGAGAGTGAATCTGGTCGGGAAGAGTATAAACGTGAGCAAAAACGGATCCATGATCGCGGTTTACGAATGCGGGAGCGCTTGATCGCGGCCATCGAAAATGTACTGCAAGATCAGTCGACCTACAATAATGTAGAATCATAGTGTCAAACAGTTGCATTCTGCACTTGATCTAGTTGCGCAAGAATGCCTAGGGGGCAGGCATGGTACCTGATTATCTTAACCTCGAACGCAACCAGTCTATTAGCGGCGCCTCCATGAAAGAGGCAATTCTGGAACATTTAAAATTTAGTTTAGCGCATTTGCCAGAGAATGCGACGCCGCGTGATTGGTGGATTGCGACCTCGAAGGCGGTTCAGGATCTTGCGGTTGAAAAGATGATGGCGACGATGTCGGCGCACAATGCGGCGAACACACGTCGGGTTTATTATCTTTCCTTAGAATATCTCATGGGGCGTCTGCTGAATGCCAACATGTTTAATGCTGGGGTTGAAACTCACGTGCGCGAAGCCTTGTCCGAGCTTGGCCAAGATTTCGATGTCATCTGTGAAGAAGAGTATGACATGGGTCTGGGCAATGGGGGGCTGGGACGTCTCGCGGCTTGCTTCCTTGATAGCATGGCGACACTTGATTTACCTGCGGTTGGTTACGGGATTCTATATGAGTTCGGTTTGTTCCGTCAGGAATTTATCGATGGTCATCAAGTCGAGCATCCAGATAGTTGGCGCAAATTCGGCAATGTTTGGGATATTACTCGTCCAGAATACAAGCAGACCATCGAGATTTACGGTGAAATTGAAAACGTGTTTGATGATACAGGGCGATACAAACCCAAGTGGGTGAACACCAAGAAGATCGATGGGATTCCTCACGATATTCCGATTATTGGCTTTGATACCAACACGGTAAACTTCCTCCGTTTATGGGAGTCCTCTTGCTTTGATGAGCTTGATTTGGATGAGTTCAACCGTGGTGGATATGTTGAAGCGGTGACGCAAAAGGTTGAAAGCGAAACGATCTCGAAAGTGTTGTATCCGAATGACACGACCGAGAGTGGTAAAGAGCTTCGCTTGGTCCAGCAATACTTTTTCGTTTCTTGTTCTTTGCGCGACATCATTCGTCGCTACCAAAAGCAGAATCAGGGTTGGGACAGCTTTCCTGAAAAAGCGGTGATTCAATTGAACGATACGCATCCGGCGATTGCGGTGGCCGAGCTCATGCGGATTCTTCATGATGAAGAAGATATGGCCTGGGAAGATGCGTGGCGCATTTGCTCACGCACCTTCGCTTACACAAATCACACCTTGCTGCCCGAAGCCTTGGAAACGTGGTCCGTGCCGTTGATGGAAAAAGTGTTACCTCGCCACGCACAGATTATTTTCGAAATCAATCGTCGCTTCATGACCGAAGTTGAGGCAGCTCACCCCGGTAATTCAGAGCTTAAAAAGAAGCTTTCGATTGTACAAGAAGGGCATCCACAATCTTTCCGCATGGCAAATCTTGCGGTTGTCGGAAGTTTTTCCGTGAATGGAGTGGCGGCTCTGCATACCGAGTTGCTCAAGAGTTCGCTATTCTATGACTTTAATAAATTCTTCCCAACTAAGTTTAACAACAAGACAAATGGGGTAACCCCACGTCGTTGGTTGCTTGCGATCAATCCAGAGCTTTCAGAGTTGTACAGCTCGCATATCGGACGCAACTGGCCGAAAGATTTGAATCAGCTTCGTGAATTAGAATCTCAGATTGACGATCCTGCCTTCTGTCAAAAGTTCCGGGATATCAAACGAGCCAACAAAGTGAAGTTGGCAGAAGTGATTCTTCGCGAATGTGGTGTGACGGTTAGCCCGGATGCCTTGTTCGACGTGCAGATCAAGCGCTTACACGAGTACAAACGTCAGCACCTGAATCTTCTCTACATCTTGGCGCTGTATCGTCGTCTCTTGAATGACCCAGACGCGGACATTACCCCTCGGGTATTTATCTTTGGCGCGAAAGCGGCGCCGGGTTACGACCTCGCCAAGACCATCATTAAAGCAATCAATTCTGTGGCAAAAATTGTAAACAACGACGAGCGCATTAAAGATAAGCTCAAGGTTGTCTTCCTGCCCAACTATCGTGTTTCTTTGGCTTCGCACATTATTCCTGCGGCTGATTTGAGCGAGCAGATTTCAACCGCGGGCAAAGAAGCAAGCGGAACGGGTAACATGAAGCTCGCTTTGAATGGCGCGTTGACCATTGGCACGCTCGATGGCGCGAACATTGAGATCAAAGAAGAGGTCGGCGATGACAATATCTTTATCTTTGGCATGAATGTAGAAGAGGTCACGGCCTTGCGTGAAAGCGGCTACAATCCATGGGATTGGTTCAATAATGATGAGCAACTTCGCACTGTGATTGACTGGATTGGCAGTAATTACTTCACCCCAGACGAGCCAGGGGTGCTAAATTCGATCCGTGAAAGCCTTTTGGACCACGGTGACCCATTCCTCGTTTTGGCGGACTTTGCATCCTACGTAGAATGCCAAGATCGAGTTGGCGAAGCCTATAAAGATGTCGATTATTGGACAAAAGCAGCGATTCTCAATAGCATTCGGGTCGGAAAGTTCAGTTCTGACCGGACAATTCGCCAGTATGCAGATGAAATTTGGAACTTAGATTCGCTAAAAGTCGAAATGTCTTAGCCCATTCTGCTACGGAATCCTCGCGAACTGCTAAATCAGCACACCAAGCTTGCCTCTAGCCTTGACCCTCTGATCTCTCTTCGCTAGAAATCCCTCAATTATAGAAGGACTACACTATGCGTCGAATCGCGGTAACCGGTTACGGAATTGTATCAAGTATTGGCAACAATGTTGCTGAAGTCACGGACTCTCTCAAAGAGGGGCGTTCGGGTCTTGCGTATTCGGAAGAGTACAAGGAACTCGGATTCCGCAGTCATGTATATGGCCCGGTAAAGCTCGATCTTGAAGCCGAGATTCATCGGAAAGTGCGGCGTTTTATGGGGCAAGGAGCAGGTTACTGCTACCTCGCGATGAACGAAGCCATCGAGAAGGCTGGCTTAGACGAAAGCGTGATTTCTGATCACAAAACCGGCCTTGTCGTCGGTATTGGCGGCTCTTCGGTATACGATTTAGTTGAAGCGGTAGACACCTTGCGGAATCGCGGCCATCGTAAAGTTGGTCCCTACTACGTGCCTCGAAGCATGGCCAGTGGTATTGCAGCCAACTTAGCCACCGTCTTTAAAATCAAAGGCATGTCTTACTGCATGAGCTCCGCCTGTGCAACGAGCTCAACCTGTATCGGCCACGCGAGTGAGCTGATCCAAATGGGCAAGCAAGACGTTGTCTTTGCTGGTGGTGGTGATGAAATTTATTGGGCGGATACCATGTTGTTTGACGCCATGGGTGCTCTCAGTAGCAAGTACAACGATACGCCTGAAAAAGCCTCTCGCACCTACGATGCCAATCGGGATGGCTTTGCTATTTCGGGCGGTGGCGGGATCATGGTTCTCGAAGCCATGGATCACGCGATTGCGCGTGGCGCAACAATTTACGGCGAGCTCGTCGGATACGGCGCTACCTCTGACGGAGAAAACATGGTTGCACCTTCTGGCGAAGGCGCGACGCGTTGCATGAAACAGTGCCTCGAAACGGTTAATGCACCGATTGACTACATCAACACCCACGGAACTAGCACGCCGGTTGGCGACATCACCGAGCTCAAAGCTATCGGTGAAGCCTTTGGTGATGCAGCCAAAGATATCAAAATTGCCTCAACCAAATCCCTGTCAGGTCATGCACTTGGTGCGGCGGGCGTGAATGAAGCGATTTACAGCCTCATCATGATGGAGCATAATTTCATCGCAGCTTCGGCGAACATCGAAACGCTTGATCCCGAAACTGAAGGCTATCAAATCGTTCAAGAGCGAATTGATAACGCAGAGCTTAACAC
>ENA-ORXR01003963-ORXR01003963.1-marine-metagenome-genome-assembly--contig:-NODE-3963-length-12782-cov-30.256985_pt1 | contig 12782 bp, 5 predicted proteins | sample MGYA00237866_ERZ511479 | MGnify/ENA metagenome assembly ERZ511479 | reverse complement strand
GGCGTGGGGGCAGCAGTCGGGTTGCCTGCATCCGCAGTGATTACATAATTTGCACAAGTACTCGTAATTGTTGGTATTGTACAATTATCATTTGTAATTGTAACCAATGTAGCATCATAATCAGGATAAACGGTGATAACTGTTTGTCCCGCTGCAATAAGAGAATTGTCAGCCGCACATTGAACCGCAGCATATAACGTGACATCTTCAGTAGCACAATTATCTCCACCCGTATGTGTGACAGTTCCGCCAAATGCTGTCGTCAAACCAGTATCAGTATACCAAGTTACAATGACATTTCCACCGCCGTCTTGAACAGCCAATCCATCATCATCCAGCATCAATGTAGCATCATCCAATGCTGGTGTACCACCGCTACAAGCATCCTCTGTTGTTGCAAGTGCTGTATTGACGACAGGACAGTTAGGACAAGTATTCGTCACAGTTTCCACTTGTGAGAAACAAGATATATCATCGGGACCGTCATTATATGTAATGGTGAAAGTAAAATCAGCTGTATTGCCCGGCGTGGGGGCAGCAGTCGGGTTGCCTGCATCCGCAGTGATTACATAATTTGCACAAGTACTCGTAATTGTTGGTATCGTACAATTATCATTTGTAATTTCAATCAATGTAGCATCATAATCAGGATAAACGGTCAATTCAAACGTACCAACCAACAGGTACTCATCATCTGGCACGTCACCTGGCGCATCTTCCATCGCGTCTTCACCGAAGCACAATAGGTAAGCGTAAACTGTTTGTACATCTACCTCACAAACATCTCCACTGTGTACACCATCGGCAACAGTACCATCTGGTGCAGCAGCATCTGCGGGTACTAGTACACTTGAATATTGCAAAATCGCTGCAGTGTTATCATCGTTTATGGCAGCACCATTACCTCCTATTGCTGCTGCTTGCCAGACCTGAATCTCATTTGCCAAATCACCGTCACAGATAGTTGCAGCATCATTTACTTCCACTACAGCAGGACATTTAGCAGGACAAGCGGGCGTCTCCAGAGTAATTGTTATCGGGCAGTCGAATGAGTTGGTTACTGTTATATCTATTGTACCTGCTGCGTCACCGAGTACTGCCGTATAAGTATCTGTTCCTGCATCAAAGTTAGCAGCTGAAGCACCTCCTGTATTGTTTGGGTCTGCTGCAACTGCAAATGCATCATCAGGACATATTCCTCCTAAAGTTACCTCACAATCAACTGCGGTGTTCAACATTGGTTCTTGTGCAGATGGCTCAACAGTCAATGTGAACATACCTAATGCTAAATAAGAATCATCGGCATCGCCCTCAACAGCATTCATACCAAAACACAATAGATAAGCATAAACTTCTTGTACATCTGCCACACAAACATCTCCACTGTGTATACCAGTGGGCTCAATACCGTCTGGCACAACAACCGTTCCACCCAACATTACACTTGAGTATTCCAAAGTTCCTGCTGTGTTTACATCTTGTATGGCGGCATTATTACCCGTTATTAATCCTGTCTGCCAAGTTACAATCTCGTCCATTGCGCCACCGTCACAGATGGTTGCATCAGCGTTTGCCGGAACTACAGCGGGGCAAGTTCCGGGACAAGCCGGCGTATTCAAAGTAATTATGGCTGGGTTACAACCGAATGAATTGGTAACTTCTATATCTATCATACCTGCTAAATCACCGAGTTGTGCCGTGTAAACGCCTGTTGTTACATTAAAGTTAGCCGCTAAAGCATCACCTCCAATGTTTGATGGCATTGCAACTGCAAATACATCGTCGGGACATTCTTCCGTTAAAGTTACCTCACAATCATCTGTAGCAATTTCCGGATCTTCCGTAGATGGCTCAACCATTAATGTGTATGTACCTAACAACAAATAAGAATCATCGCCACCGCCCTCAACAGCATTCGTACCAAAACACAATAGATAAGCATAAGCTATCTGTGTTTGTATCACACATTTATCTGCCAGACTGTGTACGCCATTCGGAAGGAGGTTATTTGGTGCAGCAACCGTAGGCAACATTACAGTTGAGTATTCCAAATTTCCTGATGTATTCCCATTTATGGCGGCGACATTAGCTGCTGCCACGTCAGCTTGCCAGTCAGTAATCAAGTCTCCCAGTTCACCATCACAGATAGTTTCAGCACCGTTTTCCTGAACTACATCGGGGCAATCCGCAGGACAAGCCGGCGTATTCAAAGTAATTATGGCTGGGTTACAACCGAATGAATTGGTCACTTCTATATCAATTGAACCTACATCGTCACCGAGTTGTGCCGTGTAAACGCCTATTGCTGCATTAAAGTTAGCCGCTAAAGCATCACCTACAATGTTTGGTGCTGCTGCAACTGCAAATACATCATTGGGACACCCTTTTGGTGCAGTTGCGGTACAGTCGTTTTGGTTTAAGACAATTTGTTCGGATTCTGTAGATGGCTGAACCGTCAATGTAAACGTACCTACTAATAGGTATTCATCGTCCGGTGTCCCTTGATCCGCATCTACACCAAAGCACCATACGTAAGCGTAAACTGTCTTTTCTTGTTCCGTACACTTATCTGTTTGGTCGTGTGTATCATCAGCAGTTATGCCGTCTGGTACCACATTTGGTCCATTCACTATTGCCACACTTGAGTACACCAAACCAAGCCCTGACGTGTTTGGATCGTTTAGGGCATTAGTATTATCTGGGTCCGCTTCCACGTCACCTTGCCAGACCATAATCTCGTTTGCCAAGTCACCTTCACAAACAGTTGCTTCATCATCTACTTCATTGACGGCGGGACATTGGGCAGGGCAGGGTGGCGTATCTATGATATATTCGATTGGTTTACACTCGAATTCGTTTTTCACTTCTATAGTGAGAGTACCTGCTAAATCACCGGGTTGTGCCGTGTACACGTAATTACCCCCTGTGAAAAGGAAATTAGTCCCGTCAGCATCACCTGTAGTATTTGCTACTGCTGGAAGTGCAGCGGCATCGTTGTCACATGCTAAATCTAAAGTTACAACACAACCGTCTGTGATAGATATTGGTTCTTGTGTAGGTGGCTCAATGTTCAATGTAAACATACCTAAGGGTAGATAAGTATTATCAGCTGCACCATCAACATTTATTGTACCCTCATCCCCATCCGGACCAAAGCACTCTAAGTAAGCATAAACTTCCTCTGTTTGTATAATACACTTATCTATTAGTGCGTGTACACCACTGGGAACAATGCCATCTGGTTCTGTAACAGCACCAGTCACTTCTACGCTTGAGTATTCCACCGCTGCTGCTGTATTTGCATCTGCTATGGCAGCAGTATTATCTGCATCTGCTGCTACGGCATCTTGCCAGTCCATAAATTCGTCCATCAAGTCACCGTCACAGATAATTGTTGGGTCAGCAGGAGTAATGTCAGCAACAGCGGGGCAGTCTTCAGCAGGACAGTTGACATTTACCTGGAATGGTTCGGAGAAACAAGATTCATCGTTTGGTCCGGTGTTGTATTCGATAGTATAGTCGAAGTTTGCATTAGTATTCGGAGTCGGCGCAGCGGGGTTAGCCCCGTTTGGTATAATGACATAGTTTCCACAAGAACTTTTAACGGTGGGTACTTCACAGTCATCATCCATGACCATATCTACCAAAGCGACATTATAAGGCGGATATACCGTCAATGTGTATGTGCCTAGTAATAGATACGCATTGTCATCTATGCTCATATTCGCATCATCACCAAAGCACTCTAAGTAAGCATAAACTGTCTGTATTTCTGTCACACATTTATCTGCCAAATCGTGTACACCATCGGGAAGAACGTTGTCTGCTGCGGCAGGATATACTAAGGGTATGCTTGAATATACCACCGCTGCTGCTGTATTTGTATTTGTTATAGCAGCATCATTATCTAGATCCCCTGTTACGGCAGCTTGCCAGTCGTCAATCAAGGTTCCCAGTTCACCATCACAGATAGTTTCAGCACCAGGCACTTCATTGACATCAGGGCAATTTTGAAGACAGCCTTTTGTAGCCACCATTATTCCCAACGGGGGGCAAGGATTTCCTGCAATGCCTGATGTCACCTCAACCTCTATCATACCCGGTAGCTCACCTATAGCAGGGGTATACACTCCTGTAGTATCATTCCAGTTGGCAGCGACTGCCCCTCCCATAACATTAGCAGCCGCACCGAATGTATCACTACACTTTGGAGTAACCGTAGTGACCATGCAACCATCAGCATCCTCAACAGTCGTAGGAGTATCAGGATCTTGTACTTCAGGATATATCGTCAATTCTAGTGTACCTAACAGTAGGTAGGAATCATCTCCTGTGTTTTCTCCACCACCCGTTGGGGGATTAGTTGTGTTACCATTTGGGGTAAAATTATCATCACCAAAGCACTGTAGGTAAGCATAAACTGTCTGCATTTCTGTAATGCAGTTGTTACCTCCACTGTGTACACCAATCTGCGCAGCAGGAGCCGGAGGTGCATCAGAATCAACATCGGCAGGTAAATCGGTAGAATACACAACATCTCCTGCTGTGTTCGCATCTGTTATGGCAGCAGCATTATCTGCATCTCCTGTTACGTTAGCTTGCCACGCGTCAATCTCGGCTGTATTACCGCTACAAATATCTTCAGTAGCAGCTACTGAATTGACATCGGGGCATACTTGCGACCAAGCATTGACACTAAATATCAAGAGTATCAAGCATAGTAAAAGTTGAAAAGTATTTGTATTTCTCATTTTTATAAGTTTCAAAAGTGTTTAAAATTTAGTTAATGGAATATAAAGAGACAGCTTCGGTAGAAGAATCGAATGAAGCCGAACAGTTTGGCTCACTGCTTCCGGAGGAATGTGGATATCGGGAGGCTCGTCAATACCTGAAGTATTGGCTTCAAGGTATCGGACATACAAAGTATTAGGAATTAGTAGTCCGAGACTTGGTAGAGAAGCAATAGCTACAAAGGCTATCAAAAAGGTTTTCAAAGTTGTCATTCTTTATTTTTTGTACGTGAAAGAATTTGGATGAAATAAAATATGTTGGATAAATCGTAGTAAAAAGCAATACCCTATTCGGTGTTATATATAGATAACTGAAATGATATAGGGCTTCATTTCAACTTTCCTAAGTGTTGTAGAAGTAAAGGTAGGAAATAATTTTATAAAACAATAAAAAAAGTAATTTATTTTATTTACTACTTGTAATTTAAATTAAGCCAATGTGAGTTTTTAAGAAATATCCAGATATTTTTTATTATAAACCTTTGATTATCAATATTATTTGCCGGAATTTAAAAATAAAAACTGCGGAAAAAAAACAGACACTAAATATTTAACGAATGTAATTTTAATTACATTTATTTTAATTTATTGTTTTAACAATAATAAATGAGACAACCAATTCTTAATTTTACCAAAATTTGAGGACTTTTTATTTTCGGTTGGCGTGAATCAAGTCCACACCCAGAAATAGTTTTACTCCATAGCAATCCATTGGAATATTGGGTATTCGCGTCTGCCACAGAGATGAGGTATAAATAAGTTTATGAAAATATGTCCTGATTTAAGGGAAGACGAAAAAGTAACCTACTGTTTGAATTGTCCTTTTCTTTATATGTTTCACTAAATTCTCCTTAAATACAGTGAGTATTCGCGTCAAATTTGACTCGTATAAAGAAAAAATAACAGCGTAAAGAATATAATCCTGATGCTGACAGCCTATTGTACTGTCTCGTCAGATACTATTTCAGCATCTTCCATAGGTGGTGGTGGACTGACAGCTTTACGCTGATTTGCCATAGGATTGGGAAGGGTCTTTAGTTGCTTTTGCATGACCAAGACTTTTAATTCCTGCTCGTCTAACTGTGCCAACATTTTCAGCATTTCTATCTTTTCCGTATTCAGACCACTCTTTACAGCTAATGTAGCCGTATGTCCGCGCTGACGGAAACTGTTGAGTTCCTTGTCTATGGAAAAGCCCGTGTAAGTTTTCCCAGAGTTCTTTGACTTTCCAAGAAACTGTTCTACCTCTGTAGGTGTATTCCAGACTCCTGCCTTTTGGTTACAGTAGATAATGTCGTTGTTTTCTCCGTAGAGTTTGGTGTTTTCCTCTGGTGTATCTTCCATGATTCGATAGCTGAATGAACCGTACTGGTTTGCGCTTTGTGATAGCCTCACAACTGTTAGTTTTGCCATAATAAATAAGATTTTGTACCACTTTGAGAAGCGGTTTTAAAAATTAGGAAATAATTGTAGGGGGGATAGGCTACTTCCTATTGAGAATGTTGGCAGGTAGGGGGTGCAGGTGTGGAGATTGAATTTATGAGGTTAAAAAGCATGGCTGAAAATATTATAAAAAATTATGTACTTGGCATGTCCGCAACTGTCATTCCGCAACTCGGACAGTGAATATCAAAGATGCTCCACATTGAAGTTCTGTGATAATCCCAATAACTGCCGTGCTTGAATAATTTTGTCTGACAATTCCAGCAATAATCTAAATGTGCCGTATGCCCACAATCTTTACAAGTACATGACGGGTAGTAGTATCGTGGATTTCCCTTGCCGAGTCTTGTTCTTCTTTTTGCTAAATATTCAAAATTTTCAGACCCACAATTTAAACAACACATTTCTATGCTCGGTGCCGGGTCTGTATTTTTACTACTTTTTGCATTATGGTTATCGTCAACCAAATATTCAAAAGCCATTCCGATGACCTTGTGTAGATTATCTTTTATATTTGGTGTGATTTTTAAATAACCGTATTCATGGAATGGATATAAAACCTTATCATCTTTGAGTTGAATCTTATCCCCACCAAAATTGGTAAGTATTGACGTAAAACCCTCATGTGCCTTATCTGAACAAGGGTGTAATATGAAAACGTGGTAATTGCTACCAATCTTGTATTTATCAGCTAATGCTCTAATTTCATAACCAACTGACATTTTGTAATTATAATTTTTGAACTTAGCATCAAGCACCAAATATGTAATCTTACCATTTACATTTATCTCCAGCACAAAATCAGGACGTTTTCCATTTGAAAGACTCATTTGGTAATGTAGAGTGACTTCGCGCCCATTGAGATTTCCTAAAAGTCTAATTTGAGAATGCTTATCAATTTTATATTTATCCGGTGTAATTGATTTGAGAAATTTACCAAAATCTTCCTCATTATACTTGAATCCGAATCTTTCTAAACTACTGATAATCTGCAAAAAACACCAAATTTCAAATACCTGTGGCATTTCTCGCATCCCGTAACTTATGATTTTCTCGTATTGTCCAAAAATCTCAAAATCAATACCTTCGGAATCTAAAATTGTCTTGTAACTATTTAGCGCATTACGATATGATACATTCTGTATATAGGTCATTGAGGGCTTAAAATTGATGTGTCTTTTATATGAAATACCTGTTGCAAATTCTGTACTTAGATAGCTTTGGAGTATAGGCTTGAATTGCTGTATTTCATCACAGTATTGTGATAGATTCGTAGCTTGTAAGTTTATCGTTTCTATTGTTCTATTGAGTGTTTTAATTTGGCTGTCACGCTCTGCACTATTTACAGGCTGGATAGATGATAATAGCCAATTATTTTCTTTTAGCTTTTCATAATTTGCAATTTGCTTATCCAAAATATTTCTGTGTACAATATTCAGCGAGACAATTCTTTCTATTCTCTGTACTAAAAACTTAGGATGTCGTCCTGCTGTACTATATCTATCCACAAAACAAAATGCTTTTAGTTGTATTCTTTGACGCTTATTAGGTTCCAAAACTCCAGTCATATCAACAGGGAATTCCATTAGACCATAAGATGGTTTTTTTCCTTGCCATTTAACCCAGTAGCTATGTGAATCTGCTTTATATTGAACTTCTATGACCGCAGTAACACCACAACCATGATTTTCACATTGTTCTAATACTTCTTGCCGCCTCTGTTTAAACTTCTCTAACCAGTTATTATAAAAATTCTGCTGATAAGTCATCTCTCTTTCAATCTTATTTCTATCAACAACTTGTGGCTTTTTCAGTTCCTCAATTTTCTGTTTTATCTCCTCAACTTTCTCATGTAATCGCTTTACTTGTAAAGACAAATATTTATCATTATTGCTTACAATTTGATAAACACGATACAGCATGAGACACAAAAAACGGTTCTCATAGATATCAAAATTCTCTACAAACGCCTTTGAAGGTAAATGCGGCGTAATACCTGTTGTAGCTAATTTTTTAAAGGTTGCCGGGACAGGTTTTACTTTACGAAAAGGTAGGTCTTTCACGGTAGGCTGGAGTTCTCGTTTAGGATTTTTTAGTACCTTTTCAAAGGCTTGCAGAAAAGTAATGACGTGGTGTGATTGAGGATAATAAAAGTTCTTATTAAACCAACTGACCGTTTTTTGCTCGTTACGTACCCTTGAACTTTTCTTTGTGATTAGATTCCATAAGTCTCCCTCAAAATCGTTTTTAAGCACACTAAAGTTAAAATCTTCAATTGAGGTATTTACATCAATCTCAACTTCGGATGACATATCTTCTCTATCAAAGTAAATCCTTATTTTTCCTTGCGAATTGATAGAAGGGCAATAATGATAACCTTTGCCGCTTGCTCCTATTTTCCATTCTCCCTTTAAAATCCATAGATTGCCGGATATTTTAAATAATTCTGTTGTAGGATGCTCATCTTCAATGTGTTCAAGACTTGGTGTTGTGTCTGGCATCACTATACCTAATTGATAGAATAAACTGTTCTCTTTGTGATAGTTTACAATATCGCATTTGTATAAAAAATCATCGTCAGTAGTACATTTTATAGGAACTTTGCCCTTGACAATAGTTTTGTATTTGTCTGGTGACTCCCAATCAATACTGACCATGTATATCTCAAAACCTCTGTGCCACATAATTTATGCTTAACTAAATGGGGAATCTTCTACATCGTTCACATCAACCTGTACTATTTCATTTTGGAAATTATAATCATACTGAATACCCCAAAAATTTACTTGATTATTATTATGCTTTGCATTCTCAATCATTAATTTTAAGTATTTCTCTGGATGTATCCCAAATTCATACGGAAGGTCTGCTGTCTCAATATTTTGTATATTTTTCAAGAGTTCTCCAACAACATCAAGTTTACTGTTTTCATTACGAACTTTGTCATTACCGTCAAATACAAAGCGAGGGAGAATCTTCTGATTAATGACGCTACATAAATCTACTAAATTCATATCTGTATCGTCACTAACCTTTCTCAAGCAATTTGAGTAATTTATTGCCTGTCTCATAGAACGAATCCCGAAATCAATAGATAGTGGGAGCAAGTATTGACGGTTTATTTGTTTCAAGCGTGTAGTCAAATCTTTATTATCTTGAAGTGACGGATAATTTGCTCTCTTATCAAGGTGTGAAGGATGCAGATACACCGGCTTTAATTCTCTTTTATAGTCTTTCACTTCCATTTTAGATTTAACCAAATCTTCCCATAATAAAGGGTTCTCAAATTTCACAACATGCACTCTATCAAGTATTTTAGGTGAAAAATAATGTGTGGTTTCATCTACATTTATTGCGCCAATGAATCTGACATTATGTGGAATTGTAATTGTTGCAGGGAATTTCAGTATATCCAAAAGACGTTTTTTCATTTTGGAGTGAATTTGCAACATGGTTTCCTGCTCGGTATTGCCTAAGAGTTCGAAAAAACGTTTGCGTATTTTGTCATTTTCTAAAAAATCAGTCCAAGATGATATTTCATTTTCACCTATTGAGCTTTCCATTAACGAGAGTAATGTCTGAAACTCGGATAAAAACTGTTCTTCTTCATGTTTGGCGTATAGTTCAATTTCAGGTTGGGTTTCTCTTTCTTCTAATTTTGAGAGAAAATCGGCAAAATAATACTCTGCTCGCGCAAGATTCATCTCGTCTAAACAAATGAGATAGAGTTGATTAGGGTTTTGTATGGCTTCTGAGATAGCCTCTGTAAATGGTGTTGGCAAAAAGGATGATTGTATAGGATTGTAGTAGCCAAGTAAATCATCTGAACTTGTCCAGTTTGGCTTCACCGGAATAATTTTAGCAACTCCACCTAAAGCCTCCGCGAATGATTTTACAATTTGAGTTTTCCCCGACCCCGAAAGTCCACTTAGGACAATCAAATCATTGGTCAATAGAAGAGACAGGAAGTTCTTTATCTGAAACTCGGTATAAATCAGTTGCTTCTTCTCGTATAGGTAGGTGTGAACATGTGTAGATAAGGCAGCAAAATCACCGTCAAATTCATCAAAGTTAAGATGCCCCTCCGGTGGCTCAAACTCTTTAGTATCAAGTACATTGATATAGCGTTCTGCTTCTTCTCCGGTTAAAAATTCAAGGTTTTTGCAAGTTCCAATTTTGGATTTTAGGAAATCTATTGTACGTTTCATTTCGTATTCTTTGTTGGATAGTTCTTCAAGATGACGTTCTTTTTCTTCTAATTTTGTAACACAGTCCTCAATTATAGCTTTACGCTCTTCAAGCTGTTGTTCTAAATTAACTGAAAGTTCGCTGATTTTGGTTTTGATTAATTTTTCCTTAGCCTCATTTACACTTATCTGCTTATTTATTTGTTGCAATACCGTTTCTCTCTCTCTTAGTAACCTTTCTACTTTTGAAACTTCAGTGAACTCTTTGATACTTCTGCTATCAGCATTTACTAAAAAAGGGTTTTCCTGTTCTCTCCTTCTATTTAAAGGAGCAATTCTAACTTTAAAGTAATAGACTTTATTTTCACTTAAATTCGTTAAGGGAGTAAAAACATTATATATTACTTTGTTTAAAATAGGATAAAAAAGCTCATAGTCATCACTACTTACTATATTGGTAAAAAAACCGTGTCTTTCATGAAAAGAATACGTACCCTTAAAAATCAGATTATCAATTTTATTATGGATTTTGATTTCTTCAAGGAGTTCGCGATCGCTATATTCGTAGAATGAATTTAACTCATGTAATTGATTTCTTTTAAATTCAATTACATAACTCATTAATTTCCGACTAAGTATGCTATCCCTTGTCAAGGTTTGTCCACTTTTTTCTTGGATTAAACTAATCACTTCATCCGGTTTTAATTTACATTTTCGTGCAATTTCAATTACAGTTACAGTCATTTAGTTTGATGTAGTAGGTTTGATGTAGTAGGTTTGATGTGTTAGAAAAGAAGATTGGTTTTTTGTATTAATACTTCATGTAAAAGTACAAAACCCTTACCACGAAATGAATAGAATATGAAAAATAGTTGATGTCATCGTGCAAAAAGTGCACCCCCCCCCGTTAAATTTTTTTTTCTTGTAGCCAATGAGTTTGTTTAATCTAGTATAATTCAAGCATAATGCCCGCATAAAATATTGTTTTCCATAGGATTATAAGTTACACTTTTTACACGTATATTTCTAAATAATAATAAATATAATGACTTTTCATTCCCTGTTGATATACTACATGGAAAGCAAATATTTCTATGAGTTCAGAATATAACGACTTATTTATATAGGTGTAACATGCACGTTTAGAGATGTAATTTTTTGGATTTCCAATCTTGTTCTTTAAAAGGTGGTAGTAGTTTTTCTTGGAACAACCATTCTGGTTCAGTTAGAATCTCAAAAAATGGACTTATCTTTGATTGCCAATATGAGTTTTCAGTACCATACTGTCCAATAATTAAAATGGCTAAAGCGGAGATAGCCTCAATAACATTTTCTAATGTTGCTTTAGAAAACTCTTTTTCTCTATCGTGTTTAACTGCATTATAACTATGATACCAACTTAGACTTCCCGTAGGATTTGATTCTACCCAATCAAGGAACGGCACAAGAGGCTCTATAGCTGGATAATATCTAAATTTAATCTTATATTTATTTAGACGCATCACGGGCAAAATTTTGATATAGTCAGAAGTATTGTATCTTTCTTTCGAAGTTTGCTCATGTAATCTCAAAACTCCTTTAAATTGAGCTTCTACTTCGGTACAAACTAAAATCAGAAGATTTCTAAGGCTATGACCATAGCATCCAAAGTTATTTCCTATTGGTTCTATTGTGAGAAATATTTTTGAAAGTTCATCAATTAAAATTCTTAACTGATTAATTCCATTAATCATATTCTCATCCTGATTAGGGAAATCTGGAATGTAAATAAACAAATCATCTAATGCTGTTGGGTATCTTCTTCCAAGTCTATTTTTTAACCCTAATTGAGTGATAACTGGTCTCCAAATCCTCGGTAAGTAATCTCCCGGAAAATTCTCTGATTCAACAAGAGAATCATATTCCTTTAAATCTGGATACTTACTCATTATCTCATCGTTGTCATAAATATCATCTAACAAATCTTTGCTCTCGTCTATCACCCAGCTACGACGACTTTTATATAAATTATAATTTACATTAAATCCTATTGTTTTGTCTGAATATTGTAATTCATAAGCTTTACTTGCTTCAATTAAATAAAGCCTACGAACAGAAGGCTTTCCTTGTCCAATTTTTGAAATAAGTAGATAAATTTTTTTCATCAATATTTTGCTGTATTTAAGAGTTCAAATGCTAAAAATCCATAGAAAAGGTGTAGAAAATTCCTTTGATGCTATTAACACCGCTAAACTAATTCATATATCCAAATTATCCAAATGACTATTGACTTTTTAGGTTTTTTTTAAATGACAAGGAGATTAAGGCAGAAATAAAAAAGGCTAAAGATGCCGGACAATATGTAAAAATAGTAGTTGTGGCA
>ENA-ORXR01003962-ORXR01003962.1-marine-metagenome-genome-assembly--contig:-NODE-3962-length-12784-cov-17.738727_pt1 | contig 12784 bp, 19 predicted proteins | sample MGYA00237866_ERZ511479 | MGnify/ENA metagenome assembly ERZ511479 | reverse complement strand
GAGTACGTCGGTGAACTCATCTCAAATGCGGAGGCGGCAGCGCGTGGGCGCGTGTACGACGCCAAGGGGGTGAGCTTTCTGTACTCCATCACCAAGACGGTGAACATAGACGCTACACGGGTGGGCAACCGGATGAAATTCATGAACCACCGCACGACGGAGCATGCCAACGTCGAGGCGAAGCTGCTGAGCGTGTGCGGCGAGATTAGAGTCGGGCTGTTCGCCAAGGCGCCGCTGTGTGCCGGGGAGGAGTTGTTCTTTGATTATGGATACGAGTTGCCAGGGTGGGTTGAGTGACGTGTGCGTGTGATGCTTCTCACGGAATTACGAGAACCGGGTGCCGTCGGCCGTCGGGGAGGAGCATAAATGAGCACCTCATGCGCGCTTCGCGTTGTGCCCCGTCCTTTTTTCTTGGACAAGGCTTTCATTGCTCCGGTGCATTGAGCGCGTCGTTCGGGCCACTGGAAACGCAGCTGAACTTGTTGTGCAATGACAACCATACGACGCGCCTCTTTTTTCTGAGCCTAGCGTGTGCGCCCGAGAGTCGACGCTAATTCGAAGACGGCTCCTATTGCGTGCACAACACGATCCTTTCTTTGTTCGTATCACTTTCGAGAAAGACAAAGTCGGGTGGATTCGTGCGCCACAGAGGGGGGCGGTGGAAGGGATCTCTGTAAGTTTCCTGACAGCTGTCATCCAATGATCGCGCGCCATTGCACAGTGAGAGCAACACACGCAAGTGCAGTCGCACGACGAAGTTGCCGGTCGGACACGCACACGCGCGGTGCTCACGTTGGGTTCGTTTGCCTGCTGGTTCCGGGCGCCGTCGTGGCGTCCGAAGTTGAAGAGGTTGCGCACGCGCAGCGAGTCGCTGCGCATTAACGGCGGCACCACGCTGGCGCGGTCGGGAGAGCCGCTGTAAGGCTCCGGGGGGCTGTGGAGGAGGCGCGCGGGGAGCGCGTGGCACACCCGGCATCGCGCCACGACACGGGCGCTGTCGCCGACGCGGACGTGGTCGCCATGAATTTTATGTCAGGGGAGGTTGGCGGCGGCGCGCGTGACGCGCGTGACGGATCAGCTTTTGCATCTCGACGCGGCCGCCGTCGGCGACGCGGACGTGCGCCGACGGCGACGCGGACGTGGTTGGCTGGGCGCGCTTCTCGGGTGGTGGGTCGCCAAGGCACGCGTAAAGCGCGCAGCCCAGCATCCTGAGCGACACGGCGAAGCCAGCGCCGAGGACGCGGACCTGGCGTGCTTTGAGCTCGCCTTCTGGGGCTCGCGGTGGCGGCGGCGGACGCGGCGCACATCGTGGGCGTCTTGCCACGGCTGTTGACGCCGTGCACGCGGTTCTGCTGGCGGTGCTGCTGCGGGGGCACGTGCGGGACGGCCTGCTGCTTTTGCACGTCGTGCGCGTTGCAGCGGAGCCCGCGGTGGCGGCGGCGGACGCGGTGCACCGGGTCCACGTCTTTCCCCACAGCTGTTGAGGCCGTGCACGCGGTGCTGCTGGCGGTGCTGCTGCGGGGGCACGTGCAGGACGGCGTGCTGCTTTTGCTCGTCGTCCGCGTTGCAGCGGAGCTCGCGGTGGCGGCGGCGGACGTGGTGCACCGGGTCCACGTTTTGCCCCACAGCTGTTGAGGCCGTGCACGCGGTGCTGCTGCCGGTGCTGCTGCGGGGGCTCGTGCAGGACGGCGTGCTGCTTTTGCTAATCGTCCGCGTTGCAGCGGAGCTCGCGGTGGCGGCGGCGGACGCGGTGCACCGGGTGCACGTCTTTCCCCACAGCTGTTGAGGCCGTGCACACGGTGCTGCTGGAGGTGCTGCTGCGGGGGCACGTGCGGGACGGCGGTCTGGTTTTGCACGGTGTGCGCGTTGCAGCGAAGCCCGCGGTGGCGGCGCCGGACGCGGTGCACGGGGTCCACGTCTTGCCACACAGCTGTTGAGGCCGTGCACGCGGTTCTGCTGGCGGTGCTGCTGCGGGGGCACGTGCGGGACGGCGTGCTGCTTTTGCTCGTCGTCCGCGTTGCAGCGGAGCTCGCGGTGGCGGCGGCGGACGCGGTGCACCGGGTCCACGTCTTGCCCCACAGCTGTTGGGGCCGTGCACGTGGTGCTGCTGGCGGTGCTGCTGCGGGGACAAGTGTGGGCCGGCGTGCTGCTGTTTCGTGTCGTGCAAGTGCGGGTTGGCGTGCTGCTCTGGCTTTTCGAGCACGCTGCTGTGCAGAGCTTCGGCGTTGACAGCTAGTTCCTGTGCTATTCTGACTCGCTGAGATGTACAGCGTCGACATGCGTCTTGTAGCGGTCACGATGTTGCGGAATGGTGTGCGCAAGAGCGTCATTTATAAGAACATTGGCGTCAAGCGGTCAACTCTCAAGCGCTGGTCCAAATACTACCGGGAGCACGGGTCAGTATGGAGGGACCCGTTGCGGCAGAACCAGCATCACAACAGCTGCTGGTTTGACAGGACGCTCATGACGGCCATGGTGCACCTGGTGCGACAGCACCCGCGGGCTCTGTTGCGGGAGCACTCCGAGATGCTCAAGCTCATGCGCAACCACCCCAGCGGCGAGTTTATTGCTCTGCGTGCATCCAAGAGTATGATCGACCGGCACTTGCACAAGTTGGGCTTCACACGCAAGCGCTCGCTCCGTCTCTTTCGTGAGTCGTCGGCTGCCGTGCGGCGCGTCCACGCCCTCGTCCGGGACAACATCCCCGAGCGCTGCATCGTGTCAGTCGACGAGACGCACACAGACGGTGGCGATGTCTTCCGAATGTACGGGCGGGCGTTGGCTCGCGAGCGCGACAACGTCCACGGTCGGGACCCCCGGTCGGTTCCGCGGACAAGCACGACGATGGCGGTGTCAAGTGATGGCCGCATCTTGGGCTTCCAGTCCGTGGTGGTGGGGAGAGGCGCGCTGACGTCGGCGGACTGGCGACTGTTCCTGCAACTGCTCATCCCCAAGCTGGGTGTGTATGTGCCGGGGCGCCCGTGGAGCCAGCAGTCGAACAACTGCGTCGTTCTGTTCGATAATGCGCCCATCCACAACGCTGGTGGGGACACGTTCCTCGGAAACAACGGCGTCCCCTTTTTGCGTCTACCACCGTACAGTCCCGACCTGCAGCCAATCGAGGGCGTCTTCAACGACTTGAAGATTGTGATCCGGAACTTGGTGTACGTGATGCCGGACTTGTTGGACGACCCGCATTTGTTGCAGGCGACAGCGGCAAGCAAGCTCTCTCGACGCCAGATCATCGGGCAGTTCGATCGGGTTCGCAAGGTCATTGAATCGATCATCGCCGAATAAATCTCACATTGTCTTCAATCTGATTCGATCTTTTGCTATGGGGAAGAGCGTCGGACACTGAAGTGCCTCTCGCCACGACACTTGCTCTCCACGCCCCAGACGAGCACCAGGCGTGGCCATGCTGGATGCGCCATCTGTCCGACCCAGTCTGTCGGCAACGGACGAACATGCAATCGGGTGGAAAGATGTCTGCCACTGAGGCACTGTGGCGAGGAGCCGGAGAGGGCGGCATGTGCGGCTGCTGGCGCATAGCGGTGCAGAAGAACGTTTGTTCCGCGATGCCGACGTACGAGCATCGATGACGTGAAGCGCATTAGTGCGGAACACGAAGTGATGCGGGCGCACTTGGCCCGCGTCCGGTGCTGAGGGCACTTCATTGCTCCAGGCTCAGACAGCGAAATACGTTTCTGTCAAGTCTCGCTGCACTCAGTCCGCAGACGGTGCTCACGGCAGCACCCCAACGCGTTAGGATTGGTGGCCGGTGGTCATGGATGGACACGTTCGTGTCGAACCTACGGATCTCGACTGCATAGATCGTCCACAGAGGCGGTTCGCCTGGTTGAATAAAAAAAATTGAAGAAGTAGACCACAGAATCCGTCATTGCGCTGGATCTCGCTATCGAATTCGGGTCGGGTCAGCTGTCACCGTCGTCGACACCACCGCCGTCACCGTCGAGGATCGCCATCCCTGCTGCCGATCGAATCGCACGTGCCCCCCTGCCGTTGCCAGCGACTGCGCCATCCCCTCCTTCGGTGTTGAGAACCACCATTCGGAGCACGCGATCTGTGAGTTGGTGCCAAGCCCCCTCCTGCACGACAAGAGACAGCCCCCCGCTCCTGCGCTCACCACGCATGCTCCACTGTCTGGTGTGGTCGCTCATTCTGTCTCACAGTTTTCCGGGCGTCACGGTATGTTTGTCTGCGGGAGGCCCGGTATGCTAATGATTCTTAATGTCGAGTACTGTTTGAAGTTCTGTTTTTTGTTTCGTCCCGTGGATTGCTGCAGCGTGGTATACCGCCTGTGTCGCTGGGTGCAGCGTGCACGACATGGTGGAATGGGTGTTGACGACCATCGTTCCTCCGTCTTTCGCTGATGTCCACGTCCCATTCTGTCACCCAGACCCCTCTATTTCAGGCATGATGACATGCGAACCTTGCTGGGGGGTGCTGCCCATCAGGCACCAGCATCACAACGCATCTACGTGCCCGCACAGCGATTTTGCTTGTTGCCATACTCTTCCTGTCGATGATGCGTTTTATCCTCGTTTGCCTGTTCATTTCCGTGGTGAAGTTAACGGCGGGGGTGTGCGTAACAGGAGTTTCTCGGTATGCAAAGGGGTCGGCCATGAGCCGTGCTCTCATGTTCCCCGGGCTGGTTGGTGGGAGCTGCGCAATGGACGTGTGGTCGCTTCTCGCCCTCAACGTCCGCTGGATGCCAATGACTTCGCTTGTCCCGCTCACTATTTTGTGCCTGACCCACCTGTCTCGTAAAGCTACGTTTCTCGTCGTACTCACACCATTCCACCCTCGCTCGTTTCGTTTCTGTTCCAGCATGACATAGCTCTGGTAGTCGAGTACAGTCCTCGGCAGCTTTTTGTTCAACCACGGCTACATCCAATTCCTTCATCACAGCGTCACTATCTGTTCAACAACGGATGCATACCCGTCCTCCAGTGCAAAGCGACCCTCACTCACTCCGCGAACTGCGAAGCGACTGCAACACATCAGACAGATGTCGTCGTCACGCGCCGAGTCCGGCGAGAAGTCCCCACTCTGAGCGCCTCCACGACACCCCGGACGCCAGAATCGTCTGACCTTGCAAGCCGTCCCGCGGGTCCAACCGCACCACCCCCGCCACCACGTCCAGCTCCACTTCCGCCACGGGCACGCCGACAAACAGCACCAGCTGCCCGCCAATCGCAGGCGCCATCTTGCACACCGTCCCGCACGACAAACCGCACCACCCCCGCCACCACCACAACCAGCTCCACGTCCGCCACGGCCACGCCTACAAACAGCACCAGCTGCCTGCCAATCGCACGCGGCATTGTGCACCCCGTCCCGCACGACATATCGCAGCACTCCTGCAACCACGACCAGCTTCAAGCCCAGCTCCACGTCCAGCTACATGTCTGCCGCCATCACGCCGACAAACAGCACCAGCTGGACGCTTCGCGCAGGCTAGACCGCGCACGCCGTCCCACACGTCAAACCGCACCACCCCCGCCACCGCCAATCCGACACCAAGCATATACTGCACGCCCCACACATGTGGCAACGTGCTAGCCGCCCCGACTCACAAATTGCACCACCCCCGCAACCATGTCCAGGTCCACGCCAGCACCACCCACGCCACCGCCAGGCCGACAAAAATCACAAAGTGCGCGCCCCACACATGCGCCAACTCGCTAGCCGCCCCGCCTCACAAACCGCACCGCCCCCTCCACCATGTCCAGCTCCACGCCCGCCGCTACGTCCGCCGCCGTCACTCCGACGATAAGCACCAGCTGCACGCGCCACGCACGCGCAAAGTTGCACACCGTCCGACACGACGAACCGCACCGCCCCAGCCACCACGTCCGCCTCCACGTCCGACGCCGCCGCGCCGCCGACAAGCACCAGCTGCACGCCGCGCTCAGGCGGCCATTTGCGCACCGGCCTTCACGACAAGCCGGACTGCCCCCGCCACCACATACAGCTTCACGTCAGTCACAGCCATTCCGACAAAGGCGCCAGCTGCACGCCCCACGCGAGGGGAAAGTTGCACACAAACCGCACCAGCCCCGCCTTCACGTCCAGCTCCACGTCAGCCACAGCAGCGCCGACAAAAAGCGCCAGCTGCACGCCGTGCGCAAGCGGAAAGCTGCACACCGGCCCTCACGGCAGACCGCACCGCCCCGGCCAGCACGTTGAGCTCCACGTCCACCACCGCGACGCCGAAAAAGAGCACGAAGTGCACTCTGCACGCAAGCGGCGACTTGGACGCCGCCCCACTGATCAGACTTCACTTCTTCCGCTGCTCAGGCCACCCTCACCACGGCCACTGTCACGTCAAGAACGACGACGAACGGCACGCTGTATGCCGTCGGAATCGTGCACAACGAGCCTCGGCGATCATCGGCATCGCCACCATAGTGTAAAGGAGGCCATCCGGTATGCTGAGGCGCTTGCGTCCTACGGACGTATCTGAAATCGTTACGAAAAAGAATAGAACAGGGATTTTACATGAATACGAGACGTCGGGCGGTCATCTTGAGGATGCGCGGGACAATACGGAATGGCCTTGTCAGCACCCAGACGCAGTAGCGACATGGCAGGCTGTATGATGAATGGGGAGCGACAGACGGGTAACACAACGTGAACTTAGTGACATGGTCCGCAGTCGGACAGGCGGCGTCGCCCACGACAACAGCATGTGCTGCAGCATCCCACCACGGCGTAAAAAGAGACTGTATAGATTCTGCAGCTCACGGCTAGACGAAAAAGCGAAAAGAGACATGCCCTGCTGGGTACAGGCAGAGTATTGCATAGACCAACATTCTGAGGCGTACCGCAGAGCGCTGTCGAGCACACGACTTAGGAATCTGGGAAGCCGGTAAGAGCGACGGTCATGGTGACCGCGGATGTGGAGCGGGTCGCAACAGTGATGAAGCGCTTGACGGTGGTGGGGACGACAGCGCGACGGTAGCGCCGTCCGCCACCCCAAACTGCGCGGACTACTGGAGGTTTGTGTCTCGACCAACCAGGAGAGCGCTGCCACGAAAGACCCACTGCAGGCCACTCGCTCGTCTGCTGGAAGGCGATCTCCCTGCTCCACAGGTTACCTCCCTCAGAAACTTGGACAGAGTTTCAACAAACGACGATTCATGCGACGCTCCGGCAGCCAAACACGCCGACATGGCGGGCGATGATGGCGCCCGGGCCGTGGATCAGCGTTAGGAACGTGAAATCTCACTGAGAGGTCCTCTGACAATTCTCTGCACACGCACTTACTCGACCTGGCGACAGATTGTCGTCCGGCTCGTCGACGACGAAGCTTCAAAAAGCAGACGAAATGAACCACGTTCCGAACCGGTTAGGGGTCCGTCCGCCAGTCGTCTCTTCGAGCCACTTGATGCAGTTTTCATGTCCCGCTATTTGACGATGTCGCTCCACCGTGGATCGAGACAGTTAAAGAGAGCTGCCTCACGTCGTTCGTTGCCAGCGGAGCGCAGCTGTTCCGAAAACAGCGGACGGCGAAGCTGAGATAGGGCAACGAGAATGTGGCGACAAGCACAGTGTGTCGTGCCTTTCTCGCGCAACAGACAACACGACATATGCATAGCAGGGGGTTTTACACTTGGCGTGCACGGTCGTTGCGCACATCCGATGGATCGTTGGCCGTACACGATGGAGGATGAAAAAGTCGAGCATCATTACTTGACAGCAGTCGGATCGGCAGAGTACATATGTGAGTGGTATTTGATGGGGGGGCGTGTAATTGAGCCGGAACCCTACTAGACGGTCATGACGAACGCGCCGTACTCTTTCTCTTTCCTGCGCGGCGCTGCTGCGGGAGCCGGTCCCGACCGGGCCTCGGCAGCTCGTTGTAGGGGTCAAATGCGTCGGACGCAACTACAGAGCTGCACTCGGACGCGATGCATCTGGCGGCCAAGGACGGCACCATGTCATAGCCGTGGTGCCCCGGATTGTGTCCCCGCTTCGCCCACGGCTTCTTCGCGCGTCGACTTGGACGCATTGGCATTGGCTGGAACGTCTGATGTACTAGAGACGCAGTAGCGGACTACACTGGGACTCCGGGGTACTGAGTATCATGCTTAGAACACTCGCTCCGGCAGCCGTCGCCTCATTGGCCAACCCCGGAGAAAGACGCTGTGTAATGCATCATTTCTGTTTTCGGAATGTAGAAAATCAAGGTAACTCCCAATTTGAGACGGACTAGCCTCGGCCCATCAAGTGGGTTACAGTGTGCAACACCGGCAGTGGCGCGGCCGCCGAGGCCCACAACGTTTTTTCTGGTGCGTTACCAGCATTGCCTGTGTCCTGTTCCCCGGAAAATCTCGTCCGTGGTCTTCCTTTCTGGTGTTGCAGCCGCTTGCTGCACTGCTTCACCTTGCCCTCCTTTTCTGTGTTTTTTCACAACATGGCCGCCGCACCACCCCCCCTTCCCCCGCCCCCGCGGCCTGAACCTTCTGGCTTCTACAAGTGTGAGACGTGCAACATCCTGATGACCGGGGAGGCAAGCTGGAATGAGCACGTCCGCGGGGCGCCACACAAGAAGAGGGCGTTCCGCGCCGCCGCGACGCACGGGCCCGGCTACGCCAGCCACTCTACTCGTTGGACGTGCCCGACGTGCCTGGCGAGCAGCGATGCCCCGACAAGCCTCATCAGTCACGTGAGTGGCGCTGGCCACCGACGCGCCGTGGCTGTTCTGAAGGACAGCGGGCGACACTCCGAGCTCCATGTCCTGTTGCCTCGCCTGCGTGCAGCGGTGAGAGAAGTCAGGCGCGCAGGAGACGACGATGCTCGTTTGGCAGAAGTGCTGCGTGACGCTGAACACGACGCTGGCATCCTTGCGCCTGCGGCCGCCGCTCACGATGCGGGCCGCACCGCTCCGTCTCACGCGCGCGCACCCGCGGCCGGCCGCGGCGGGTCTTCTGGCGCTGGTGTGGCTGCTGGTGGAGCTCGGTCCGGGCCACCTCCTGCTGACGCCCGCCGGCACAAGCGCCGTCGCGACGACGACGCGTGTGCATCGGGGTCAGAGAGGCTCGCGGACGCTGCTCGCGCAGGGAGGGGACGGCTACCGACCTCGTCTGGCCACTCTGACTCGTCCGGCGCTTCTCCGCAGTCGACTGGTGTTGGCGATAACACTTGGGCGAGTGGGTATTCTGCACGCACGAGCCCGGGCGGCGCGTCGTCGTCATTGACAACTGGGGCTGGCTGCGTCCCAGTGGCGGTGGTGGTCCCGCCGGGCGCCCGCGTTTTGTTTGAGTGTCCGCGGTGCGGCTGCCACTACCGCTCTGGCGACGACTACGTGGCGCATGTGTGCCAGGCGTACAAGAAGAAGGGAAAAGGCCGTGCTGAGTGAGGGGGTACTGCGCTGCTTTACGGTGGTGCACGTGGGTTTGCTTGCTTTGAGCCACTACGCTTTACTTCGAATACTGATCGATGTGCCACACTTCCAACGCCCATGTACGCAACCAATACAGATACACCAACCCACGCGGATATACCAACACCGACACTAACTGCACGCCCCACGCCACGCAAGTCGCAACTTGCACACCGTCCCACGGAATATACCGCACCACCCCCGCCACCATGTCCACCTCCACGTTCGCCACCGCGACGCCGACAAACAGCAAGAGGTGGACGACAAACACAAGCCCCAACGAGCACACCGTCCCGCGGGACAAACAGCCCCACCCCCGCCACCATGTCCACCTTCACGTCCGCTACCGCGACGCCGACAAACAGCACAGGCTGAACGCCAAACACAAGCCGCAACTTGCACACCGTCCCGCGGAACATACCGCAGCACCCCCGCCACCATGTCCACCTCCACGTTTTCGACCGCGACGCCGACAAACGGCACCAGGTGCACGCCAAACACAAGCCCCACCGTGCACACCGTCCCGCGGGACAAACTGAACCACCCCTGCCACCGCGACGCCGACAGACAGCACGATGTGCACGCCAAACACCATCCGCAACTTTCCCACCGTCCCACGGAACATACCGCACCACCCCAGCCACCATGCCCACGTCCAAGTTCGCCACTGCGACGCCAACAAACAGCACCAGGTGCACGCCAAACACAAGCCCCAACATGCACACCGTCCGGCGGTACAGACCGAACCCCCCCTGCCACCGCGACGCCGACAAACAGCACCAGCTGCACGCCAAACACAAGCCGAAACGTGCACACTATCCCGCGGGACAAACCAGAGCACCCCTGCCACCGCCACGCCGACAAAAAGCACAGACTGCACGCCAAACACAAGCCGCAACGTGCACTCCGTCCCACGCGACAAACCGCACCACCCCCGCCACCGGCAGGCCGACAAAAAGCACCAACCGCACGCTCCACGCAAGCAGCAACGTGCAAACTGTCCCACACGATAAGCCGCACCCCCCACGCCACAGCTTCCCGCTTTTCGTCCGCCGCGACGTCCGCGGCCGTCACTCCGACGATAAGCACCAGCTGCGCGCCCCACGCGAGCGGAACCGTGTGCACCGTCCCTCACGACAAACCGCACCACTCCCTCCCCCACGTCCAGCTGCTCGACCGCCGCAACGTCCGCGGACGTCACTCCGACGACATGCACCAGCTGCACGCCGCACGCAAGCGGCAACCTGCACTCCGTCCCGCGGGACATACCGCACCACCCCTGCCACCGCCAGGCCGACAAAAACACAAACTGCACGCCCCACGCAAGCGGCAACGTGCACACCGTCCCACACGATAAGCCGCACCACTTCCACCACCGCGGCCAGCTCCGCGTCCGCCGCAAGTTTCGCGGCCGTCACTCCGACGACAAGCACCAGCTGCACGCCGCACGCAAGCGGCAACTTGCGCACCGTCCCACGCGCCAAACAGCACCACCCCTGCCACCGCCACGTCCAGCTCCACGTCCGCCACCACCACTCCCAAGATAATCAGCAGCTGCACGCCCCACGCAGGCAGAAACGTGCGCACCGTGCCACACGACAAACCGCGCCATCCCCGCCACCGCGTCCAGCTCTTCGTCCGCCGCCGCAACGTCCGCGGCCGTCACTTCAACGATAAGCACCAGCTGCACGACAAACACAAATGGCAACTTGCACACAGTCCCGCGAGACAAACCGCACCACTCCATCCCCCAAGTTCAGCTGCTCGTCCGCCGCAACGTCCACGGCCGTCACTCCGACGATAAGCACCAGCTGCACGACGAACGCAAGCCGCAACTTGCACACTGTCCCGCGGGACAAACCGCGCGACCCCCGCCACCATGTCCACCTCCACGTCCGCCGCCGCCACACCGACAAACAGCGCCAGCTGCACGCCAAACAAAATCTGAATCTTGCACACCGTCCCGCGGGACAAACCGCAACACCCCCGCCACCATGTCCACCTCCACGTCCGCCGCCGCCACGCCGACAACCAGCACCAGCTGCACGCCAAACACAAGCCGCAACTTGCACACCGTCCCACGCGACAAACCGCACCGCCCCCGTCACCACGCCCAGCTCCACGTCCGCCGCCACCACGCCTAGAAACAGCGCAAACTGCACGCCAAACGCAAGCGGCAACTTGCACGCCGTCGTACACCTCCCGCGAGTTCGGCGTCCACCTATCCACTGCCTCACAGTGGCCAAGTCGACGAGACAGGAACATGCGGCGTCGAGCCGCTTGTCAGAGGTCGCCAGAGTATCCCGACAAGATTCCGCCCCAATCGACGCCAAGTCCGTGCGTTCCGGGACATTCTCGAAAGATACGACGAGGCTCCCGTGACCAGTGTATGAATTCAACCGGTCCACGAGGCCGCGCCTGCGATTGGGCGGCTGGCCGTGTCAGGTGTTGACAGCACGTTTGAACACGTTTACTTCAGGTCCGACCTGGAAACTGAGGGGGGTCCAAAGAACAGGGATCTGCCATACTACAGTCTTACTGCGGTCTATCTCCAGTGCTGTCCACCCTTGTCGTCGCCTGACAGGGACCGAAGAAGCCTTCTTTTTTCGTGCAGAAGACGGCACAATCTCCCTTCCTGGCAGTGCAAAGCTGTCTCGTTCTTATCCAGGGGTGGATAGCAAAGGAACCTACAGGAATGGAGAAAGACTGTATCTCATCCAGAAAGGTACCCGGTTGATTGCGCAAGGGAAACTCGTCGTGTGTGCCGTTTGCAACGCCTCAGAGCCCTGTAGTTCAAAGAGAATCACAATCAAGTCGCCTCAGTACACTCGACTGGAGGGGACCCCTTACAGCGGCGGTCGCCCCGCCCCGGATGGAATGCGGTTGGGATTCAAATGCACCGACGGACGGAAAGTCCAGCACAGGGGAATGACCACAAGAGGCCAGAGAACAGATCGTCACAACGTTCCAGCGAGCTGAGCACCATCACATCATTCACAGTGCCGGAATCACGTTTCCCCGTCACAGGTCCGACCAGCTAGCCATCATGCCGGCCGCCCCCGCTGTATGGAACGCCTAGTGAAGGCTTGTCTTCTGGGTCTGAGCTTGACACAGGCCAGATGTAATCCAGGCTGCAACGTGCTAAAGATCCACTGGTGCAGAACGATTGGGAGCGTCCCAGGTTTCTAGGACGCGTCCCAATTTTCTAGGCCTTCACAGCCTCTGCGAGACGAGTACGTCGTTCATAACCCAGGATGATCCGCGGACGGCGTGTCGTGATCCACGGCGGATCACGTCTTGCCCGCGCTTTTCTGCGCCTGTCGCTTTCAGGCGCTTTCACAGGTGGCTTCGCAGTCGCTGTGCAGTTGCTGTCTT
>ENA-ORXR01003961-ORXR01003961.1-marine-metagenome-genome-assembly--contig:-NODE-3961-length-12785-cov-9.593799_pt1 | contig 12785 bp, 10 predicted proteins | sample MGYA00237866_ERZ511479 | MGnify/ENA metagenome assembly ERZ511479 | reverse complement strand
GGGGGCGGTCGGCGGCGGCGGCGGGGGGGGGGGGGGTGCGTGAGGTCCGCCGCCGTTGGGCGTGGTGGGTACCCGACGGTCCCCCCCGGCCCCGAAAACCTCACGCCGCTCGGTGGCGCGGCGGCCACGGCCGCGGCCAACCGCGCGGCAGTCGCCGCAGGCACCGACCCCTCTGCGCCGGCCAGGGCGTTGCCGCCACCGGCGGCAGCTGCGGCCGCACCCGTCCCCGCCGCTGCGCCGCCGCCAGCGGCAGACGCCAACGGCGGCTGCCGCCGCAAGGCGACAACGCCAGTGCCCCCGCCGCTGGTGGCGCCCGGCCAGGCCGCTGGCGACGGCCCCGCGGCGGGCGTACCGCCGCGACTAACGACCGGCGCCGCAGGCGGCTGCCCCGCCGCTGCCGTGTCGCCGCTGCCGCCGCCGGTCGCCGCCGGTGCGTGGCCAGCGGGCGGCGCGGCCACCGCACCCGTCCCGGCAGCCGGCGCCGTTGCGGGCACCAGACGGCCGGCGGCGTCCGCCACCGCCACCGCGCGCAGGCTGTCGGCGGTCGCGACGAGCGCGGGCGAGTAGCCCCCCCACGCTCTCAGCGCGTCCACTCAGGACGCAATCCCGGCAGCGGGCACCTCGCTGGTGCGGCCGCCGACGCTCAAACGCCCGGCCCCCAGCGGCAGTTCCGCGCGCTCCAGCCCCGCCTGAATCACAGCGGGGCTGTCGCGCTCGTCAAGGACCAGCCGGGTGAAGACCGCCTTGGCGTCGAGGTCGACCACCGCGGCAAGCCGCGCCCCCGCAGCGAGGGGGAGGGCGCGCAGCCAGGAGTTGGTGCGCGTCCCGGCGCACAGCCGCAGCAACAACAGCTGCGACTGCAGCTCATCGGCGGACAGGTCGGCGGTGGCGCCGACAAGCCGCCGCTGGTCCGCCGCCAGGCGGTCCACCGCCACATCCACGAACGCGGCGCCGCCGAGGGGTACACAGAACGGCACCACCCCCTCGGCGGCCCACTCCCCCGACCACCCGCCCGGCGCCGGCGCACCCGCGGGGTACCAGCCGACGCGCTTGGCCGGCGCCAACTCGGCGTCGATCAGCGCCCCCACCTTCCCGGCGGCCGCCATCACCCGCACCAGGGCCGCCGGCGCGCCCACCGCCAAGTCGTCGTGGTGAAACGACCCGATGAGGACGTCGGCGTGGGCGGCGCGGATGCGGCGCAGCAACAGCCACAGCGCGGCAGCGCGCAGCAGCGGGCCGAGCAGGTCGCCCTGCTGGGCGACCCGCTCGGCCGGCAGCGTCAGCCGCCACGGCGGAGGGGAGGGGGGGCGATCGTCGTCGTCGTCGTCGTCGTCGTCGTCGCCGCCCGCGCACGGCGGCGGCGGCGCAGCGTCGTCGTCGGGGTCAACCGCCCAGCCGTAGACGGTCGGCGCGTCCCCTCCGCCGTAGCCCCACTCGAGGTAGGGACCAACGACGGGGAGGGCGCGCGTCAGAGCCGCCTTGGCCGCGTCCCGCGACACGAGGTTGAAGGCGTTGCGAAAGGCGAGCTGCGCGACCGCGTGCTCGGGGTGGAGGGCGAGGTGCGCCTCCACCTCGTGGAGGATGCGCTCGCAAGCGCTCGACACCCCCACCTCAGGCTGCGCGGGGGCCAACAGCTCCGCCGCCGCCGTGCGCACCGTGCGCGCCAACTCCATGGCGGCCAGCTTGCGCAACACCTCTGGAATCTCAATGGGGCGGAGGCGTGGCAGGCCGTCGGCGCCGACCCCCCCCGGATTTGTGAGGAGGAGGAGGTTGGCGCCGGCCAAGGCGTGGCGTGCCATGGCGGGCATCCGCGACACCGCCGCCAAGCTCGTCAGAAGCAGCACGATGTCGACGAGAGCGTCCTGCCGTGTCGCCGACAGCGCCCACAGGTACTCGGGCCGGAGCCCCGACGGGCCCGGCGACGACGCCTTGGGTGCGCCGCAGATGGCGTCGACGACAGCGTCGCGCGGCACAGCCCGCGGCACAGTGGGGGAGTTGCCGAAGGCGGCGGCGGCGGCCAAGTCCGCCGAGAACTCCGCCTGAACGAAGGCGGTGGTGGCCGACGCCGTCGCCGCGTCCGGGAAGAGCGCGGCGGCCTTGGCCCAGATCGCCGCCGACCGCGGCGCCGGCGGGTCACTGACAAGCGCGCGGGCGGCGGCGCTCGGGCGGCCGGCGCGCACCAGCTTCAACGCACGCCGCTGCGACAGCGTCGGCGCCGCCGCACGCCGTCCCCCCCGCCGGTCGGCACGGCGCTCGGTCGCCGCCGGCCGGACCCAACCGGGACACCAAACGTCCGCGTTGCGGTCGGCCAGCTCGGCGAGGAAGTCGCCGCGCATGACCGCCGCGGCGCGCTCCTTGTGGGAGAGCGGCGGGCGCGGCCGATCGGGGGCGTCGGCCGGCGCCGAGCACGGCGTGTGGAGGAGCAGTGTGGGCATCAGCCCCATCCACAAGCATTCGCGGGCGTGCTCGGGCTCGCGGCGGACCCAGTCAAGGGCGTCCGCCGCGAACACCTGCCAGGCGCCGAGCAGCGCCGACGGCACGTGCGCGACGGTGCGTGCCCCCGACGCCACAAGCGGCGCCCAGTCGCTCGCCGCGGGTGCGACGCGCTGCAAAAACGTAGCGCGCGCCTGGGTCCAGGCAACGTGGTCGACAGCGAGCATGGCGCCAGTGGCGCCGGAGCCCGCCGCTGCCGCGCCCGCAGCCGGCGCCGCCGCACCCGCGGCAGCAGTGGCCACCCCATCACGTCCCGCCGCCGCCGCAGCGCCTGCAGGTCCCGCCGCCGCCGCCGCGCTCGCAGATCCAGCTGCCGCTGCACCACCCGCAGGTCCCGCCGCCGCTGCACTGCTCGCTGGAGAGGCCGCCGCCACCACCGGAGCCGCCAGTGCCGCCGCACGCGCGCGCTCGCGAGAATGTTTCCCGGCAGAGCGCCTCATGGGCGGAGAGAGAGCTCCGCCCGCTCCGTCCCCGTGCGAAGCGGAATGGCCGCTGGCACCAGCGGCACCCCCCCAACTCGGGGTCCGCCGTCACCGCCGCCGCGAGCTCCCCAAGCACGTGGGCGCGCGAGAGGTGGGCGAAGCCCCGCGTCGACCGTACCCCGTCGGGAAGCACAACAGTGCAACCCACGACGGGGCAGGGATAGGGACCAGCCGCCACGGCCGCTGCGGCCGCGGCGCCTCCGGCCGCCGCACCAGCAGGTGCTGCCGCGGCGGCCGTAGCGCTACCACCAGCGCCGCCACCCTTCGCAACCGCCCCAGCCGCCGCATCACCCCCGGGTGCCGCCGCCGCGACCGCATCACCCCCCGCCGCAGAGCCGCCCTCATCGCCGATAGGCCCCGCCGCTTCACTACCCTAGAGCGCTCACCCGCAGATGCAGGGTGCCGCCCCGCCCCCGCGGACGCGGACGCGGTGGTTGTGTGCACCGCGCCCACGCCCGCACCCGCGTTCGCCATGGGGTCGTCTCTCATGCCGACCCTCGTCGCTGACGCGGGCCGCCACGCCCGGCTGACGAGGCCCACGCGCGGCGGGGAGGAAAGACAGGCGCGAGAGCGCACGCAGCGAGCGCGCAAAGACGCTGCCGGGCGTCGCCGTCGCGGCCGCCGACGTGGCGGGCAGCGGGCCGCAAAGGCGGCGCCGCGAGGCACCCGCCAGAGGCGGCGGCGGCGACACGGAGCGTGGCCGCGAGGCAGCGCAAGCAGCGCGGGCGCGCGGGCCGGCAGGGCGGCCGGGCGGCTTCGGCGCAGCGACGAGGCGGGCCACAGGGGGCGCGCGCGTCCTCCGGGGCAGGCAGAGTGCTGGGGTGGCGGCGCCGCGCACGACGCCGACGCAGTCGGCCGCAGCCCGCTTGCGGGTGCCGCGGTCCGCCGGCAGCGCCACCGCCGCCGCCGCCACCGCGGCCGTGATCGCGAACGCCGAACGCGTGCACGACCGCGGCGGCGGCGGCGGCAATCCCAGCCGCACGCATGCGGGCAGCGCGCGTGCCGCGCCGCAAGGGGTGGCAGGCGGCGAGCGACGTCGCCGGAGAGGCGGACCGTTGGCCGCCGACGCGCGGAAGGGTGCCGGCCCGACGGGGGCCGCGGGCCACGCGACCAACAGCGGGCGCAGAGGCGCAGCAACGGCGTCAGCCGGCGAGACCGGCGAGGCCGGCGGCTTGTGCTCGGAACAGGGCATGCGCAAGTGTGCGGCCGCCGCGAAGACCGAGCCGCGCTGGGTTGGGCGGCAGCAAAGCCGACAGCCGCAGGGGGCGAGGCGCGTGCGGCCGCGGCCGCCACAGGTGGCCGTGAGGCCGACGGCGACGTCGGCGGCAACGCCGACGAGGCCGCGGCACCGCCGGCGGCGCCGACGCGCGCCCCGACCGAGTTGCGTGTCGGCCGGGGACGTGCGCGGGCCGCGGGTGACGTGGCAGCGTCGGAGGGGGCCGCCACAACCGCGGCAAGGGTCGAATTTGCCGGGGCCGGGGTGGCGGCGACGACACCAGCCATCGCCGTCGTCGGCGTCCCCGTCCCGCCGTCGGAAATTGGCGCGGAAGCCTGCCCCAACGCGGACCGATCCGCATTTGGTCGGCGGGCGGGGCCCCCCCCCGCCCCGCCGACCAAATCCGTCTAAAGGCATACAGCCCCCGCCGCCCGAGCCGCCGCACCAGCGGCAACACCGAGGGGACGAGCCGCGGTGGCGTGGGCACGTGCGGCAGCGGCTGCCGCCCCCCGCGCGTGGGTCTCTATCATGCTCTGGATGTGGGCATGCAGGGACTGACGCACGAGGGGCGGCAACGCGGCGCGCTTGTCCAGCTGCGCCAGCTTGCCGTTGAGGCGTTGCCGGCATAGCGCCGCCGCCACCTCCGCCGCACGCGCACCGCCACCCAAAGCACGACGCCGTGCCGGTCCCAGCTGGGCCGGCGCCCCGGGGTCCACGCCGGGGAAGACACGCAGCACCGCCGCCGCGCGTCCCGCGCCGACCGCCGAGCGAAACGCGGCCGCCGCGTCGGCGACCAGCGTCACGGCGGTCGTCGCCCCAAAGCGGTCGGCGTCCACAAACGCGTGAACGTCGACTTTCGTGACGTCGGCCAGCAGCGCGCGGAGGCGGTGCTGGCGGACGTCACGGGACACCCGCGAGACATAATCGGTCTCGAGGGTGAGCAGAAGGGGCGTCCGCCGGCGGTCGACCGACAGCTCCACCGCCACCGCCGCCGCGCGCGCATCCGCGTCCGCCCCGCCGACCGACAGCCACGTCCGCTCCGCGCCGCGCACCGCGCCTGTAGTACTACGGGGGCGAAGGGCCCCCAGGGATGTTCCGGACGGGGAAGGACGGAGCCGGGAACCGGGCGTAGCGGCGGGGCTACGCACGGGAGGCGGCGGCCGGGGCGGGGACGGTCGGCCTCGGCCCAAGACGCCCCCATCCCACCCGTGCCAACACGCGCCGGGGGTGGGGCCTGCGCGGAGCGCGGGGCCACGCGGCCGGCTCGCGGCAAGCCGCGTGGCGGCAGCGGGGGGCACCGAGGCGTTTCCGGCTCCTGGGCACCGGCACGAACTCCCCTCGCTTGACGTGTCGTCTCGGGGAACTGTACTTGCATCAGGGGTAATTATCTGCATTGTGGTCTTTGGTGGCGCGGGCCCGGGCCAACTAGTGGCCCCGGGCCCGCGCAACGGTTTCCGCCCACATATACGACGAAGGGCGACGACGGTGGTAGCCACCGTCGTCGCCGGCAAGTTAACCGTGCCTAGTTCTCTCGGTATTCGACCGACCTTCACTTCCTGGACCCCTGAGTCCCATAGTGGGTACCGCTCGAGTAGTTGCGACGGACCTTGCTTGCCTCTTTCCCTGACCACCCCTATGGAGTAGTACTAAAGCGCCGAGAGCGCCGCTAAGCTCCTCCGCACGCTCACCCTCGTCGCGGGTGGCGCCGCCCGCGACCGCCTCGCGTCGCGCCCCGCCCGCGACCGCCGCAAGCCAGCCGCCCCGCGCGTCCACATGGCGCGGGGCAGCACCGAAATTGTTCAAGGAGTAGAACTTACCAACCCTCGGCACAAGGCCCTCCACCATCTTGACCGCCTCCTTGTGTGGCTTGTCTTGATAAATCTTGTCGCCTTGGCCTCTCTTGCCGTCGTCGTCGCCTTCTTGTTCACCTGAACAGTCAGCAACACGTTGCAACACTGGGGGGGTGGGGGCGGCCGAGGCGGCCCGGCGTGCCCGCCTCGACACCCCCCCCGCCACGCCGAGCGCCGCGTCGGCGGCGCCGACCAACCAGCGTCCTCCCCTCGCCGGGGTAGGGGGAAGCGCCGTCGTCGTGGGCGGGCGCGCCCGTAGGCGGAACGCCGACACGCGGCGCGCGACCGCCGGGCTCGTCACCACGCCGCGGCGCAGCAGCAGCATCCCCAGCACGACCACCACTAGCGGCAGGAGCCGCCGCACCAATGCCGCCAACATCCCCAACACGCGCGTCATCTTGACGCGCGGCGGGGGCGGCACAGGGAGAGCGCACATCCGCGGGCGGGCGACCGCCAGGGAGGGGGGGGTCAAAGGGCTCGTCACTGCCTTGCAGTGACCCACCACCCCCCCGACCACACGCCATACCCGCAGAGGCACGCCCCACCGCCACTTCCGCCGCACCGGCAACACCCTCGCCCGTCCGCGCACCTTGGGGAGGGGCAAGAGGGAGAGCACCGACGCGGCGAAAACCGACAGGAGGGGGAGCACGAGCACCGCCGACACGCGCACCGACAGGACGAGCACCGCCAGCCGCAACAGCAACACCACATCCCACCACCCCACCGGCACCACCACCACCGGCACCCAAGCCAAAGCCCGCGAAACCCCCGACCGCCGCCACAGCGGCAGCGACCGAAGCGTAGGCACCCCCCCCTCCCGGGGGGGGGCCGACGGACGCCGTAACTCCCGCGCCGGGACCGAAAAAAGGGCCAGCGGAAAATGGACGCAGCCCACACCCAGTTAAGGGCGGTCGTATGGAACGAAGTAATCCAAAGGTTTTGTGGAAGACATTACAGCGACCCCCTTCGAGTGGCACGATCTGGAAGCGCTTCGCTTTTTCGATCCACCGGCGCTCGAGCGTGTCTGTGGTCGCCGTCCACACGCATCCTGCCAGCCCCCTTCTTTCTACAACTGCCCGGAGCCCTCTCCCGGTGCACGGTGGCTTCATGCATCTTCCCCCTGCCTTTTCTGTACGTCCGCCGCGGTCCCTTTGTCCTTCCGGCCGAAAATGGGCGACACGGAACTGCCTGAGATTGCCATGATGAGGTATGGTCCGCGTTCCTGCGCATGAAGTAGCGTGAGGCGAGAAGGGTGTATGAGATCCGAGCGCATGAGCGTGACCGGCGCGTGTCGGCGGTCCGGTGCACCCCGGGGGTCCATTGTGTTTTTTCCTTGTCCCGCCTCCGTCAGTAGAACAATTGCCCATGGACCATATCTAACCTGTGCGGGGCGCCCTGCTGCTTGCTGCTGTGTCTTTCGCCTGTCCGTGCAGTGCTTTGGATAAAGTTACTGCATCAGTAAAAGACATCCTCTCCCCTTCCACTGGCACGTCTCTTGCCTTTGGGTGCACCGGCTGCACCCACGGCTTCCTTACCCCGTCCAGTGCTACCGAGAACTTTCTCGCGAGCATATCCCACCATCCCCGCGAGCTAGCCGCCCATGGCGATGCTGCCACGCTACGCAAGAGCACGCGCAAGCCGCCCTTCCGAGTACACCCAAGCGGAGTTCTTTCGGGGAAGTGCTGTGGCTGCTCTGTATCATCCATCCACGAGTCGACGGCTGCCCGAGTAGTTGAGAACTGCAAGTCTATTCCGCAAAAGGAGGGAACTGAGGGGCTGTCCAACTACGTACCCAGCCCGGCGGCCATGCCGTGGCTATGGCCGACCGCTGAGGCCGCCGTTGAGGCCGCCGCAAAGCCCAACGAGCGGCGCAAGGTGTGTGCCGCCTGTCGCTCGAACGTTGACAGGCGTCGGCGGGCGTTGGGCGCACCTCGCTCAGTGCCCTCGCCCGAGGCCCCATCTAGCGGTCTGGACCTGCTTTCCTCGGTGGCCGCTGAGCAGGCGGCTGCTCCTGACCCGCCTCCCCCCTCGCCAACCATCGCGCTAGAAATACTGATGGCGCGTTACGACACGCTCAGCCCCTCCGAGCTGCAGCTCTTTGAGGCGCTGATGGAGACGCATCTACGAGCTGTGCGGCCGCCGCATATATCCTGCTCGTTTCGGAACGGGGTCAACCGCCGGTACGAGCTCGTGAACACGCTCAACCGCCACAATGTGGTGAAGACGCGGCAAATGCGGCGGCGCGCAAGCGCGCTCGCGCGGGCGGCAGGCAACGGCACAAAGTCCGACGCGCCCGCTTGTCGCCGAGCGATTGAGGACATCTTAAGTGCCGCAACGCCGAGAGGGGGTGTCCGTCGTCCCGAAAAGCGGTCAGCGGCGCCTAACCCCGCGGGAGCATGCGTTGTTTTTGACCCAGCACCAACTAAGACAATCTCAGTGGTGTGAGCTGCGGAAAGCGCTTGGCAAGGAGAGCGGGCTTTCGTCACGGGAGGTCATACGTACCGCATTGCGCTCGATTTTCGCCGAGGCGGGGCGGAAGGTGTGGACGGACGAGCGCGGGGCTCACCTCGTCAGTTTGCGGTACGCGCTTGAGTGGCTGAGCTGGTTGCCTCAGGGAAATTCATAGAGCGACTCGTGCGAGGTCCGGACGGGCAACCTGTGCCCCACACAACTACCTTTCGACCGGCGCCTGAGCTACCGTACGGGCAGCATGCTAATGACGTGGCTGACATACATCTCTGCTTGGGACTGGACAAGGGCGGAGGCGGAACCTCGACGGCCAAGCTGGTGGCCACGAACCCCAATCAGGCCCACCCTATGTCGCGCTCCAACTGCATCCTTCTCTCCACGATGCCGTGCGACTCAGACAGCAACGCAGATTTGCACGAGATGATTGGGGCGTGGATGGGTGACGTTCAAGCATTGCTGGAAAACGGGGTGACTGTTGACGGCAAACTGCGCGCGGTCCGCCTGTTTTTGACGGGTGAAATTGCTTTCCTAAGCAGCTTCCTCGGACACAAGGGGGCGTCTTTTCGCCGGCCATGCGTGTGGGGCCTCGTCATTGGTCGGTCGGGCGAGGCTAATGCGGCTGCAACGGAAGCCCACGGCCATATGCAGGCCATCCATGATGCTCCTAAGGCGCTACGCACAAGGCTCCATCTGAAACGCATGATTTATGCGCTGAAAGAGGAGCACCAAGACGACTTGCCCATACCCCTTACCCCCGCTGAGCACCTCTCTATCGAGTATCCCCCGCAAATTGACGTGGAGCCGTGTCAGATCGTCGTGGCCACGCTGCATTTGACGCTGGGCGTTGTCACGGTCCTGCTGCGCCTAGGTGTTGAGGCAGCCGCTTTGCATGATGGTCGTGCGGCCGCCGCGCGGGCGGCTGCCACAGCTGCAGCCGCCCTCCTCGAGGATGTGCGCGTCAGGCCAGTGCCCAACCATGGCGGTGGTATTGCTGGGCGCGAGTGCCATCGCATTATTCAGCGCGGCGCTGTCGTGTGCGACGCATTGGACGGGCACATCCCTGCTACACAACTCGCCGCGCTTCGGACGGCGTGGGTGGAGTGGGCTGTCATGGTACGTACTCTCAACCGGGCGTAGGAAATTCCTGCCGAGGGCATCACGGACTTTTGCACCAGCGTGCAACGTTTCGCACCCGCCCGGCTTGTTGCTTTCCCCTGGTTGAGTATTTCACCAAAGCTCCACGCTCTTACACACCACGCCCCTGACTTCCTTCGGCGCTTTGGCTCACTCGGCTCCTACGCCGAGCAGGCGGTGGAGTCCTGGCACGCCTTTTTTAACCACGCGCGTGCGCAATGCACGGCAGACTCCTTTTTGGGGTCGTGCGCGCAGCTCGTGCAGCGCGCTGCGGTGGAGCGGCAACCGCTCGCGGGGCAGAGCCTGAGGACCGGAACGACCCGCAAGTCGGCCGCCGCCGGTGGACGGAAGCCCAAGTCGCCGGCGGATGGTCGGCTGCGAGCCAACAAGTCCGACAACCGTCAGACGACGGCTGGCGCTCGTAAGGAGCGGGCGGACATGGACTCCTGGGCAGCGGGACGCGCGACCAAAGCGTTCGTCACAATTGATGCCTACAAGAAACGCCTGGCAAAGGCAGCCCAGAGGGCCGTGGCTGCAGCGGCGCAGCTTGCTGCGCAAGTCGCCGCCAGGTGGCAGCCGAGAATGGGGCAGCCCCCGCCGCTGTAAATCTCGGCCAGGCGGCGGCGGCGGCGCCCGCACCAGGAGCGCCCGAGATGGCGGCAGCGGCCACGGTCAAACACCCGTTGGGGGATGGAGAAGCAGAAGATGATGTATTAGAAGAGGAAGAGTTGGATGTTGGTTTAGTTCTCATGCTTGGGTAGTGGAAAGTAAAAACAAGGAGAGAGAAGACCACGACTCAACTGCGACACGAACCAAAAAAAGGCGGATGGGGGCATTACAGACGATGCATCGAAGCACAGGAACAAACAGACAAAGGGGGAACAAGGCCGACGTGTACACATGCCGGCCAGTGGTTTACAGTAGCACAACAACCAAAAGTACGACGCAAACAACACATACGCCACGCCTGTCGCACAGCCCGCAGTGCCGCACTCATACCCCCCTCCTTCATGTCCCCACCGTACTTGCCCGTACAAGGCCTAGAGAGATAGATACGTCCCTTCCCATTTCGGCACAGTGCAGCCATCTTCTGCACGCTCGTCCCCACCGACGCTCAGTGCAAAAAACAGGAGACTTCTCGCAAGGCACGCACCGTTTGCGCTGGTACGACAGTGAGACAGACGCTATGCGTTCTGCCACATGTGGGGGGAGCTGGGTGGGAAAGCTCATACGTGAGAACATCGCAGAAGACGGGTGGATAGATACAGACCAGATACAGGAGGAGCCTAACTGGAGCGAGAGAAACGTCCGACGGAGAAGCAAGCCAGAAGAAGGAACAGAGCACCAGACGGCGCTGCGGTCATAAACGCGACTGCAAGGAGGATGGAGAGAAACTCAAGACCTGTGTGATTAGACGTGCTCCCCCGACGACGAGCGAGACCCTGGAAAGGGAGTGGGGTGGTGTGCACGGAGGTGTCTGGAAGACAGACTACGGGTCAATGCAACAGGAACCGGGAGGTGCGGGAAAACACCGCCGATGTATTCTAGCGAGCGAGATCGTTGGGGAGGTAACATGAGATTGAGAATGGATGCGGCCATAAAAACCAGGTCCGGTGAGCTGCGCGGCCAATGAAAACGATTCGAAACGGGCAAGGAGGAAACAGGGGCGCGACCAAACGGGTCGGCAGTGGTGCCGAGGACAAGGCAGTAAGACGGCAAGAAGGCATGCCCGGGAAGGGGTGGGGTCCCATGGCGGCCAGGCAACCAAATCTGGCCAACAGAGTGGATTGGTGTGCTGCCGGCTCGGGTCGGTGGGAAGCCAGGCGGGGCCATGTGGTCGCTGCGGGCCCAAGGAGACATAGACACGGTCGCGGTCACTTGTTCCCAAACAACCCCAACCCACCGACTTCCCACAGCCAGAAAACACGTCGCCAGCCCCCACCCCCTCCCAACACACTAGGAATGCAGACACACAGCACCCGACACACCCAGAAAACAGCCGCCGCCCGCCACACCGCCTCTCACACACCCAAAACGGGGGTCAGAAGAAAGGGGGCGCGCAGAGCACGGCACTCACGGCAGCCTCGTGGGACAACGTACGAACAGGAAGGAACGTTGGCGAAGCGAGGCTGAAATTTTGGAAAGCTGACCCCTCCACAGGTGCCCAAGGACCCATCAGAGCTGGTGCGCCACTTTCGAACGCCGGTCACCTTTTGGCTGCCTGACACTGACGGAAATGCAGGCGTGAGTGGCCTGGCGACCAATGATATGCCAGATAAAGGCGAAAAAGCCGCAAGACCGCAGAATCGCACTCTTAACAAGGTGTGGGGTGCAGCCGTGTTGGCAGCGGGCCCTGAGGGAGGCCTTTCCGCGGCCGCCGCCGCTGTTGCAGTGGCTGTCACCTCCAAGTCCCATGCTGCCGACGCCGCGGCAGCTGCCGCCTCTCGTCGGCGCCGCTTTTCGGGAAACATACGCACCACCAGCGAAATCAGCCGCCTCTTATACCTGAGCTTAAGACACGCGATGATGCCGGCGTCCGGTGGTTGGTGGACCGACGTCACGTTGGGCGGTAAAGGGCAGATCTTGACACCACCACACTCGAGTTTGGTCTGTGCCCCGCAGTTCTCCACCACAAGCACGGCGGGAGAGCGAGTTCTGGAACGAAAATTGGTCACGAACAATGTCTTGAACCACTTCTCTTAAACGGTGCCGTCCATCCAAGCCGACTGTTGCGGAAAGTACGGAAGCGGAAAGCCGTCCCGTGGGGGCTTGGAGCACTGCGGAACAGCCAAACACCCGATGATGGCGAAGGGGATCTTGTGGAAGCCAGTGGCGTTGCACGCCAGGACGAGGGTCACAAGATCTTTCATCTTCATCGATTTGGATCCGCGCACACGCCGTCGCCGCCCTGCAGCAATGGAGGTCCGACTTGGCAGGCACCGATACTGCAACCCTGTCTCATCCATGTTGTAGATGTTTTCTGGGTCATAGATGGCCAGCTCCGCCCGGATCTCGGCCACACGCCGTTCTCCGTGGCGCACGGCCTCGGCCGCAAAGCCCACCTGCGCAGTGGTGACTAACCGGGGGTGGGACACAAATGCCATTTTGGGCCATGTGGACCCACATTCGGTCACGGAATCG
>ENA-ORXR01003960-ORXR01003960.1-marine-metagenome-genome-assembly--contig:-NODE-3960-length-12795-cov-8.828511_pt1 | contig 12795 bp, 15 predicted proteins | sample MGYA00237866_ERZ511479 | MGnify/ENA metagenome assembly ERZ511479 | reverse complement strand
CATCGGGTTAACGCCCCCACGAGCAAAGAGCTCAACGCGTTGGTAGCCACGATCAGTGAACGTGTTGCCCGGTATCTGGAGCGCCAGGGTTGGCTGGCCAGAGACGAGCAGAGCGATCATCTGACATTAGCGTTGGACGATGAAGAGGGCAATACGATGCAACAACTGCAGGGCCACTCGATCACGTATCGGATAGCGGTGGGCCCGCAGGCAGGGCGCAAAGTGCTGACGTTGCAAACGATTCGAAGCCTGGGAAGAGGATGAGTATGGCACTGATCAGCTTGGCAGGATCGGAGGATTCTCGTTGCGTGGGGGCGGCCTTCCGTCCGGGGTAGCGGTGAATACGCGTGAGCGCAAGAAGCTGGAACGTATTTGTCGGTATATTTCCCGTCCCGCACTATCAGAAGCGCGGCTGGAGCTGACAGATCAGGGGATGGTCAGATATGCCCTTAAAACAGCGTATCGGGATGGGACCACGCATGTGGTATTTGAGCCATTGGATTTTATGGCCAAACTGGCAGCATTGGTGCCAAGACCACGAACCAACCTGACACGATTTCACGGTGTGCTGGCACGGGGCGGCCTTCCGTCGAATAGCCGGTACCGTGAGCGCATAACACCGACACGTAGTGTCAAGATAAACAAAACTACTACTGATGAAGAGGCCGATGGACGAGAAGGGCTGGATCAGGCAGCGGGCAAGCGCAAAGGAATGTGTTGTACGGAAGGCCGCCCCGCACAGAGGCTGAAGCGTGTTTTCAATGGGGCCGCCCAGGTATTGATGTGAGTATCTGCAGTGCTTGTGGCGGTCCAATGAAGATCATTGTCGGAATGCCGAACCACAGTATTGAAGATCCGTTTGTGATCGACAAGATCCTGTGTCACCTGGAGGGCAGAGGGGGTTCACAGGAGTCAGCGACTCGTCGTCCTGGAGCACGCGCGCCGCCGTCAACGGTTTGCTAGGCAACTGAAGAGCCACGGATGGTCGATGGGTACTGCACAAGGAAGAGGCGGGTAGGGCAATATCTGCGCGGTGGAGATTGATCAGGTGCCAGATGTGTGATGGAGTGGGCTGTGCCGGTCCCAGCCAGCGTGTCAAACAGAAGGTGGACAAGTAATTGGTAGCCGTTTCACTGATGAAATACTCTGGTTGTAGGTATTTTTATGTGGCAGCTCGATGGTAATAGGAGGTTTATACTTCCTATACTCTGAGGGTTACCTCGTCGTCGAGGTGCTGGACGAAGCCGATGCGGCGTGTCTGGAGATACCCGACGGGCTCGTGCTGCAGGTGGTGGTCAACCCTGACCCGGCTCGCGACACCGATGCCCTAATCGACGCGGTACGCGCCCTGCCTTGGCGCGATGGCCGGCCCTTCGCGTGGTGTGCCGCCGAATTCGGCCGCATGCGGGCCTTCCGCAACTATGTGCGAGGTGAGCGCGGCATCGGTCTGGCGGATCGCTATATCAGCAGCTACTGGATGCTGGGCCGGACGGAGGAAGGGCACCAGCTCGAGAAGCGCGAGGACGCCGCCAGCGAGGTCGCAGCCGCGGGCGCCGGATAGCTCGCCATGAACGGGTGAGGAAGTCAGGAAGGCGCGTTCGCGAAATCGAAGAGCGAGAACGGCATGGCCTACATCCCGACCATCATGTGGCTCGGTAATCGCGCCGACGTGGCCGCGACGATGATGGCGCACAACCTGACGCGCGAACTGACGATGAGCCCCCAGACGGTAGCGCGCGATCGGGCGGCAAGGCGAACGCCGCTGTGGCGCTCCGCGCACATCGGCAGCGTGCGTCGTCAGGTTATTTAGCCTGCCGGTCGGTTGATCCGTCCGCCGGGAAAACTGACGTCATAGGTCAGCTCGAACGTCGCGTTCAGGCGCGAGATCGGCGCGGCGCTGGGAAAACTCAAGCGCGCGGCCTGATGATCGTTTCGACACGCACCGCTATGCAACGCTGGGGGGACGTTTATCGGATAAACTGATCGACATAGTCCGCACCCAGGCCCACTTTTTCGTAGTGTTTTCTGCACATGTCGATTTTAGTGAATACGTCTTCATACCCTTTGATTTCACCCCATGGGTCGACATACAGCATGACGCCATTCACCTGAAAATATGTAATCATCTCATCCACGTCTTCAGGCACGATCAACGTGTGTGTCTCACCCGGTGGCTCATACACATACCCTCCCTCGTGTGCTTGCCAGTCGTGTTCCAAATAGTGCCAGCGTCCTTTCAGTACAAAGCCGTGGACACCCTGGGGATGTCGATGTCGCGACAGAACACCGGATTGCCGAACTCGCAACAAATTCATCCAATACCCTTGTGATCGATTCAGGCATAAAGGCCGGAATGAAACGGTTTTCGTTTGCGGGACCCAAATGCGCTCATCGTCGGGAATGGCGGAGGGGACGACTATTTCCTCCTGTGCGTCTTCGGGGAATGGCAACTGATAGTGCATTCGCAGATCGCCGTCCTGCTGCGGTTTTTTTTTCTGCTCTTGACTTGTCATTGATTTTCTCCTTCACATGGCAGAATAGCCACCGTCGACCGGGTAAACTGCTCCGGTGACGAATTTGGCTTCGTTCGATAGGAGCCAGGCTACCAATGCTCCAACTTCCGCAGGTTTACCCCAGCGTTCGAGCGGCGTTCTACTTAGTATGGGCGCGTTTCTCTTGGGGTCAATTCGCAGTCCTTCAGTCATCTCGGTCTCTATCCAACCGGGAGCCACCGCGTTGACACGGATCCCATCAGCTGCCCACTTGCCGGCGAGCGACTTGGTCAATTGAGCTACCCCTCCCTTCGAGGCAGAGTATGCGGGCACTAGCGGTCCTCCGAAATAGCTGAGCATGGAAGCTGTATTGACTATGGCCCCGTTGGATTCTGACAGTAGCGGGTATGCAGCCAGGCAACAACGCATGGTTCCGGTCAAATTGACATCGATGATTTTCTCGAATGTTTCAATCTCATACTCAGCATCGCGTGCCAATATTCCCGCGCAGTTGACCAGCCCATCCAACGTGTCGATACCCTCGAAGAATTCTGCGACAGCTGCCGAATCGCGCACGTCCAACTGCACGCAGGCCGTATCGGGGTTCAGATCGGAATAAGCCGAAATTTCCTCTGTAGTAAACCCGGTACACGTGAATCTCCAACCCTTTTTCAGCAGTACCTCGCCGACTCCAGCGCCTATCCCTCCGGTACCTCCGATTATCACTGTATGTTGCATGACTTCACAGACTCTGAGCGAGGAATTCTTCAACCGCTTCTTTCCGTGGCATCGGCGCCACCGCACCATAACCAAGAGTGGTAAGCGCGGCCGCCCCATTGGCGTAAAACGCCGCTTTGACCGGATCGTCTCCCGCTACGATGCGAGAGAGAAAGGCGCCGTCAAAGGTGTCACCAGCGGCGGTCGCATCGACCGCATCAACCCGCTTGACCGGTACGAGTTCTGTCATGCTCGGTGTCGCCACCAAGGTCCCCTTCGAGCCCAATGTCAACGCCACTATTCCGGCACCGAGTTCCAGATAAAAATCGACTATGGCTTCTGGATCTTCAAGCCCGGTCAGCAGCGTTGCGTCTTCCATTCCCGGCAATGCGATGTCACATTGGCGCATTGCTGCATGAATAATCGCGCGGGCTCTCTCCAAGGGCCAAAGCTTGAGCCGTAGATTGGTATCGTAAGACACCTTGCCACCGGCCTGTCGTACTACACGAATTGCTTCGAACACGGTATCGGATGCGGCCTCTGAAATAGCCTGGCTTATCCCCGAAACATGCAGAATTTTGGCTGATTCAAGCGACTGAGTGGGCAGATCGTCAGGACCCATTTCACTGGACGCCGAGCCAGCTCTGAAATAGCTGAATTCATGTCCGGCTTCGCTGTGAGTAACGAAGTAGATGCCCGTATGGGCGCTCCGGACTTGGCGCACTAACGATGTGTCAACGCCTTCCTCGGCCCATAAATCCATGAAGGAATTACCAAAGGTATCTGCTCCAATGTGCGTGATGTAGCCTACACTAGCGCCCTGTCTGGCGGCGGCAATCGCAGCGTTGGACGTGTCACCACCGTGCCCAGGTAAATAGTTACCATCCGGCTGCTGGTTGAATTCCAACATGGGCTCACCCAAACAAAGTATATCTGAACTCATTACTTTCTCTTGTCAGTTGATCGCTTTTGGACGCGCCTGGATAAATAACAATGCCGGTTCGAATGGATGCATAAATTCATCTACGCTCTCGAAGCCTGTTAGCTGCCAGACTTTAAAGTTCCATGACGGCGAAAACGAATGCAGTACCTGCAATTTCGGAATCAGATGTTCATGAAAGCGCGTTCTCAAAGACCTCGCCGTTAATCAAGGTAGCCTTGCCCTCAGCGTCTTCTTCGATCACCGAGTATGACAGGTTGCGCCATTAGATACACCCTTCGGGTTTCGCAGCGAGAGCCGGCATTCCGACAATGAATGCCAAGTACAGAGAGTTGTCCGCCAACTTCTTCATCCCGACCTCCATTCTGCAGGTTGGCGATTCGCTCACCGTGGCCGCAAATCGCTTCAATACCACAATCTCGGATGGGTCTTTCCGGGAATCGTGTGGATTGACTCAGCGTCCAGCCACTTCGGGACAAAGATCGAGACCGCCGAGATGGAAGTGAATCGCTGCCTTGAACCGCTGTTTGTTTCGCAACCCAAGTGTGCCCACCTTCACCATCTCGATGCGGCTGTCGATGCTCTCCGCACCGGAGTTCGTGATACCGGTGACGATCGCGTTCACGAAGCCCCACAGGTGCCGTTCGATCATTCGCGCCGTTCGCTTGATCGGCCCCAGACAGCTCCTGATCGCGCCTCTGTACCAGCGCTCTCGAACCTTCGTCGCCCGAGTGCGTGAGCGGTAGTGCCGCGGGCACGTAGCGGATCCTTGCCAATCCCACGCGCAAACTGTCTACAACGTGATATCGCACACTGCGTGGAGTGAACCGCCACACGATGTCGGCACGTTGTTTCCGGCTCGGAGCCAGTCGTGCTCGGTACCGTCGAGAATCGCGTTGTCGTCGCACGTGAGTATCCTGTCTTCGCCACGGTCCGCCGTGTCGACGGGGTCGCCCGGAAGCTGCACGACGTGTGAAGCTGTCGACTGCGATCTTCGACTCTGCTGCCGGGATCGACTCGGGAAGGACATCGATGAAAGCTGGCCACATATCCAACGAGATGCTTCTGATGCCGTCGTGCTGTTCGTCACTGAGGCTGGCATGGAAGGCCGCGAGGCTCGTCTTCTTCTGGTCGTAACGCGGATGAGTGACAGCTCCGGTGCCGGGATCGCTGATCACCGCCACGTGGTCATGGCGCTTTCGGAGCGCAGTTTCATCTACCTTCAGGTCCGGGTACAGTCCGACATCATCGCGACGAGTCAGGACGCGGCGATCGGCGCGTTGCATGATTCCGTCGAAAACATCCCGACCCGGGCCGAGCTGGAGGCAGACTGCATTCATCGACGGCTCATCCAACCGGTCGATCACCAGCCTCTCGAACAGCGCGGTGAACCGTGAGCGTTCCGCGGCCCGGGGAACATCGGTCTGCTTGACTCCGTGCCAGGCACACGTCACGCCAAGCACCTCTGCCACGAGAACGGCTGGAACTGCCGCGTGCCGCAGCGGGGGGCGCAAGCGGAGCGCTCGCTTGTCACGACGCGGCCAGAGGGCCGGGCATCGTGGACAGCGGGCCCGGACCGACACCGACTGACGAATGAATACCACGACTACGTGTTCATCCGACTTCGGGTCGACGTCGGAAACTGACCACGACTCGACGATGCCGAGAAACGTCCGGCACAAGTCTCGATCTCGCATGCCCGAGGGCTACGTCAACCGCGCGGAACACGTAAGGTCCTCCTAGATACGACCGTACTTGGCAAGACCCTCTCGCAACGAGCCGCTTTCAATGATAAGACGTGCCTGTTCTGCCTCACGGGCGTCGATGTCGCGTGACATTTCAAGTACCGCTTCTGCATGCTGTCGAGGAACGCACACGATGCCATCGACGTCGCCCACGATTATGTCACCAGGGTTAACAATGACGTCACCCATGGCCACCTCCACATTCGCCGCAATCGTCTTGATGCGTCCCAGTGTTGTACCGGGTGAGACAGTTCGCGAGTAGACAGGGAAATCGTAATCTCGCTTGATTTCAACCAGGTCGCGGACACCACCATCCAGGACCGCTGCTTCAAGCTTGTTGGCGACTGCGCCGGCGGCCATCAATCCGCCCCACAGTGCAACTTCTGCTTGCCCATTAGTGGATATCACGATGACCGACCCTTCATCAGCCTCGTCGATAGCGTTCAGCGCGTGTTCTGGCGGCACAAACTGCTGACTCGGGCCCTCCAGCACGGTGACAGCAGGCCCGACTATCTTGTTCTCGTTGATCCGCGGTTTGATGCTTTCCGGCAAGAATCCGGTTTTCCCGGTTATCTTGTCTACTGCATCGGCTACAGAGGCAGTGGCAACTTCGCGGAATCCCGCTACAAGCTCTTTCGTCTTCATATTCGTAGGACCTTTGGTTAATTGAGAATAAAGTTTTTTGCGCAGCCAGACCGTGTGAACCTTCCAGTAGTTTTCTACGGTTCGATCAAGTAGCAGGCGGCCTGGTAAAATTGTGCTGCTGATTGAAATAGAAAGCCGTGAACAAGGACATACCAAGTCGAAACATCTCACAGCTTCTGATCTCGACCGGCGAGCGCAGCATGATCGAATCTCGGAACGCTACCATGGATTCACCCAGTGTCGAGGTTGTCTGTTTTCCAGAACGCGCTGGACTTCGCGCGCAGCGCACCGTTGAAGCTTCACTACCGAACGCTCCGAATACCACGCCACGTGATCTGACACGATCGTATTGGGTGTGGCGAGCAATGGGTTGTCCAGGCTGACCGGTTCGTTTTCGAAAACATCGATGCCTGCGCCGAATATGCGTCCTTCGTGGAGTGCTGACGCCAGCGCTTGCTCGTCGAGTAGCCCGCCTCGTGAAACGTTGAGAACCACCGATGTAGGTTTCATCAGGGCTATGTGTTCCGCATCTAGAATGTGTCTGGTTTCCGTACTCAGCGGTGCATGCAGGCTGATGACATCAGCCAGACGACACAACGTAGCCAGATCGACTTTCTCGACGCCCATATCTTCAGCGGCTTCATCGGCCAGATAGGGATCCGCAACGACGATTCGCCCAAACCCGATAGCACGAAATTTACTGGCAGTCGAGAAACCGATCTTGCCGCAGCCTATCAGACCCAAAGCCGCGTTTTCCCGATCGGGTATCAAGCCGCGTTGTCCGATGCCCCATTCACCGCGCCGCACCTCAGCGTCCCGCGACAAGATGCGTCGCTGTATGGCCAGGTAGAGACTGAGCGCATGTTCGCTGACCTCTTTCTCCGCGCCGTAATCGGGGACATTAGCAACGAATATCTTTCGCGATCGCGCATACTCGATGTCGATGTTATCGAAGCCCACGCCATATCGAACTACGGTTCGTAAATTGCTGCAAGCGTCGATCACGGCGGCGTTCACGGTGCGTTCGCGCACCAGAATCGCCGCCGGATCGATCACCTGCAGGGCCTCGATAGCATCCTCATCCACACTTACTGGAACGACTCTTACATCATGTGCGGAAAGAATCGAACGCTCGGTTTCATAAGCTGCATAGCCGGGTTCAAGTACAGCGATGGATCGGAGCGTCATATCGGGGGATCCCGCAGCAGGGCAACCTCAGGGCTCTTTGTACGCTGACACGGCATCGTCCAAACGATCAGGCCATTCAGCGCCGATCTCCCCGACGATGTATTTCCGCACTGCAGGTTGAGCAGCGGCACGGAACAAGTCTTTCTGCTCGGGACTGACGGGCACTACCTCCATACCCTTTTCGGAAAGAATTGCAGTTGCATTCGCATCTTGCGCAGCGGTCATGCCTCGATGAATGGTCTTGGAGATCTCCACACATTGACTGACCGCCAACTGTTCACCCGGCTGCAAATCCTGGTAATATTCATCAGACATAAGATATGCGTGCCAGCTAAAAACATGACCATCCAGTGACACGTATTTCTGGTGCTGGTAGAGCGAAGCGTCGATGATGTTGGTTACTCCGTTTTCCTGACCATCCACGATACCCTGTTGCAACGCACCGGGCAGTTCCGGCCACGGAACCGGGGTTGCCGACGCGCCGAGACTTTCTACCAGTGTCACCCACACGGGTGCTGTCATTACGCGCATCTTGAGTCCTTCCATATCAGCAGGCTCATCGATGGGTTTGACATTATTGGTAAAGTTGCGAACTCCATTGTCGGCTACACCGAACATGCGTATTCCAGTCTTGTCCAACATATCTTCTTCCAAGGCATCGCCGAATTCGCCATCCATGACCGACCACGCCATCGCCTGGTCGTCGAAGAGATAGGGCATCGCCAGAACGGAAAAAGGTTTGTATACAGCCGATATGGGGCCGTCATGAATGACGGCCATCTGTACAGAACCTAGCTGCAAGGCTTCCATTATTTCTGGCCCACCGCCGAGTTGTGAAGCGGGAAATATCTGGACGTCTATTGAACCAGAGGTTTTTCCCTCAACGCAGGATTCGAACGCCAAGGCGGCGGCATGTTTCGGAGAACTCAGATCTGCAGCCTGAAAGTGCGCGTATTTGAGATCCTTGGCCGAGGCGGAGTTTGCAACGGTCATGGCGAGAACGACGCCTGCCGTCACTAGTTTGGACGATCCGTAGATATTCATATGTATTCTCCCTTCAGTTTGCAAACCCAAAATATCTGGGGATGAATGTGCTGACTCCGGGCACCAGGAGCACCAGAAGCAGTACGACAAGTTCAGCCAACAAGAGTGGTAGAATTGCTTTTGACAAAGCTTCTATTTTCAGCTGGCCAACAGAGGCGATTACGAACAGTACTGGCCCGACCGGCGGTGTAATCATGCCGATAGTCAGGTTTAGAACGAGCATCATGCCGAATTGCAATGGATCTATACCGGCAGAGTAGGCGATCGGCCCTAATATCGGAGTGAGGATGATCAGTGCCGGTAGGGTGTCGATGAAGAAACCGCAGATCAACGCAAAGGCTGCCAGTAATAAAAGGACCCCCAACTGGCTGTCCGTGATCTGATTTATCAGCTTGGCCAGCTCCTGAGGTATCTGCAAGTATGTCAGGAGCCACGCGAATATCGAAGCCATGGCTACGATCAAGAAGACCGAGGAGGTAATGACTGCCGCGCGAACAAAAGCGTTGTAAAGTGTGCGCCAGGAAAATGCACGCATGATCAATCCCAGCGCCAATGCATAAACCGATGCCACCGCGCCGGCCTCCGTAGGAGTAAACACGCCGAACAGAATGCCACCTAGAATTATGCCGGGCATCAACAGTGCGGGAATGGCGGCCAGAATTGCGTGCCGCAGTTCGGCAAATGTAGCCCTTGCCTCGCTGCCTCGGTAGTTGTGCCGAACGGAGACTATGTGATTTGCTATGGCAAGTGACAACCCTAATAGTATGCCTGGAACGATACCGGCAAGGAACAAACCTGCGACCGTGACTCCACTGGTCGAGATTGCGAAGATTACCGCCAGAATCGAGGGGGGAATGATGGGGCCGATCGTAGCCGTAGCAGCTGAAAGTGCTCCGGCATAATTTTTGTCATAGCCGGCTTGTCGCATCATCCGCATGACAATAGCGGAGGGTCCTGCCGCATCGGCTAGAGCAGACCCGCTGATGCCAGCGAACATCATGGACACCAGGATGTTGACGTGTCCGAGTCCGCCTCGAACATGCCCAACCAATGCGTTAGCGACACGCAAGAGTGCCCTTGTCAACCCGCAGGCAGTCATGAGCTCTGAGGCGAGTATGAAGAACGGTACCGCCATGAGTGGAAAGCTGTCGATGCCGGCGAACATCCGTTGCGTCGCCACCAATGGATTGAGTGAGCCATCGATGAAAATGGCTGCCAACCCAGCAATACCCATGGTAAACGCTACCGGGACGCTCAGGAATAATGTCGCGAAGAACAGCAATACAAGTGTCTTGGCCATGGGTCAATCTCCCGCAGCTTCGACGTCATCTAGGAATTCGAAATCCTCTGTGACAAAGCGTTTGGCGAAGAACAGCAATTGAATTAGAAACAACGCGCAGCCGATGGGTATGGCCAGGTAGGGGATGCCGCGTGGGATGCCGGTGGACATCGTCTCTTTGCCCCAGCCAAATTCAGCAAAGCGGATCCCCAGCCACAGCATGGTCGCCATGAAGACGAACATCGTCACGACGACGCTCCATCGGAGCAAGTGAGCGATGGGCGCCGGGAGTAGCGCGGGTATCACGCTTATCGCCACCAGCCGGCCCTCTCGCAAGGCGAGTCCGGCACCGCAGAATGCGGCAAGGATGACCAGATGCCTTGCCACTTCTTCGACCCAGGCAAACGATTGACCGAAAACATAGCGTCCAACCACGTTGGCGAATACTATGGTCAGGACGATGGCCAGCGCCGACGCTACGAGAGCCCTGTTTATCTGAACGATCCAGTTTTCGACGGTTTTCAACGTTGAACCTTCCAGTGAGCTGGCATCGACCAACACCATGTATGGATACTGGCATACTGTATGCAAGTTGTCAACCGCTCCTGGTCATGAATGGTTGATTCCCGCACTGTTACAATCAGGAACAAGGGCATCATGAAGAATTTCGATAGGCCGAAGTCTCTGACGGAACTGGTGACGGAGAACATCAAGGAGCGGATCGTTACCGGTGAGTTCGAGTTGGGCAGCCAGCTCTCCGAGTCCAAGATTGCGAAGAACCTGAACGTAAGTCGCACGCCGGTGCGTGAAGCGATGAATCGGCTAGAAATGGATGGTTTGCTGGTCGTCGAGCCGCAACGCGGGTCCTTCGTTTTCAATCTCTCACCGGGAGAGCTTGCGAAATTATGTGATGCGCGGGTATGTCTCGAAACCTCTGCGCTAAGCGCGTCGGTCAAGCATCATCGAAAGGATTTCCATGAAGCGCTCGAGCGTTGTACCGGCTGCATGGCTTCAGCTCGCGAGGCGGATGATGTAGTGGGATATCTAGGTCAAGACACGCTATTTCACCAATACTTCTTCGATTACGCGGACAACAGATTCCTGGAAGACGCGTACCAGACGATTGCTTTGAAAATGGCGTCAGTTCGGAACAGATTAGGTCGGCATCCGGATCACATGGCGAAATCCTTTCGAGAGCACATGCAGATCACGAAGGCTGTCAAGGAAAGTGATCTCCCGGCTGCTTTGAATATCTTGCGTACTCACATCGATCGCAAGGAGGGCTCGTATTGGAGCGTAGTCACGACTGCAGATCCCGCGACGCCCGGGATTTGAGGTTTTTGCCGGCCGAAAGCTGTGCTGCGCACGTCCAGAAGGCTTTGGCTCGGCCCACATCGTGATCCTGAAGGTGGACGCCTGAGTTACGTCGCTCTTTACTATTGCCGTCGACAGATAGATGTAGGTCGCCGGCCCGATTCATGAGACAGGCGAGGTACAGAGCACGCCGCCAACCGCGGCGGAGGCGCTGCGGTACGTGTCGACCGCGCCGCAGCAGGCTATCAGCCCGATCCGAGCGGTCCGTGCTCAGCCCCGCAGGCGCGCGGTGCCCAACGGCAAGCGTGTGGTCACGCCCTCCGCGCTCAGTACCTCGGTGCAGATCCGGCGCAGGAACGGGTACAGCGGCACGTCTAGCTGACGCGCCGTCTCGCGCACGCTCGGCACCTGGCTGTACACGACGGCCGGGAAGCGCGGGTAAACGCCGCTGTCGCCGCATGGCGAGACCAGGTCGACCAGTTCCGAGAGCCGTCGTGCTGATCGGTCGGCTGCCTTGATATCGTCGCAGTGAACGGACGAGCTTGAGAAGAGAGCCGGCTCAGCATCTCCGGACACCCATCAGGAATGCCCCGTTCACAGTCTAGGTGCTCGATCACACGATGCGTCCGCTGCCGGCAGCGGGGAGCCATGCAAGGCTAGCGCGCGTAAAGATCAGCGCGCGCGACCTGCTAGCCGCACTCTTCGGCTTCTTTCATTCGCTGGGTGTCGTTGATCGCTACGCACCGTCTGTACCGAGCAGCGCGACAAGCCTTTGCGCCTCCAGCGACTGGCAGATCAGACCCGCAGGCTTCAATGTCGTCATGCTCTCGGCAGCAAGCATCGCGTTGACGACGGCCTCGTCTATCGCCTGCACAGCCGCCAGGTAGATCGGATCGAACCAGTCGTCGGGCAGTACCTTCATGCGACGTCGTGCACTTGTGAGCTCGGCAAGCGGGACCGCGTTGACCGTGCTGAACGCGAGAAAAAAATCGCCGGAGTTGTTCCCTCCCGGCGTACCTTGCCGGCCGATGCCGATCGACGCCCGCTGAGCGAGCCGTTCGAGCTGGTTGGGGAGCATCGACAGGTCGCAGGCGATCACCACGATGATCGAGCCGCGCTCGGTGTCGAACAGGCGTCCTTCCGGCCAGTGCTTTCCGATCGGGACGCCCAGCACGGTGAACCACTCGCGAAGTCCGTGATTGGCTTGTACCAGAACCCCGAGCGTATGGTCGGCGCCACCTATCGACAAGGTCCGGGAGGCGGTACCCGTACCACCCTTGTACTCGTAGGCGATCATGCCGGTACCGCCCCCGACGTTGCCCTCGGCAATCGTTCCACCTCGTGCGGAGTCGATCGCGTCCAGGGCGTGTCGCCGCGTGATGTGCTGGCCGTTGATGTCGTTCAGCACGCCGTCGTATGTCTCGGCGACTA
>ENA-ORXR01003958-ORXR01003958.1-marine-metagenome-genome-assembly--contig:-NODE-3958-length-12799-cov-24.265446_pt1 | contig 12799 bp, 10 predicted proteins | sample MGYA00237866_ERZ511479 | MGnify/ENA metagenome assembly ERZ511479 | reverse complement strand
TGTCTTCGCCAAATTGAGAATTGAGAATGAATAATTGACAATTAATTTAAAATTATTATTTATAACACGAACAAAATCTGTTTTTTACGAATGTTAAAATAAAATAATTATCAATTTTTCATTTGGCGAATATATTGAAGATTGGTAATATTTAATATTGAAAGAGCTATCCGATTGGGTAGCTCTTTTTTTATTCAGATTTTTCACCTTTCCAAAACCCCTTCCAAGTGATGCCGCCCAATTCCAAAATACGCCTTCACCCGTTCTATCTCCTTCAAAACCTGTGGGTTAGGAGTTGATTGCTTCGGATTTTTCATGCCGATAATCATAGCATTTTTGGGCGTATGCGTATCAGAGATAAACTCAAAAACTTTGGTCGAGTAACCGAAATATTCAAGTACTAAGGCACGTATGCCATCCGTCACCATTTCCGCTTGACGTTCCATGAAAATGCCGTGTTGGGTGAGGAATTGGAGGTCATTTTGTACCTTACCTTTTTCGATTTCGCGGCGGATTTGTTTGTGACAGCAGGGCGCAACTACAATCAAGTCGGCTTCCGCTTCAATGCCCTTTGCAATCGCATCATCCGTAGCCGTATCACAGGCGTGTAGGGCGATGAGTATATTGGTGTTTTTTGAATCAAAATCTTCGATAGTACTTTGTGTAAATTTGAGTTGAGTGAAAGCTGATTTTTTGGAAATATCATTACATAAATCCACCAAGTCGCGGCGATATTCTACGCCTGTAATTTCTGTATTGATGCCAAGTGAATTAGTCAGATAATCGTACAAAGCAAAAGTCAGATAACCCTTGCCGCTGCCCATATCTGCCACGCAGATAAGGTCGCGCTTTGGTAGCTTTTGCAGCCACGTAGAGAGGATTTCGATATAGCGGTTGATTTGGCGATATTTATCTTGTGTCGCTTTATAAACTTTACCATTTTTATCCGTGATTTTTAAGTGGTGTAAATATTGTTTTTCGGGAGAAATCAGGCGATGCTTTTGTTTATCGTGACTTGTGGAAAGTAATTGACTGTGAGTGGGTTTTGATTTTTTTGCAAATGATTTTCCCTTCTTTTTTACCTCATAAATTAAATCAAATTCAAGTGTAAATAATGCCGCGAAATTAAAGCCGGATGCCAACGATTCACCCACCAAATTTACACCTTCATTCACCTCATAATTTTTCACCTCATCCCGCGTAGCGTACCTGTACGTGAAGCTGAGTTTTGCTGTGTTTTTGATAATAATTTTTTTAATTAAAATCTTCTTCAAACCCTCAATTTCGCCTTTATAATTACCCAAATTTGCCTTGACAAAAGTATGATCCGTCAGGCTATTTTCGAGTGAATTAATATAAACGTCTAAATTTTCCATAGTAAACTAAGTAGGTAAGTATAAATAATCGATATCACTAGGACAATATATTTTTTCGTTAGACGAAGCTCATTTTGAGGATTATAGCCGAGCTACATGACGAAAAATAGCTGAAGTATAACGGAAAAAGATATGTACTATGTTGTCGATTATTTGTGCTTACCTACTTAACAACATTAAAGTCTGCGGTAAGTTAAGAGAAAAATCGTTTTCACATAAAAAAAGCGACAAACTTTATCAAAGTTGCCGCTTTCTTCATATCGAAAAAATAATCTAATCTATCAGTATCATCGTTTCAAACTCCGGTACGTTTATGTAAAGTGAGTCTGTTATCCCGCTGCCAAGTTCGGCATATAACATTCCTTCAAAGTATCCTTTGATTTTTATTGCTTCATCTTCTTCACAATCTGATTGGTAACCTACTTCATATTCAGTTATTTCGTAATTAAACTCCGGATAGTATGTGTAAGGCATATCCAATGTTGATAATCCTTGTCCTTTTTCTAGGTAGTAATTCCGATAGAATATTCCATCCTTAATAAGCTTCACTGAAAATACAAGACTCGAACTTTGCCTTGTATTTAATTCAGTACTTATGATTTCTTCCATTTTATCTTCATTGAAAATACCTTCGTACTTGAAATTCATACTTGTAGTCAATTTGTATCTTGTGATTTCATTGCTAAGTGTTGTGCCAAAACCCTTGAGTCTGGCAATATCAGGAAATGTACCCCATGTACCCTCTGAGTAAGAAGGACTTTGCGTAGGAGCATTGAAGTTACACTCGTCGAAGATATACGTAATGTCTTCTTCATTATTGATGTTCATTTGAATATCAATAGATTGCGGTGTTTCGATTTGAATGATTTCTTCTTCAGAGACTGTACAAGAACCAAGAAAAAGAATGAGAATAGTGGAAAAGGTGGTTAAATTTTTAAGTTGCATAGTAAAATATTATTTAAAGATTAATAGATATATTCTCCTTTTTCAATTACTTTGCCAAAAGTCAAAAAGTATCGATAAATAATTACAAATAAGAAATCTACGAATTACTAATCACGAGCTATAAACCATGTACGATACACAACTTTCTACAGATTTTTTCGCCAAAAACAGAAGGCAATTTTGCGATGTGATGCGCCCCAATTCCGTTGCCATAATCGCCTCCAATGACGTGATGCCCACCAATGCAGATGGTACGATGGGCTACGTTCAAAACAACGATTTGTACTATCTCACAGGCATCGAACAGGAAGAAACCGTCCTCGTTATGTACCCCGATGCCTATAAGGAAGAACAGCGAGAAATCTTGTTTATTCGTCGTTCCAGTGAGGAATTGAGTACTTGGGATGGCGATAAATTGACAAAAGAAAAAGCCATCGAATTATCAGGGGTAGAAAATGTGATTTGGATAGATGAATTAGAGAAAAATCTTGATTATTTCGTCTTTGAAGCCGACAACATTTATTTGGGACATAACGAACATAAAAAGCGTACAACCAGAGACTTACAAACCCAACAAGACCGCTTCATCCGACGAATCAAGGAGATGTACCCCTTGCACAAATACGAGCGAGCTGCAAAAATTACCCGTCACCTCCGCCCCATCAAATCCGGCGAAGAAATTGCCCTCACACATCAGGCTGCCAAGATTGGAACACAAGCATTTTACCGCGTCTTACAAATGGTAAAACCTGGCATCATGGAATACGAAATTGATGCAGAAATCAGTCACGAAATCCTCAAAAACGGCGGCTTGCGACACGCTTTCCATCCTATCATCGCAGGCGGAAAAAATGCCTGTATTTTGCATTATAATAATAACGACCAAATCCTCAAAGACGGTGAAATGGTACTCCTTGATTTTGGTGCATGTTACGGAAATTACAACTCAGATACGACACGCTGCTTTCCTGTCAACGGGCGATTTACGAAGCGTCAAAAAGAAGTTTATACCTCCGTATTGCATTGTCTGCGCGAAGGTTCAAAATTACTCGTTGCAGGCGCATCACACGCTGATTATGAGGAAAATATGGCGAAATTGATAGAAGAGCAACTCGTCAATCTCGGCTTACTCTCCATGAAAGACATCAAAGACCAAGACCCGAAAAAGCCTGCTTACAAAAAGTATTATATGCACGGCTCGGCACACCATTTGGGTTTAGATATTCATGATGTTGGAATGTATCAGCGACCTATTGAGGCAGGGATGATTTTTACTTGCGAACCGGGCATTTATATCCGCGAAGAGGGTTTAGGATGCCGCCTTGAAGACGATTTTTTAGTGACAGAAGATGGCAATATTAATCTGACGGAAGCTATGCCACTTGAAATAGAGGAAATAGAGGATTTGATGAATACGTAACACAGGCTTCCAGCCTGAACTCGCGTTACACTTGCAGGCTGGAAGCCTGTGCTACTTCTAATTATGAACTGGACACCACCCACCAATTGGCTCAAAATCAAAACAATAGACGCCCACACCGGAGGCGAACCTCTCCGTATCATCTTAGACGGTTTGCCGGAAATTAAAGGAAAAACGATACTCGAAAAACGCCGTTTTTTCCGCGAAAATTACGACCACATCCGCACCGGACTCATGTGGGAACCACGCGGACATGCCGACCAATACGGCGCAATCCTCACCGAAGCCACGACACCTGATGGGGACTTAGGTGTATTTTTTCTGCATAATGAAGGTTATAGTACCATGTGCGGTCACGCCATTATTGCAATTACAAAGACGGTTTTTGATACAAATATAATTGAAAAAACAGGCGAAAACCCAACCTTAAAACTGGACACTCCTGCAGGTCGTGTAGTCGCTACGGCGCATCGTGAGGATGGTGTGGTACGCAGCGTTTCCTTCGTGAATGTGCCGTCATTCGTTTATAAATTAAATCAAAAAATAGAAGTCGAGGGAATTGGTATGGTCGAATATGATATTGCATTTGGCGGTGCGTTTTATGCCTTTTGTGATGCGGATAAATTGGGTATTGGATTACAACAGAAAGACCATAACCAATTGATTGATTGGGGAAAACGCATTAAATATGCTGTGATGGACGCGATGCCAATTGTGCATCCTTACGAAGAAGATTTAGGCTTTTTATACGGTACAATTTTTATTGGAAAGCCGAATGACGCGACACATCACAGCCGAAATGTCTGCATATTCGCTGAAGGTGAGGTGGATAGGTCACCTACAGGTACGGGCGTGAGTGCGCGTGCTGCGCTACATCATGCGCGAGGCGAAATCGGGGTAGGAGAGCGCATAACAATCGAAAGTATTCTCGGAACTTTAATGACCGTAGAAGTCGCTGAAACGACCACATTCGGCGAACACAAAGCCATCATCCCAAAGGTGAGTGGAACAGCATCTATCACAGGACAACACGAATTTTATTTTGACCCAAATGACGACTTACGCAAAGGGTTTATTTTTCGATGAGTTGATGGGGTGACGTTTGCTATGTTCAACAACTCGTGAACTGGAACTGTTCAATATTCTGTGTCACGCGGAGAACGCAGAGAGTTGATTATCAGACCTCTGCGCCCTCTGCGTGACACACTTTTTTGAACACTTTCGTCAATTCGATAACTCAACAACTCGTCAATTCAACAACTCAACAACTCGTCAATTCAACAACTCAACAACTCGTCAATTCAACAACTCAACAACTCAACAACTCAGCAACTCAACAACTCGTCAATTCGATAACTCAACAACTCGTCAATTCAACAACTCGTCAATTCGTCAACTCAACAACTCAACAACTCGTCACCCCATCAAACCTTTTTCCTTAATTCAAAATTCTTACCCAGATATACTCGTCTAACTACCTCATCATCAGCGAGTTCTTGGGCTGTGCCTGCTTTGAGTATGTTGCCTTCAAACATGAGGTAAGCACGGTCGGTAATGGATAGCGTTTCCTGTACATTATGGTCGGTGATGAGGATGCCGATATTTTTTTCTTTGAGTCTGGAAACGATAGATTGGATATCTTCGACGGCAATCGGGTCGATACCGGCGAAGGGTTCGTCGAGCAGGATAAAATTCGGACTGACTGCCAGTGCTCGTGCAATTTCGGTACGCCGCCGCTCGCCGCCCGATAGCGTATCGCCACGGCTTTTACGGACTTTTTCGAGTGTAAATTCTTTGATGAGGGTTTCAAGTTTCGTGGTTTGTTCGGACTTAGAGAGTTTGGTCATTTCGAGGACGGCTCTGATATTGTCCTCTACGCTGAGTTTGCGGAATACGGAAGGTTCTTGTGGTAGGTAGCCGATGCCCCGTTGGGCGCGTTTGTACATGGGGAGTTTTGTAATGTTCTCATTATCAATGAAAACATTGCCGCCGTTGGGCTTGATGAAGCCGACAGTCATGTAGAATGTCGTGGTTTTTCCTGCCCCGTTCGGACCGAGCAAACCGACGATTTCGCCTTGATTGACTTCAATGCTGACACCCTTGACAACGGTGCGTTTGCCATAGCGTTTGACCAAACTTTTTGCGCTTAATTTCATATTTCATCGGAATACAGACATTTGTGTCTGTATAGTTTAGGCACGGACAGGAATGTCCGTGTTACGTTTACAAATAACACTAAAATTAAGCAAATAGAAAACATAGAGCAGGGTTTTTAAGTATTTAATAACAAGATTTTTTTATTCCCTTAAAATGAAAAAAGCCGCTTCACTCAAGGCGAAGCGGCTTTCAAAATTAAAATTTTGTTATTTTACATAGCAACAGCCGCAGTACCTGCAAGGAGTATAATTGCTAAAAGTATTGCAATACCTACTGCTGTTAACAGACCAAATAAAGAGGAGCGACCTGCACCCGGGCGGTCTTCCTCAAGTACCAAATAGGCAACTAAGACACCGATAAGTCCTAAGAACAAACCAAGGATAAAACCAATACCATCGAAAGGCTTTTTACCTGCTTTGATACGCTTGATGTTCTTCTTCGCTACTTTGAGGGCAACTTTTTCTTTGAATTTCAGTTTTTTACCGATTTTTTGCTCGATTTCTTTTGAACTGAGACTAAGAATGTCGCTTTCTGTAAGCTGATCAGTCAGTTTGACTTCCTTTGCTTTAGAAGGTGCTACGCTGACTGCGGAAAACCCTTGTACGCTTAAAGTAAGGACAAGAGACATAAAGAAAAGTTTCACTAAATATTTCATCGTAAAGTGATTATTGATGTTAAAAAATAAATTTATGAAGTATAATTTTTGAAGATTAGGAATTGTTTCCGGGGCAAATATATAAATCTATATTTGCTATTTGTGTAATAAGACAGATTTTTTTTAAGGTTTTTTTAACAAGAGAAGGTTTTAGAATACATTAAGGGGTTTTATTCACTGATAATCAATTGATTGTGGTTTTTGTTAAATCTTAAAGAAGGAGTTTGTGAAGTCTCATCAGACGAATCCCTTTTTTCGGAGCGAATACTTTATGCGACAAATCACTATATTTTACAACAACCTTCGTCTGCCGAGTAAAACTCACAGGCAAACTTAGACGGATAGTCTTTGTGTTAAGGAACGTTCAAATAATAAGTTTACCATTTCGACGAGATTATTTTGTGCTTTCCCGATAGCTATCGGGATTCTCTTGGAAACGGGCGTCCCGAAAGCTTTCGGGATAACTGTTTTCAAGGGGAAAAATAAGGGCAAAAGAAGCCGTCCAAATAGTGAAGTTATTATTTGAACGTTCCTAAATCTCAAAGAAAGAGTTTGTTCCGATAGTTATTGGGAGATAGATGACTGACTTATCGCTGTTTGACAAGAACCAACTGCTCTCTATCACCCACTCGATTCATGTCCATTATAATGGTATCGGCAGTAATTTTAGAAAGCAGAACAGATTTTTCTATTTTATCTCCTTCGGTGGTGAATAGCTTATTGTCAAAACGCAGTCTGAATGTTCCCGCTTCGTTGTCGCCTCCATAAGAAGCAGTATATGTGTTGTCACTTTTAAATTCAAAACGGGCATTCGTCGCATTTCTACCGGAATTTTTACCCTGTACAGTCCAACTTACTCCTTCCCATTTGCCTATCAACAAAGGTGTTTTATCCTCTTGCTGACAGGAAATCAGTAGTAAAATTGAACAGGAAATAATGAGTAATTTTTTCATAATAAAACAAAGAATTAGAGTGATTCACTCATTCTCTCATTCAAAATTCACTCATTATTTGGCAGGTTGAATATCGCGTACATTCATACGCACCGTTTTCTTACCACCAAAATTATTTTCTTCTAATACGTAACAAGCCGCAAAGGGTTTTGTACGAATTTTGTCGATATGTTTAGCCTGACCGAAAGCGATACCGTATTTGGTTTCACTACGTCCTTGACGGACTGAAATGCTCAGGTGATTTTCACCGACGACTTTAGCAAAACCCGTTTCTCTCAATGTCTTAGACATAAAAACCGGACGCATGTTTTGCGGACCGAATGGCGCGAATTTGCATAGTGTTTCCCAAAACTCCGGTGTAATATCTTTCAAACGCAAAAGGGCGTTGGCAGTCAAATTAGGACTTAACTGCTCCGGTGTAATTGTTTCTTTTACCACCTCATTCATGCGTTCCTTAAACATTTCAAGTTTATCGGAAGTAATCGTGACACCCGCTGCATAGCGATGTCCGCCGTAATTCTCCAACAAGTCCGAACTGGTTTTTATCGCTTCATGAATATCATAGCCACCCAAAGAACGAGCCGAACCGACATATCTGCCATCAGGAGCTTCGGCAAGCAACAAAGCAGGACGATTAAAACGCTCTACCATACGCGACGCGACAATACCAAGTACACCACGATTCCACTCTTGGCGTGCAAGTACGAGGCACTTCGGAATCTCGGTTTCCATACGTACCATGCGCTCGGCTTGTTCAGCCATATCGCGCTCCAGTTGTTTGCGTTCGAGATTGTGTTCGCGAAGTTCGGCGGCGATTTCGAGGGCTTTATCTTTATTCGTTTCTATCAGTAATTCCACTGCCTGACGACCTTCGGCAAGTCTGCCCGGCGCATTAATCATCGGACCAAGTCCAAAAACAACTTCCGAGACACCAAACGGACGCTTGCGGCGGCTTGTTTCTATCAATGCTTCAAGGCTTGTACGCGGCGCATCATTGAGTTTTTCCAAACCAAAGCGTGTCAGGATACGATTTTCGTCTATCATTGGCACGATGTCGCATGCTGTTGCTACTGCCACATAATCAAGCAATGATGTAATGTCGTGAAGCGCAATGTCATTTTCTTGTGCGTAACCTTGAATTAATTTGAACGCCACGCCACAGCCACATAATTCTTTGAATGGGTATTCGCAATCTTCGCGTTTTGGGTCAAGAACAGCAACAGCATCGGGTAGTTCGCCTTCCGGCAAATGATGGTCACATATAATAACGTCAATACCTTTTGAATTGGCTGCTGTTACTGCCTCATTGCCCTTGATACCACAATCCACAACAAGCATCAACGTACAACCTTTTTCGGCAGCATAATCCACGCCTTCCGTTGATAGTCCGTAACCTTCTTTATATCGATTCGGGATATAGAAGTCAATATTTTTATTTAAGGGATGTAGAAAAGTATGCAACATCGCGACGCTGGAAGTGCCATCCACATCGTAATCGCCATATAGAAGAATTTTTTCACTATCTTTTACGGCTTTGGAGAGTCGTGCAACCGCTTTATCCATGTCGCGCATCAAAAACGGGTCATGTAGTTGGTCTAATCGTGGGTTAAAAAATGCCTCAGCATCCTCTTTGTTGAAAATATCGCGTTGTACCAATAATTTACATAGAACGGTATTCAACTTCAATTCGCGCTTGAGCTTATTGACCGCTTTGTCCTCTACTTCAACGAGTGACCATTTCTTATTCATGATAGTGTGGATTTTGATTAAACCACTAAGGAAATTAAATACACAAAAACCAAACAGTCCCGATAGTTATCGGCAAGAGGACACAAAAGTCTTTCGAATATTTCATAATGAAATTTCTTATATCAACTTCATTTTCTTTTAAGATAGTTGAGATGTTTATGTCCTTACTGTTTTTAGTGGTTTATTTACTCTTAAATACCCAGTGGTCATTTTTTATGTGTGGCGCGAAAAAGGCTACCCATCCGTCATTAGTGAATTAGACGAACTTGAATTCCCGCACATCCTCAAAATAAAATGATTTATGACACAAAGTTAGCAAAGATTATCAGTATAACATAATTATACATAGCGTTTTTATGTAGAAATAAAAATGGAGAATTTTGTTATTAAAAAAATATCTATTTTATTGGTTTTTAATTAATTAGTAAATTTTCAATTAATTAGTAATCTGAATGTCAGTGATTTGTCAATTAAATTATCCGTCAATCTATATATACTTATCGAATAAGCTCGTTTTACTCATTCTTATAAAATATTTTATAAAAACAATTATTCTCCTTGTTTAAATTTATAAATTTTGTATTTTGCCAAACTTTTATTTGGTTTTGAACTAAAATAATCTGAATAATTTAAGTTGATTTTTTTTAAAATACCAGTGATGGTTTTGTGAGAAACCGATTGAATGATAGAAACTAAGTACACCGTCCAAAAAATTTCTTTACGAATTTAAATAAATGTAAAATGTAAAATATCAAATTTAAAATCCCGTCATTCGTCGGGACAAGTTGTAAAAGTGCTTGTAGTACACGAGCAAGATATTTTCATTATTTTTATTATTAATAAATTAAAAATCAATAAAATACAAAAAAATACGTCTGATTCACGTTATATAACTTTTACAACTTGTCCCGACGAATGACGGGATTTTAAATTAATTATTTTACATTTTACATTAATTCAAATTTGAACTTAACTATCCTAAGTCACGGTTAATCATCAATCACTAAGAAAAATAACACTGTTATGAAAGTTTACGACACTAAGAACATCCGAAACATTGTGCTGCTTGGACATGCGTCCAGCGGCAAAACCACCCTTGCCGAATGTATGTTATTTGAAGGTGGACAAATCAGCAGACGCGGTACTGTACAAGACGAGAACACCGTTTCTGACCATTATTTAATTGAAAAGGAGCGTGGTAATTCGATTTTTGCATCGCTAATGCACTTAGATTGGAGAGGCAATAAAATTAATATTATTGATACGCCGGGCTACGATGATTTCGTGGGCGAGGTAGTCTCAGGCTTGAAGGTCGCAGATACAGGCGTGATTGTGTTGAATGCACAACAAGGTGTAGAAGTGGGGACGGAATTGATTTGGGAATATACCGAAAAACTGCAAACACCTGTTATTTTTGTAGTCAATCAACTCGACCATGAAAAAGCAAATTATGACCAAACACTAGAACAAGCACGAGAGCGATTTGGCAATAAAGTCGTGCCGATGCAATATCCTTTGAATGTAGGCGAAGGCTTTGATACCATAGTGGATGTATTGAAAATGACGGTCTATAAATTTCCGGCAGATGGCGGCAAGCCTGAAAAACTGCCTATACCGGATAGCGAAAAAGACAAAGCAGAAGAAATGCACCAACAACTCATAGAAGCGGTTGCGGAGTATGACGAAACATTGATGGAAGCATTTTTTGATAAAGGCTCATTGACGGAAGAGGAACTGACGAAAGGCATGAAACTCTCCATGCTCAATCACGAAATTTTTCCATTATTCTGTACTTCGGCGGAGAAAAATATGGGAAGTGGTCGCGTTATGGGCTTCCTCAACGATATTGCACCCGCACCTGCGGAAAGACCTGTCATGCTTACGAATGGCGATGAATTGGCTTGTGATTCAGGAGGCAGTCCGGTGTTGTTTTTCTACAAAATGCTCTCTGAGCCGCGCTTGGGTGAAGTGTCATACTTCAAGGTATATTCAGGTACACTTAATTCGGGAGACGAATTTTATAATGAAAGGAGCGGTACATCTGAACGTTTGAGCCAAATTAACGTTATTAATGGTAAACAACGCGATAAAACCGAGACACTGAAAGCAGGAGACATCGGCGCGATTGTGAAATTAAAAGATACGAAAAGCAATGATACGCTTGCCAAAAAAGGCAGTGGACTTGTGGTAGAGCCGATTGATTATCCTTCGCCGCGGATTCGTACTGCGGTCGGGGTAGCCGATGCGAAGGATTTGGAGAAAATGATGGACGGCTTGAAGCAAATCAACAAGGAGGATCCAACGGTAGTGGTGGAACAGTCGAAAGAATTGCGTCAAATTATTCTGAGTGCACAAGGCGAATTGCACTTAAATATTATCAAATATCGCCTCGAAAAGTTATATGGAATAGACCTTCAATTTGATAAACCACGTATTCCTTATCGCGAAACGATTACCAAGATGGCGAATTCATCCTATCGTCACAAAAAACAAAGTGGTGGTTCAGGACAATTTGGTGAGGTGCATATGCGCGTAGAACCATACAAAGAAGGTATGCCAAATCCTGATGGATTGACCGTGCGTAAAATAGAAGAGATTGACCTGAAATGGGGCGGTAAACTTGCCTTCTACTGGTGTATCGTAGGTGGTTCGATTGATGCCAAATATCAAAATGCCATCATAAAAGGTATCACCAATACAATGGAAAACGGACCAATGACGGGTTCGTATGTACGCGATGTACGTGTATGTGTGTACGATGGTAAAATGCACCAAGTTGACTCGAATGATATGGCGTTCCAACTCGCTTCTACACAATGCTTTAAGCAAGCATTTAAAGAGTGCGGACCTGTAATTCTCGAACCCATTTATGATGTAGATGTCTTGACGCCTGATGATGTGATGGGAGATATTATGGGTGACCTGCAATCGCGCAATGCCATGATTATGGGCATGGAAGCCGAAGGACACTATCAAAAGATAAAAGCTAAGGTACCGCTTCGCGACTTGTACAAATATTCCTCTACCCTCCGCGCACTCTCGCAGGGGCGCGCGAAACACACTCGCGCCTTCGCCGACTACCAGTCGGTGCCGCGTGAGATACAGGAAAAACTCGTCGCTGAACACAGCAATGAAGCCGTCGAAGCATAGCTCAAATACTAAATAACAAGCACCAAATTCCAAATGATAATATGTGTTCAATCTCGCGTTTGACTTTGAATTTGGTGTTTAGTTCTTGGGATTTGCATGAAGAGTTCTCTATGCCATGAAGCTCAAAATATAGAATTATTGGCCTGCCCTATCGAGTCGTCTGACTTGGTGGGGCTTTTTTTTGTCGAATTGATGAGTTGACGAATTGATGAGTTGATGAGTTGACGAATTGACGAGTTGATGTGTTGACGAATTGACGAGTTGATGAGTTGATGAGTTGACGAGTTGACGAGTTGACGAATTGACGAGTTGATGAGTTGATGAGTTGACGAATTGATGAGTTGATGAGTTGACGAATTGACGAGTTGATGTGTTGACGAATTGACGAGTTGAT
>ENA-ORXR01003956-ORXR01003956.1-marine-metagenome-genome-assembly--contig:-NODE-3956-length-12808-cov-20.012018_pt1 | contig 12808 bp, 12 predicted proteins | sample MGYA00237866_ERZ511479 | MGnify/ENA metagenome assembly ERZ511479 | reverse complement strand
AGCGTCGGCGGCGCCGCCGGCGTGGCGCCGTGCCCCGCGGCAGGAGCGGGTGCTCGGCTGGTGCCCACTGGTAAGGATGCCGCGGACGGGCGGGCTGTTGGCGACGCGCGGTGGTCTGTGGACTTCATCACTGAGCGGGAGGTCAGTGACCGCAGGGCGGCGAGTACCGCTGACACGGTTGACGTCGTGAGCGTCAGCCCCGCCTAGTGGGGGGGGAGGGGGAACGAGTTGTCTGGATCAAGAGGCTTGGGCGGCTGAACGGTCTGGGGGGTGACGTCGGAAGCGTCAAGCGGACTGTCTCCGAAATGGATGGAGGGGGATGTGGCGTGCGCCAAGGCAGTCGCGGGGGGGGCGCGCTGTCGCGGCAAGGGGCACGGAGGAAGAGTCCTCCGGATCATGGTCGGAGGCGTGCGACTGCCCTCTATCGCGCGACGGCCACCCCCCCCCCCCCCCCCCCTTCGCCCCCCCCCGCACTCATGTCGTCGTAGTGCAGACTCCTTTCTCAGAGCAAAGCCACCAATGTCGGAACTATACTGCTGAATTCTCAATTGGGCATGCGACGTGGCACCCTCTCAGAGGTCGCCTAACTCGGGGCCTCGAAATGGATGATACGTGCAATAGCGTTATTTGTCAGCAGGGTACTATCTCGCCGATAGTCCTGTTTACCGCTGGGAGACCGGTGGCCCTTTCCAATGGAGTATAGGTGCGACGGAATCAGAGAGGCGAGGTCGCCTTGATCCGCAGCAGATTGCGGCGCACAGACTGATTGAAACTGGCGATCGTTTGACACGACGAAGAGACGAAGCGGATAGATGACGCAAAATGGGCGATCGTCTCGATAGCCGTCGATCATGTGACACATGGCAGCACTGCAGGCTGCCACCGAGTAGCCTCGTGCGGGCCCTTCACACAATTATACATGAGATCGGGAACGACACGCCAGCAGCACGCAGTCCTCCGCTACGCCTACTCTGTGGCGTCGAAGCGTGGCGACTGCCGCCTGCCAGAGAGGTTGTCCGGAGGTGTGAGAACTCGTGTCAAGTCCACGGGCCCGTGTCGTGCGTGGCCCTGTGTCGGTGTGGCCAAGGACTCTCCAACAGACAGCATCACGGCGGGGTATGGCAGCCAATGAGTGGTGCTTTCGAGTCGGAGTGGTGCCGAGGATACTAGAGATCCGTTACTTGACAAGTCTCGCCGGCCTGGAGGGCAACAGAACTGGCACGGAAATTTTAACGAAGCGCGGTCGGAAGTCATTTTGGGGTGCTCAAGGCGAATACACGAAGTGGAATGAGCCACCCATGACATGATAAATTTGACGAGTGACCGCAAAAGAGGGTGGGCAGGCGCCGGCGCAGATCAGTTAACAGCCCGTCAAATATAGCACTGTGTGCGAGAAGAGCAGCCGATGAAATGGTTGGACCAGCCATCAGAGGCAACCTTTCTACGCCGATTGCTGCCTGTGGCGGCGCTTTCTGCCTGCCAATGAAATACGGGTCAGCTGCTGACCGCGCATTGTCTGTCGGAAAGTATCGCTCGCCCGGCATTGCTGGCCGGGTCCGGTCATTTTCGTGAGTAAGACGGCGCGGCAGGCACCTTCGCGCTGGTGTCAGCTTCGAGACTGAGCCACGGCACGGCTGAGATGCACGTCGCTGGGCGGATGTGAGGCTGTCGCGGCAGCATCGGGGGGGGTGGTTGACGCAGACGCTTCGCGTCGGCTGCAAGAGCCAGCTGGCCAGAGAGCCGCATGCTGCGGTCGGGTCCCGCGAGCCTCTGTCCGCCATGCCGAGCGTGATGGCCCTGCCTTGTCTTGCCTCGCACGAGGTCGGGCTGTCTGCTACGGGAGGTGGGGACCATCGAACCGTTGGGCGCGCACGCGCTGTGGTTTGGGTGCCTGCCACGCGCCATGCGCATGGGCTGCTGTGGTGCGCGTGGAGTGACTGGTTGCGTGCTCGTGCTCGTGCGGCGGGACACGCCCACGCCGGGCCCTCCGCCACGGGAGCTCGTGCGTGGACTCGCAACCGTTCCCCCTCCTGCGTGCCGCCAACCAAAGATCGTCGCTGGAGTCGCTCTCGCCTGCGCGTCCTTCGTGGCCCACGTACTTTGCGCCGGTCTTCTTGAGCGCGCTTTTTCTGCCCGGTTCCCATTCGGTTCTGGTGATGTTAGTGGCCGCTGCTGGCGAGGTGCCTTCTGCAGCCTCTCGCGGGTGGTGTTCGTGCGGTCTGGGAAGTGCGCGCGCTTTTCTTCTCGTCCTCGTGCTGCCAACGGCCGCCGACCTGGACCCGTTCCCCCTTCCGCACACCCCTTTTCCTCTACCCGCCCACTTCACGTGGCGGCAGCCGCCGCATCGGCGGCCACCGCCGGGTTCTTGGAGTGCGGTGTCCAGCGACAACGGCGGCCGGGTGGCGTTTGGGCGGAGGGTTCCCGCGCCTTCTTCTTCGGTACCCTGTGTGTCGGTGGTTGTAGGCAGGGCTAGCGGCCGGCTGCCACCGCCGCTGTCCGCCGCAAGGTGCTTTGAGGGCGCCATACAACCGACAGCCGCTGCAGGCTCGCGTTTGAGCTGCTATTTCCCGCGCCTTTTCCCTCGGTGCCTTGCGCGGGCGGCCGAAACCTCTGTAGACACTGGTTGCGGGCAGTGCTTGCCGCCGGCTCGCACTGCCGGCGGCCGTCTGGGGCCGCCGACACCCTACTACAGGGCGGCCGCCGCTTCCCCCTGTGACCGGCATGACCCGCATGAGACGCGAGGACCAGACCGAATGGCGAAGAGAGCAGCGGAGGCTTCAACACCGACGCGTGGTGCAGTGGGTGGCGGCGGTCGGCCCCCACCCTGACCACTGCCGCTGCGAGTGCTGCGGCCCGCCTCCGCCACCAAGAACGGTGGGAAAACAGCAAGAAATACGCCGGCCGCCGCCCGAGGCCCTAATGCCGAGCCCACCGAGGTGGAGCGGCGGCGCGCCGCCCGACAGCCGACCACCGATCCCTCCGAGATGGAGCGGCGGCCCGCCGCTTGACCGACAGCCGCCGAGACCGCCGAGGTTGGCTGGCGGCGCGCCGCTCGACCGAAGACCGTCCGGCTAGCCGAGGTTGGGCGGCGGCGCGCCTTTTGACCAACGGCAGCCGAGCCCGCCGAGGTGGGGCGGCGGCGTGCCGCTCGACCAACGACCAACAAGTCCGAGTAGGTGGTGCGGCGGCGCGCCGCCCACCTGTGGACCACAGAGCCCGCCAAGGTGGGGCGGCGGCGCGCCGCTTGACAGAGTGTCGCTGCGCGCGCCGAGGTGGGGCGGCGGCGCGCCGCTCGAGCAACGTCAACCGAGAAAGCCGAGGTGGGGCGGCGGCGCGCCGCTCGACGGACGGCAGCCGAGCCCGCCGAGGTGGGGCGCCGGCTTGCCGCTCGACCGACGACCGTCAAGTCCGGGCAGCTGGGGCGGCGGTGCGCCACCCACTTGTCGACCACAGAGCCTGCAAAGGTGCGGCGGCGGCGCGCCGCTCTATCAACGGCAGCCGAGCCCGCAGAGGTGAGGCGGCGGCGATCCGCTCAACCAACGGCAGCCGAGCCCGCCGAGTTGGGGCGGCGGTGTGCCGCTCGACCAACGGCAGCCGAGCCCGCCGATGTGGGGCGGCGGTACGCCGCCAATGTGTCGACCACACAACCCACCGAGGTGGGGCGGCGGCCTCCCCGAGCAATGACAGCCGAGCCTGCCGCGGTCGAGCGGCGGCAGTCAGCCAGACTGTCGAGCGTCAAGCCCGCAGAGGTCGAGCGGCGGCGCGCCGCCCGGAAACTGGCCGTCAAGCCCGCGGAGGTCGAGCGGCGGCGCGCCGCCCCACAACGCGCCGTCGAACCCTCCAAGGGCGCGCGCCGCGCCGCCCGGCAGCCGGCCGTCAAGCCGGCCGAGGTCGAGCGGCGGCGCGCCACCCAGTTCACCATTGTCGAGCCCGTCGAGGTCGAGCGGCGGCGCGCCGCCCCCCAACCTACGGTCGAGCCCGCCGAGGTAGAGCGGCGGCGGGCCGCCTCCCAAGCCGCCGTCCAACCCGCTCAGGTCGAGCGGCGGCGCGCCGCCCCCTGAAGCTCCGTCCAACCGGCCCAGGGCGAGCGGCGGCGCGCCGCCCAGTGCGCAACCCTCGAAACCGTCTAGGTAGAGCGGCGGCGCGCCGCCCGGCAGCCGGCCGACGAGCCCGCCGAGGTCCAGCGGCAGCGCGCCGCCCCGCATGCCACCGTCGAGCCCTCCGAGGTCTAGCGGCGGCGCGCCGCCCCCCAAGCCGACGTCGAGCCCGGAGAGGTCTAGCGGCGGCGCGCCGCCCGGCACTCCACCGTCGAGCCCGCCGCTGGAGCTGTAGGTGGTGATTGGGTGGCTGCAGGATTTGCGGACGGGTCGTCCACGCCACCATCTTCTTCCTCGCGGTTCGGGGTGTGGCCACCCCGCGAGAAGTAGGCGCAGCTAGCCGTGAGGAAGCGGAGGCTTGCAAGCACTCGTATCCCCTAGCTTCTTGCAGCGAAGCGTCGCGCGGCTGCTGTGGAGGAAGCTACGACTGCGGTTGGTGCCGCTACCAAGGCGGCCGCGGAAGACGCCACTTCCTCAGAAGAGGCAGCGGCTGCCCAGGTCTCGTACCGGGAGGCGACTGAGATCACCGCAGCGGCCAAGCGCACTGCGAAGAGTGCCCAGTGGACCTCGGAAAGGGCGGGGGCAGTATCCCGCACCGCAGCGGCGGCCGTGTCGCACTTTTCTGGGAGCTACGTTCTGCCGCCGGCGGTGCCAGGCGCTGGTGTTGCCGCTGCTTCCGGTGGCGGTGACCGGCCTCCCTCGATGAGGCTGAGACGGGGCTGTATCGGCTGCCGACAGTCACTTTATCCGGCGTCGTGCTGCCGTAGTGGTCCATCCGATGAGTGGGGCTACAAGATTGCGGCAGGAGGGGTCGTCGACAACGATGGGGCGCGGCTGGGCGTGGGGTGTGGCGGAGAACATGGCGCTGGTGAAAGCGTAGCTCACTGAGGCCAACAACCCCATCCGGGGGACGGACCAGTCGGGGAAAGAGTTCTGGGGGCAGGTGCTCTTGTCGTGGAAGCACCTGCTGCGGAACGAGACGGATGCGGCGGTCAAGGCGGCGCGGAACCAGCGTGGACTAGAGGCGCTCTGAAAGAAGACTGCAAAGATAGTGGCTGGGGTCATGGAGATTTAGAGCTGCATTGTACTGGCGCGGATGGCTCCGCCGATGGGAATCACGACGCATGCGAACCTCTTCAATTGCGCGGAGGGCCTGTACTAAGGCTCGAGCGTGTACGGGCGCATCCGCGGTGACCAAGCCGATGACGTGGCCACTGGAAAGAATACCAAGCGCCGCATCAGGCGGGTCACGTGCCCATGGGCACAGTACTGGCAGGTGCTTACGAACCAAGATCGCTTCAAGTCAGCGGCCGCCGAATTTGCCTCCCTGCCGCAGCGGTCGGCCGCCGCGCACGCGCGTTCCGCGGCAAGGGCGGCGGCGGCCGCTGCAACAGACGGCGGCGGGGCCGCTCCTGAGCAGGCGGCTTCTGGAGGGGATCCCGCGCCGGTGGCCGCCGCGAATGCAGCGGCCGCCGGCGCTGCTGGTGGCCAAGCAGCGCCGAGAAATGCCGATGCAAGCAGCGACGGCGAGGAGGAAGGGCCATGAGCGGGCCGCCTCATGCGCTGTAAGGCGGCCAAGCGCGCCCGCGCCGAGGGCATTTCCGACGACAGTACGATTGGCCGCGTTGCCAGCGCGGTAAAGAAATTGGGCGATGCAACCACGCAGCGGACCTCGGTCATGGCCTTCAGCCTTCCTTTCATGCGCGAGACGCCCATGGGTGCAGCGTTTCGGGCGCACCAAGCCAAGAAGATGCTTGCCGACGAGATCATTAACGTCCCATCATCCAGGCAGGCGGCCGACATGTCGGCTGCGGCTGACGGGGTGGGGACGGCGAGCGAAGACAAGGTTGCAGGCCCTGTACCCGTGCCTGAAAAGGCTGCCCATGACGACATTTCTGCGAGGGGGCATGGCACTGCGGACGACGACGCCCCTACCGTCGGCGACATGACGTCGTTGGAGCCCCCGCCGCCACCGCCGCCGCCAGCATCCGTGGAGCAGACGACGGGGACCCTGCCGGCGTCGGCTGCCGTCGGCACGGCGGCCGACTCCACGCTAGCCGCATCGATGGCCGCCGCCGCTCCTTCTGCGCCTTGGACAGTGGCATCGAGTGTCGCGCCTCCGGCGGCGGCAGCGGCGACGGAGGCGGCAGCCGCTGATTCGCATGTACTGCCGGCGAGAACGGCCCAAAAGGACGTACAAAAGCGACGCGGCGGCCGCGCGCAGTCGACCAAGCCCAAGCAGGCCGCCGTCGCCATGGAAGCGCCGCTGAAGAGGACCGTCGACCTGATGATCCCGCAGGCGGCGCCGTCGGCAGGGCGATCTTCACTGGCAGCGGCCGCGGCGGCTGAGGCGGCAGTGGTGGTCGCACCAGGGAGCGCACCGAGCGCACCGTTCTTGGTGCGCCGCGAGCGTCGCGAGCCGCCGCCGGAGTCTGGCTCAGCCGACTCGGTCTCCGACGGCGGCGGCTTTTATGGCTTTGACAGTGATCTCATCGAATATGTTGCCCTTAACTGCGGGCGCTCGTCCAGTGAGTCTGAAAAGGAATAAGCCGACAAATCCATTCCCACTGTATTGTTTTCTGTCTTGTTTGCTTCGAGGTCGCGGACCATTTGTTCCGTTGTGCCGCGCTGTAGGAGATTTTCCTTTGCGTTTTGGATTTTGTGTTGAAGTGTGATTGCGATGCCTCGTGGTACCGTAGAAATACAAGGTCTTCTTTCACCGTTTGGCAGGGCTTTTTTTCCTACGTGACTTGTCTGTGCACTCTCGTACTCCGTTGAGATGCAGCTCGGCGGGCGCCATGTCGGCCGTGGCCGGCAGAGGCTGCCGCGCTTACAGGAGAGGGGGGGGGCGGGCGGCAACGGGAAGGGCTGCCACCACGAGGGGCGACGGCTGGCGGTGGGTCGGTTGCGGCGGCAGGGTGAGGCGGGCGCGGTCACGTGTCACCATCTGCCCAGTTCATGCGGCCTCGATCGTGTCGCGGTCGCTATTTTGCGTTGTCGGTCGTCGTCAGACACGTATTGCAATATAATCATTTAGCGCCCAGCCAATGAGAGGGCGCGTAGCATACTCCAACCGTCCGCAATGGGGTGTGCGTGCCGTATTTCGGCTTCGGATAGGACACGCGCGTTATGTAGCTGTAGTCACACCAATTTGTGACGGGAACATCACCACGGACGATCGATTGGACCTCCATTGGTCGGCGGATCGGCCTCCTGCCCTCGATCGATGGTCCGTCTAAATGACGGAATGGACTCTTTAAAACTTCATGACATGAAAAATGGGCGCCTAACCCACGAAGCCACACAGAGGCGCCCGTGGCACCGCAGCAACTCGCCGGGGGGATGCGGCTAGCCGCATCGGCGGCGGTGGCTGCCGCCGCGGCGAAGGGAAAGCAACAGTCGCGGCGGTGGTGGCAGCGAGGACGATGACGGCGTCGGTGTCAAGACGGCGTCATCGTCATCGAATGGGGGGACGCCTGTATCGGCAACGAGCCGCAACAGCGGAAAATGCCACAATCACAGCATCAATGGCGGGCGCCCGCGTCCGCGGCTGCTGCTGGGGACGGGGGTCGGCCGGCAGCAAGTCTGCGGGCGAGGAGGAACGGCACGCGCTGGCGGTGTCGGTCTCGGAGGGTGTCAGTTCGCACGGGCGCTGCAGCCGCCCGGCCGCGGCGGCGCCGGTGGAAGTAGAGGGCCGCCGCGGCCGGCGGCTCTTCAACGCCGCCGGCGGCGGCGGATGGGGCTGGCGGAGGGGCCACACTGGCGGGGCCGCGTCGTCGGCGGCGCCGAGGTGCCGTGTCCGGCGGCGCCGTCGGCTCGGCGACAACGGCTGTCGGCCGCGGCCGCGGCAACTACTGGCGGCGAAGGGCGGTCGGCGGTGAGTTGGTTGGGGAAGTGGGGTGCACGCGCTGCTGTCTGGCGGCTGCCGCGGCTGTTGGTAGCGGCGCGCGCGGGAACGGCAGCAGGTAGGTCTGCGTGACGGGGCAGAATCGGTGGCGGCAGGCGGCGACCACCGCCGTTCGGGGCGGCGCGAGGGAGAGGTGGAAGCACGTTGGCGGGGGGGGTGCGGCACGCTTTGCAGGAAACCGGAAGCCACATTTGTCGGTGGCGGTGTGGGGGCGGCGCCGAAAAGATGGTGTATGGCGGGGGCGGCGTCCGCGGCTGTCGCCGTCTCCGCGGCGGCGGTGGAGGCAATTTGGTGGCTGAACTGCCCGGCGGTGACGGTTGTTGCTGCCATCTTGGGGGAGGCGGCGGCCAATCGGGGCTGCGGGGGGGCGCCGGTGGCGGCTGTTGCTGCCGCCGCGGGAAGGGGCTGTAGTTCGTGCGGTGGCTGAACATCAGTTCTGCGGGGCGCCGTCAGCGGCGGCTGCTGCTGTCGTCGGGGCGGCGGCGGCAAGTCGGAATCGGCTGTGCTGCCACGGCCGGGGCGATAACGGCAAGTCGGTGTGGAAGCAGGCGGCGGCCGCGGCTGTTGCTGCCCTCGCGAGCGGTCTGGCGGCACGTCTGAGGCGTCAGGGAGGCGTCGGGGGCGGCCGTTGCCGCCGCGGTGGCGGCGGCAAGTCCATGTCGCGGAGAGGGCGGCGGCGCCAGCAGTCGCTGCTGCCATGGAGACGGCGGCGGCAAGTAGGTGTCGGGGGCGAGCGGCGGCGGCCGCTGTCGCTGCAGCCGCGGCGGGCACGGCGGCCAGTCAGTGTCTGGAGGCGGCGGCAGCGGCAGCTGTTCCTGCCGCCGTGAAGTCAGCGGCCAGGCGGTGTCGGGGCGGTGGGGCGGCGGCGGCTGTTGCTGCCGCCGTGGGCGAGGCGGCGGCAAGCCGGTTCTGCCAGGCGGCGCCAGGGGCGACAGCTGCTGCTGCTGTGGCGGCGGCGGCAGGTATGCGTCAGGGGGAAGGGGTGGGAGAGGCTGAGGCCGCCGGCGCGGGCAGGCCGGCGGCAAGTCTGTGTCGGGGGTGGGGCGTTGCGGGTGTATGTTGCTGCCGCTGTGGCGGCGGCGGAAAGTAGGTCTCGGGGTCGGGTGGCGGCGGCAGCTGCCGCCGCGGCCCCGGGGCGGGACACGGCAATCCGGTGGCGGGGGAGGGCGGCGGCTGAAAGGTGCGTTCGTGGGGGGGAGTCGGCGGCGGTTGTTACTGCCTCGTGGGCGGGGCCGCGGCACGCCGGTGTTGCGGGGGGACGTCGGAGGCCGCTGGTGCTGCCGCCGTGGGCGGGGCGGCGGAGAGTCTGCGTCAGGGGGTGGGGCGGCAGCGGATGTCGCTGCAGCCGCTCGGGGGGCGGCGGCAGGTCGGTGTCGCGGCGGGGGGGCGGCGGCCGTTGTGGCCGCCTCGTGGGTCGGGCAGCGGAAAGTCTGTGTCGTGGGCGTGCGGCGGCGGCGGCTGGTGCTGCCGCCGCGGCGGCGGCGCCCTTGCGGTCTCGCGGGGGCGGGGCGGCGGGGGTTATTGCTGCCGCCGGCGAGGGGGCGCCGACAAGTCTTTCTCAGGGGGGGGGGGGGGGGGGGGGGGGGGGCCGCCGGGGGGGGGGGGGGGGCCAGTCAGCCGGTGCTGCGGGGCCGTGTTGGGGGCAGCTGCTCCTTTTGCCCTGGAGGCGGCGCCTAGGTGGTTTCGCGCGGGGCGGGCAGCGACAGACGTGGCTGCCTCGTCAGCCGGGCAGCGGCCAGTTTGTGTGGGCGTGACGGCGCGGCGGCGGCGGGCGCTGCCGCCGCGGCGGCGGCGGCGGCAGGTCCCTGTCGCTGGGTGGGGGGCCGTGGCGGCTGTTGCTCCCTTGTCGGCGGGGCGGCGGAAAGCCGGTGCTGCGCGGGGCCGTCCTCGGCGGCTGGTGCTGCCACAGTGGCGGGGGTGGATGCAGGTCGGTGTCGTGTCGGGGGGGGCCGCGGTGGCTGTTGCGCGCGCGTGGGCGGGGCGGCGGCAAGCTGGTGCTGCGGGGTGACATCGGCGGCGGCTGATTCTGCCGCCATGGCGGCGGCGGCAGGTTCGTGTCGTGGGGGACGGGCGGCGGCGGCTGTTTCTGCCGCCGCTGAGGAGCCGGCGGCACGTCAGTGTCCCCGGGGGGCGGCGCCTCGGGACGTTGCTGCCATCGTGGAAGGAGCGATGTCAATTCGGCTTTGTGGCGGGGCGTCGGCAGGGGCTGCTGCTGCCGCCCCGGGTGGGTCGGCCCCAAGTACGGCGGCGGCAAGTCAGTCTTTCTGGGCGCCTTCGGCGGCGACTGCTGCTCCTGCTGTGGCGGCGGCGGTAATTCCGTAGAGGGGCAGGGTGGCGTCGGCGGTTGTTGCTGCCGCCTTGGCGACGTTGGCAAGGCTCTCTTGCGGGGGAAGGGGGGCGGCGGCTGCTTCAGCAGCCGCGAGCGGAGCGGCGTCAAGTCGTTGTAAAGAGGGGGCGTCGCGGGCGGCTGATGCTGCCGCCGTTGGCAGGGTAGCGGCTAGCCGGAGGTGCGGGGCGGCATTGGGGGCGGCTGCTGCTGCAGCCCTTGAAGCGTCGCCAAGGCGGCCTCGCGGGTGGGGGCCGCGGCGGCTGTTTCTGTCGCCGCGGGGGGGGCCGCGGCAAATCGGTGTCGGACGGCCGCGGCGGCGGCGGCGGTTGCTGCTGCAGCCGTCGGCGGGGCGGCGGCAAGCTGGTGCTGCGGGGGGACGTCGGGGGCGGTTGGTGCAGCCGCCATGGCGGCGGCGGCAATTTGGTGTCGCGGAAGGGCGGAGGCTTCAGCCGTTGCGGGCGTCGCGCGCGGAGCTGCGCCAAACCAGTGCTTCGGGGGGGCATCTGCGGCGGCTGCTTCTGCCGCCTCGAGGTGGGCGGCAGCAAGTGCGGCCGCGGCCCGTCGGTCTTGTGGGGCGCCGTTGGGGTCAGCTGCTCCTTGCGACGCGTCGGCGGGGGCATGTCGGTGTCGGGGGGGGGCGTCGGCGGCAGCTGATGCTGCCGCCGTGCCGCCGCCGCAGGCAGGGCCGAGGCATGTCGGTGGAGGGGAGCAGCTTTGCCGGCGGCTGCTGATCTGCGTCTCTGGCGGCTGCGGCAAGTTGGTGTCGGGCGGGGGCGTCTGCTGCAGCTGTCGCTGCTGCCCAAGAGGGTGCGGCGGCAAGTTGGTGTCAGAGGGTCCTGGCGGCGGCTGATCTCGCTTCCGCCGCGGCGGGCACGGCGGCGAGTCAGTGGCTCCCGGCGCCGGCAGCTGCGGCAGTCGCTGCCGCCATGAAGGCAGTGGCAAGGCGGTGTCTGGGCGGTGGGGCGGCGGCGGTTGTTGCTGCCGCCGTGGGCGGGGAGGAGGAAAGCCGGTTCTGCGGGGCGGCGCCTGGGGCAGCATCTGCTGCTGCCGTGGCGGCGGTGGCAAGTCGGCCTCAAGGGGGGTGGCTGCGGCAGCTGGTGCCGTCGCCGCGGGCAGGCCTGCTAGAAGTTGGTGTCTCGGGGCGGGCGTCGCGGGCGGGTGCTGCTCTGCCGCTGTGGCGGCAGCGGCAAGTATGTGTCAGGCGAGGGCGGCGGCGGCGGTTGTGGCTGCCTCGTGGGCCGGGCAGCGGCAAGTCTGTGTCGAGGGGGTGGGGCGGCGGCGGCTGGTGCTGCCGCCGTGGCGGCGCCAGCAAGGCGGTCTCGCGGTGGCGGGGCGGTGGCTGCTGTTTCTGCGGCCGCCGGGGGCGCGCCGGCAATGCTTTGGAGTAGGGGTGGTGGGAAAGGTTGCGCTTTTTGCTCCTGTTCTCACTGCTGGGTCGGCTGCTCGGCCGCCCTATATACTCTTTCGGCGATGCTTTCCCCGCGCGGGCTCCCCCCGCGCGTCTCCGCTCGTCCTGCTTGCCTGCCGTGCGCCCCTTGCGCGCTGGCGCCCTGTCTGCCCAGGAAGGCGGTGTCCACCTTTTCCGGTGCAGGCGCTGCTGCCGCCATCCAGAAGCTGAAAGCTCCCCTGGCGCAACGATTCCGTGCGTCTCGCACCGGCCCTCAGCGCCACTCTACTCCTTTGGTGCCAATCGGGCTGCGCGCCCAGCCACACGCTCGCGTGGCTCTCGCTCGGCGGGTTACCCACGCCAGGCGACTCGCTCCGCGCAGTCGCCCGTGCGCCCCAGGACTCCCCGCCTGGGTCGAACACCAAGCGTCGGCCGGTTGCGTGGCCGTCCGTGCCTGTCAAATCGTCGGCCGTGCCGTCCTTCAGGTCCTGCTCATGCAGAGCATCGCGCCCATCGGCACCGTTGCACACGATCCGTCGAGTCGGTCGTACTTGATCCGTGTGAAGTGTACTTCCCATGGACGTGGGGAACGGGAACACTACGGCTCACATGGTCCTAGATGAGGCCATGCTTGTGCCGGATCTGACAGACAACCTTCTGTCGGTCCGAGCGGTCTACCGCCGCGGCGGTGCAGTGGTGTTCGTCGGAGACGCCTGCTACATCCTCAGTGATGGGGAAGCGGTGCTCGCGAGCGGAGTTTTGAGCAACACGTCTGTCGTCGGCTCGGTCAACGAGTCGGAGAACTACGTGCTCAAGGTGACGCCGGTCACGGCGTCGGCCAGAGCCGCCTCCACGCACATGGACGGCGAGGCAGAGCTGTGGCACCGCCGGTTCAACCACTTGGGTTTCGAGAACCTCAAGCGGGTGGTTGGGATGGTCGATGGGATTCCATCGACGGTAGCCGACGCCAAGCGCGTGCCTGGTACGGTGTGCGTGCCGTGTGTCGACGGAAAGATGGCGCGTTCTCCGCATCATCGCTCGACAACGACCACCACCAAGTGCGAGTTGGTTCACACGGACGTTGATGG